>Ga0334882_1000012_pt1 | contig 359932 bp, 338 predicted proteins | sample GraSluR1_MG_5_FD_207226 | JGI IMG/M metagenome (GOLD analysis project Ga0334882, IMG submission 207226) | Sludge microbial communities from methane-producing bioreactor in Wageningen University, Netherlands - Granular Sludge_15_04-R1 | ecosystem: Engineered > Bioreactor > Anaerobic >...
CCTTCATGGGGACACCTCCAAATCATTGTGGTGCCCCAAAGAATGACAGGTGGCTATTCGATTGTCAGAGAACTTTTAACGATGTCTTGGCACATCTTTTTGTTAACGATGTCCTGGCACTCAGCACTTAAATAATCTGACAACCACTTTGGGAAAAAATATAAGACGGTCCAACCTATGGGAAACAGGTTGGGCCGTTCGATGTTCTTAAGAACGTGACCTGCGAAAAAGGGCCGCTTCACCAGAGGATGAAAACGGCCCTTTTTCGTGTCTAAAATATCCGCAGATTGAAAATGGGGGAAACTGTTCAGGGAGCAGTAGGTTGTCGGACAGGGTTGTTGGTTTTCCTTAACGACCCTTTGAACCTATTGTAACCCGTCGCTGTTGTTGGCACATATTTGTGCTCTTACTTAAACTCTTTCGACGCAGCATTCATAGAAGATGAACGGAAGGTTATTTTTTTTATGGGCATCTTGTCTTTGAGAAGTTCGTAAAAAAGCTCGCAAAGATTCTCGCAAGTCGAAACTTTCTTTGTGACAACTATCCTGTATTCCGGGTAAGACCAAGCAAGTGCGTGGTCAATTTTTTTAAGAGGAACACAATGCTCTGGGTCGTTATTGATGCCTTCCTTTTTGTATACGGCAATAACCGCGTCAAGAAGCGGATCGCCTTCTTGAAATAATGTGGCATGGTGGAAATGATCGCACACCTCCCATGCCTTCTTGAATCCATCTTTACAAGAGTGTGCAAAGCCGGTTACCGGGTCGACACTGTTTTCAAGTTCAAGTGTTAAAAGACCTGAGTGTCCGTGGAGGTGCTTTGCTTCTCGCGGCCAGTTCATAAACCTATGGGCGTACTGGAAGTCAAGGTTTACAATTGATGTGTACTTTTCCATGTGATCTCCTCATAGATTGGTTTAACCGACTGATAAACTTTCCAATGGACAAACCCAACACACTTAGACACACTTTATCCCATTCAAACCTCCTTTCGTATTGCGGACTTTCCGACCGGCTGCGCGTGGTACTTTCCTATCGCCGGACACTTCATTTCGCTGCTCATGGTTTCTCTCCTGTTCGACCTTCAGTCTTCATCGCTTTCTGTTTGCACTTCCGACAGATCCCTCGCAACTCGACATAAACCCCTTCGACGCTGCCCATCTCGGACACCTCCTGAGGCACCGGAAACTGATCCATTGCGTCGCTGTAAAACTCGCCAATCATCTCGCACTCCGTGCAGACGAAGTGGTGGTGCCGATCCGTGTTGGCATCAAAACGAGCTCTGTCTCGCATGGAGCCCACGCGGGCTATGACGCCGCTATCTTCGAGCAGTCTCAATGTTCGATAAATAGTGTCGACCGAGATGGCAGGGACCCTCTGTCGCACACGGGTGAGTATCGTCTCGGCATCGGGGTGTTCCTCGCTACCGGCCAACTCCCGAAGAATCTCGGTTCGTTGATGAGTTGCCTTGACGCCCTGCCGCCGGCAGATCTCAAGAAAATCCGCAACGCGTTTCTCTATCTGTTGTTTTGGTATCACCAGAGGAAACTCCATTCGTAATAATTACTATTTAGGAATCATACCTCTTTCAGGCCTGGCATGCAAGCACTGTTTCTGCAAATTCTTTTCTGATTAACCCTGAAATTTAATTCCCACCTGAACAAAAAAAAGACGCACTGGGTTGGGGCGTCTTTCTGGTACTAATTGCTTTTCTTAGAGATTTTCATGGAAAATTTAAAATATTTTATCTTTTCCCATATTCCCTTCAATGCGAAAAAAGTCGGCGCCACCGAGGCGGCTAGAATGCGCATACTATGCGCCGGGCTATTGCATATCACGTAGCGGGATATGGCGAAACCGCTCATACCCCGCCGCCCGGTTGAGTTCGCGAGTCCAGTCATTGACCTGGGTCAAGGGCACGCTGTAGCGTTCTCCCAACTGCGTATCACCGAGGAAGGTCTGATCACGAAATACCTCGGTCCAATTGGCAGCCATCCGATCCTGGGATTGCTGCCGCTGGGCATGGGTCTGCTGAATGATGTTGCCGATCTCCCGCATATCGGCCGCCGCTTTGTTCATACGTTCCTGGTGAACGTGGTCGGCGACCTGCCAGTTTTTCCAAATTTCCATCAGCATGGGCAAATTCTGAGAAAACAACTGGCTCGGCGCCGAGACGATGGACAGATAAAACGTCCATTGACCATAGCCCGGCATGACGCCAAACAGGGCCAGGCTGGTATGGTTCCGGGCCTGACTGCCCTGCCCCTGTTGCCAGTCAAAATGGATAAAGGCCGCTTGCCCGCCGTGGGGCCAGGGGGTGGGGGCGCTCTCGATCAAGCGCAGGATCCGTTGCGGTGCCTGGTAGCCGAATTGCGGAAAAAGGTTTTGCAGTGCGGTGACCGGATCGGTGTAAGGCGCAACCGGCATACGTACGGTGGCACCCGGCATCTGGCTGTAGACCTGGCCCATTTCCGGTGTCAATACCGGACCATGAATACCCAGACTCACCATGCTGCCGTCGGGCCCGACGGCGTCCACCATGCCCTTGCTGGCCCCGACGATGCTCCAATTCGATGGCAGCAGCATGCTGCCGCTGCCATCGGGCAGGGGGACCCGCTGCCAGGCAATCGGCCGGGACCGTGGCGGTTCCGGCATGGTCATGGCAGGCAACTGTCCGGCTGCGGCCTGCACCATGGGTTGGAAGGAGGCCGGCAGATCCGCCGGAGTATCGAACAGGCAAACCGAAACGAAACCGCGCTCCTTACCGGCCGCAACCAACAGCCCCCGCACTTCCCTGCCGCCATGACGGGCGCTGAACAGGGCCCGGGTCTCCCGGTCCCCGGCGTCGCCGATGATGGCATGCAAAACCGGCCGTTCCTGAAAAACATCACTCAGGCGGCTTACCGTTTCAAGCAGAGCGCGCCGCGAAGAATTGTTCCCGCCTTGATCCCATACCCACACTTCACCGCTGCCGGCCCCATGCCGCATTCGGCGGAAGCCTTGCGGCGGCGTCGGAGCCCCTGCCGCCCCATGGTTTGGCGTGTCGGAAGCTGCCGACCAGCGACCTTGCGCCGCATTTTCGTCTTCATGGCTTTTGTCACGATAGGGCCTTCCCTTGAATATCACCAGCCCGACCGCGATAAGAATGACCGCCAAAACAGCAATCCCGAAAACCGATCTAGGTCGACCCATGATCGCCTCCATCAGATCCAAGGTCACTTACCAACTTTTCCGGAGCTATCCACCAAACAAAGGCTGCGGTGAAGCAACGCCGCCGTAAATGGTTCGCCGAGGTTGGGTGCCGATTACAGGCTGCGGCGCGGGTTCGCGGCCGTCGTTTATTTTCGGAAGCCGCATTCAATGGTAAAGAATTGCGGATTCAACTCCGCCAGGGGGCCACGCAGTTTGTCCAGTTCGTCGGCCGGGCCATGAATTTCCAGGCGGGTGATTTCGGCCAGTTGCAGGGCTTCCTGCAGCAGGGCGCCGACGTTGTCCAGATGGGCGAGCAGGCCGTCCGCATCCGCGTAGCCTTCTCGGCAATGCACCTGGTCACCGTCGAAGGAGAAGCCGTAGTAGAGGCATTTGGCTTCCTGCGCCGTCGTTTCGACGAACCTGGCGCAGAGGTCTTTAAATCGGACCAAATTTTCCGCCGGAACCTTAAAATAGGGAGCGATCGAACAACAGGTATCCTGCTTGGACATTTCGAACTCCTTTCTGCAGGTCGTTGGCCTGTGACACAGGAAGCATCGCGGGTTATGAATTGAGGGTCAGGGCTTCCTTGCCTCGCACCACCCGGGACATGAATTCCCGGGCGTGCATTTCGTTGGTGATCATGACCACTTGGTCCTTGAACATGCAGGACTGGAACACCACCCGTACATCCTCGATGTGCGGGTGCGGGTTGAGGGGGTCGACAAAAAAGATGACCACATGGCACTGGTCGTAGAGAATCGCCGTGGCGATTTCGATATCGCCGCCCTTGGGCCCCGAATGATAGCGGACCATCTTCTTTTCCATTTTCCGGCCGGTGGCGGCAAGCACTTCGTGGCCGGTGGTGCCGGTGGCGAGGATGCGGCCGAACTTATACAACTCCCGCTCGTGATCGATGGCAAAATCGATCATGCGCGGCTTCATCTCGTAGTGGGCAATAAGAGCGACGGTCATGTCCGCGAACGCCAGAGGCCGCCCCTGCCATTCGATCCGGGGTTGTTTGCCGTCATGGCAGATGAGCGGTTTGCGGTAGGTAAAGGGCAGGCCTGGTCTTTCCTCCTCGTCTTCCTCCAGTCCCAGACGCAGGGTCGGTGGACAGGGCTGAAGATTGCGACTCGCGTCGGCCTCCGCCTCGTGTTCGAACCAGGTCAGGACCGAGCCCCGGTTCATCAGGCGCTTGGCGTGACAATGGTCGGCCAACCGCTGAAAGGCTAGAATGTCCGGGCGCAGCCAGTGAGTATCGAAGGGATCAAAAAAAGGCCAGACGATACTGCACTGCCGGTTGCTGATAAAGTTGGAGAGCACGATCACCCCTCCCTCGTTGCCCCCCGGCAGCCGGGTCACTCCGCAGGCGTCGTCCTACAACCTTAGCAATTTTTTCAAATATTTGATTCGATTCTTGATTTCCTTCAAATTCCCTTCTTTTTTACGGCGCTCGTTTATCTGCTTTTCCAGTTGTTCCGCCTCACCTTCCGGCACATGCCTGTAAACACTCTTAGAACCGTCTCGAAACTTGAGATTATGATAGACGATTTCCTTCTTTTGGTACCGCATTCGCCGTTTGTGCAGCGACCCCTTTGGCAACTCGGAAATAGCCTCCTTCAGGGAGTTCGCCAAACGCTCACAACGCTCCATTTCATCCTGGAGCATCCCGGACAGCACTTTGTCTTTTTTCACCATATTCCTGCAGATAATATAACTTAGTGGTGTAAAAAGGGAAGAATGCTTACACCACTAGAAAGTATTTAGGTTGCGTATGTGGTGTAAGCAGGCGAACACATTTTCCGCCAGTAAGCACAAAATGGTGCGGGCTGATGTCGCGCGGCTGCCCTTTGTGGATGCCGCATTCGTGATCATCAATGCCTTGCATCATTTTGGCCGGCAGACGGAGAGCATGGCGGAGGTGGCACGGATCCTCGCCCCAGGCTTCAGTAAAACCGAGATGGATGTGCACTATGGCATCAGCCCTTCGTTGGTCTTCCGGGTGGCAGTGAAATTTTAAGCGAACCTTCTCCCCAGCCAATCGATGAGCAAACGGTTGACCTCGTCGGGCTTTTCGAGCTGGGTCCAGTGACCGCATTCGCGGATCAGACCTTTTTCCAGGTCGGGAACATATTCCTTCATGTTCTCTGCCAATTCCGGCGGTAAAAAGATGTCGTCTTCTGCGGAAAGCATGAGGCACGGCACCGTTATTTTATCGCTGGTGCCTGCAAGAACCTGGTTATTCCTGTGCAGGTTGCGGTACCAGTTGATGGGGCCGGTCAATCCCCCACCGGAAAATGCCTCGACATAGACGTGCAAATCTTCCGGCGACATCAATGGATTGCCGGCCGGTTCCGGGGCAAGGGCGGAGGCCAGAATGAATTCCCACTCGAGATTGCGGACCGCCGCGGGCGCGGCACGAAATTCAGCCATGGTCAGAGGACGGACTCTGAACAAGCCCCCGAGAAATCGGGGCAAAAGCTCTGCCGGCAGTTCATTCTCGATTCCCTCCTGCAAAAAGGCCAACCGGTAATTGCCGGCGCTGAAATGATTACGCACCCAGGTCTCCGGGTCTTCGCCCATGCGCCGAAAATAGCGATGCGGCGTATTGAGTCCGATGACTCCGGCCACCCGCTCAGGATGTAGTATCGGCATTTCCCAGACCAGATGGCCGCCCCAATCATGGCCGCAAAACACCGCCTTTTCCAAACCCAGAGCATCCAGCACAGCAATCAAGTCGGCCGCCAAGTGCGGGATGTCGTACTCCGCTACCGAATCGGGCTTACTGGACCTTCCGTAACCGCGCTGGTCGAGGGCAATGGCCCGAAATCCAGCGGCCGCCAGCGCCGGCAACTGATAGCGCCACGAAAAAGCCAGTTCCGGAAATCCGTGGCAGAAAATCACCGGAAACCCGCTGCCCTGTTCATACACGGCCAAGCGAATGCCGTTCGATCGGATAAAGTACGGTTTGGGAAAATCGGTACGCATAGAAGGGCTCCTTCCTGGTTTTTTTAATGGAACTATAACCCAAACCTGCGGATCTGGCAACTTGGGGCAAACCGTAACAGCGCCTTGAACTGCTCAAGTAGCGGCAAAGGCTTCGTCACCGCTTGAATACGGCCCCGGTTTTTCCCGCGTTGAATGGTTTTTGTCACCGGGACGCGTTGGTTCCAGCGCCAAGCCGCCTCAGAGATGTAAAGAGGCAGATGGCCGTTGCTCATCCAGTGGTAAACGCCCTGCTTGGCTCGTTCCAAAAGAGCATTGTACGACTCGGCGGTGTTGTTATGTACGAGACCACGAGCAAATTCTTTCTGACCATGGCTGACGGTATCATGGCAGCAAAATCCCGTCCGATGATGCGATATGCATGGAGTTCATCGCTCATAAGATGGGCCTGGTCGCTGACAACTCTCTGGATAAGGGGTTGCAGCACAGAGACACTGTCACCGGCAACAGGTGTGGCCCGCACCGGCCCGTGACGTTGTACGGCAACGGCAATACCGCTCTTTTGGGTGCCACGGCCGCGCTTATGTTTGACGCCTGACCGATAACGGGGTTTGCCACCCAAGTATTTCTCATCCAGCTCGACAATGTCCTGCAATTTAGGCAGAGCTGCTTGATGGACAACCATGACCGTGCGCAACGCGTGCAGCATCTTCCAGGCGGATTTCTGGGATATCCCCAGCCACTTGGCAATAAATACCGATGAGGCCCCTTTGCTGGAGAAGATCAAAGAATACATCGCCTGCAACCACAGCCATAAGCTCAGCTTGGTCCCGTGGAAAGGCGTCTTGGTCGTGACCGTAAACTGCTTGCCGCATTCGGCACATTCGTAAAGACCTGCCTGGGTTTTGGGGCTGCGGAGCTTCCAGGCTTGATCCCCATGGCAATGGGGACAAATAGGTCCGTCAGGCCAGATCACGGATTCAAAGAACGCCCGGCAACTTTCTTCATCCGGGAACTGACGCCGTAACTCTTCAACATCCGTATCCTTTCCTCCCTTGTTGGAAGGAAGGGTAACATCAGGATGCGACAGAATAGGTCACAACCTTTTTTGGGGTTATGGAGCCTTACAATAATGGCCCAAAAACGGTAATGAAAAGTGTACCACTCCGGTCCCATGGTATTGCTCCGCACGCATGCGATTGCTGGCCATTGGGGACATGCACGGGCACCTGGAACAACTCGAGGCGCTTTTGGGGCAGGTGGCGCCGACCTCCGACGATCAGATGGTGTTTCTGGGGGATTACATCGACCGGGGGTCCGATTCCAAAAAGGTGGTCGATGGCCTGCTGAGGATCAAGGAAGCGTTTGCGCTCTTACCCGACCCCGTTTCCGGCCTGGCCCGAGGATAGCGACGAGGACCTGTTCAAGAGCAACGGCGGTCGCGAGACACTGCGCCAGTACGGAGGCTTAAGGCGGATTCCCGACAGCCATATCCGGTTTTTTCAGGAAACGCGTTGGTATGACCGCACGACCCGGTATTTTTTCGCTCACGCGGGGCTCAACCTGGCCGACCCGGCCGGAGACGAGCAGGGGCCCTTTTTCCTGCCCTGGTCCCGCAACCCGAGTTGGAGATATGCCCGAGGATGGAAAACAGTCGTTGTCCACGGGCATACCATCGTGTCGGAACCCGTTTTGGACCGACTGGACATCAACCTGGATACCGGCCCCTACCTGGGCGGCAAACTGACGTTCTGCAATATGCTGACCAAGGAGATCTGGCAGGCATAGGGTCGGTAACTTCTCGAATTTGCAATGGATCCGGGAGGCGGCCTGTTGATTGCGGAAGTCTCCTAATCATCTATCGGCATGAGTTATGAAATCGCCTTGGCGGAAAGTCTCGGCATCCCGGTGTTGGCGCTTTATGACTCTCGGTCGGGGAACCCCATATCTGCCATGATTGCCGGCAATCCCCAATTTCCTGCCGTGCGGTACGGTTCCTTTCTGATCTGTGGCCGATGCTGGACGCTGTCCTGCTCAAAGCAGGTTACAAGCCGGTTTCGCCGGCAGATCTAGAGGGCGGGCAACACTTCACCTAACGGCCAGCAGCGCGGCAATCTCCGCTGTGATGGCCTCAGACTCCAACAGTTGTTCAAACCACTCCTCCACCGATTTTCCGCACGCCAGGCTGACAATGACCCCCAGAACTGCCCCGCGGTGGACGTTATCGCCGCCCAGGTTGGTGTTGGCCAGCAGGGCCGTTTTGGGATCATCCAGGTACTTGTAGGCGAGATACAACACGCTCGGCCAGGAATCGGTGATATAGCAGGCGGTGGAATACCGTCCGCCGACCACATCGCAGTCAACACGGGCGCGACGCGCCAAGCTTTCCAGATCCAGATCCAGGGTCTTGCGGGCGGCGCTCTGCAGCAAAGGTTTGGGATCCTCATCCGGTGGGCGATTCAGCAAGTCGCCAAGCAGCGCCACATAGCCCGCGGCAATCCGGGCCAGGGTTTCGTCCGGATGGGTCAGAAACAGATGGGTGCGACAGGTCGCCCAGACTTGGGGACCATCCTGCTCCTGCAGAAATTGATGAATGGCCAAAGGGCCGAGAGGGACCAGTCCCCCCATGGAAGGGGTGTCGTGAGTGACGGCGCCGCATTGGCGGGGCGGTTTTCCTGCCACCAGATTGGCGAAGAATCCGCGGTGCCAGGACTCGGCGTAGGTATCATTGTGGCGGGGCGGAGCGGCGGTCATGAACTCGATGTAGGCCGCCAGGAAATGGTCCGGGTCATAGCAACCGTCATGGGCGATGAGAGAGCGCATCAGCACCCGGGCGCAGTGGGCATTGAGAGTGTTGTCACCGGCCTGCATGCCGTGATGGTAGTGCCGGTTGGGCTGATCCCACAAGTGTCGACGGCCCTTGAGGATGACCTCGCCGACAATCTCCGGATTTTTGACTCCTCCTTGCTCCCCCCGACCTGAACGACCCCCTTGGCGGGTGGAGTGCAGGGACATGATCGAGGTGGGATGAAAGATGGGCGCGGCTTCCAGTTTCCGGATGCCGCCGCCAAAGGCCCGTTCAATATCGCCGGGATGGTAGTACCAGTGCACCGGCATGGCCAGAGCGTCCCCCACAAACAAAGAGGCGAGGGCCGCCCGGGCGCGTTGCCTCTGCAGCACGCGAAAGGCGCCATTGGGGTCGCTGGCCAGGGGCGTCACCCTCCCGCTCCGAATGCGGAGAGAGCCCGGTAGGCGGCCCAGATTTTGGCCGGGGTTGCCTGGCCGACCAGACAGACGACGCCGGCAGGGACAAAAACTTCATCGTGCCGGATCTGGATTTCAAACTGCCCGCCGCCCTGGTTGATGGCCCGGACGGCGGTTCCATCTTCCGTCGTGAACTGGGTTACGCCCTGAAAAATGACGGTATCCTTCACGTTGCCTCCTGTCGCACCTTTATTTGTTCGATGCTGTCGTTCCGACGACGATGGATATGTACGTCACGGATCGAGATTCGTGCCCCCCAATTAACCCGTTAATCGAACCAATCAGGTCGGCCGGAATTTTGACAAATAGGGAAGTGAAACATGAAGCCTTTTAATTTTCATCCATTCGAAGGAGTTTTTCAGAGAACTCCGGATAGAGTTCCTGCACACATTCCGGGCAAATGCCATGGGTGAATGTCACCTCGGACTTGTTACTGATGTACGATTCAAATTCGTGCCAGCGGTTATCGTCGTCCCTGATTTTTTTGCAAGCCGAACAAACCGGCAAAACCCCTTCCAGACTTTTCATGCGACGCAACATCCTTTGGGTATGATTCACGATATACAAACCGACCAAGAAGACAAACATACCGTCCAGAATCAGTTTCGTAATAAGATTCGATGCCAGAGGGTCATCAATCAGTAAGTTGTAGAAACTATAAACTTCATTGAGTAGAATAAATATTATGATGGACATGAAGGCGATGATCTGTTTGACGACGATTCTTTCCGCCCAGAAATGCCGGTTGTCGGTGTTCATAGCAGGACCTCTCTTGACGCCGTACATCGTGAAGGCAGAATACTGAAAAATTATTTATAAAAAATTGATTGCCTTGCATTGAATCGGCCTTTAGATCTTATCAAGATTCCTCGTAAATTCCATTCTCTTAATCGAAAAACAGGATTTGAAAGGATCTTACTGTCCTATGACTTTTGCGGAGGAACGAGCCGCACTCTTAGACTCGAGAGTCGGATTTCTCTGCTTTAATCCGGAAGGGTGATTCTTTGCACAATGAAAGATTGTTAGAGTTTAATGCTTGGCTCGTCAATAAAACTTCCTTAAGATAAAAGGCCTGTTCCGCCGTTGTGTGTTGCCCCGTAAAGACTTTCGTATGGACGGGGCCTTATGCCGCCACCTTTGGTCCCCGATCCGCGATGGCCGGATCGGGGCGTTGATTTCCGGCGGGCTCTCCGCCGTGCTTGGCATGGCGGGCCTTCTGATCGAGGCGCCCACAGTGCGTCTGCAATGGTAGAGGAGGCTCTCGCACCGTGGGGTTCGACCGTCTTGGAAAAAAGTCCGGCTTTACAGGCGGTCCCATGGACCGATTTGGAAAATTGGCAGCGCTACGACCCGCGGCCGGCGCTGGGGGCGTTCTTGAAAAGCTGCCAATCCCTATCCAGATGGGCCGCTTGGGCGGGGGTCTGTGCCGAAGCAAAGCGACACGAAGGGGCGGGGCCTGAAGAGGTAAGGCGCTTCTTTGAACACTCGTTTTTGCCACATCAGGTTACTCAGGAAGACGGTGGGTGCACAATGGACCACACCTTTATTTTCTTTCCAACTCGTGACATTGCCATGACGCCTCAGGGAGCGGGCCTGACCTACGAAGATGTTTTCTTTACCGCATCCGACGGCGTCCAAATACACGGCTGGTTCGTCCCCGGCAAGCCGCAAGCTCCGGTCGTCCTGTTTTTTCATGGGAATGCCGGCAACATTTCCCACCGTGTTGATAATCTGTATCTGTTCCACCAGAATCTGGGAGTTTCAGTATTTATTATCGATTACCGCGGCTATGGCCACAGCAGCGGCAAGGCAAGTGAAGAAGGAACCTATGCCGATGCTCGGGGTGCTCTGGCCTGGCTTCATAAAAACAGCTGGGATAATGACCAGATCATCTATTTCGGCCGCTCCCTCGGGGCGGCAGTAGCAACCCAGCTCGCCATAGAAGAACCACCGGCTGGTCTGGTCCTCGAGTCCCCCTTTACTTCGGTTGCAGCAATGGGGCGCCGGCACAATCCGATCCTCTTCTTCCTTCTGGGCTGGCTGCTGAACTCCAACTATGACACTCTGGCCAAGATCGACCGGATCAAAGCCCCTTTGCTGCTCCTCCATGGGTCAAAGGATACTCTGGTTCCCCCGGCCATGTCGGAGCAACTGTTCGACCGTGCCATTGAGCCGAAAACCCTGCACCTGATCCATGGCGCCGGTCACAACGACACCCTGTCCCACCGGCAAACCGAATACTGGCAGACCTGGCGCAGATTCATTGAGGATTTGCATTCCGCGCCAACCGCCAGAGCCACTCCCTGAGCCTCTGTGGTGTTTTCTCTTATCAATGTTCATATGGTCACAGCTACTTTTTGGGGGGTGGTTGGGTGGGTTCCCACAAGTCATTCATTTCAGGAATATTCTTTTCCGGATCACCGCACCGAATTCTCCAGGGCTGGAGAAACGGTCGGGTTCAATTGGTTCTTACTCCGGAAATTTTAGAGGAGTACCGGCGAGTTGCCGAGGCTTTGCATGAAAAATTCCCCCCAGTGGATTTAATTAGACTGCTGGAACTGCTGCTCGTCCAGGCAGAAATGTGTCAACCAGAGCCACTGCCGGAGCCCGTCAGCGCTGATCCGGACGATGACAAGTTTATTGCCTGTGCCCTGTTCAGCGGCAGCAAGTTGATTGTCAGTGGCAACAAACACCTTCTCGATGTCGATGGCTACCGGGGGATTGAGGTTCTTAAGCCGAGAGCGTTTCTTGAAAGGTTTTTGGCCGACTGATTTAGGAACTCGGCAGAGGGTAGGCCAAGCGGAAATCTCACAAGGAAGGGATTATAGGAACCGTTATCAATTTACCGAGTGGGCACCTTTCAGGAAACCAGAATGACTTGTGAGACATTGACAGTCAGTTTGGAGGATGGCCCCCTCTGTGTTGTTGCCCCCAGTGGTCGCTTGGTGGACAAAATAACTCCTGCAGGAGCAGGGCCTTCCAGATAACTAGAATGCCGCTCTACAAGTGTGCTCAGTCCTCCGAGGGGAGATGATGGAAATATCGGTTATGGATTGGGGCCCAAGAATTGCCACAGTCGACACCCAACATCTTTGAACGCTATTATGGATCACAGATAAGTCGAACTAAAGAGGGGACAGGACTCGGACTTTATATTACCCGTCTTCTAGTTGAGGCCTATGGTGGGGAAATATGGGCTGGAACAATTTGGCGGGAGAGGGATGCACCTTTACCTTTACTTTGCCAGTTGCCCGCTTAATGCTGCTTTCAATCGGGGCGGCCAGTTTTGCCAGGAAGGCCGGGTTGGTGGACAGGCGGAAAAATCAACACTCCCGAGGAAATTACTTAGACATCCCGTCTGGCTGATTTTGAATAGTCACATCTGGAATGACCGGGTCGCATATATACCTGGTTTTGGAAGTGGGCTGATCTTTATGAAATATTAACGCCAAAACTCCCATTTTTGACACTTCCTTTATAGTTCTTATTGCTATCCTCTTGTTGACGAATAGGTGGTGCATCATTGGATGCTCTATCTCGAAGTCCTCGCTGGTTTTTTGGCTCGCTTGGGCTTTGGCAAAGCTTCTGGAACGCATTTAGGGAGGATGGGATGAGCGCCTGGTACTGGATCGGCGGAATTGTGGCTGCCGGCGTCCTGGTTTATCTGGTGATAGCCCTGATGAAACCGGAGATCTTTTCATGACCGCGAACGGATGGGAGCAAATCGGGTTCTATCTAATCGTTCTTGCCCTGCTGGTCAAGCCGCTGGGCATTTATATGGCACGGGTGTATGAGGGCCTGCCGTGCGGAATGGACCGAGCCCTTGTCCCAGTCGAAGGATTGCTCTACCGGCTCTGCGGCATCCGACGAGAGGAGGAGATGAGCTGGCAGGCTTATGCGGGTGCCTTGCTCCTCTTCAGCCTTGCCGGCATCGTTCTGCTCTATCTGTTGCAGCGTCTGCAGGGGTTCCTTCCCCTGAACCCGCAAGGTTTCCCTGGCGTCTCCCCCGACTCGGCCTTCAACACGGCGGTGAGTTTCGGCTCAAACACCAACTGGCAGGGGTATGGGGGCGAAACCACCATGGGATACCTGACCCAGATGGCGGGCCTCGCGGTGCAGAACTTTCTTTCGGCCGCCACGGGGATGGCGGTGCTGGTCGCCCTGATCCGGGGTTTCAAGCGGCGTACGACGCAGACCATCGGCAACTTCTGGGTTGATTTGACCCGCACCACGCTCTACATCCTGCTGCCGCTTTCCTTTGTGCTGGCCCTGCTCCTGGTCTCCCAGGGGGTGGTGCAGAACCTGAGCCCTTACCAAAAGGTACCTCTGCTTCAGGCGACGTATGACGCAGAGGGTAATGCGGTCGTTGAACAGATCCTCCCCTTGGGGCCCGCTGCCTCCCAGGTTGCCATCAAGCAACTCGGCACCAACGGTGGCGGCTTTTTCAACACCAACTCGTCCCATCCCTTCGAAAACCCCACCCCCTTCTCCAATTTCCTGGAGATGCTGGCCATTCTTCTCATCCCGGCGGCTCTCTGCTACACCTTCGGCCGGATGATCGGCGACGTCCGCCAGGGCTTGGCCTTGCTGGCGGTCATGACGCTGGTCTTCCTCCCCCTGTTGTTTTTCTGCTATTTAAGCGAGTCTCGGGGGAATCCATACCTTGCCCAATACGGGATCGAGCAGACCCTTGGCAACCTGGAAGGCAAGGAGGTGCGTTTCGGCGTCGCCAATTCCGCACTTTGGGCCGCCGCCACCACGGCTGCCTCCAACGGCTCGGTGAACTCCATGCACGACTCCTTTTCCCCCTTGGGGGGTATGGTCCCGATGTGGTTAATTCAGCTTGGGGAGATTGTATTTGGAGGGGTCGGCTCCGGGCTTTATGGGATGCTGACCTTCGCCATAGTCGCGGTCTTCGTCGCCGGGTTGATGGTGGGACGAACCCCTGAATACCTGGGAAAGAAGATCGAGGCGTTCGAGATGAAGATGGCCGCTCTCGTCATTCTCATCCCCGCGGCACTGGTTCTGGTCGGTACGGCCGTTGCCGTAACGTCTCAGGCGGGAGTCGCGGGGGTGGCCAACCCCAGTCCCCACGGTTTCTCCGAAATCCTCTATGCCTTCTCCTCGGCCGGCAACAACAACGGCAGCGCCTTTGCCGGGCTTTCGGTCAACACACCTTTTTATAACACCCTTCTCGGCCTGGTCATGCTCTTCGGCCGCTTTGGGGTCATGGTGCCGGTGCTGGCTATAGCCGGCTCCCTCGCCGCCAAGAAGCAGGTGCCGGAGGGGGCGGGCACCTTGCCGACTCACACCCCCCTCTTTGTCCTGCTGCTGGTCGGAGTGATCGTGCTGGTTGGGGCGCTTACCTTCCTTCCGGCTCTGGCGTTGGGTCCGATTGCCGAGCAGATGCTGGCGTTACGATAACCGACAGAGGATCGAACCGTGCGAAAAAGAAACCAGGCAAGACCCCTTTTCGACTCCCGCATCATGCGCCGGGCGCTGCTCGACGCTCTGATCAAGCTGGACCCGCGACATCAGGTGGGCAAGCCGGTCATGTTCGTGGTCGAGGTGGGGAGTTTGCTTACGACCGGTCTTTTCATCCATTCCCTCCTCGCGCAGGGAGAAGAGTCGCCGGGTTTTATTCTGGCCGTCTCCCTCTGGCTCTGGTTCACGGTGTTGTTCGCCAACTTCGCCGAGTCGATGGCCGAGGGGAGAGGGAAAGCCCAGGCCGATAACCTGCGCAGTTCGCGCAAGGATATCAAATGCAAGCGCCTCTCCCGACCGGAGCGGGACGCCTATGTCACCATCGTATCTTCGTCGCAATTGCAGAAAGGGGACTTCGTTCTGGTGGAAGCCGGCGATCTGATTCCCGGCGACGGCGAGGTGGAGGTTGGAGTCGCTTCGGTGAACGAGGCCGCCGTCACCGGAGAGAGCGCGCCAGTGATCCGGGAGAGCGGCGGCGACCGCAGCTCAGTGACCGGCGGCACCCAGGTTCTTTCCGACTGGCTGGTGGTCCGGATCACCGCCAACCCCGGCGAGGCTTTCCTCGACCGGATGATCGCCATGGTGGAAGGAGCCAAGCGGCAGAAGACCCCCAACGAGATTGCTCTCGATATCCTGCTGGCCGGTCTCACCATCATCTTCCTGCTGGCGACGGTGACCCTGCTTCCCTTCTCCCTTTTCAACGTCGAGGCGATGGGGCAGGGGAGCCCGGTCACCCTGACGGTTCTCTGTGCATTGCTGGTCTGTCTCATACCGACTACCATTGGCGGGTTGCTTTCCTCCATCGGCATCGCCGGGATGGACAGGATGATTCAGGCCAACGTCATTGCCATGTCGGGACGGGCGGTGGAGGCGGCCGGCGACGTTGACGTGCTGCTGCTGGACAAGACAGGTACCATTACCCTCGGCAACCGGCAGGCGACAGCCTTCGTTCCCTGCGGCGACGTCAGCGCCAGTCATCTGGCCGATGCCGCCCAACTCGCCTCGTTGGCGGATGAGACCCCGGAAGGCAGGAGTGTCGTGGTACTGGCCAAAAAGCAGTACCATCTTCGGGAACGAGACATTCATGCTCTCGGTGCGAAGTTCGTCACTTTTTCGGCGCAGACGCGGATGAGCGGCGTCGATCTGGACGGAAGGCAGATCCGCAAGGGGTCGGCGGAGGCTATGGAGGCGCATGTGACCGGCAACGGCGGGAGCTTCCCGACCGAGGTCCGGGAGGTGGTGGACAATATCGCTCGCCAGGGGGCGACGCCGCTGGTCGTCGCCGAGGGGCGGCAGGTGCTTGGCGTCATCCGCCTCAACGACATCGTCAAGGGAGGGATGAGGGAACGTTTCGCGGAACTGCGCCAGATGGGGATCAGGACGATCATGATCACCGGCGATAACCCCCTGACCGCCGCGGCGGTCGCCGCCGAGGCTGGGGTCGACGACTTCCTCGCCCAGGCGACGCCGGAGGCGAAGCTGAAATTGATCCGCGAGTACCAGGCGGGCGGGAAGTTGGTCGCCATGACCGGGGATGGCACCAACGACGCTCCCGCCCTTGCCCAGGCTGACGTGGCGGTGGCGATGAACAGCGGCACCCAGGCGGCCAAGGAAGCGGGGAACATGGTCGACCTGGACTCCAACCCGACCAAACTCATCGAGATCGTTGAGATTGGCAAGCAACTCCTCATGACCCGGGGAACGCTCACCACCTTCAGCATCTCCAACGACGTGGCCAAGTACTTCGCTATCCTGCCGGCCGCCTTTGTCGGCATCTATCCCCAACTGGGCGCGCTCAACGTCATGGGTCTTGCCACGCCGCGCAGCGCCATCCTCTCGGCCGTCATTTTCAACGCCCTGATCATCGTTGGCCTCATCCCTCTTGCCTTGCGCGGGGTGAAGTACCGTCCGGTGGGAGCGGCGCGGCTGCTGCGCAACAACCTGCTCATCTACGGCCTTGGCGGCCTGGTCGTGCCCTTTGTCGGCATAAAGGCGATCGACCTGATCCTTACCTTGCTTCACTTCGTGTAGGAGGAGAACGACCATGCTCACCATGCTCCGTCCGGCCCTCGTGCTCCTTGCAGCATTTACGGTTATTACCGGCATCGCCTATCCTCTGGTGGTGACCGGTTTCGCCCAGGTTCTTTTCCCGTTCCAGGCGAACGGTAGCATTATCTCTAAGGACGGAAAACCTGTCGGATCCGCCCTTATCGGCCAACTCTTCGACGATCCCCGTTACTTCTGGGGACGGCCCTCGGCCACCACGCCGTTTCCTTACAACGGCGCCGCCTCCAGCGGCTCAAATTTCGGACAGGCAAACCCGGCGCTTCACGAGCGGGTGGCTTCAAGGCTGTTAGTCCTGCGGGTCGCCGATCCTTCAAACACAGAGCCGGTGCCGGCCGACCTCGTCACCGCTTCGGCAAGCGGCCTCGACCCGCACATGTCTCCTTCAGCCGCCCAATTCCAGATCGGGCGGGTGGCGCGGTCCAGGGGGCTCGACGAGGCCAAGGTCCGTGCCCTCGTTGTGGATCACACCGAGGGACGAACCTTCGCCCTGCTTGGAGAGCCGAGGGTCAATGTCCTGCGCCTGAACTTGGGCTTGGATGAACTGCGGTGAGTTGCTAGACTGTAAAGAATTGGCCCTTTTGGACCGGTTTAAATTGCCTGGAGCGTGTTCATGGAAGAGCGTCGTCCTGATCCGGACCTCTTGCTTAAGGAGGCACAGCGGCAGGAAGAGCGAAAACACCAGGGTCGTCTGAAGATTTTCTTTGGCGCCGCCCCCGGCGTCGGGAAAACCTATACCATGCTGGAGGACGCCTGGCGTCAGAGGCTGGACGGTAAGGATGTGGTTGTCGGTTATGTGGAAACCCACGGCCGGTTCGAAACCATTTCCCTCCTGTCGGGGTTGGAAATCATCCCCCGGTTGCAACTCGAATACCGCGGGATAACTCTGCCGGAGATGGACCTCGATGCAGTTCTAGCCCGTAAACCCCAGATTGCCCTGGTAGATGAGTTGGCCCACACCAATGCCCCGGGCTCCCGCCACAAAAAGCGGTGGCAGGACGTTTTCGAACTGCTCGACATGGGGATCAACGTCTACACCACCCTCAATGTCCAGCATCTGGAAAGCCTCAACGACGTCGTCGCCCGGATTACCGGCGTCGTCGTTCGCGAAACCCTCCCTGACTCCGTTCTCGAGCGAGCCGACGAAATCGAATTGGTCGATATCCCTCCCGATGAACTCCTTACGCGGCTCAAGGAGGGCAAGGTTTACGTGGCGGATCTGGCGTCCCGGGCGCGGGAAAACTTTTTCCGCGTCGGAAACCTGCTGGCGCTGCGCGAACTGGCCCTGCGTCGGACTGCCGAGCGGGTCGATGCCCAGATGGAGCGGTACCGGCTCGCCAAGGGCGTGCGGGAAGTTTGGCCGGCCGCCGAGCGGATTCTGGTCTGTATAGGTGCCAATCCCCGGTCCATTCGCCTGATTCGCGCCGCTAGACGGATGGCGACCGGGTTGCATGCCGAATGGATTGCCGTCACGGTCGAGGCCCCCGCCAAAGTACGCCCGTCGTTGAGCGATTTGGAACAACTCGCCGAACACATGCGCCTGGCTGAAAGCCTGGGGGCCGAGACGGTTACCCTTTCCGGACATCGGGCGAGCGAAGAGATTCTGAATTACGCCCGGTCCCGCAACGTTACGCGAATCATTATCGGCAAGCCGACTCATCCCCGGTGGAAGGATAGATTGTTCGGCTCGGTTCTAGACGAGGTGGTCCGCGACAGCGGCGACATCGATGTCTACGTCATCACCGGCGACAGCGGTGAGGCGGTGCCTGCTCCGGCCGTAAGATCCGGAAAGCGTCCCCTGCGCCTGGGCGAGTGGCTGACGAGCGTAGTCGGTGTCGCGCTTTGCACCTTTGTCGCCAGCCTCATGTACCCGAACTTCACACTTGCCGATCTGGTCATGGTTTATCTGCTCGGCATTGTTCTCACTGCCGGGCGCCTGGGCCGAGGTCCGACTCTGCTGGCAACCTTTCTGAGCGTGGCCGCTTTTGACTTCTTCTTTATCCCGCCGTTTTACACCTTTACTGTCGATGATGTTGGTCACTCCATCACCTTTGCGGTCATGTTCATCGTTGCCTTCGTCATCAGCCGACTGACCCTGCGGGTACGGGGCCAGGCCGAGGCTGCGCGACAGCGCGAATGGCGCACCACCGCGTTGCTGCGTCTCAGCCGGGAACTGGCCCACGAAGAGGGGCGGGAGCGGCTGAGTGCCATCGCCGTCCGACATCTCAGTGAGGTCTATTCCTGCCAGGCCGTGGTGCTCGTTCCGGACGATCGGGGGAGCCTGACCGTGCCGGCAACCGCCTTTGCCACCCATGCCCTGGACCGGGGCGTCGCCCAGTGGGTCTTCGATCACCGGCAACGGGCCGGGTTGGGAACCGACACCCTGCCTGGCGCCAAGGCGCTCTACCTTCCCCTGATTGCCGCCGCCAAATCGGTCGGTGTAGTTGGCATTCTTCCAGAGCCGGCCGCCGAACCCTTCTCCCCGGAGCATATCCATGTTCTGGAGAGCTTCGCGAACCAGACCGCAATGGCACTGGAGCGTGCCTTTCTTGCCGAGGAGGCCCAGCAGGCCCTGATGGCTGCAGAACGGGAGAGCCTTCGCAGTACCTTGTTGAGCTCCGTCTCCCATGATCTGCGCACTCCGCTGGCCGCCATTACCGGAGCCGCGACCACCCTGTTGCAACAGGACGAGGTGCTTGACCCGGTCGACCGCGGCGAACTGTTGCAGACCATCTGGGAAGAGGCCGAGCACCTGAATCGGATTATTCGCAATGTCCTGGACATGACGCGCCTGGAATCCGGAGCCATTCAGGTAACCAGGGAATGGCAGTCCCTGGAAGAAATTGTGGGAGCAGCGACGAGCCGGATGTCCGGTCAATTTCGCGACCATCCTCTCACCATCGTGTTGCCGCCCGACCTGCAGCTAATCCCCTGTGACGGTCTATTGATCGAACAGGTGCTGCGCAACCTGCTGGAGAACGCCGTCAAGTACACCCCGGCCGGTACTGCGATCACCCTGTCCGCCGTTGCCGGGGAGCAGGAGGTGCTGATCAAGGTGGCGGACCAGGGACCGGGCATCCCACCGGCGGATATCGAGCGGATTTTTGAAAAATTCGTTCGAGGCAAGCATGCCGGTGGCGGAGTCGGGCTCGGTCTGGCCATCTGCCGGGGGATTGTCGCCGCCCACGGAGGCCGGATCTGGGCGGAGAACCAACCGGGGGGCGGGGTGATGTTCACTTTTACCTTGCCGACCGGCCAGTTGCCGCCGCCCATTGTGGAGGAACCTGAGGAGACGATCGCATGAGTATGCAGCCGAACCGATGGGAGAGTCATGGATGAATGCAGAGAAAGAACTGATTTTACTCATCGAGGATGAGCCGCAGATGCGGCGGTTTTTGCGGGTGACGCTGCAGAGCCGGGGATATCGACTGATCGAGGCGGAAACCGGCGAGGAGGGACTGATTCTGGCCGCGGGGCGCAATCCGGCAGTCATTGTGCTGGATCTTGGGTTGCCGGATATTGACGGGCTGGAAGTAACCAGGAAACTGCGGGAGTGGACCAACGCCCCGATCATCGTCATTTCCGCCCGAGAACTGGAGCGCGACAAAGTCCGGGCACTTGACGAGGGGGCTGACGATTACCTGACCAAGCCCTTCGGGGTCGACGAACTGATGGCTCGCATCCGGGTGTCGCTGCGCCATATAGCCAGTCAGGAAAGCGGCAAGGAAGAGCCGGTTTTTCAGGCTGGGGAATTGCAGGTCGATTTTACCAGGCGGCAGGTCATCCTCGGTGGGGAAGAGGTTCATTTCACACCTATCGAATACCGGCTCCTGACCACCCTGATCCGCTATGCCAACCGGGTTGTTACCCACAATCAATTGCTGCGCGAAGTTTGGGGACCCAGACAGGCCAACCAAGTTCAGTATCTGCGGGTCTACATGGCGCAATTGCGGAAAAAGCTCGAAGCCGATCCGGCCCGACCCCGATTTTTCATTAATGAACCGGGTATCGGTTATCGGTTCAAATCCGGGAATGACGGGGACTGATAACTCAAGGAGAGTGCCCGATTGCTCCTCCCGACTTCCTAGCACGTTTAGGCTGTCGAAAAAGGTTGTCCTACAACTCACCATTTTCAGAACGTCGAACAGCGCAACCAGGTTTTCAATGATTGGGGTTTCTTGTGTTATGTTCTAAATTTAGTTCTGGATTATCAAGGATTTATCAGACTGTTTCCATGGTCAGAAAGGGCGGATGGCTTTCGGTAATAACAGGTGGGTGGACTTGGAGGATAATCGGTGGACGGGGTAGCTTCAGAACGGGTGGTGGGTTTGGAAGATCAGACTGATCACTATCCTAGGATTACTCTTTCTCACAGGAGCGGCCACGGCCATGGCAACCGAAGAAGCCCCCTACACTGTTTTGAAAACGGACGATATCTTCGAATTGCGTGAATACCCGCCCCAGATCCTGGCTGAAATCCTAGTTGAAGCAGACCTGAAAGGTGCGGGTAACAAGGCCTTCAGGCCGCTTTTTCGTTACATCTCGCGAGCCAACAGGGCACGCGAAAAGATTGCTATGACGGCTCCTGTTTCGCAGGAACAGAAGGGAGAGAAGATTGCCATGACCGCTCCGGTCGGTCAGCAGAGGATGCAGGGAAAGTGGGCCGTCAGTTTTATGATGCCGGCCTCATACACCATGGAAACTCTGCCTATCCCCGAGGATCCACATATCACGTTGCGCCAGGTCCCTGCTCGCCGGGTAGCCGTAGTTCGTTATTCCGGTGTCTGGAGAGAGGAGAACTATCAGCTCCACAAAGAAAAGTTGGAAAAATGGATTAGAGATAACCGCTTCAACGTCACCGGTGAACCGATCTGGGCCCGGTATAACCCTCCTTATACTCCATGGTTTTTGCGGCGCAATGAGATCCTGATCCCGATAGCTGGGGGTGCTAACTGACTTCTTCCCAGGCGGCGAACATGTTGGCAGCATGGAACCCTGATATCGGGCATTGCGGCTGGCAACGGCTACGATTGGTTGAGCCCTTCGTTCTGGGTTCAAAAAAGAGGGAAGGCGAACTCGGGTAGTTCACCTCCCCCCTTTCATGTCGAATGGTCGACGGCCTGTTGATGCTTTGTCCATCGCGCCTATGAATGTCGATTACAGGCTGCGGCGATAAGTGATGGCGCCGGAGATGTCCGGGTCCTGGCCCTGGCTGGCGCCGCTCAAAGACAGACCGACCATGGAGGCCTGGTCGATGCGGTATTCCAGTTCCCCGCTGCCTCGCACCCAGGTGCGGTCAATCTTGTCCCCCGGCAGATCGAAGGCGAAGCCGAAACCCCCGATCTCGCGACCGGACAGGGAGGGACCACGGCCATCGAAACGGTGTACGCCTTCCAAAGTCAGGCGCAGCCGCAGGGAATCCGTCAGAGATTGCACTCCGGCCATGCCGAGACGCATTTCCAGAGCGTCGTGCTTCTGAGTGTCGAAACTGGCCGGCACACCGCCGCCCTGTTCCGAGTAGCCGTCCACCCGGGTGTGGGACAGGGTCAGGCCCAGGTAGGGATTGAGGTGCAGGTTGCCGATGCAGGCTGCGTCCAGCCAGTCTGCCTTCAGACGCAAGGCGAAGCTCTGCACGTCGGTGTTGCCCCGGGAGCGCTCCACCTCCGACCCGTTCAGATAGCCGCGTTTGACCTCGGCATCCCACAGGCCGTAGAAGCCGGTGGCCGAAAGGATGAGTTTCGTGTCGGACAGGGCCTGCCAGTTGACTTCCCCGACCACATAACCGCCGTCCAGGTCGGCGGAACCGGAGAAGGGCAGATCCTGGCGCTGGCCGGCATAGCCCAGACCGAGGCCGGCGCGAACCCGATTGGCGGCATAATCGTTGTACAGACCGATTTCGGCGCTGCCGGCGGTGGTGTTGCGACCGTCGCCATAGCCGCCCAGATCGCCGGTCACCCAGAAGCCGGGGCCGGGTCCGATGAGGTCGTAGGTCATCAGCGGACGGTGGTGGCTGCCGTGCAGGGCCAGGTTGGCCAATTGTGTCCCGGTGTGGAAGATCTGGCGGGAACCCGAGACGGAATACATCCACTGAGCGGGGTCGATGAGGGCGCCGGCGCGGGCCAGCCATTCCCGGCAGTACCCATTGGCGTCATGGGCGTGGCCGATGATCACTTTTCCGTCATCGGATACCGCCCTGGCATAACTCAGGTCCAAACCCTCTACCGAGACGCCGTATTCTGCCAGCCAGTCGGCCACCGACAGCATACCGGTGCTGGCGTGCCAGCGAAAAGCCGTGGAACTGGTTTCCGTCGAAGCATTGCCCACGATTACGGCGCCATCGGAAGACATCCCTTGGGCATAGCTGTAAGTGCCTCCCAGAGTACCCAAATCGGCCATGGCACCGTTGCTCCAACGGAACGCATGATAATTCCCGCCCCCTGTATCGGCATGACCCACGACCACCGCCCCGTCTGAGGAGACGAATTGGGCATAACTGTAGTTGCCACCGAGGGTGCCCAAGTCGGACATGGTTCCGTCCACCCAGCGGAAGGCATGGTGGGAGTTGTCGCCAGGGAGGTGGGAGTAGCCGACGACCACCGACCCATCGGCCGACAGATCATAGGCATAACTGTAGTTGCCGCCCAGGGTACCCAGGTCGGTCATCACGCCGTCGACCCAGCGGAAAGCGCGTCCGAAGCCGCCGGCAAGATCTGAATGGCCGGCGACCACCGCCCCGTCGGCGGAGACGGCCGTGGCGTAGCTCCAATTGCCGCCCAGGGTCCCTAAGTTGGTTATCACGCCGTCGACCCAGCGAAAGGCGCGCTGATAGTTGTTGCCCGACAGGTAGGAATAGCCAACCACCACATTGCCATCATCCGAGATATCGTTGGCATAGCTGTAGGTACCCCCCAAGGTGCCCAGGTCGGTCATGACCCCGTCGGACCAGCGGAAAGCATGGTAATACCCGTTTCCTGTATAGGCGTGGCCGACGACCACCGCTCCGTCAGCAGAGACGAATTGGGCATAGCTGTAGTTGCCCCCCAAGGTGCCCAGGTCGGTCATCTGCCCGCCCTGAAGCAGGAAGGCCCGGTGGTAACCATTTTCATCATCGGCATAGCCCACCACCGTGGTACCGTCTCTGGACAGGTCATAGGCATTGCTGTAAATGCCCCCAAGGGTGGGGAGCACCGTAAACTCGCCCGCCTGGGCCTGGCTGAACACGGCCAGGACCCCTAGTAACAGCGCCAGGGCTGGGAACCCCTTGATCCATCTCAACATAAATTACCTCCTGTTCACATTAAATGGGTGGTCACATTTCCGCCTTGCATGTCAGAAGGTGGCTGCGGTTCGCCATACCTCTAGTCTGTCAATGGTAACCTTGCGAACCCTAAATTGGCCGAAAGGGGCAATACCCCAAGTTTCAATTGCGCACTTCTAGATCTTCGGAGCAGTATTGCCAAAAATTCGATTTCCTGTCATGTCGACTTTTTGTAAACCTTTGCATTTTTATGGTGTTTTTTGGATTTTTTACGGAGCCGGAGATGGCAGGATTTCGCGAGACTTGAGCAACAGACCTTTTGTGGAGGCCTGTCGTTTTCAATAACCATCGGTATGAAGTCCTGCCTTTGCATGTGGCCAGCGGGTTGGAGCGATGAAAAGAGAGAGTAAAGAGGCGGCATGTAGCCAAAGATGCCTAAGGGTGGTACCCTGGCTATGTTTAGGGAAGATTTCGAGCCAAAACTTTCCTGAAACTTGCCTGGGAATGGGTGGGCCCCTTTTTTAATTTTTCATGGTCTTGGCCCTGGCCGTGGTTGACGAGGATCGTTTTGGCTGCTTTTTCGGCTGTCCCCGTCAGTCAGGATAGAAAAAGAACCAACCGTCTCCGCCCAAAGTTTACCCACCACAGATTATCTGCAGAGCATCAGGCTAGACGGCGTGATCGGGGTGGGAACACCTCCCCCGGTTTTGTTCAAGCCAAAACCTCAGCGAGTCCAAAGGGGGCCCTCATGGGACATCTGGTCGGCAAAGATCTGTATCGGCAACTTGGCAATAAGATCGATAATCTCACTGTCCGCGCTCCCTGGAACGACACCCTCTTTGCCATCCTCAAGGAGCTTTACTCGGCCGAAGAGGCCGAACTCGTGATCAAGATGCCCTACACCCTGACGGGCCTGGACCGTCTTGCCCGGCTCACCGGCCTGCCCGCGGATCGGCTGCGGACGCTCCTTGAAGGGCTGGCCGACAAAGGCCTGGTTCTCGATCTATGGGTCGAAGAAGGCTATCGATACATGCCCTCGCCGATGGTCATCGGTCTTTTCGAATTCTCCATGATGCGCACCGGCCCCGCGGTCGACACCAAAAAGCTGGCCGGGCTTTTTCATCAATACCTCTCAGACAGGCAGGGATTCGTTGCGGCCAACTTCGCCGACGGCCAGCAGGTCTCTTTTATGCGGGCCTTGCCCCACAAAGAGGCCTTCCGACAAGGGGAATACCTGGAGGTTCTCGACTACGAAAAGGCTGATGCCCTGATAGAGGCGGCCAACAGGTTCGCCATCGGCATCTGCAGCTGTCGGCACGAAAAGCTCCATGCTGCCACCAAGGAATGCGATGTGCCCCTGGAGAGCTGTACGAGTTTCGGCTCAGCGGCCGAATTTTTAATTCGCCACAACCTGGCCAAAGAGGTTTCCCGCTCGCAAATGCGCGAACACTTTGGCCGCTCCCGCGAAATGGGCCTGGTGCTCAACGCCGACAATGTGCAGCGCAACATCACCTTCGTCTGCCATTGCTGCAGGTGCTGTTGCAATCCACTGCTCGGCATCCGCGTCCTTGGTTATCCTCATTGCGTAGTTACCTCCAACTACATTGCCGCCATCGTCTCCGACCTCTGTGTCGGCTGCGGACTCTGCGCGGAAACCTGTCCCATCGATGCGATCTCCATGGTTGCTTCTCCCGCTGGCAAGCAGCAGGGCAAAACCAGCCAAGTCGCCCAGATCGACACCGATATCTGCCTCGGCTGCGGCGTCTGTGCCCTCAAATGCAAACCGGGCGCCTGCCGATTAAACAAGCGGCAGCAGCGGGTCATCCATCCCGAAACCACCTTCGAGCGGATTTTATTGCAATGCCTGGAAAGGGGCACCCTGCAGAACCAGCTGTTCGACAATCCGCAGAGCCTGACCCACAAATTCCTGCGCGGCATGGTCGGTGGTTTTCTTAAACTGCCCAGTGTCAAAAGGGCCCTGATGAGCGACGCTTTGCGGTCACGTTTTCTCCATGCCATGAAGAAGGGAGCCGCCAGGCAGGGAAAGGAATGGTTGGCGGAGTTGTAGCCTCGCCGCAAACCTCGAAATAACGACAGTCTCAGGAGGGTTCCCATGATTTTGAGCAACGAGGAGGTGACCTGGATGTCGCCTGTGAGTTCGTTGCAGGGGGGCGCGGGTCGAGGATTCATGCCACTTTCGGAAACGGCAATGATGACCGTTTGATGGCCTTGTTAGTTGAACGTGGCGCCGCTGGAATTTCTGTTTTGAAGTGTCTACACTATGCCGGACACACAATTCATATAGCCGTTGTCTTCCGAATGCCAGGATCCAACCTCCCGTCAGTTCCAAAGAGGCGAATCCGGGCCGTTGCCCAAGCCGATGTCACAATCCCGCCTCCTTCATTGGCTCCCTTCTCTTGAATTGCACAGCATCGTAGCCCGAGCCTGAACGTTTGTGAGAGCTTGGAACGAAAATGCCTGTCATTACAACAACTCACAGAGCATTCGTTAAATTAATTTCAACACAACTTTGCGGATTATAAATTTAGTGTTGTTATAATCAATTGGAAGTCTGGTACGGCGGACACGGGCAAGCGATGGTCCTTGAAAGGTGAGCAGGCACATGGATAATCGGAAGCAGACGGTCGCAAGTGCAGAGCTCCGCTCCCTTCTTGATCTGCTGCAGGTTCAGATCGCGAACAACACCGTTCAGCCGGAAATCGTCGACCGTCTGCGGCAGGCAGCCGAGAAGCACCAGATCATCCTCGACAGCATCACTGACGGTTTGCTGGTTCTGGACCGTGACTGGCGCTGCACTTATTTCAACGAAAACGGGGCAAGGATGATTGGCATGTGCCCCGAAGAGCTCATCGGTGGATGCGTCTGGGACTTGTTTCCCCAGTCAAAGGCCACCAAGTTCCACGAGAGCTACCATCGTGCCGTAAAAACCGGACAACGTGTGGACTTTGAGGAGTTCTACCCCGATCCGCTGAACAAGTGGCTGGAGTGTCATTGCTATCCCGGCGAGGAAGGCCTGACCGTTTATTTCCGTGATGTGACGGAGCGCAAACGAGCTGAGGAGGCTTTGCGCGAAAACGAAGAACACGCACGCCAAATCATCGATAATACCGTGGCCTTTGTCGGCGTCATGACTCCGGATGGCGTGCTGATCGAGGCCAATACCGCTGCTCTTAGTGCGGGAGGGTTGAAACGAGAGGAGGTGGTGGGCAAGAAATTCTGGGACTGCCATTGGTGGAGTTATGACACGCGGGTGCAGAATCAGTTGCGGGGTGCCGTGACAAAGGCTGCCGACGGTCACAATGTTCGGTACGACGTGGTCGTGCGAATGGCCGACGACAGCCGCATGCACATCGATTTTATGCTCGCCCCTGTGCGCGACAGTGCGGGCAAGATCACTCATCTGATTCCTTCGGCCATGGACATCACTGGTCGAAAGCAGTCGGAAGAGAAGCTGCGGCAGACGGCAGAGCGCTACGAGCAGCAGGTCCGGATCTTCGACGGGATTACCTCCACAACGCCCGATTTCATGTACCTATTTGATCTGCAAGGGCGGTTTCTCTACGCAAACAATCGATTGCTGGAGGTCTGGGGCATGAAGTTTCCGGACGTGATCGGCAAGACCTGCCGTGAGCTCGGCTACGAACAATGGCACCATGATATGCACATGCGCGAGATCGCTCAGGTTATCGAAACGAAGCGCTCGATCAAGGGGGAGGTACCGTTCAAGGCCCCGCGCACCGAAATCTTTGGCGTTTATGAGTATATCTTTACGCCCGTAATCGGACCGGATGGCGAGGTCGAATTCATCGCAGGGACAACTCGCGATACCACCGAACGAAAAAGGGCCAAAGAGGCATTGCAGGCAAGCAACCGCCGCCTTAAGCTGCTCTCTGACCTGGCCGAAAAACTCTTTTCCGCCGAAGCGTCGGTGGATGCGGCTTTGGCAGCCTACGAAACCATCGAAAAGGAGTTGGACCTGGACGTCTACTGCAATTTCTTGCCCGAGAACGACCACAGTCTTTGTCTCGATTCGTGCACCGGTATCCCCGAGGAAGAGGCCCGCCTCATCTCGCGCCTTGCATTTGGCGAGGCCGTATGCGGTCTGGTAGCCCAGCGACGCGAGCCGATTCACGCCACCCACATCCAGAACTCAACCGATGAACGTGTTGAGCTGATCAGGAAGTACGGCCTTCGCGCCTACTTCTGCAACCCGCTGATGGTGGGCGATCACCTTCTGGGCACGCTCTCCTTCGGCACCCGTAGCCGCGATTCGTTCAGCGAGGAGGAGAGGAGTCTGATCACCTCGGTGGCTCGATATGTGGCCCTGGCCAACGAGCGCCTGCTCGCCCGGGAAGAGTTGCGTCAAGCCAAGGAAACTGCCGAGGAAGCCAGTCGGGCCAAGAGCGAATTTCTGGCCAACATGAGCCATGAGATCCGCACGCCCATGACCGTCTTCATGGCCGCCATTGAAAATCTGCTGCAGAACGACAGCGACCCCGAACGCCGCCAACTCCTGGGGATGGCCGATCAATCGGCCAAGCGCCTGCGCAGCCTGATTGACGATATTCTTGACTTCTCCCGCATCGAGGCGCGCAAGGTCGAGATCGAGGCGGTTCCCTTCGACCTGCGGACCTGCTTGCGCGAGGCAGTGGAAATGTTCGCTCTGCCCGCCTTGGAAAAGGATATCCGGCTCGAAACAGAAATGGCGGCGGAAATACCTGGAACGGTGGTGGGCGACCCCGATCGGTTGGGGCAGGTTCTCATCAATCTGATCGGCAATGCCATCAAGTTCACCCCTCAGGGAGAGGTCCGCGTAGGCGTACGAAGGCGCGGCGATCTACTGGAGTTCTCGGTGGCCGATACCGGCATCGGCATTCCGGATGAAAAGCAAAGACTGCTCTTCCAGAGTTTCAGCCAGGTGGACGCTTCCTTAACCCGGAAGTATGGGGGAACCGGTTTGGGACTGGCCATTTCCAAGGGGTTGGTTGAGTTGATGGGCGGAGAGATTTCGGTCAAAAGCCGGGAACAGGAGGGGAGCCTGTTCACCTTCACCCTGCCGTTGAAGACTGTTGAGGAATCACGTCTTGCGCCGGCCGGAGCGCCGCCGGGAGTTCCCGCAGGGCCGCAAACCTCCGCCCGCATCCTGCTGGCCGAAGATGATCCCATGATCCGCGAGATGCTCACCATGATGCTTGCACGGAAAAGATACCATGTCGATACGGCCGTAAACGGACAGGAATCTTTGGCAAAGTGGGCAGCCGAAGATTTCGATATCATTCTCATGGATCTGCAGATGCCGAAGATGAGCGGAATGGAAGCGACCATGGCGATCCGTCAAAGGGAAGCTGCAGAGAATCGGCACACCTGCATTATCGGTCTGACTGCCCACGCGCGTCGCGAGATCAGAGAGGACTGCCTTGCCGCGGGAATGGATGATGTCCTGACAAAGCCCGTCCGGATGAGCGTTCTCTATTCGATGATCGAGAGCTTCCTTCCTTCAAGAGATTCTCTCTGCTCTCCAAAATGACGCGAAAGCGCTCTTGGTGTGATGGTGTTCCATTGATTGTCTTCCCGCTCTCTTCTCGGAAGATCCTGATTTTTAAAAATAAATTTTCGTTTTGCCACTGAAAGGTTTTGTTGAACCTGGTCATGTTTCCCTAACAGAAAGGTACGGCTATGACAAATGCTGGTGATGGTTCTCTTTTGCCAACCGGCATTCCAGGCTTGGATGATACGCTGCACGGAGGCCTGGAATCGGAACGCCTTTACCTGATCGAAGGTGATCCGGGATCGGGCAAAACGACCTTGGCTCTTCAATTTTTGTTGGAAGGTGCGCGGCGGGGGGAGTCTGTCCTTCACCTGACCATGTCGGAGTCCATGAATGAATTAGAATCCACCTTTCGATCCCACGGTTGGTCAATGGAGGGGTTGAACATAGTTGAGCTCAACGTCTCAGAGGGAGAAGCCGGCCCGGAGGAACAGTACACCATGTTTCACTCCTCCGAGGTGGAATTGAGCAGCCTTATACGACGCATTCTGGAGGAGGTTGATCGCATCGGCGCCCGGCGACTGGTTATCGACTCCCTGGCGGAACTGCGTCTGGTAGCCCAGAACCCTCTTTGGTACAGGCGCCAGATCCTGGCCCTGAAGCAACATTTCTCCACGCGGAGATGCACGGCTCTGCTGCTTGACGAGTCCGGGGAAACATTAGGCTTTAATGTGCGGACGGTGGCCCACGGTGTTTTGTCACTGTCTCGGATTCTCCCAGGGTTCGGCGCGGAGCGTCGCCAACTTCAAATACTGAAAATGCGCGGCCGCTCTTATCAGGGTGGCTACCACGATTATCTGATTAAGCAAGGCGGACTCCAGATCTTCCCCCGATTGGTGGCCCTTGAGCATCAAAGAAATTTTACGAGGGACCCCATCAAAAGCGGAGTCGCGGCACTCGACGCTTTACTCGGCGGCGGAATCGACCGGGGAACGAGCACACTTCTGACCGGGGCGGCGGGCACAGGCAAATCGTCCCTGGCTACCCTGTATGCCTTTTCGGCGGTCGGACGGGGCGAAAATGTTGCCTTCTTCCATTTTGACGAAAGTCGCGAAAACTTTCTTACCCGCTCCCGGGGTCTGGGAATGGACTTCGTTCCCTTCCTGACCTCAGGTCAGGCCTCTTCCCAACAAATCGACCCGGCTGAACTCTCCCCCGGCGAATTTTCCGCGTCCGTCCGTCAGGCGGCCGAGAGGAACAATGCCCGGCTGATCATCATCGACAGTCTCAACGGCTATTTGAACGCAATGCCCGAGGAGCGCTTCCTGGTCACGCAACTCCACGAACTGCTGACTTACCTGGGGCAGATGGGGGTATCCACTTTGCTTATCGTGGCCCAGCATGGGCTGGTAGGGCCGGAAACCTCGGCGCCGGTGGATGTGAGTTACCTTTCCGACACCATCATTCTGATGCGATATTTCGAGATCCACGGAGAAGTGCGCCAGGCGATTTCTGTGATGAAAAAGCGCACCGGGCCTCATGAGCGAACAATTCGGGAGATGAAGATTACCAGCGGAGGAATCCACATCGGCGAACCGCTGCATCAGTTTCAGGGTGTGCTGCAAGGCATTCCCATCTTCCGAGGGGGGGAAGGCCCCTTGATGGATAGCAATGTTGACTGAAAATTTCCACGCCAACGATGAGGAGTTACGGTTTCTGGTCCTTGCCCCGACGCTGCGGGATGCGCGTCTCACCTGTCAGATACTGGAAAGCAGCGGCATTGCATGCCTGCCCTGCGCCGATCTTTTCGAGCTTTGCGCGCATCTCGAAGAGGCCGCCGGCGGAGCACTCATTGCCGAGGAATTCTTTGCCGGGCAAGGCGCAAGCGAGTTGCTGCGCTTTCTGGAGGAGCAACCTACATGGTCGGATTTTCCCATCATTTTTCTAACCCGGCGGGGTGAACATTCCTTGCGGGCACAGCAGGCCTTGGAAACTTTAGGCCATGTCCTGTTGCTGGAGCGCCCCACCAAAACAACGATGTTGCTCAGTGCTGCCCGGGCCGTGCTGCGGGAGCGACGGCGGCAATATCAGACACGTCACCACCTGGAAATGTTGGACAAGGCCAAAATTGCCGCCGAAGAGGCCAATCGGGCCAAAAGCGAATTCCTTGCCAGCATGTCCCACGAGATCCGCACGCCGATGACCGTCTTCATGGCCGCTATCGAACATCTGCTCCAGACCGACCACAACCCGGACCGTCGTCACCTTTTAAGCATGGCCGATGCTTCAACGCATCGTCTCCGCAATCTAATCGACGACATCCTGGATTTTTCCCGCATCGAGGCCCGAAAAGTGGTGATCGAGAAAGAGCCTTTCGACCTTCGAGACTGCGTGCGGGAGGCGGTGGAAATGTTCTCGCTCCAGATTCAGGAAAAAAAATTGAAGTTGGAAACAACAATGGCGGCGGATACCCCGCAAAAGGTGATCGGGGACCAGAACCGGGTGGGACAGGTGCTGATCAATTTGATCGGCAACGCCGTCAAGTTTACCCGGGAAGGCCAAGTCCGGGTCAGCGTTCAAGTGCGCGGACCACTTCTGGAGTTCTCGGTGGCGGATACCGGCATCGGCATTCCCGAGGAAAAACAGGATTTACTTTTTAAAAGCTTCAGCCAAGTGGATATGTCCTATCATCGCCAGCACGGTGGCACCGGATTGGGACTGGCCATTTCCAAAGGACTGGTCGAACTGATGGGTGGCGAGATTTCAGTCCAGAGTCAGGCAGGTAAAGGAAGCATCTTCACCTTCACTCTTCCTCTGAAAACGGTCATCCAGCCAAAACCTGCATCTTTCAATGCCCATTCAGAAGGCGTTTATAAGCAGTTCTCCAATATTCGCATTCTGCTGGTGGATGATGAGCCTATGATCCGGGAGATGATCACAATGATGTTGCAGAGGCGGGGAATGCGGGTCGAGACGGCCGAGAATGGCAGCGATGCCCTGCGAAAATGGCAGGCGGGAGACTTTGACCTCATCCTTATGGACCTGCAAATGCCGGAGATGGATGGGATGGAAGTTACCAGAAGCATCCGTGCAGAAGAAAGAGCGGGGGCCAAGCACATATGCATTATCGGCCTTACTGCCCATGTGAGACGCGAAATCAGGGAGGAATGCCTTGCCTCGGGCATGGACCGGGTTCTGGTCAAACCCATCAAGATGTCGGATCTCTTCTCAGCTATTGATGAGTGCTTTTCGCAATGAAACCTGAAAGTTGGTTCCGCTTCGGGCCAGGAGAGGCGGTACATTATGAGAGAATGTCCGCTTTGGTTTTGGATCGGCTTGGGTTGCCTGAATCGGACTGCGGTTGTGTACCGTAAGGCCCTGCTAATCTCTCCTTGAGGCAATGCGGGATGGCAAAGGAGACGCAATATGTCCTTTCATTTCGACCTTTTCTCGAAGGGGTATGATCAGTTTCTGGGAAGCGTCCTGGGCCCTCCGGACATTCCATACTGGCGAGCCGTCCTCAGGCTTCCGGTGAAAGGGCGCCTGCTCGATGCCGGCGGTGGGACTGGCCGAATCTCCGCCGCTTTGTGCCCTGATGTCGGACAGGTCGTCATTGTGGATCACTCCCAGGGAATGCTGCGCCAGGCTCGGAAAAAGGGGAATTTAGAACTGGTGTGTGCTGATGTTGCGCGGTTGCCCTTTGTGGATGTCTCATTCGAACGGGCCCTGATCATCGATGCCTTGCACCATTTTCGCCGGCAGAAGGAGGGCATAGCGGAGGTGGCGAGGGTTCTCGCCCCGGGAGGAATGCTGGTGATAGAGGAATTCGATATCCGGCGGTGGGGAACCCGCGCCATAGCCCTCCTGGAAAAAATTGTCCTGATGGGAAGCCGGTTTCCCTCGCCGGAGGAAATCCAGCACATGCTGAGGGAGGAAGGATTGTCCCTTCTGGAGGTTCGCAAGGGAAAGTGGAATAGCCTGCTTTTCATCGCGGAAAAATAGGGGACTTCCGCACCCGTGGTTGCTCCAAAGGGTGTTTTTCCAAATCGGAATTGTATTCCTCCATGCCCTCTGCCAATACCGGCGGTAAAGAGATGTCGCCCTCTGCGGAAAGCATGAGACACGGCAAGGGGATCTTATCGCTGGTGCCGTCAAGAAGATGGTTATTCCTGTGCAGATACTTCGCCATTGACGCAAAATAGAACAGGCGGTATGGGCCTTGGTCAGGACCCTACCGCCTGTGGATACCTTTGGTCGGCACGGATGGCCTGCCATGAAATGCGCACCCTGGCTGGTTAGACCGGGGTGAAGAGCCGGGGCCGGCCGGCAGAGGTCCGGTCCCGCAAAGGCTCAGTCGTCATAGCGTCCCCGGCGCGCATGGTGCCCCCGGTAGCGTTTGTTGTCGTCATCGTCCCATTTGCGGTAGCCGTGATGCCCGTGGCGATAGCGAGCGTAATCGATATCGCGAATGCTTACGATGTCATGGTATCTTCGATGGGCCAGGCCGGGGGGCAGGTGTTTGCGCGGCATCACATGCCAGGGGCCCTGGATGGTGGGCGCCGCCAGCCAGCCGCGATGGTGGCGCTGATAATAGGTGCCTCCGAACCAGAACATGTCGTAAGGGCCGCCGACGGCGACATGCACCCCCAGCCCGGGGGAATGCCAGAAATAAGGTTCCGGGGCCACCACGACGGGCCGCGGGCTGACCACAACGGCGGGCTGAGCCACGACCACGGGCGGTTGGCTGACAACGACGGTGGGTTGGGTTACGACCACGGGCGGTGGATAGGGATGCCCTATGTGGATGCCCAGATCGACGTTGACCCTGCCGGCGTGGGCTGCTGAAGCGGCCAGAATCATCGGGAAAATCAGCAATAGAGTTTTTTTCATCGTCCTTGTCCTTTTAAAGAGGAGGTTGTTGTCCTTACGAATAAAAATCACGTGCTGCTGGTGAGGTTGTCACTTCTCAAGTCTCCTGCAGCATTTCGAATCGAACCATGACTCTTCTGGCGGACATGGACGCAATCCACTGGCTGAGGTTTACCGGCAAAAAATTAAAAATGACGAAACTTTGAATGGTCGGAGGGGGCTGGAGACTCTCTCCGGCCTGGACGGTCCCGAAGTGTTGCTTGCCGTGCTTGTCAGGGAAGCGAACAGTAATAGACACCAGCCCATCCACTGCACTTCGATGAGCACCTGGTTGGCATTAATTTATTCTTGGGAGTCCTTACCATGAAAATACGAAAACTGACGGAAGAGAATCGGGCCAAAGTCTATGCCCTGTTGCGGCAGGCTTTTCCCCGCAGCGACTACGAGGCCAATTTGGTCCAGGCACTCCATGAGCATGGCATACCGCTGCATGAATGGATCTGCATCCATACCAACAAGGTCGTCGCCTACCTGGCCTTTTCCAACGCCTACCATGGCAACACGGTGTGCGGACTACACCTGGCTCCCATGGCGGTCGCACCCGAATTTCAAAAGCAGGGCATCGGTTCCGAGCTGCTGAGATTCGCCCTGCGTCAGGAGCCAATCCGGGACCAAACTCTGTTCGTTTTGGGCGCCACCCGTTTCTACAAACGATTCGGCTTTGACCCCTGCCGCGTGCCTGTCTGTCCCTTGACCACCGACAACGCCCATTTCCTTTGTCTGCGCAATTCTGCCACCGACAATTTTGTGGTCGGCTATGAAGCTGAATTCAGAACTGCCGGAAAGCCTCCGAAGAATCCCAAAAACCAACGCCGCTGACCCCATGATGCCGGGAATCCCGGTATGCTTGCCGGTTCACTAAAGAGCCATGAAGACCCTCCGCCCCTGCGGTACAGGACCTTCAGGGCTCTGCCATTATTTCGGGCATGAGAGTTGCTATCCTTGGTTTGCAATGGCCCAAAACATTCTTTTATGAGCGCTCAGGAAGTAATTCCAGGTGCTTGGCGGACTGTCAAGAGGGTGTCATTAATGCTGGGCTTGCCAGTAATTTGACCCGGTGCTTTTGGCGGATAATTGGATGTTGGATAACGGTGAGTTGCTGAAGGGCAAACAATCCCACGGAGGAGTGAGCAAGATATGGCAAATGAGGCAAAGGTGCTGACGATCGGGATCGTTGGCGGTGGCCAAGGCGGCCTGGAAATGCTGAAAATTTTCGCGCAAAGCAACAAGACAAAAGTGCTTTTCCTGGTCGATCGCGACCCGCAGGCGGTGGCCGTGGAAGAGGCGCGGGAACTCAAGGTTCCGACACCGGTGGATCTGGTCAAAGCCATCCAGCAATATCCGGCGGATTTCATCATCGAGGCGACGGGGTCGCCCAAGGTCCTGGAAATTCTGCAGCAAAATAAACGGCCGGGGACGGAGATTCTAAGCAGCCAGGCGGCCCTGATGTTTTTTACGGTGGTGGAGGAGAATCGCCGCCATCTCAACGGTTCGGTGTTCGGTAAGATCAGCCATATCGGCGAGGAAATCGTCAGCAGCACCACTGCCATCAAACGGGCTTTGTCCGCCATTACCCAGGTGGCTTTCAACCTGGAGATGTTGTCCATCAACGCGGCCATCGAAGCGGCGCGGGCCGGCGCCCACGGACGCAGTTTCGCGGTGGTGGCCGAAGAGGTGAAGGGGACCGCCGGCCAGGCCAAAAACCTGGTGAACAGCATCGAGGCCATCAACAACAACAATATCCTTATGTCCGGTGAATTGGAGGAGTTGCTGGCCCAGTTGGCCTGACGAGAGGCTGCCAGAGTCCGTTTTATCGGGGAGAGTCGATAGATTGGAATTCTGGTCGGTCGGCGACTGGAGTTTGCATTCCGAGGAGTTGCTAAAAAAATGATCCTGCACCATCATTGGAGCAGGATCATTTTTTTGATGACAAGGATGCCTTGATTTTGTTTCTGCCTGTTTTTTCCGGGCGCAACCTGTTCCCGGGGATCAGTCGGTCCGGTTGAGAATCCTTGGGTTGGATCCGGGCCCGATGATCGTGGTCGAGGTGCCGGTCCCGTCGATAATGGTCTGGATCGCATCCTGCCCGCCATTTTCTACCGGTTCCTGCTCCATGACCGGGGGACTCCATTCCGGCGGCAACTCTTGCAGCGCCTCGCCGGGATGGGCTTGGCAGTATTCCCGGGGTTCGGTGCCGAGGATGAAGAATTCGTCTCGGGTGTTCGGGCAGCCGGTGGTGGCCGGCATTCCGGTGCTCGGGTCGATGGTCAGGCTGACCACCGTATCCGGTTGGGGGAAGTCGACGGGGGGGCGGCCGGCCAGGGCCGCACGCATGAAGCGTTCCCAGATGGGGGCGCTGACCACCCCGCCGGTAAAGCCTTTGCCGCCGGGCCTGGGTTTATCATGGCCGACCCAGACGCCGGTCACCAATTGTGGGGTATAGCCGACAAACCAGGCATCCCGGTAGTCGCTGGTGGTGCCGGTTTTGCCGGCGGCGTGGTACTGCTCGCCGAATTTTTTCAGACTTTTCGCCGTTCCGTAGAGCAGGACGTCCCGCAGCATCTGGGTGGTGACAAAGGCGGCGGCCGGAGACATGGCCGGGGTCGGCATCGAGGGCGTCTGGGTCCAGGATTTTGAGGCGCGATTGTAGACCCGGATGATGGTGCGCGGCTGCACCTGCAGGCCGCCGTTGGCCAGGGGCGCATAGGCGGCCACCAACTCGTTCAGGGTGACCTCTTCCGTGCCCAGGGCCAGGGAAAGATCGTTGCGGGCCTTCAGGTTGAGCCCGAGGTTGCCGGCGAAGTCGGCAAAATAGGGGGCGCTGACGGCCTCCAGCAGTTTGACCGAGATGATATTGTTGGAGTGAGCCAGGGCCTGGCGCAGGGTGAGCTGTCCGTGCCGTTCCTGGCCGTAGTTCTGGGGCTGCCAGATCTGGTTGTTGCCGCGCCGGTAGGAGACCGGATCGTCATTCCAGATATCGGCGGCACGGTGACCCTTTTCCAGGGCGGCGGCAAACAGCAGCGGTTTGATGGCCGATCCCGGTTGCCGCTTGGCGAACAGGGCGCGGTTGTAGGCGCTTTGTTTGAAATCCACGCCGCCCACGGCCGCCAGAATGTCCCCCGTTTGCGGATCCAGGCACAACAGGGCCCCCTGCAGTTCCGGGGAAATGCGTTTCACGCCTTCCTCGAGAGCCTTTTCGGCCAGGTTCTGCAGCTTCAGGTCCATGGCGGTGACCACTTCCAGGCCGCCGCGCTCAATGATGTAGGCACCGTATTTCTCAACCAGTTTGTTGCGGACATGGGTCAGATAATAGGGCGCCTGACCCGGCTTGACGGAGGTGATGGGCTGCGACAGCAGCTTCTGCTTTTCCTGCGGTGAGATCAGTTTAAGTTCCGCCATGCGCCCGATGACCACATTGCGTCGCATTTTGACCTGGGCCGTTTCGCCTCGCGGATTGTACCGGTTCGGGGCCTTGGGTACCCCGGCCAGCAGCACGCATTCGGCATGGGTCAATTGGTCGGGGGTTTTGTCGAAATAGAGCCGGGCCGCCTGGGCGATACCCCAGGCACCGTTGCCGAAATAGATTTCGTTGAAATACATTTCCAGGATCTGCTTTTTGCTGTATTTGCGCTCGAAGTCCATGGCCATGCGGGCTTCGGTCAATTTCCGGTCGATGGTCTTTTCCCCCGACAGGTATTTGTTCTTGATCAACTGCTGAGTGATGGTCGAGCCCCCTTCGGCCATGGAGCCCTTCATCACGTCCTTGACCAGGGCCCGGGTGATGCCCTTGATGTCGATGCCGCTGTGTTCGAAATAGCGAGCATCTTCAACGGCAATCAGGGCGTTCTGCAGAAATTGAGGAATGCGGTCGATGGATACCCAGTAGCGGCCTTCCGCCGGAATCCGGCCCACATAGCGGCCTTCACGGTCGAAGACCTTGATGGAGGTATAGCCTGCCGGCAGGGGCGGATGGGTGGCGAACTTTTCCTGGGCGAGAGCGGACCAGGCCAGGCTGATGACCAGGCCGGTCGCAATAACGGAACCACAAAGCAGTTTCTTCCAGAATGCTGCGGGTGCCATAGGATGACGAGCTCCTTCATGCGAGAAATCTTGGATGGTCCGACTCCCTTCCGTCGGCGGGAATCCGGCCGGCAAGGGAGAAGCTGTTACAATGGTCCTGAGTGGTCCATGGCGGGCCATTTATACACCTTCCGACCGTTCTTGTCATGTGTCCTTTTTCGGCGGGTACGGCGGATGAATGCGTTTTTCAGGGGGTTCCATGGGCAAGGACGCGGCGCGCAAGGGGCTTGACCAGGTTCTGCTTTATCATGAACAGACCAAGCATCGGTTCGATCGACCTGCCCGTTCGGCCGGCTACATGGACTGGGCCAACCAACCGGATCCTTTTCGTTCTTTTCCCGAATGTTCGCAGGTCCGTTTGCCGTTTCTTGCGCAGGATCCGGACCTGCCGATGGAGGGGTTGTTCAATGCTGCGCCGGTGCCGACGCAGCCACTGGTTCTGACGCACATTGCCGGCATGATCGAGCTGTCCATGGGCTTGTCGGCATGGAAGAAAATTCCCGGTTCAACCTGGTCGTTGCGCATCAATCCCTCCAGCGGCAACCTGCATCCCACGGAGTCCTGGTGGGTTTTGCCCGAGAACCAACTGATGCACGGCGGCCTGTTTCACTACAATCCCTATCGCCATGTCCTCGAGCGGCGGGCGGATTTGCCGCCGTCGAGTCCCGCCAGATGGCGGCAGCATTTCGGCTCGGATGGTTTCTTCGTCGCTCTGAGCAGCATTTTCTGGCGGGAGGCCTGGAAATACGGAGAGCGGGCCTTTCGCTATTGCCAGCACGATATCGGCCATGCCTTGGCGGCTCTGCGCTTTGCGGCCCGCCTCATGGGCTGGCGGATGTCCTTGGTGCATGGTATCGGCGATGAGGACCTGCAGCGCCTGCTCGGCTTCGATCGGACCGCTTGGCACCCGGGGGAAGCCGAAGAGGCCGAGGTGCTGTGCTGGGTCGGTACTGCGGAGGCCAAACCCAACCGGGGATGTTTGCCCGCCGCCATGATCGACGATCTTGCCGGGCAGGAACTGCATGGCCGCCCCGCACCCCTGAGTCGCAACCGGCGGCCCTGGCCCCTCATCGAGGCCGCGGCCGCGGCCTGCCGCAAGCCCCAGGCCGTCGCGGAACCGGCCTCCCGGACCGAGTTTCCGGCCGCTGTACTGCCCGCATCCCCCTATACCGCGGCCCAGGTCATCCGGCGGCGGCGCAGTGCCGTGGATTTTGATGTGCGCCGCAGCCACATCAGCCGCAAGCATTTTATGGGTTGTCTGCAGGCCTGTCTGCCGCATTGCAATCGGCCGCCTTTCGATCTGGGATTGGGCGTTCCCCAGGTCCACCTGTTCCTGTTCGTGCATTACGTCGTCGATCTGGAGCCGGGGTTCTATGCTCTGGTGCGAAATCCGGAACATTTCCAGGAACTGCAGGCATGCACCCACCCGCAGTTTGTCTGGCGGGCGGTCGATGAGCAACTGCCCCTTTACCTCCTCGAGGCCGGTGATGGCCGGGAAGCGGCCAAGCTGATCAGCTGCAATCAGGAGATCGCCGGCGACGGTGCCTTCTCCCTGGGCATGGTGGCCCGCTTCCAAGCAACCCTGCAAACGGCGCCCTATCGCTACAAGCAGCTGTTCTGGGAGGCCGGCATGATCGGCCAGGTCCTCTACCTGCAGGCCGAGGCCTACGGGTTGCGCGGCACCGGTATCGGCTGCTTTTTCGATGATCCCATGCATGACATCTGCGGTTTCAGCGAAAACCGCTTCCAGAGCCTGTACCATTTCACCATCGGCAGCCCCATCGAGGATGAACGCCTGACCACCCTGCCGCCTTATCACCATCTGTCGCCCGAAGGGTGAGAATTGGGCGGGAAAGTGATTTTTATCTCCGATGGCGGCCTGAACAATGCTATATAAATGTCATTTGTGGTAAAAGTTGCCCTGTTCACCCTTTTTTCACTGAAGGCGCCATGACACCCTATAGTTCTATCCTTTTGGAGATCGCCCTTCCGGTTTTTTTCATGCTGGGTGCGGAACGGTTCGCCGTGTACCGTTATTTACGCACTCCGAGGCAGGTCGAATGGGTTCGCCGTCACGTCTGGCTGCATCCCAACTCCATCAGTCGGGCCCGCTATCCCATGGGCTTCGTGTCGGTGGCCCTGCTGCACCTGGGCTTCCCCCGCTTGTGTTTCCTGTTTTTCACCTTCTGGATGATCACCGACATCACCGATGGCGATATCGCCCGCAAATGTGATCTCTATACGGAAGAGGGGGCGACCATCGACCCCCTCTCCGACAAGCTCATGTATGCCCCCATGCTGCTCTATCTGGCCTGGAGTGGTTGGCTCAATCCGTTGCTGGTGGTGTTGTTTTTGATATTTGACATCACCGGCCAGGCTTCGCGCCGGTTTATCCCGGTCAAGGCAGCCAACCTGTTCGGCAAGGCCAAGACCTTCCTGGTGGTGGTGCTGCTTATCGTGGTCGGTCTGGAATTGATCTACGGCCCCCTGCCTCTGCTGGCGCGTTCCATCTATCCGTTGCTCGCCATCTGCACGGCGCTGGCCTTTTGCTCCGCCGTGTTCAAGGTCATTCCCAACTACTGGTATGCCAATATTCTCAGCATTCTCAATCTGATCTGCGGCCTTGCCGGCTGCTGGGTGGTGCTCAGCGGCAGACCGCCGGTGTATGCCCTGGGGCTGGTGTTTCTCGGCCAATTTCTCGATCTTTTCGATGGCCGGGCGGCGGAACGCTGGGGGTCGACGCCGCAAGGGGAGATCTTCGATGATGTTGCCGACGGTACCAGCTTCGGCCTGACCGTGGGGCTGATTGTCACCGTCGCCTTTGCCAGCCTGTGGAGCGGCCTGTTCATCGGCGGTGTCTACCTGGCCGCCGTCGTCTTCCGCCTGGTCCGGTTCGTCGTCGAGAAGCGCAAGGCCGGGGTGACAGGCGGGGTGACGACCTTCGCCGGGCTGCCTTCTCCGGCCGGCGCTCTGATGGCGGGCACCGCCAGCGTGCTGCTTCCCAGCGAGTTGGCGGTCGGCGTCATTGTTTTGCTGACGGCCTTGTTGATGGTATCGCGGGTATCCTATCCCCACTTCGGGCGAGCCGTTCTGCCCAAAATCCCCAAGATTGTCCGGGTCCTGGTGCTCGGTGCGTTCCTGTTCCTGCTTGCCTTGGGGGTGCGGCGGGACGAATATCTCGCCCCCTTGCTCATCAGCTTCGTCGCCGCCGTGAGTTACCTGGTCAGTCCGTGGGTGGCCAAGGTCTGCCGAAGAGGAGCGCGATAGGTCTCTGGCGTTATGGATACCTTCACTCTGCTGGGCATTGCCGTCGCCCTGGCCATGGATGCCTTTGCCGTGGCCTTGGCGGCCGGACTGACCCTGGATGAAATGAACGGCCGACACCTGTTTCGGCTGGGCTGGCACTTCGGACTGTTTCAGGCCATGATGCCGGTGTTCGGCTGGCTGGCCGGAATGACGGTGCAGCAGCACATCGCCGCCTACGATCACTGGATCGCTTTCGGATTGCTGTCCTTTGTCGGCGGCAAGATGATTTACGAGGCCCTGTTTGCCATGCCGGACGAGGTGCGATCCAGCGATCCGACCCGCGGCTGGTCCCTGGTCATGCTGTCCGTCGCGACCAGCATCGATGCTCTGGCGGTCGGCCTGACTTTGGCCATGCTCGGCGTCAGCATCTGGATGCCGGCCCTGATAATCGGCCTGGTGGCCGGGGTGCTGACCGTGGCGGGTATGCTGTTGGGGCGCCGCATCGGCGGAATCTGGGGCAAGCGGGTCGAGGTGCTCGGAGGGCTGGTGCTGGTCGCCATCGGTCTGAAAATTCTGCTGGAGCATACCCTGTTTCAGAGTTGAAGCCGGGATGGAAGCAGAAAATGGGACAGGCGGTTCCTGAAAGGGGTGAGAAGATGGCATCGGACTCTTTTCAGTCATTACCGGATACGCCGGAGCGGGGCGGTGAAAGCCAGTTGGATTCGTCCTTGCCGGATACCCAACAGTTGCTGGAACGTGTTTTCGATGCCATACCCGACCTGCTTTCGGTGGTGGATCGGAATCTGCGTATCCACATGAGCAACTGGCATGGCGGCTATGATTACGTCGCGGAAGAGCGGCGGCGAGGAAAGCCGTTCTGCTACGATGCCTACTATCCCGAACAGGGCGGCAAATGCCGGCCCTGCCATCTTGACGAGGTGTTTCGCACCGGTCGCCCGGTAACCGTCGAGAAATTCAATCCCCGCATCGGCGAGGTGGAAATCCGCGCCTTTCCCGTGGTCGATGATCAGCAGCGTGTCGTGCTGGCGGCCGAATATATCCGCGATATTTCCAGCCGCAAGGCTGCCGAACGAGCTTTGCAGGAGCGTGAACAACAACTGCGGCGCATCACCGACAACATGCTGGATTTGGTCAGCGAAGCCGATCCGGACGGTATCTTTCGCTATATAAGCCCCTCCCACAGGGCAGTATTGGGGTTTGCCCCCGAAGAGTTACTGGGTACCAGTCTTTACGAGTTGTTTCATCCCGACGATCTCGCGTTCATGCAGCCGTTGTTTCAAAAGACTTTGCCCTGGCGCAAGAGTGTTCGGGCGGAATTCCGCTACCGGCATGCCGCCGGGCACTATCTCTGGCTGGAAACCGTGGGCAAGGTCGTCCATGATGCACAGGGCCGTGTCAGCGGCGCGGTCTATGCCAGTCGCGATATCAGTGAACGGCGCCACGCCGAGGAAGGCCGGAGGCAGGTCAACCAGACCCTCACGGCCACCATCGAAGCTTCGCCGCTGGCCATCTTCGTGCTTGATGCGGATGGTTGCGTCAAACTCTGGAACGTGGCTGCGGAGCGGATGTTCGGCTGGCGGGCCGACGAAGTGCTGGGGCGGCCATATCCCCTTGCGCCCGGTGCTATGGAGGGCGAGTTCCGCAGCCATCTGGCCGCCATGAACCGCGGGGAGACTTTTGTCGGCAAACAGACCCGCCGTCGCCACAAGGACGGGCGGATTCTGGAGGTCAGCTTTTTCACGGCACCTCTGCGGTCCCCGGGAGGGACGGTTGCCGGCACCGTCGGCATCATCTGCGACATCACCGAGGTGAAACGGGCCGAACGGGCCTTGCGGGACTCGGAAGCCAACTACCGGGCTATTTTCGATGCCGCTAACGACGCGATATTCGTACTGGACATCGATACCGGAGCCATTCTGGATGTCAACAGCAAGTTGTGCCAGATGTACGGCTATTCCCGCGAGGAAATCCTGCGGCTGCCCATTGAAGCGGTCAGTTCCGGGCGCCTGCCTTTCATCCAGGAAAATGCTCTGACCTGGATACACAGCGCCGTGGACGGGGCATCGCGGCTGTTCGAATGGCATGCTCGGAAAAAATGCGGTGAGTTGTTCTGGGTCGAAGTCAATATGAAGGGAGCCATGATCGGCGGGCACTTTCGGGCTCTGGCGGTGGTGCGCGACATCACCGAACGCAAGCGCGCCGAAGCGGCATTGCGGGAAAGCGAAGAGCGCTTTCATCAGGTTTTCGAACAGAACGAAGACCCGGCCTTTCTCATTCTGCCAGGCTCCATGGCGATTTTCGACTCCAATATCGCTGCCAGCCAGCTTTACGGCTACAGCAACCAATCCTTTCGCGAAGGCGGCCTGGCGCTCATAATGGATGCCGATACCCTGGCGGACTTCGCCAGGCAAATTTTTGCCGAGCAGAGCGGCGGCTTCGGCAAGGGCGGATGGAGCCATATCGTACCCATTGTCACCATTGATAAGCAGGGCCGTTCCATTCTTGCTTCTTTTCGGGGACGGATGCTGCAGCCCCACAAGCAAGCCTATCTCTATGGCACGTTTCGTGATGTCACCGAAAAGCTTCGGATTCGCAAGGAGCGCAGTGAAATGCAGGCCAAGCTGTTCCAGGCCAACAAATTGGCGGCCATCGGCAATCTGGCTGCCGGCATTGCGCATGAGGTGAATAATCCCAATAATTATATCCTGGCCAATGCTCAACTTCTGGATGGGATCTGGGCGGATGTCAACCGGATTGTCAAGGAGTGTGAGGAGGATTACCGGGATTTTGCCTTGGGTGGACTGCCTTTTAACGAGGCCATTGACAGGGTGCCGCAGATGCTGTCAGGGATTTCCGAGGGGGCGCGCCGGATACGAAATATCGTTGCCAGTCTCAAGGATTTTGCTCGTCAGGATGAGGCGGCACAGAGTCGGCCCCTGGATGTCAACCGAGTCATTGCAGAGTCGCTAACCATTCTGGCCAGCAACATCCGCCAGCATACCGATCATTTTTTTTGTAATCTGCATGAATCATTGCCGCGGATCGCGGGCCATTTTCAGAGAATCGAGCAGGTTGTGATCAATTTGGTGCTCAATGCTCTGCAGGCCCTGCCCGATCGCAATTCGGGTGTCTATGTGTCGACCACTTTCAACCCTCACTCTCGGATGGTCGAATTGACGATCCGCGATCAGGGATGCGGCATCCCCCTTGAGATTCGCAGTCGGATCCTTGAGCCGTTTTTCAGTACCCGGCAACAGGAGGGCGGAACAGGGCTAGGACTTTCCATCTGCTATGCCATCGTCGAAGAACACCATGGTCGCCTTGAATTCGAGTCGCAACTTGGTCAGGGAACAACGGTTACAGTGTCGCTGCCGATAGCTGAGGAGGCCCGGAAAGGGAACCCATGATCCCCAATGTCGAAAGTCCCATGGTGCTGCTGGTGGATGACGAGGAACCCATCCTTGCCAGTTCCAGCACTTTGCTGCGAAGCCATGGTTTTCAGAACGTCAAAACCCTGCAGGACAGCCGTGGACTGCTGCCTGCTTTGCAGAAGTGTAGTTGCGGCGTCGTTGTTCTCGATTTGTTCATGCCCCATCTGTCCGGGCAGGAACTGTTGCCGTTGCTGTGCCGCGACTTTCCAGAAATCCCGGTGTTGGTCATGACCGCCGCCGACGAAGTGCAACTGGCGGTGGAATGCATGCGTGCCGGCGCCTATGACTATCTTGTTAAGCCGGTGGAGAATGCCCGTTTTGTCGGCGTGGTGCGGCGTGCCTTGGAAAACTTCTCCATGCAGGAGCAGATTGGCCGCCTCAAAGAGAAGCTTTTCAATCAGCGACTCGACCATGCCGAGGCGTTTGGTGAAATTGTTACCGCAAGTCCGAAAATGCTCAATATATTCCGCTATATCGAAGCGGTGGCCAGCCTGCGGCAGCCGGTTCTGATAACCGGCGAGACGGGAACCGGCAAAGAACTGATAGCGCGCGCTATTCATCGACTCAGCGGTTTGCAGGGAGCTTTTGTGCCCATCAATGTTGCCGGTCTGGATGATCATTTTTTTGCCGACACTCTGTTCGGGCATAAAAAAGGGGCTTTCACCGGAGCCGACGGTCATCGTGCCGGCTTAATCACCCAGGCGGCCGGAGGCACTCTGTTTCTGGATGAAATCGGTGATCTGAAGGAAGCCTCCCAAGTCAAGCTGCTGCGTTTGTTGCAGGAGCGGGAATATCATCCCCTGGGTTCCGATTTGGTCAAAAAGAGTGACGCCCGTATTGTTGTCGCCACCCATCAGAGCCTTCGGGAGCAGGTTCAAGCCGGAACCTTTAGAAAGGATTTGTTCTATCGCCTTTGTGCCCACCATATCCAAGTTCCGCCCCTGCGCCAGCGGCAGGAGGATATTCCTTTGCTGCTCAATCATTTCCTGGCCAAAGCCGCTGCTGACATGAATTGTCCGTCACCACCCTTCCCACCGCAGTTGCTGACCTTGCTGGCCGGCTATTCATTCCCAGGCAATGTACGGGAGTTGGAGGGGATGGTGTTTGACGCTCTTGCAAGGCAGCGCGCAGGCATGCTCTCTTTGGCCAGCTTTCGTGCTGCCACCGGGCAGAAGGAGGACCCGCCAGTTCTGTCCGAGTTGCCGGATCGATCGGAGGTCGGGTCACTCTATCAGATGTTTGGCCGTTTCCCCACACTCAAGGAGATGGATCGATTTTTGATCGGAGCTGCCATGAGCCTGGCCCAGGATAATCAGGGAATGGCAGCCGCCCTGCTTGGTATCAGTCGCCAGGCTCTGAATCAGCGCCTGCATCGCTCCGGACAATCGTGATGTCACGGTAGGACTGAAGTCAGCCTTGCAAGAAAACTTGCGTCGACAAGTTTTGTTGCCGGCATCTGCTGTATACGTTTAACGACATTCTGTCTCCTGCCCCTTTTCCGCCTCACCCTAGAAAACCATCAATTTTTCAATTAGTTGTCTTTTTATTTTGTTTTTTTGATTTACAGACAGCCCCTTTCCGACGATCCACATTGTTTCTTCTGCCAGTTTTCTTGCATATTCCGTGGCTTGTCGCATGTTTGGATTGATCTGTAAGTATTTGTTTTTTAAGTGGAAAATAATATATATGGCTGGCACGGGAAATGCTCAAACAATGTTTTGATTGATTCTGGGCTCACTCCAGAATGTCCTGCCCTGGTCAGAGTCAGGGCGCACTCACCCCTTGCGGAAGGAGATAGCACATGTCAATGCCATTGACCGTATCCAGATTCCTTATGCCCCCCATTTCGCTCATCGGATGCGGCGCATCCAAGGCCGTTGGCGACTATCTGAAGAAGTTGGGCGCCAAAAAAGCGTTGATCGTGACCGACCAGGGCATGAAAAAATTCGGCACAGCAGACTCGATCAAGCAATGCATCGAGGAGGCGGGATTGCAGGCGGTAATTTTCGCAGGCGCCGAACCGAACCCGACTGACCTGAATGTTGCCGACGGTGTGCAGGCCTATAAGGACAATGGTTGTGATTCCATCGTATCGCTCGGTGGTGGGAGTTCTCATGATTGTGGGAAGGCGGTAGGCATTGTCTCCACCAATGGCGGCAAAATTCATGACTACAAGGGCATTGATACGGTTCCCAAGCCGATGCCGCCTTTTATCGCTATCAACACCACGGCTGGAACCGGCAGTGAAGTGACGCCGGCGGCGGTCATCACCAATACGGAAAACCATGTCAAAATGGTGGTCTGGAGCATCAATGTTTCCGCCAACGTGGCTATCGATGATCCGGAACTGATGGTCGGCATGCCCCCGGCTCTTACGGCGGCCACGGGCATGGATGCCCTCACGCATGCAGTGGAAGCCTATGTTTCCCTGGGACACAATCCCAAGGCCGATGCCCTGGCCCTGAAAGCCATCGAGTTGATCGCCAAATACCTGCGCAAGGCGGTCGCCAACGGCCAGGATATGGATGCCCGAGTCGGCATGGCCTATGCGGAATATCTCGCCGGAGAAGCCTTCTCCAGCGCGGGGTTGGGAATCGCTCACTCCCTGGCTCATCAGCCGGGAAGCTTTATCGGATTGCCTCATGGGGTCTGCAACGCCATTTTCCTGCCTCTGGTATGTGAGTTCAACATGAACGCTTGCCTGGAGAGGTATGCGGATATCGCCAAGGCCATGGGCGAGGATATCGCCGGCATGACCGAGCGTGAAGCTGCACTCCTGGGCATTGAGGCCATCCGAACCCTGTCCGCCGACATCGGTATTCCTTCTGGTCTGACGGAATTGGGCATGAAGGAAGAGGATATCCCTGAAATGGCCGAATGGGCGCTGAAGGAAGTCTGCACCCCGACCAATCCGCGGACCACGACTTTGCAGGACATGGTCGATTTATACAAAAAGGCTATGTGAACAATGTGACAGGGCGGTGCGAACGTTGTATTCGCCCCGCCCTGCTCAATAGTTGTTGGTGGCAGAAAATCATCAATTCTCGGTATGGTCTGTTTTAGAAAAAGGCAAGTCATGAAAAACTTGATGTTTGGATGAAAGGTTTTATATTTATGAATTTCGTCAGATCACCATAAAAAGATGGAGTAAATAATATGAAGAAAGTATTTTTTATTATGATGTTCATCGTTTTCGCCAGGCCGGATGTGTCTATTGCTGCTTATGCAAGGGACTACATTCCGCTTCCGGCCGGATCAAATCTTTTCTGTGTTTACTACGATCATGTCAGTGCCAATAATCTGTACCAGCGTGGCAACAAGATCGGAAGTGATTTCAACCAGAGAGCAAATATCGGTTTAATAAGGTATGTCCATTATTTAAATGCCGGCAACGCCCTGTATGGGGAAGGCGGTTTTACCATCGACCCGCAATTCATCATTCCTCTAGTCGATATTAACCTTAGCGGCGATTACGAAGCCTTCAACAATGATCGAGAATTTTCCACCTCCGGCCTCGGCGATCCCATCGTGCTTGCTACTTTCTGGTTCATAAACGCCCCGGAGCAAAAGTTCTGGGTCGGGTTCACGCCTTGGGTGACCCTGCCGTTGGGCGAGTATAACAAAAACCGCCTGGCAAGTCCCGGGGGCAACCGGTGGGTGGTCAAACCGGAGATCGGCATCGTGAAGGGTCTTGGCGAGAAAGCTTATCTGGATCTTATCCTGGGTGGGGAATTCTACACCGACAACAATAAATTCGCGGGCAATAACAAGCTTAAACAAGACCCCGCCCTCTTGGCGGAAGTTCATCTAAGTTACGACATTACCAAAAATTATGCTATTGCTTTGGATTACTACTATGCCCATGGCGGTGAAACCAAGATTAACGGGGTGAAACAGGACGATCGCAAAAGCAACCATGCCGTTGGAGCCACTTTCTTCTTTATGATCGGGGGCAACAACCAATTGCTATTTTCATACCGGGAGGATGTTTCGGTACGAAGCGGTCCGAAAGCCAGTACTTTCGGTCTGCGCTGGGCGCACATTTTTTAGCCTGACCGCCGTTATCGAGGCGCTGGATAGGCTCACAAGTGTTCAGATTTGCATGACCATTCAGCAACAATTCCTTCCGGGGGCGGTTCGGGCATGACCGTCCCCGAATTTGTGCCAGTACCCTTGCGCAGGACTAATCTGTGGCGCCTTTCACCCCATGCTAGTGTCCCGTGCGGTTCGTCCTGTCTTCAAATTCCGGCCCTTTTGGTCGCCGGCTGGGTTCCGCCTTCTCGGCTTAACTCTGGCCAGGCCTGGCGCGGCGCGTCTTGCCGGCAACCAAGATCTCTTGGAATTTCTTTACATGACAAACCGCACGGGCACTTGCGAGGGGAAAGTAGTTGTTGAAACAAGATAAGAAAAATTACTAGGTGAGATTGACAACGAGTTTATTTCGGCTAAACTTCCCCCATGTCTTTTCCCATTTGAACGGCTTTTTTTGAAACGCGCGCATTCATCGCATCAATTCGGACCGGTGCTTGAGCTGCATTCCCTGTGCCGCCGGTTAGGTTGAGCGTAGCTTTGCCACCCCCAACCTTGAAGGAGAGCAAAGATGAGCGAAGAAAGCAAATGTCCGGTAACGGGCAAATCCGGCAGTACGGTAGCCGGCCGCGGTCCCACGGTTCGTGACTGGTGGCCCAACCAACTGAACCTGAATGTCCTGCACCAGCACCAGCCCGCCTCCAATCCCCTGGGACCTGACTTCAACTATGCCGAAGAGTTCAAGAAACTGGATTTTGCCGCTCTGAAGAAGGATCTGGTGGCCCTGATGACCGACTCCCAGGAATGGTGGCCGGCCGACTACGGTCATTACGGCGGACTGATGATTCGCATGGCCTGGCACAGCGCCGGCACTTACCGCAGCGGAGACGGGCGCGGCGGCGCCAGTACCGGAAATCAGCGTTTTGCGCCGGTCAACAGCTGGCCCGACAACGTCAACCTCGACAAGGCCCGCCGCCTGCTCTGGCCCATCAAAAAGAAGTACGGCAACAAGATATCCTGGGCCGACTTGCTGATCCTGGCGGGCAACTGCGCCCTGGAGTCCATGGGCTTCAAGACCTTCGGCTTCGGTGGCGGCCGGGAGGATATCTATGAGCCGGAAGAGGATATCTACTGGGGCGCCGAGAAGGAATGGCTGGCCACCAGCGACAAGCCGGACAGCCGCTACTCCGGCGAGCGCGATCTGGAAAACCCGCTGGCCGCGGTGCAGATGGGGCTGATCTACGTCAATCCCGAAGGTCCGGACGGCAATCCGGATCCGGTGGCCTCGGGCATCGATGTGCGGGAAACCTTCGCCCGCATGGGGATGAACGACGAAGAGACCGTGGCGCTGGTCGCCGGCGGCCACACCTTCGGCAAGTGCCATGGCGCCGGGGATCCGGGTCTCATCGGGCCGGAGCCCGAGGCCGCGCCCCTCGAAGAGATGGGACTGGGCTGGAAGAACGCTCTGGGTACCGGCAAAGGCGTAGATACCACCAGCAGCGGCATCGAGGGGGCTTGGAAACTCAATCCCACCAAATGGGACATGGGTTATCTGCACACCCTGTTCGGCTATGAGTGGGAACTGGTCAAGAGTCCGGCCGGCGCGCAGCAGTGGCTGGCCAAGGACGTGAAACCGGAACACATGATTCCGGATGCCCATGATCCGTCGAAAAAACACCGGCCCATGATGACCACGGCCGACCTGTCGTTGCGTTTCGACCCCATCTATGAGCCTATTGCACGCCGCTTCCAAAAGGATCCGGAGGCCTTTGCCGATGCCTTCGCCCGCGCCTGGTTCAAGCTGGTGCACCGTGACATGGGGCCCAAATCTCGCTATCTCGGCCCTGAAGTTCCGGCCGAAGACTTGATCTGGCAGGACCCGATCCCGGCCGTCGATCATCCCCTCATCGATGCCAAGGATATCGCCGATCTCAAGGCCAAGGTTCTGGCTTCGGGCTTGTCGGTGGCGGAACTGGTGGCCACTGCCTGGGCCTCGGCCTCCACCTTCCGCGGCTCGGACAAGCGCGGCGGCGCCAACGGCGCGCGGATTCGCCTGGCGCCCCAAAAGGACTGGGCCGTTAATCAGCCGACGCAGTTGGCCAAAGTATTGGGCGCCCTCGAAAACATCCAGCAGGACTTCAACGCCGGCCAAAAGGATGGCAAGCAGGTCTCCTTGGCGGATCTCGTCGTGCTGGGCGGTTGCGCCGCCGTAGAGGCGGCGGCCAAGGTGGCCGGGCATCTTGTCGAGGTGCCCTTCACCCCGGGGCGCACCGATGCCTCGCAAGACCAGACCGATGTGGAATCCTTCGCCCTGCTGGAGCCCGAGGCCGACGGCTTCCGCAATTACCAGAAGCAGAAATATAGCGTATCCGCCGAGGAACTGCTGGTGGACAGGGCACAACTGATGACGCTGAGCGCACCGGAGATGACGGTGCTGGTCGGCGGTCTGCGGGTGTTGGGCGCCAATGTGGGCCAGTCGCAGCATGGTGTATTGACCAAGCGGGCCGGGGCGCTGACCAACGACTTTTTCGTCAATCTGGTCGACATGGGCACCGTCTGGAAGCCCACGTCCGAGGCCAGGGACACCTTCGAAGGGCGCGACCGCAAAACCGATGATCTCAAATGGACCGCCACCCGGGTGGATTTGATCTTCGGCTCCAACTCCCAGTTGCGCGCCCTGGCCGAGGTCTATGCCCAGGACGACGCGAAGGAAAAGTTTGTGGGTGACTTTGTTGCGGCCTGGAACAAGGTCATGAACCTGGATCGCTTCGATTTGGGCTGAGGGTGGTCTTGATGGTTCCACCGGCACCTAATCGAGGAGAAAAAGGCGAAGAGGATTTGTGGTGAGTTGAGCCAAAGGGGTTGCCGGCCGGCAAGGGTCGGCAGCCCCTTCTCCTTTTTTGTGTAAATTTACGTGGTGGGCGAATTTTTTAGGTTATTTGCGCTCGATGCGTCATCCGTGTATAGATAAGGTTTGAAGAAGGGTACAGAGTTGTCTTTGATTAGCATGGGTAGTTGACCAACGGGAGGGCAGGGCATGGAGCATGGCCGGGCATTGATGATTGGCGGTAGTGATGGTCTGCCCGTGGTGCAGTTGGCGGGCATGAGCAACCGGCATGGGCTCATTGCAGGGGCCACGGGCACCGGCAAGACCGTGACGCTGCAGGTCCTGGCGGAAGGTTTTTCGCGGCTGGGAGTGCCGGTCTTCGCCGCCGATGTCAAAGGCGACCTGTCGGGACTGGCGGCGGCCGGCACGCCGCATGTCAAAATCGACGAACGTTTGCAGCTTCTGGAGTTATCGGATTACCAGCAGCGCCCGGCGCCGGTGGTGTTCTGGGATATTTTCGGCGAGAAGGGCCATCCGGTGCGCGCCACGGTTTCGGAAATGGGTCCGCTATTGCTGGCCAACCTGTTGCAGTTGAACGAAACCCAGAGCGGCGTGCTGTACAGTTGCTTCCGCATCGCTGACGATCAGGGCCTGCTGCTCCTCGATCTGAAGGATTTGCGTTCCATGTTGACCTGGATGGGGGAGAATGCCGCCGCATTGCGAACCACCTATGGCCAATTTGCGACCACCAGTATCGGTGCCATCCAGCGCCAGTTGCTGATTCTCGAAGAGCAGGGCGGCGACGCCTTTTTCGGCGAACCGGCGCTGCAACTCGAGGATCTGTTGCGGATCGATTTCTCCGGTCAGGGGGTGATCAGCATTCTCGACGCCAGTCGCCTGGTGCACCGTTCGCCACGGGTCTACGCCACCTTTCTGCTCTGGCTGCTGGCGGAACTGTTCGAGCAACTGCCGGAGGTCGGCGATCCCGAGCGCCCGCGGCTGGTGTTTTTCTTTGATGAGGCCCATCTGCTGTTTGCCCAGGCTTCCAAAGCCTTGCAGGAAAAGATCGAGCAGGTGGTGCGCTTGATCCGTTCCAAGGGGGTCGGGATCTATTTCGTCACCCAAAGCCCTCTGGATATTCCCGAAAGCGTCCTGGGTCAATTGAGTCTCAAGGTGCAGCATGCCCTGCGCGCCTTTACTCCCAAGGACCGTCAGGCGGTGACCACCGTAGCCCGGTCCTTCCGTGCCAACCCGGCCCTGGACACCGCTACGGTCATCACCGAGTTGGGTATCGGCGAAGCCCTGGTGTCGACTCTCGATGCCAAGGGGCGACCGCTGCCCGTCATGCGGACCCTGATTTGTCCGCCGCAATCCCGTATCGGCTTTCTCGATGATGCGGAACGGGCGGAACGTCTGTCCCGTTCGCCGCTGCAGGGGCGCTACGAGCAGTCGCTGGATCGCCACTCCGCATATGAAATGCTGCAGGAACGTGCCGCGCAAAGTGTCGCCGCTCCGGAAGAGCGTCGGACCAAGCCTGCCGTGCCAGGGGCTTCCCGAGGTCGGCAAAGTGTCGGTGAGGCCATGGTGAAAAGCGCGGCTCGAACCATCGGCAGCCAGATCGGACGGGAATTAATCCGCGGGCTGCTGGGGTCCCTGTTCGGTGGGCGTACACAAAAACGGTAAGGGCACTCAGGGTTCCAAAAAAAGCTTGCACCCGATACGAGGGTGTGGTACAAAGACAAATCAAGCAAAGTTTGTGTAGTTGTTGGTTGCCGAACAGATTGATCGTCAGTCAGTTTCAGGGCCGCACAGACCAAACGGTATGTGTGGCTTTTTCATGAGGCACCACAGGTTCTGCACAACAAAAAAACATCCCCGCAGGGGGAAAAAGAGGAATCAGAAAAATGGCACAAGGTACTGTAAAGTGGTTCAATGACGCAAAAGGTTTCGGTTTTATCGAGCAGGACAACGGCCCGGACGTGTTCGTGCACTTCTCGGCGATTCAGGGTGACGGTTTCAAATCCCTGGCCGAAGGTGACCGCGTGAGCTTTGATGTGGTTGATGGCCAGAAGGGCCCTCAGTCCACCAACGTTCGCAAGGCCTAAGGTGTTCTTGCTGCCGCGCCGGTCGGTGAGATCGGAACGGGTTGCGGAACCAGCACATTGAATTAAGTATTTATAGTGGTCGGCGGGTTTTTTAACCAGGCCGGCGGATGGTCTGGAAAGGGCCGGCAGCAAATGCTGTCGGCCCTTTTTTTATTTGCCGAATCCGGAATGCATGATTGTGTCGGAGGGTGGCGGGTTGCTTCTCGGCGCAAACCATTTACCCTTGGAATGAAAGGATAAATCCGGGAGGTGCATGATGCCCAACTATGACTATCGATGTGCGGATTGCGGCTATGAGTTCAGCGTGAAAATGAAAATGGCCGAACATGGGAGGACGCCGGTCTTCTGTCCCCTCTGTCAGAGCACGCGGGTGGTACAGTGCATATCGGCGGTCAACGTGCGGACCAGTCGCAAGAGTTGAGGGACAAGGCACGACAGGGTTGCCGGATCATGTTGAGAGGTCTGGGTTCAAGGGGCTGAGATGGAGTTGATTCTGGGAATTTTGGTGAATCTGCTGGACGACATTCTGGTTGCCTCATCCCTGTTGTTGCAACTGGTTGCCCTGGTCCTGGCCTCGCGCCTGGCGCCCATGTCGGGGCGCAGGATGCCATGGTTGGTGGTTGCAGCCGGGGTCTGCCTGTTGGCCGGATTGCAGCTTTTCCTCTACGGGCAAAGTCTCGGGAACGGTCCTTCTCCGCAGGCTATGGTGTTGCAGGCCTTGATCTTTTCCGTTTCCTTGTTGCTGGTCGCCGGCTTGGGGGTGTTGCCGGCTCTGTTCAAGCGGATTCAGGAACAATCCCTTGGCCTGCAGGAGAGCGAAGAGCGGTATCGGGCCATGGTCGATCGGGCCGGCGAGGGGGTATGGCTGCTGGATGAATCGGGCCGCACCCTGTATGTCAATCATCGCCTGGCCCAGATGCTCGGATATCACCCCGAAGAGATGCAGGGTCGTTCGCTGTTGGAATATGTCGAACCGGCTGTAAGAGCCGAAGCCGAGAGCAACTTCAAGCGGCACCGCCTGGGGGTCGAGGAGCATTACGAGTTCAAGTTTCGATGTCGTGATGGCCGGCCGTTATGGGCGATTGTCGCCAGCCGGCAGTTGCCCGCCAGATTGCGGCGCTCTTCAGGAACCCTTTGGGTGCTGACGGACATCACGGCGCGGCGGGATGCCGAAAGCAGGGCCCGTGAACTGTCGCAGCGCGACCCTTTGACCGGCCTGCCCAATCGCGGCCTGCTGAACGACCGCATCGCTCAGGATTTGGGTCGCGAACGGCGCTATGGCCGTCACCTGGCGGTGCTGTTTCTGGATCTGGACGGATTCAAGCCCATCAACGATCAGCACGGCCATGCGACGGGCGATGCGGTGTTGCGCGAGGTAGCGCGGCGCCTGCTGGGCAGGGTGCGCGGCATGGATACCGTGGCGCGGTTTGGCGGTGATGAATTCGTGGTGGTGCTGGCCGATCTGGAGCAAGCCGCCGAGGCTGCCCAAGTGGCCAAGGATCTCATCGAGTTGCTTGGCCAACCGTTTTCCGTCGGCCGCTTGACCTTTCGCGTCGGGGTAAGTATCGGCATCGCCCTGTTTCCCGATGACGACCAGCAGGCCGGCGGTTTGTTGCACAAGGCCGATCAGGCCATGTATGTGGCCAAAAGTTCGGGTGGTAACGACTATCGATTTTATGGGCAGGCAGCCTGAGATTTTGCAGCCAAACAGGTTGAGAAAAGGTCTTTACAGGACTAAACCTTTGTTGTATTCTGCCCCACCTGCGGAGAGGTGACCGAGAGGCCGAAGGTGCACGACTGGAAATCGTGTGTACCGCAAGGTACCGAGGGTTCGAATCCCTCCCTCTCCGCCAGTTTCAAACTGGCTGTCTCGGGTTCCTGGCGGAATTCGAAGCGGAGCGAGCGCTGGCGAGAAACTCCTTCGGCCGTTTTTCCAGTCTTGTTCGATTTCATCAAGGATTTTGCCGATAGAAGTGACAGCCGGGTCCCGCGCAACGGACGGCCGCCAATCCCGTCAGGCCCGGGAGGGAGCAGCGGTAACGGCCTCAGCCGTGTGCCGCGGGGGCGCCTGGCTGTCACTTGTGTCGGCAATCCTTTTTTTGCCCGCCGACCGTATCGTCGTGTATACGGAGATTCCTGATTTTCATGTCTTACCTGGTACTGGCTCGCAAGTATCGACCGATGACGTTCGAGGATCTGGTCGGACAGCAGCATGTCTGCCAGACTCTCGGCAACGCCATCAAAACCGGTCGCATTCACCACGCCTTTTTGTTCACCGGCGCGCGCGGGGTCGGCAAAACCTCGGCTGCGCGAATCTTTGCCAAGGCGCTGAATTGTGAAGCCGGGCTGTCTGCCCAACCGTGCAACCGCTGCCAATCCTGCCTGGAGATTACCGCCGGCCAAGGCCTGGACGTTTTCGAAATCGACGGCGCTTCCAATACCGGCGTCGACGATATTCGCGATCTGCGTGACAATATCCGCTACCTGCCATCCCGATCCCGTTTCAAGATCTTCATCATCGATGAAGTCCACATGCTCTCCATCAACGCCTTCAACGCCCTGCTGAAGACCCTGGAGGAACCGCCCGAGCACGCCAAGTTCATCTTTGCCACGACTGAACCTCACAAAATTCCCGTCACCATCCTGTCGCGCTGCCAGCGTTTCGATTTTCGTAAAATCGCTCTGCCCCTGATTCGCGAGCGTTTGCAGCAGATTGCGGCGGCCGAGCACATCGTGATTTCCGAACGCTCACTGACCTTGGTGGCCCGGCGCGGCGAGGGCAGCATGCGTGATGCTCTGTCCACCTTTGACCAGGTCATCGCCTTCTGCGGCGAGGATATCCATGACGCGGATGTGCAGGGCCTGCTGGGCATGGTCGACCGCCGCCTGCTGCTGGATACGGTGGAGGGTGTTTTGGGCCGCGATGGTCGACGGGTGCTGGATGCCGTGCAGCGAATCGACGATCTGGGACATTCCTTTCGGCAGTTCTGTCGCGAGTTGGTGGAGGTGTTTCGCTCCCTGGTGATTCTCGGCGTGGTGGACGAGCCTGCGGAACTTCTTGATGCCACGGATGAGGAACTGGCGGCTTTGCGGCAGTTGGCAAGCATGGCCGGTCTCGAGGATTTGCAGCGGGCGGTTACCGTTCTGGTACGCACCGAAGGGGAATTGGCGGGTTCGTCCTTTCCGCGCCTGGCCCTGGAAATGGCCCTGGTGCGCCTGGCCCATCTGCCACCGGGGCGGGAGGTGGCGGCTCTGGTCCGGCAGTTCGAGGATCTGGAGCGCCGCCTGGCCAATGCCGGCCCGCCACCGGGGCCTGCTGCACGGGGCGGTGTTGTTGAGGACGCCCCGCGAGAGAAGCCTGCTCCCGCCCTTTCGGTGTCCGAGCCACCCGTAAGCGACGCCCAGACAAAGCCCGGCAACCAGGCTGCGGGTCACGCCGGTGATTGGCAGGATCTGGTGCGCCAGGTAAAAAAGGAGCGGCCGCGCATCGGCAGTCTGCTGGAGCATGGCCGGGTAATGAAGCTGGAATTGCCTTGTCTGGAACTTGGCTTCGAGGAAAACTCCTTTCATCTGGTGCAGATGCAGGATGTCGAACTGCAGGAGGCGTTTCGCGCTCTGGCCGAAAAATTTTACGGCCGGCCCGTGGCTTTCAAGGTCAGTGTTTTGCCGGCCGCGGAAGCTGAATCGGCCCCCCTGTCCCTGGCTGCTCAGCGACAGGCGCGGCGGGAGGATCGGACCCGGGAATTGCATGAAGAGGCCCTTTCCCACCCGGGTGTGAAGGCGGCGCGTTCGCTGTTCGAGGTGGAAAATGTCGAGGTTCGCCCCTTGGAGGCTGGTTCGCAGGGAGAGACGGCAGGCGAGTGATGCCGGCCTTGCAGGACTCCAATGGGGTGATTTGCCAAGAGTCTTTGGTAGCGGCAACTCCCGGGGGAGATAATTTCACCGGAATTGAATTTTTTCCAAAAATTGCCATCGCATGGCACGGAGGTTGATAAATGGCTAAGGGGTTGGGCAATATCATGAAACAGGCGCAGCTCATGCAGCAGAAAATGGAACGTATGCAGCAGGAGTTGGCCGAACGCGAGGTGGAGGCTTCAGCCGGCGGCGGCATGGTAACCGCGGTTGCCAACGGCCGACAGCAGTTGGTATCCCTGCGGATTGAGCGCAGCGTGGTGGATCCCGAGGATGTCGAAATGCTGCAGGATCTGGTGCTGGCGGCCGTCAACGAAGCGCTCCGCAAGAGCCAGGATATGATGCAGCAGGAGATGGCCAAAATCACCGGCGGATTGAACATCCCCGGCCTTATGTAGGGCCGGGTCGAAGAAAAGTTTCTTCGAGGGTAAAAAAAATTTTTTATCCCGAAAAAAGAATAGAACGGTATTTCAAAAATGTTTGAAATTATTTAGGGTCTCATGGTAAAATTTACCCCATCGTTTACGCGATTGGTAACGGAGTTTGCCAAGCTGCCGGGGGTCGGTCGCAAGACGGCCACCCGGCTGGCTCTGTTTGTTCTGCGACAATCGGACCAGGAAGCCCTGGCGCTGGCCGAGGCCATTCGCGAGCTCAAGGAGCGAACCCGGTTTTGCTCGCGCTGTTTCCATTTTACCGAAACCGATCCCTGCCCTTTGTGTACGGATCCGGGACGCCAGGACCATCAATTATGCGTGGTGGAGGAATGCCAGGATCTGTTTGCCATCGAGCGCAGCGGTTCTTTTCGCGGCCGCTATCATGTTCTGCATGGCGCCCTGTCGCCCCTGGACGGAATCGGTCCCGACGAGTTGAAAATCCCCGAATTGTTGGCCCGGTTACAGGAGGGCACGGTCCGGGAGGTGCTGCTGGCGACGAATTTTGATGTCGAGGGGGAGGCCACGGCCCTCTATCTGGCGCAAGTGATTCGCCCCATGGGCATTCGGGTGACCCGGTTGGCCCACGGCATTCCCATGGGCAGCGACCTCGAATATGTCGATGAAGCGACGGTCAATCGCGCCGTGGAAGGACGGCAGGACCTTTGAGGCGGTGTTTCGCCTGACCTCCCTGCCCAAAAAATATGGATGCTAACTATTGTCGGTCAGAACAATCGTTATATAAATCAAGGAAAATCAAGGAGGCAAACAATGTCACGTAAGATGGTAACCATTGACGGCAATACCGCTGCCGCCCATGTGGCGCATGCGACCAACGAGGTTATTGCCATCTACCCGATTACACCTTCGTCCAACATGGGTGAAATCTCCGATGCCAAAAGCGCCGCCGGTGAAGTCAACATCTGGGGGACGGTGCCCGACGTCGTGGAACTGCAGTCCGAAGGCGGCGCCGCCGGCGCGGTGCATGGGGCCTTGCAGGCCGGTGCGCTGACCACCACCTTTACCGCTTCCCAGGGGCTGCTGCTGATGATCCCCAACATGTTCAAGATCGCCGGTGAGCTGACACCGACGGTCTTTCATGTGTCGGCGCGGGCCCTGGCCTGTCAGGCCCTGTCCATTTTCGGTGATCATTCGGACGTCATGGCCTGTCGTTCCACCGGTTGGGCCATGCTGGCTTCCAACAACGTCCAGGAAGTCATGGATTTTGCCCTCATCGCCCAGGCTGCCACCCTGGAGTCGAGGGTGCCGTTCCTGCACTTTTTTGATGGCTTCCGGACTTCCCATGAAGTTCAGAAGGTCGAAGAACTGACCTTCGACGACATGCGGCACATGGTTGACGACGAGTTGGTACGGGCTCACCGTTATCGCGCCCTGTCGCCGGAACGGCCGAAAATTCGCGGTACCTCCCAGAACCCCGACGTCTATTTCCAGGGTCGCGAGTCGGTCAATCCCTACTACGACAAGGTGCCGGCCATCCTGCAGGCGCAGATGGACAAGTTCGCCAAACGCGTTGGCCGCCAGTACAACCTGGTGGACTACGTGGGGGCTCCGGATGCCGAGCGGGTCATCGTGATTATGGGCTCGGGCACCGATACGGTTCATGAACTGGTCGAGTATCTGGTGCAGCAGGGCGAGAAGGTCGGCCTGCTCAAAATCCGCCTGTTCCTGCCGTTCCCCGTCGAGAGCTTCGCCCGCGCCCTGCCGGCCACGGTGAAGCGTATCGCGGTGCTGGACCGCACCAAGGAACCGGGTTCCCTCGGCGAGCCTCTGTACCAGGCGATACGCACCGCCATCGGCGAGGCCATGAGCGATGGCCTGGTGAATCTGGCCGAGTACCCGACCATCGTCGGCGGCCGCTACGGCCTGGGTTCCAAGGAATTCTCCCCGGCCATGGTCAAGGCGATTTTCGACAATCTGTCCGAACAGCGGCCGAAAAATCATTTCACCGTCGGCATCGTCGATGACGTGACCGGCACCAGCCTGACTTGGGCTGCCGACTTCAAGATTCCCAGCCGGGTCTATTCGGCGGTTTTCTTCGGTCTGGGGTCCGACGGTACCGTCGGCGCCAACAAGAACTCCATCAAAATCATCGGCGAAACGACGGACAACAATGTCCAGGCTTATTTCGTCTACGATTCCAAGAAAGCCGGCACCATCACCACGTCCCATCTGCGTTTCGGCCACCAGGACATTCGGTCGCCTTATCTGATCGACAGTGCCGACTTCGTCGCCTGCCACAACTTCTCCTTTCTGGAGAAGTACAACATGCTGGGCAAGGCCAAGCCCGGTGCAACCTTCCTGCTCAACAGCCCCTTCGGCAAGGACGAGGTCTGGCAGCAACTGCCGCTGGAGGTTCAGCAGGCGATCATCGACAAGCAACTCAAGTTCTATGTCATCGACGGCGTCCGGCTCGGCAACGAGATCGGCCTCGGGCCCCGCATCAACGTCATCATGCAGACGGCGTTTTTCGCCATTTCCAAAATCATCTCCATCGATGAGGCGGTGAGCCAGATCAAAAAGGCCATTGTCGCCAGCTACGGCAAGCGTGGCGAGCGGGTGGTGAACATGAACTACCAGGCCGTCGAAGCGGCCTTGGCCAACCTGGTGGAAGTGCCGGTGCCGGGCCGGGCCGACAGCACCATCGGCATGAAGCCGCCGGTGCCGGCCGAGGCGCCGGAGTTCGTGCAGCAGGTGCTGGCCGAGATTATCGCCGGCCGCGGCGATGGCCTGCCGGTTTCGGCCATGCCCGTGGACGGCACCTTCCCGGTGGCCACTTCCCAGTACGAGCGGCGCAACATCGCCATCGATATCCCGGTATGGGAACCGGAGCTGTGCATCCAGTGCGGCATCTGCTCCTTCGTCTGTCCGCACGCCACCATCCGCATGAAGATTTACGATGCCGCGGCCCTCGAGGGCGCGCCGGCAACCTTCAAGCATTGTGATGCTCGGGGCAAGGAAGTGGCCGGCAAGCGGTTCAGCCTGCAGGTGGCGCCGGAAGACTGCACCGGTTGCGGCGCCTGCGTGCACAATTGCCCGGCCAAAAGCAAGGAAGATCCAAGCCATAAAGCCATCAACATGGCATTCCAGGTGCCCCTGCGCGAGCAGGAAGCGGAAAACTGGAAGTTTTTCCTGGATCTGCCCGATCCCGATCCCGCCCTCATCGCGCGCCAGACGGTCAAGGGCAGCCAGTTGTTGCCGCCCATGTTCGAGTTTTCCGGTGCTTGTGCCGGCTGCGGTGAAACGCCCTTTGTCAAACTGCTGTCCCAGTTGTTCGGGGATCGGCTGATGATGGCCAACGCCACCGGTTGCTCGTCCATCTACGGCGGCAATCTGCCGACTACGCCCTGGACGGTACGCAAGGACGGCCTCGGCCCGACCTGGAACAACTCCCTGTTCGAGGATTGCGCCGAGTTCGGCTATGGCCTGCGCCTTGGGGTGGATAAATTCAAGCAATATGCCCTGGAATTGCTGGACAAGCTCATGGCTTGCGCCAGCGAAGGTTGCAGCGAGGCCAAGGGGTTGATGGCGGCGATTAAAGGGGCCGACCAGTCGACCCAGGAAGCCATCGAGGCCCAGCGGCAGAGGGTGACGCAGCTCAAGGGACTGCTTGAACAGTGCGATAATCCGGTGGGCAAGGACCTGCTGTCGGTGGCCGATTACCTGGTCGAAAAGTCCGTCTGGATGATCGGCGGCGACGGCTGGGCCTACGATATCGGCTACGGCGGCCTTGACCACGTGCTCGCCTCCGGGCGCAATGTCAATGCCCTGGTGCTGGATACCGAGGTGTATTCCAATACCGGTGGTCAGGCGAGCAAGGCGACCCCACTTGGGGCGGTGGCTCAGTTCGCTGCCGGTGGCAAACGCATGGGCAAAAAGGACCTCGGCATGATCGCCATGACCTACGGCAACATCTATGTCGCGAAGGTTTCCCTGGCCAATCCGACCCAGGTGGTGAAGGCCTTCCTGGAAGCCGAATCCTATGATGGGCCGTCCCTGATCCTGGCCTATTCCCACTGCATCGCCCATGGCATTCGCATGACCGAGGCGGTGGATCAATGCAAGAAGGCCGTGGCCTGCGGGCACTGGCCCCTGTTCCGCTACGATCCGCGTCTGGCCGCGCAGGGGAAAAATCCCCTGCAGCTCGACAGCCGCGAACTGACCCTGGATTACGCCGATTTTGCCAACAGCGAAAACCGCTTCCGGGTGTTGAAAAAGCTGCAGCCCGAAATTGCCGACCAGTTGCTGGAAACGGCCGGGCGGGAAACGGTTCAGCGTTTCGACCTATATCGAAAGCTGGCCGACCTGCCCGCCGATTGCGGCAGCAAATCGTAAGCTGCGACCCAAAACCTTCCCGGCACTAGGTGCCGGGAAGGTTTTTCTATTTATGGGAGCAGGGCTGCAAGCGTATTGACGACACTTGTCTGTAAGGCAAAAAAACTCTAAGGCTTGAACCTTGCCGTTAATGATGTTATATAAGCGCTTGGCAAAGGACCTTTTTCCAGGAGAAATGGCATGTTCGGTATTCAGTCATCGCTGGTCATGTATGATGAAGAGCATCAGCGCATCGTGACCATCGCCGAAAAACTGTTGCGCGATTCCAACGCCAAAGCGGTTTTTCTTGTTGACCGCAACGGGCAGTTGATGGCGGCGACGGGGGAAACCGAACATCTGGATACCACCAGCCTTGCCTCCCTGACGGCCGGCAATATCGCGGCTACCGGCGGCTTGGCCAAGCTGATCGGAGAGAAGGAGTTTTCCATCCTGTTTCATGAAGGAGAGAAGGACAATATCCACATCTCCATCGTGGGCGGGCGGATTATTCTGGTGGTGATTTTCGATCAGCGCAGTTCTCTCGGCCTGGTGCGACTGCGGGTGAAAAAGGGCAGCGAGGAGTTCGCCCGCATCTTTGAGGACATGGACCACAGGCTGACGGCCGAAGGGGCGGGCGTGAGTCCGCATAATCCCTTCGCGGAAATCACCGACGACGACATCGACAACCTGTTCCGGTGACGGGAAGGCGGGCATGGCTTTCATCAATTACGCGTCGCGCGAAATCAATTGCAAGATCGTCTATTACGGGCCCGGCCTGTGCGGCAAGACGACCAATCTGCAAACCATCTACCAGCGGACCGCGCCGGAGTCGCGGGGCAAGATGATTTCTCTGGCGACGGAAACCGAGCGTACCCTGTTTTTCGACTTTCTGCCCTTGGCCCTTGGCGACATCCGCGGCTTCAAAACCCGTTTTCATCTCTATACGGTGCCCGGTCAGGTGTTTTACGATGCGTCACGCAAGCTTATCCTGAAAGGGGTGGATGGCGTGGTGTTCGTGGCCGACTCCCAACATGATCGCCTCGACGCCAATGTCGAGAGCCTGGAAAATCTGAAAGATAATCTGGAGGAACAGGGCTACCAGTTGGAGAAGTTGCCCTATGTCATCCAGTACAACAAACGGGATCTGCCCAATCTGACGGAAGTGGCCGAGTTGCGTGGACTGCTGAATCCCACCGAGGTGCCGGACTTCGAAGCCTGTGCCCTGACCGGAGAAGGGGTGTTCGAAACCCTGAAAGCCGTGGCCAAGCAGATCCTCATCGAACTCAAAAAGGGGCGGCGCTAAGTTGGCTTTGACCCTTTAGGCTGCGTTTCATGCAGATTCAAAAACCCGTCGAATTGACTGACGGGTTTTTTTTCTTGACAGTTATTGCGTATTTGGCAAAAAATGCAAGTACGCAAGCAAAGGAGGCATGCCATGTTGGCCGATCGTCGTCAAAAACTTGAATTCCGCGCCAGACTGTTGAAGGCCATGGCTCATCCGACGCGCATCTTCATCATTGAAGAACTCGCCCGTGGGGAACAGTGCGTCTGCGAACTGACCAGCCTTATCGAAGCCGACATGTCAACGGTGTCCCGCCATCTGTCGGTGCTGAAAAATGCCGGTATCGTTCAGGATGAAAAGCGCGGCAACCAGGTTTTCTACCGTTTGCGGGCGCGGTGTATCCTGGGTTTTTTCGACTGTTTTGAAACGCTTAAGCAGCAGTGAACCAGCATCTGCCGAAGCCTGATTCGAACCCTCCCGGGCGATGTCCGGTTCAGTTGGGAGATGCGGATGAGGTGTCTTCGCTTGCGTAGTGCCAATTACCACAAGGGGACGAAAAGATGAAATGGACCAAGGAGTGGAAACCGCTGGCGGCGATTGTGGCGATATTTTTGGCCTGCTATTACTTGCCGGTGGATTTTCTAAAAGGCAGTGAGCGCCTGCAGAATGCGGTTTGGGAATCCTTCTACCTGTTGCAGGATTATGCCCGCGAGCACGTATTGCTGTGCCTGGTTCCGGCGTTTTTCATTGCCGGTGCGGTGGCGGTTTTCGTCAGCCAGGCCGCGGTCATGAAATATCTCGGTGCCCGGGCCAACAAGGTGTTGGCCTACGGGGTCGCTTCCGTCTCCGGTTCGGTATTGGCGGTCTGCTCCTGTACCATTCTTCCCCTGTTCGCGGGTATCTATCGCATGGGCGCGGGCTTGGGGCCGGCGACGGCCTTTCTCTATTCGGGACCGGCCATCAACGTTCTGGCCATTGTGCTGACGGCGCGGGTCCTTGGGCCGGAGTTGGGCATTGCCCGCGCCCTTGGCGCGGTGGTGTTCAGCATCATTATCGGCCTGGCCATGCACGTCATCTACCGTCGCGAAGAAATGGACAAGGTCAAGGCCCAGGCGGACCTGCCCGAACCGGAAGTGGCCCGGCCCCTGTGGCAGAATGCCTTGTACTTCGCCTCCATGGTCGGCATTCTGGTGTTTGCCAACTGGGGTCGTCCGGCTGTTCAGGAAGGCCTGTGGCATGCTATTTTCAGCGCCAAATGGCAGGTAACCGCCCTGTTCGGCATGGCTCTGGGGGTGATGTTGGTGCGCTGGTTCAGTGTGGCCTGGTGGAAGGTGGCTATGGCGGCGCTGCCGGTGGCGGTCTTGGCGCTGCTGTTGCCGCAGTGGCCGGTGGTGCCTTTTGTCGCCGGTGTGCTGGGACTTTCGGTGTTGACCAACACCGAGTCCGGCGAGATGGACGACTGGTTTTCGGCAACCTGGGGATTCGCCAAGCAGATCCTGCCCCTGCTGCTCATCGGCGTCTTGATTTCGGGGGTGCTGCTCGGGCGCCCCGGTTATGAGGGGCTGATTCCCAGCGCCTGGGTGGCCGGGGCCGTGGGCGGCAACTCCCTTTGGGCCAACCTGTTTGCTTCTGTGGCCGGCGCATTCATGTATTTTGCCACCCTTACCGAGGTGCCCATTCTGCAGGGATTATTGGGCGCCGGCATGGGCCAGGGCCCGGCTCTGGCCCTGTTGCTGGCCGGACCGGCCTTGAGCCTGCCCAACATGCTGGTCATCCGCAGCATCATGGGAACGCAAAAAACAATAGTTTTTGTCTCGCTGGTGGTGGTCATGGCAACCATCAGCGGGTTGATTTTCGGCACGATTATGGGATAGGCCTACCAACCATGCGAAGGAAAGGATTGAGTGGATGAAGAAGCTGCAGATCCTGGGCACGGGATGCCCGAAGTGCAAGAAATTGGCGGAAAACACCCGCCAGGCGGCGGACGAACTGGGCATCGAATATGAGTTGATCAAGGTGACGGACATCAATGAGATTGCTGGTTTCGGCGTCATGTTGACGCCGGCTCTGGCGGTGGATGGCGATGTCAAGCTGGTCGGCAAGGTGCCGGACCCTGAGGAACTGAAAAAATATATCGCGTAAGCCCGCTAGATCGGGACCTTTTCGAACTGAACTCGTTGATCGTGAAAGGAGCGGAACATGAGAATGCTGGCCGAGTTTTTTCCGGAGTTTACCGAACTGCTGGACAAGATGGATGAGCTTTATACGCAGAAGCGCACCATCGATGAGAAAACCTATCAGTTCATCTGCTTCGCGGTTTCCATCAAGGCGCGTTCAAAGCCCTGCGTGCTGAAACACTTCAAAGGCGCGCTGGAGGCCGGCGCCACGGTCAAGGAACTGTCCTACATCTTCGCCCTGGTGATGCGCGAAGCGGCCGGGGCCGACGACTGCTGGACCCATTGGATTCTGGATGACTGGAAGGAAATCGTGGCCGGTAACGTCGATTGCGGGTGCCCGACCTAAACCCGCATAAGGCAGCACAGGAGGGAGGCGCTCTTAGGTGCGCCTCCCTTCAATGGCGTGCCATCTTTGTCCGTGGCAGACACGCCTGGTTCAGCTGCCCGTGAGGCATGGGCGGTTGCAATGCCTTGAGCAAGGTCCACAACGGGCGGGGAAAAATTCAGCATTGAATAAATTCAAAAATCCGGATATAAGGATGGTAGGGTGTTTTTATTTTCGGCATGTTTTGTGTGGCTATTTTAGCCGCAACACCTGCGTCGACATGAAGACCGGGGCAAGGGATTTCGGCCCCCCGACCTTTTGGATAACCTTTTGAATGTGCGAGGTACCGTGAAAAGAGTGCTGTTTCTATGCACCGGCAACTCCTGCCGCAGCCAGATGGCCGAAGGCCTCATCAATGCTGATTTCGCAGGGAAAATCGAAGCCTTTTCAGCGGGGACGGAACCCCATGGCCTCAATCCCACCGCGGTGCAGGTGATGGCCGAACTCGGCATCGATATCAGCCGGCAGACTTCGGACCATATCAGCCGCTTCGATGGCCGGAATTTCGACTACGTCATCACCCTCTGCGGGGACGCCAACGAGAAATGTCCGCTGTTTTTCGGCGGCGTGAAACGGCTCCACATGGGCTTCGACGATCCGCCCAAGGCGCAAGGGACTCCCGAAGAAGTGCTGGATGTCTATCGCCGGGTGCGGGATGAAATTCGGGAGCAGTTGGGGGGCTTTTTCCAAAGAGAACTGTCGGGGCGCTGAAAAATCCGACCCCCTTTTCTGCGCAGATTGCAGACGCCAAGATATGAAAGAGGAAGCAATGAGCCATTCCGGTGACCCAAAACAGCGGACGCCGCAAGCAATTCTCCGAGACGTCATGAGCCTGTGTGCCGACTGCGATACCTGTCGCACCATGATGGAGGAGGATTGCGCGTTTTTCATCGAGCTATATCGGCTCTGGGACCAGGAACAGGAGGAGAAAAAGCCCATCACCGAGGCACAGCTCCGGTACCTGGCCGAGCTCTGTACCCTCTGCGGTTTGTGCCCCTGCCCCAAGATTCCCATGGATGTGATGGAGGCGAAAAGCCGCTACATCGAGCAGGAGGGGATGCCCTTTGCGACCCGTATGCTCAATGATGTGCCGCGCATGGCCCGCCTGTGCGGCACCTTTCCCCGTCTGCTCAAAATCCTGCAGTCCAACAGCGTCCTGGGACCGCTGCTGCGCAAAGTCATGCGCATCCATCCCGATCGGGAACTGCCTTCCTTCCCCAAGGAAAACTTTTTCCAGTGGGCGGAGCAAAAGGGGCTGAATCGTCGCCCGGAAGGCAGCCCGCGGGTCACCTATTTCGCCGGCTGTACGGCCGGCTATCTGTTCCCGGAGGTGGCGCGCGGTGCGGTGGAGATTCTGCTGCACAACGGCATACCCGTCCATGTACCGCCGCAACAGTGTTGCGGCATGCCCTTTCTGGTGGAAGGGGACCGGGAGCGGACCCTGGAACTGGCCGGCGCCAACCTGAAACAGTTGCTCCAGGCGGCACACGCCGGGGACGACCTGGTTTATTCCTGTCCCACCTGCGGATTTTTTCTGAAGCGACTGCTGAGGGAGCGGGCCTATTATTCCGATGCCTATCAGCAATCCGTCGATGCCGCCGAGGGCGAACTGAAGGTTCCTGCCCCGGAAAAGGGCGAGAACCAGTTTTGGATTCTCAAAAAGAACATGTACCACCGAACCCTTCAGGACGACGGTTTTTTTTCCTCCATCGAACCCATGGACCGCATCCTGCTGTCCGATCGGCTTATGGATTTCGGGTTTTATCTCACACGCCTCCATGCCGTAGGGCGTCTGGCCACGGACTTCGTGCCCCTGCCCGAGCGCATGGTCTATTTTGCGCCCTGCCACCTACGGGAGCAGAAGATGGGCCGGCCTTATCTGGATTTGATGAAGTTGATTCCGGAGCTGCAGATCGACCCGGTCGGCGGCGAATACGACTGTTGCGGCATGGGCGGGGTGTTCGGCTACAAGGAGCATTTCCATCAGAAATCCCTGGACTTGGGAGGGCCGCTGATGACCAAGATCCGCGCGCGCAACCCGCAGGCCATCGTCACAGACTGCATCAGTTGCCGGCTGCAATTCAACCATTGCCTGCCCTATCCGGTGTTCCATCCTTTGGAAATTCTGGCGCGGGCCTATGGGTGTGAATCAACAGCAAGGCCCCATGAGCCGTCGCGGGCGGATTGACAAGGGCCCCGGGCGGAGAGAGAATTTTTGCAGGAAGGCTGCATTCGCCCGGGAGAAAAATCATGGCACGGCGTATCGAGTATCGCGTTCTAGGTCTGGATTGTTCGGAAGAGGTGGCGATTCTACGGCGGGAGGTGGGCGGCAAGCCGGGCATCATCGATCTGGAATTTGATGTGATCAACGGCCGCATGAGCGTGGAATTTGACCCCGATGCCATCTCTGCTCCGGAAATCGCCGCCGCGGTGAACGGCACCGGCATGAAAGCTTCCCCTTGGGAATTGCGTCATGCTCCCGCCGAGGGTCCTTTTTGGGAACGGCACGGCCGGTTGGTCATGACCAGCGCCAGCGGTGGGTTGCTACTGGCGGCGTTTATCACCCACTGGGTGCTGCACGGCAGCCTGCTGGATGCTTTTGCCGGCGTCCATCCCGGTGAGCACGTGTTGCCGCGACCGGTGGTTCTGCTGTATCTCGGGGCTGTGGTCTGCGGCGCCTGGTATGTGTTCCCCAAGGCTCTGCAGGCGGCCCGGCGCCTGCGGCCGGACATGAATTTTCTTATGATCGTGGCCGTAATCGGCGCCATTCTCATCGGTGAACTGTTCGAGGCGGCGACGGTATCCTTTCTGTTTGCCCTGTCCCTGCTGTTGGAACACTGGAGCGTCGAGCGGGCCCGCAATGCCATCGGCGCGCTCCTCGACCTGACCCCGCCCACGGCCCGCTATTTCTGCGGCGGCCATGGTGGCTACCACGAAAAGCCTGTGGCGGAAGTGCCTTTGGGCGCTATCGTCCAGGTTCGCCCCGGCGAGAAGATCCCCCTGGACGGAGAAATCGTCAAGGGTACCTCCGCCGTGAACCAGGCGCCCATTACCGGTGAGTCCATGCCGGTTTTCAAACAACCCGGCGATGAGGTCTATGCCGGGACCATCAACCAGGAAGGGGTACTGGAATTCCGCACTACCCGGGCTGCCAACGACACCACCCTGGCGCGCATCATTCACATGGTGGAAAGCGCACAGTCTCGACGCGCGCGCAGCCAGCAGTGGGTCGACCGTTTTTCCATCTACTATACACCGTCCATGATCGGCCTGGCCATCGTCACCACCCTGCTGCTGCCCCTGCTGACGGCGGCCAGCTGGTCGGAGGGAATCTATCGCGGCCTGGTTATCCTGGTCATCGCCTGTCCCTGTGCCCTGGTCATCTCCACGCCGGTGAGCATCGTTTCCGCCCTGACCGCTTCGGCCCGCAACGGAGTGCTCATCAAAGGCGGGCTGTACCTGGAAGCGGCCGGCCGGCTGCGGGTGCTGGCCATGGACAAGACCGGCACCCTTACCCAGGGTCAGCCGGAAGTCCAGGTCATGGTGCCCCTCAACGGCCATACCGAGGCGGAACTGTTGGCGCGCGCCGCAGCTTTGGAGGCCACCAGTGAGCATCCCTTGGCGCGGGCCATTCTGCGCAGGGCCCGGGAAGCGGGCCTCGAAGTGGTGCCGGCCGAGCATTTTCAGGCTCTGCCCGGCAAGGGCGGAGAGGGCAGCATCGATGGTCGCACCTTCTGGATCGGCAGCCACCGGCTGATGCACGAAAAGGGGCAGGAAACTCCGGAGATACATGCCCGGGCGGAACAATTGGAGGATGCCGGGCACACGGTCATCGCGCTGGGCAATGATCGGCATGTCTGCGGGCTGATCAGCATCGCCGATCGCCTGCGGGCGAATGTGCCGGAGATTCTGGCCAAAGTTCGTCAGGCCGGGGTCGGGCAGGTGGTCATGCTGACCGGCGACAATGAGGGGACGGCGCGGGCCATTGCCGCGCAAGCCGGGGTCGATGAGTATCGCTGCGAATTGCTGCCCGAAGACAAGGTGGAAGCTATCGGCCGCCTGGTGCGCGAGCACCAGCACGTGGCCATGGTCGGCGACGGCGTCAATGATGCTCCGGCCATGGCCGCCGCGACCTTCGGCATCGCCATGGGCGCCATGGGCACCGATGCCGCCCTGGAAACGGCCGATGTCGCCCTCATGGCCGACGATCTCGGCAAGTTGCCATGGCTGATTAGGCATTCCCACCGGACGCTGCGAAACATCCAGCAGAACATCGGTTTTGCCCTCGGCCTCAAACTGCTGTTCATCATCCTGACCATGTTCGGTCTGGCGACCCTGTGGATGGCCATTGCCGCCGACACCGGGGTAACCTTGCTGGTGGTGTTCAACAGCCTGCGCCTGCTGAATATTTCGGGAGCCGATTGAGAGGGGGGCGAAGAGTCAGCTTTCCTGGGGATGGGCTTTCCATTCAATCTTTTTGCTGGAGACCATCATTTTGCAGCAGTTGCAGAAAAATCCCTGGGCGCATTTGGCGCAAAACTCGAGTTGTTCGCCGCACACCGGGCAGCAGGGTTCCATGTCAAGTTCGTCGTAATGCCTGTGCTCATCGTCACTTTGACAGGTAAATCTGGGGCCCTCCGGGGTTAATTCCTTGACCATCTCCCGACCGCAATCGCGGCAAATTCGTCGCAGCATGGTTTTTACCAGGTTCTGAAGGGACCGGTGTCGATGTGGACGAAGCCGGAGGACGGATAAAAGCCGACCCCGCCGGCGCGATGAGCGATGGCGGCACGGCGCAACTGCGCCAGTTGTACTCCTGGCAGGCGGATGTCGACGGCCTGGCCGGTGAGGTGAAAGCTGCGCTTGGCCACTCCCCGTGACTGATTGCGCAATTCGCTGTTGCTGGCCGGGGAGCGGTAGCCGGAGATGATTTCGAAGGGGCCGGCATGATCCATGGCCCGGCCCAGTTCGAAAAGCTGATCGTACAGTTTGGGATCGATGGTCCGGATTTCTCCGTTGCGATGATCGCGCAACAGGACATCGATTTCCCGCAGGGCCTCCGGCAGGTACTGGCCTTCGGCAAAGTAGGTCACCTTTTCGAGGCTTTCTCCGGTGTGGGTATTGCGGAGGGATATGCTCCGCGGCGCGGAGGAGGATGCATTGATGGCGGCGCGGACCGGAAAGGGCACCAGCAGTCCGCAGGCCAGGGTCATGCCCAGTTTCAAAAAAGAACGACGGTCAAGATTGCAATGCGAAAGACCGCCGCCAGTCGATTTGGTATCCATCTGGCTGAAGCGTCTCCATGGAAGTTGTCGGTTGGTCCGGCCCTGTCGGGGCCGGGGGGCTCGCTCGGCAAGTTCGTCGTGCAGGATAGCAAATCAGGAACCGATTCCCAAGCATTTTTACCTTAAATTCATATAACAATGTTCTGGGGTATCAAACAAGGGCTCGACGCCCTCATGGCGATGGGGGCGGGAGGGATGTTGCCAGACTCCGGGTTCATGTCGCAACCGGTTGCCGTCGGCACGCTTTGATGCCTTTTTGCACGATTAAATTTTCCCCCTTTCGCTCCCTTTTCGACCACTTACAAGTTGACATAAACCGTCAGTCTGATTATCGTCGGACTGTTCTTTCGCATCGGCCATTGGAATGCTTCGGGGAGTCAGGTCATGAAGATTCAGGGCAAGATTACCGCCATGGGGGTGGCGCTGGTACTGCTGACCGCAACGGCCATCGTCGGCATCACCCGGTTTCAGGAAAAGCGCATCGGCAATCGCATCAGCGAGATCGTTCAAGATCAGGCGCGCCAGGAAGCCGGCAAGGTGGCCCGCAACGTTCACCTGATGTGCGAAGTGATGCGGGAGTCGGTGCTGGAAACGGTGTCCCACAACCTGTTGGTGGCCGAGGAATTGCTGCAGCAGAAGGGCGGCCTCCGCATCGGCAGTGAACCGGTAACCTGGCAGGCAATAAATCAGTTTACCCAGGAAGCCGTGTCCGTCACCCTGCCGAAAATGCTGGTAGGCAACCAATGGCTGGGCCAGAACGAGTCCGCCGAGCAGCCGACGCCGCTGGTCGATCAGGTCAAGAGCCTGGTGGGCGGCACCGCCACGGTTTTCCAGCGCATGAACGAACAGGGCGATATGCTGCGGGTGGCCACCAACGTGTTGCAGGAAGACGGCAGCCGGGCCATCGGCACCTTCATCCCCCATACCCTTCCGGATGGTACCACCAACGAAGTCATCGCCGCCGTGTTGCGCGGCGAAACCTATTTCGGCCGCGCCTATGTCGTCAATACCTGGTATATCACCGCCTATCAGCCCCTCTGGGACCAGCAGCGTCAGCGGGTGGTCGGCGTGCTGTATTTCGGCGAGAAACAGGAAAACGTCCCCAGCCTGCGTCAAGGCATCCGCACCATGGCGGTCGGCCAGACCGGCGAGGTGTTCGTGGTCGGCGGCACCGGAGCCCAGCAGGGCCGCATCCAGGTCAGCCGCAATCCGGCCCTGCGCGGTGAAAGCCTGTGGGAAAAACAGGACAGCATCGACGGTCGCAAGATAATCCAGGATATCATTGCCAAGGGGCGCAAGCTGAAGACGGAGAGCGAGACTTCCATACCCGTCGATTTCGAGCGTTTTACGGCCCCCCGCATCGGCGAGGATGACCCGCGGCCGGTTATCGCGGCCATCACCTATTATGAACCCTGGGACTGGGTTATTGTCGCTGCCTTCAACGAGGAAGATTTGATCCATGCCCGGCAGTCCGTGGCCAGCGGTCTGATCTTCATCGTCCGTTCGGTGGTCGCCGTTGCGGTGGTGGTTCTGTTGCTGGCCGTGGTGCTGGGCCTGGTGCTGGCCCGCAATATCCGCGAACCGCTGAAACAGACCACGGATATGATCCTCAGTTTGCAGAAGGGCCGTTTCGATAAGCGCCTGAACCTCAACCGGCACGACGAGATTGGCGAAATGGCCGGGGCGGTGGACTCTTTCGCCGATAACCTGCAGGAGGAGATCCAGACCGCTTTCGAAAAACTGGCCCAGGGCGATTTTACCTTTCAGGCCAAGGGCTTGTTGTCCAAACCTCTGGCCAAGGCCAATCTGGCCCTCAATGATTTGGTGCAGGAAATTCAGGGGATCGCCGACCAGGTCGCCCTGGTCAGTGCCGAACAGTCGGCCGGAGAGCCGGTCTCGGAAGGCTCTGCCGAGCCGAGCCGGGCGGAACGGGCCCTGAAAGTAGCCTCCGCCCTGGAAGGCGAACCGGTTGCGGTGGCCGAGGCCGGCGAGGGTTCGCCCAGCGCCGCCGATATGAGCGCGTCGGCGGAAAGCATTTCGCAATTGATCAAGGTCATCGATGAGATTGCTTTCCAGACCAACCTGCTGACTCTGAGTGCCGCGGCCGAAGCGGCCAGAACCGGCCAGGAAAGCAGAAGTTTTGCCGTGGTGGCGGAAGAGGTGCGCAGCCTGGCGGCGCGGAGTGCCCGCACTGCCAAGGAAACGGCGGAACTCATCGAAGGGGCGACGGGGGCCGGCAGTCCCGACAAGATTGCGGACCAGACCGCGACAGCTCTGCGCAATATCGTGGCCGGCATCGGCAAGGTCACGGATTTGGCCACGGAAATTGCCGTGGCCAGCAAGAGCCGTAGCGGCGTTGCGGAGTCGGCCAACCATCAACAGCGGGCCGATGCGGCGGCCAGCGCCGAAGCCGCCCAGAGTTTGTCCCGGCACGCCCAGCGGTTGCGACAGCTGCTGTCGACCTTCAAAGGCTACCAGCAGGACAATCTGGCGGCGTGGACGGAACTGCAGGCGCGGCTGCTGTCCACCGGCGTGCAGAAAAAGCCCAAGGGTTCGGCCGAGGTGAAAAAGCCCGGGGAGAAAGACAAGAACGGGATGGGTTCGTCGGATCTGGATTCCTGACACTTTTCCATACAGGGGTGGCATAGTATGAACGTAAAGGGCAAAATCGGCTTCATCGGCGGCGGCAACATGGGCGAGGCCTTGATCAAGGGGCTCATCAAGGGCGGTTGCGCGGCCCGGGACATCCTGGTGGCGGAGCCCGATACCGATCGCCGGGCATTGCTGACCGAGCGCTACGGGGTCGGGGTCCGTGCCGAGAATGAAGGGGTGGCGCGGGATTGCACCCTCATCGTACTGGCCATCAAGCCGCAGATTGTGCCCGTGGTGCTGCCGGGTATCGCCGGCGCTTTTCGGGATGACGCCCTGCTCGTGTCCATTGTCGCCGGGGTGACCAGCCGTGCCCTGGAAGGCTATTTCAGCGGTTCGCCCCATGTGGTGCGGGTCATGCCCAATACCCCGGCCCTGGTCGGAGCCGGGGCGGCGGCCCTTTGCCCCGGCCGTTTCGCCACTTCTGATGATCTGGACGCAGCCCTGGAACTGTTCAAGGGTGTGGGGGTTGCGCATATCGTCAGTGAAAGCCAGATGGATGCGGTGACCGGCCTTTCCGGTTCGGGGCCGGCCTATGTCTACACGGTGATCGAAGCGTTGGCCGCCGGCGGCGTGCTGGAAGGACTGCCCATGGACAAGGCCCTGGCCCTGGCGACCCAGACGGTCCTCGGTGCCGCCCGTCTGGTCCAGGAAAGCGGCGAGCATCCGGCCTTGCTGCGGGATCGCGTCTGCTCGCCCGGCGGCACCACCATCGCGGCCGTCAAGGTGCTGGAGGAGCAGGGTCTGCGCTCGGCCTTGATCAATGCCGTTGCCGGTGCTGCAAGGCGCTCCCGGGAATTGGGCAAGGAATAACCGCGACCCAATCAGCCTTCATTCTTCAGCCTTTTTTTCTCTTCAAATTCCCGGTTGACCTGTTCATAGCGGGCGATCTGCTCGGCCATGGACAGCTTGCGGCGGCAGGGGTGGCTGTGTCTCAGGCAGGCGGCGCAGCGGCTGTCGGGGCACCACTGGCAGAAACTGCAGTCCGGGCAGGGATGCTTTTTTTCCATGGTGTCTCCAGGCCGCTACGGTTGATGGATGAAATGGTTTACGCGGGGCGGTCGGGCGGAAACAGGCGCAGCAGGTCCGCGGGCTGTTCGGCGCGGAAGTCCCACGGGGCATCGTCGGCGCGGCCGAAGCCGTAGGCGCAGAAACAGGTACGGATGCCGGCTGCCCGCCCGGCGTTCAGGTCCGTATGGTGGTCCCCAAACAGTACCGCCCGTTCCGGGTCCGCCTGCAATTCACGCAGGGCCTGGAAGATCGGGGCCGGATCGGGCTTTTTGGGGAGGCCGGAATCGCCGCCGACCAGGCAGCTCAAAAAGGGCAGCAGGCCCAATTCAAACAGCAGAACCCCGGCCAGGTCCGCCGGTTTGTTGGTGACCACGGCCATTTTTTTGCCTTGGTGGGCCATCAGGAAATCGGCGATTTCCGGATAGACCCGGGTCTGGTCCAACAGGTGGGCGCGGTAGTGATAAATAAAACGGTCCAGGCGGTCGGGCGAGAACTGATCATCCGGCAGGGCCCGGCGTACCAGCATGGTGGCTCCGTCCCCGACCATGCCGCGCACCGCGTCGATGCTGAGAGGGTCCAGAGACAGCTCCCTGCGCAGCAGGTTGACCGCTGTGGCCAGATCGGCGGCGGAATCGATCAAGGTACCGTCCAAGTCGAACAGAAAGACGTCCAGGGGCATGACGCGCTCCTTAAAATAAACCGGCCAAGTAGGAAAACAGGCCGGTTTCGGCGATCTTGTTAATAAGAATAGCAGATACCGCCAGGGGAGCCAGGTAGCGCAACAGGGTATGCCAAACCGGGTAGACCCAGCCCTCGCCGCCGGCCAGCAATTCTTCCTTCTCTTCCTTTCCGCTCCAGAACCACCCCACATACACCGCCGTCAGCAACCCGGCGATGGGCAGCAGGTAGTTGGAGGCCAGCAGGTCGATGGAGTCGAATATGCCGAGGCCGCCGAACAGGGTCACCCCGCCGAGGAGGTTGTTCGACAGGGCCGAGGGAATTCCGGCCAGGAAGGCCAGCAAGGCGAGGGCGCAGGTCGCCTGGCGGCGTCCCCAGCCCCGTTCATCGATGAGATAGGCGACTTGGGCTTCCAACAGAGAAATGGCACTGGTCAGGGCGGCAAAGGCCAGCAGCAGGAAAAATAGCAGCGCCAGCAGGTTGCCGAAGGGCAGGGTGGCGAACACCACCGGAATGGTTTTGAAGATCAGTCCGGGACCGGCGGCCGGTTCCAGGCCTGCGGAAAACACGATGGGAAAGATGGCCAAGCCGGCGATGAGGGCGATGGCCGTATCCAGCACGCCGACCCGCAGGCTGGCGCCGAGAAGATTCTCCCGGCGCTCCAGATAGGAGCCGTAGGTGATCATGGCCGCCATGCCCAGGGACAGGGTGAAAAAAGCATGGCCGAGGGCTTCCAGAATGGCGCCGGGCGTCAGTTTGTGAAAATCGGGGCGGAACATGAAGTCGACCGCCTGCCTGGCTCCGGGGCTGAGCATGCCATTGACGAACAGCAACAGCAACAGAATCGCCAGCACCGGCATGAGGATTTTGCTCCAGCGTTCGATGCCGCGCTGGACCCCGCCGATAACGATGCCGAGGCACAGGCCGAGGAAGACCAGGTGCAGGAGTATCTGGCGTCGGCCGTCGGCGATAAGGCTTGCGAACAGGCTTTCCACCGCTGTCGGAGACTGCCCGGCGAAGGCTCCCTGGATGGAGCGCAGCACATAATCCAGGGTCCAACCGGCCACCACCGAATAGTAGGAGAGGATGACGAAGGCGGCGATGACGCTGGTCCAGCCGGCCAGCTGCCAGGGGGAACGGCGGCCGGCCAGGCTGATGAAGGCGCCCACCGCGTCGCGCCGGGTGTGGCGGCCGATCATCAGTTCCGCCATCATGATGGGCAGGCCGACCAGGGTGATGCAGACCAGGTACACCAGCACAAAGGCGCCGCCGCCGTTGTTGCCGGTGATGTAGGGAAATTTCCAGATGTTGCCGAGACCGACGGCGCTGCCGGCGGCGGCCAGGATGAATCCCAGCCGCGAGGCCCACAGTGCACGGGGTTGGGATTCCTGCATAACGGCTCCCTTTAGGTGCGCTCGCCGAAAATGGCCGAGCCGACCCGCACCAGGGTGGCGCCTTCTTCGATGGCGACCTCGAAATCGTGGCTCATGCCCATGGACAGTTCGGCCATGGTCACTCCCGGGATGCGCAGGGCATCGACGGCGGTGGCCAATTCACTCAGGCGGCGAAAATAGGGGCGCACCTCCTCCGGATCGTCGAGATAGGGCGGCAGGGCCATCAGTCCGCGGATGCGCAATCGCGGCAGGGCGGCCGCCGCCCGCACCAAGGCTTCGAGTTCGGCCTCTTCGGTGCCGGCTTTAGTGGTTTCCATGCCCAGATTGAGCTGGATGAGAATGTCCGCCACGGCATCGATCCTGGCCCATTGGCGGTCGATTTCCCGGGCCAGGGAAAGCCGGTCGACGGAATGGATCAGCTGCACCTTGCCGGGCAGATATTTCACCTTGTTGGTCTGCAGCGCACCGATGAAGTGCCATTCGACGGGAGACTTGATAGCTTCCCGTTTGTCGATAAACTCCTGGACGTAATTTTCCCCGAACAGGTTCTGTCCGGCGGCGGCCGCCTCCTCGATAAGGGCGGCCGGCTTGGTTTTGGAAACCGCCACCAACCGTACCGCGGCCGGGTTGCGTCCCGCCCGGTGGCAGGCCGCATTCATGCACTCCCGTATCTGCTGCAAATTGGCTTGAATGCTCATGATGGCTCCCAGGGCAATCAGGCGGAACAGTTGTCGTTCGTCGTGACCTGCCTCGATGCGTCGAAGAGTTGATGGGCGCCGAGTTCTTCCAGGGCGGCGATGATCTCGCACAGGGGCAGGCCGACGACATTGGTATAACTGCCTTCGATGGCCGGGATCATGAAGGCCCCCAGGCCCTGGATGGCATAGGCACCGGCCTTGTCGAAGGGTTCACCGCTGGCAATGTAACCCTGGATCTCCTGCTCTGTCAACGCCTTGAACCGGACCGTGGTGCTGACCGCCGCCTCGATGTGCCGGCCGGTTTGGCGATCCAGCACCGCATAGCCGGACAACACCTGGTGACTGCGGCCGGACAGGGACCGCAGCATGGCTGCCGCCTCGGCGGCATCGGCGGGTTTGCCGAGAATGGTGCCATCCCGCACCACCACGGTGTCGCTGCCGATGAACCAGCGCCCCGCCACCCCCGACTGTTCGGCCACCTCGCGGGCTTTGGCGAGGCTCAGCCGCCGCACATGCTGGTCCGCCGTTTCCCCGGGCCGTTCATCCTCCGGAACATGACTGACCACGGTGGTGAAGGGGATGCCGACGGACGCCAGCAGTTGCCGGCGGCGGGGCGAAGCGGAAGCCAGCACGATGCCCTGGGGATGCTCTGCGTTGAAAGGCCCGGTCATGATGGTGCTCCCTGATCGGCGTCCCCATGCTCCGGCAATACCTGAAGTCGCCAGGGCTCGAGATCAGCAAGGGCCCGCTCCGCCATGGCGAGGCGCCGCTCGGTACGTTTGCGGCGTCGATCCTCCAGGGGCGGGAAGAGGCCGTAGTTGACGTTCATGGGCTGGAAATTTTCCGGCTCCGCATCGGCCAGGTGCCCCAGCAGGGCGCCGAGGGCGGTGGTCGCAGGAGGCAGGAGCGGTTCTTTGCCGCGCCGCAGTGCGGCCGCGAACAGGCCGGCCAGCAGGCCGGTGGCGGCCGATTCGACATAGCCTTCGACGCCGGTGATCTGGCCGGCGAAGAACAGTCTTGGATCGCTTTTCAGCTGCAGACTCCGGTTCAGACAGGTTGGCGCGTTGATGAAGGTGTTGCGGTGCATGCTGCCGAGGCGGGCGAAACGCGCCGCCTGCAGGCCGGGAATGGAGCGCAGAAGGCGCCGTTGTTCCGGATAGGTCAGCTTGGTCTGGAAGCCGACCATGTTGAACAGGGTCGCATGGCGGTCGTCCTGCCGCAGTTGGACCACGGCGAAGGGATCGCGCCCGGTGCGGGGATCGGGCAGGCCGACCGGTTTCATGGGACCAAAGGCCAGGGTCATGTCGCCGCGGTCGGCCATTTCCTCGATGGGCATGCAGCCTTCGAAATGGATCAGTTTTTCAAAGGGGCGCCCCGGCACCCGCTCGGCGCTTTTCAGGGCGGTGACGAAGGCCAGGTATTCTTCCCGGGTCAGAGGACAGTTGACGTAATCATCCCCGCCGCGCCCGTAGCGAGACGCCCGCCAGGCGATGCTGAAATCGATGGAATCGGCCTCGACGATGGGCGCGATGGCATCGTAGAAGTACAGCTGTTCCCGGCCCGTCAGAGCCGCGATGGGTTCGGACAAAGCCGGCGAGGTCAGCGGCCCCGAAGCGATGATGACGGTTTCCGCAGAGGGGATGGCGGTGACTTCCTGACGACGCAGTTCGATCAGTGGGTGGTTCTCGATGTGTTCGGTGATGTAACCGGCAAAGGCCTCCCGATCCACGGCCAGAGCGCCGCCGGCCGGCACCGCCGTGGCGTCGGCGGCGGCCATGAACAGGCTGCCGCAGCGACGCAGTTCCTCCTTCAGGCAGCCGACGGCGTTGTTCATGCCGGTGCCCCGCAGGCTGTTGGAACAGACCAGTTCCGCCAGGTGCGGCGATTGATGGGCCGGTGAATAATGTTGCGGTTTCATTTCGTAAAGAACCACCGACTGCCCCTGACGAGCGGCCTGCCAGGCGGCTTCGCAGCCGGCCAGCCCGCCACCGATGATGAGCAAAGCGGAAGATGGTGTGGTAGTGGACATGATGGGTCGGAGCCTCTTGTCGGATCATGCCGGCTGTCATGCGCAAACGACCGGGCCGGGCGGCCCGGTCGTCGAAGGGACGCCGGCGGGTGTCGATGAAGGGTTACTTCTTTTTGGAGGAAGGGCCCTTTTCGGCCGCCGATTTTTTCGCGGCCGGTTTTTTCGGCGCGGCTTTTGGCTCGGGCGCAACCAGGACTTCGCTCCAGTCGCAGTTTTCCTGGGGGCATTTGCGAAAGGTGCCCTGGCGCTTGGTGGTTTTTTCCACTACCAGGGGAAAGCCGCACTTGGGACAGGGCTCGGCAATGGGCTGATCCCAGAGGGCATATTTGCATTTCGGATAACGATTGCAGGAGTAGAACAGTTTGCCGTAGCGACTCTTCTTCTCCATCAGTTCGCCCTCTTTGCATTCCGGGCAGGTGATGCCCAGGGCCTTGGGCTTGACCAGGGGTTGGATATTCTTGCATTCCGGGTAGGCGGAGCAGGCCAGAAATTTGCCGTAGCGGCCCTGTTTGACCAGCATGGGGGCGCCACACTTGTCGCAGGTCTGGTCGGAGACCTCCGGTTCTTCCTTTTCCGCTCCATTCAAGGGTTCCGTATAGCGGCAGTCCGGAAAGCCGGAACAGGCCAGGAAGCGCCCCGAACGCCCCAGTTTGATGACCAGCGGCTTGCTGCACTCGGGGCAGGTGCGATCGGTTTTTTCCGTGGTCACATCCTGCTTGGAGACCTGCTTTTCTTTTTCCTTCAGCAGAGCGATGAACGGTTCCCAGAATTCCTTCAGCACCGGTCGCCATTGCATCTCGCCGCGCGAAATGGCATCCAGTTCCTCTTCCATCTGCGCGGTGAACTGGTAGTCGACATATTTTTCAAAATGGTTGACCAGCAGATCGCTGACCACCATGCCGACGTCCTCGGGAAAAAAGACCCGTTTTTCCAACCGCACGTATTTGCGCATGGTCAGGGTGTTGATGATGGAGGCATAGGTGGAAGGCCGGCCGATGCCGTTTTCTTCCAGGGTTTTGACCAGGCTGGCCTCCGTAAAGCGCGGTGGCGGCTGGGTAAAATGCTGGGCCGGCAACAGTTTCCGGCATTCGACCGGTTCCCCTTCGGCCAGGGCCGGCAGAGTGCCTTCCGCCTCTTCCTCTTCGTTGACGGTATCCGAATCCTCGATGTAGAGTTTCATGAAGCCGGGAAACCGTACCACCTGGCCGGAGGCGCGGAAGGTATAGCGCTCCGCCGCCGTCAGGTCGACGGTGGTGGCGTCGAGGATGGCGGAGGCCATCTGCGAGGCCATGGTCCGCTGCCAGATGAGACGATAGAGCCGGTACTGGTCGGAGGAGAGGTGGCCCTTGATCTGCTCCGGGATATGGCCGAGGCTGGTCGGGCGAATCGCCTCATGGGCTTCCTGGGCGTTCTTTGCCCGGTTCTTGAAGGCCCGGGGTTGTTTCAGTGCGTATTCCTTGCCGAACAACTTGACGATGAGGTCATGGGCTTCGCCGGTGGCCACCTGGGACAGGGCGACCGAATCGGTACGCATATAGGTGATGAGACCTTCCGGACCCTGGCCGATGTCGATGCCCTCGTAAAGTTTCTGAGCCACGCTCATGGTTTTGCGGGCTGAAAAACCGAGTTTTCGGCTGGCTTCCTGTTGCAGGGTGCTGGTCGTGAAGGGGGCGGCCGGATTGCGTTTCTTTTCCGTCTGCTTGAGGCGCGTGACGGCAAAGGGCGCGGTACCGACGGCATTGACCACCTGTCGGGCATCCGCTTCGTTGGCCAGGGCGAACTTGTCCAGGGTTTTGCCGTCCAGGGCGTGCAGGCGGGCTTGAAAGGCCGCGCCGTGGGCGGTTGTGAGGCCGGCATCGATGGTCCAGTATTCCCGGGCCTCGAAGGCATTGATTTCTTTTTCCCGCTCGCAGATGAGCCGCAGGGCGACGGATTGCACGCGTCCGGCGGACAGGCCGTAACGGATCTTTTTCCAGAGAAAGGGCGACAGGTTGAAACCCACCAGATAATCGAGCACCGAGCGGGCCTGCTGGGCGTCGACCAAGTCCCGGGCGATACGGCCCGGCGCGGCAATCGCTTCCTGGATGGCGCCCTTGGTGATCTCGTGAAAGGTGACCCGCTTGACCTGGGGTTTTTTGCTGCTTTCGGGGATTTCCAGTGCTTCCAGCAGATGCCAGGCGATGGCCTCGCCTTCACGATCGGGGTCGGTGGCCAGAATCAATTCCTGGCTGCCGGCCGCTTCCTTTTTCAGGGCGGCGATATGCTTCTTGCTTTCCGGCAGAACATGGTAGATGGGTTCAAAGTCATGCTCCACGTCCACGGAACCCTGTTTACTCGGCAGGGCCCGCACATGGCCGTAGGAAGCCAGCACCTTGTAGCCGGGGCCGAGGAATTTCTCTATGGTTTTCGCCTTGGCAGGAGATTCGACAATAACCAGGGATCTTGCCATGCGCGCCTCGAAGTCGGATTAAATTACCGGGCCGGCCTTGTCCAGCGGCCCGCTGGAAACGGCAAAGGCTGCAGGTATCATCCGCAGCCTTTAATGCGCTTCCCTCAGTGATAAAGTCGGGCCCAATCGTCTTCCATGAAGCAGTCGACTTCCCGCAGCCAAGTGCTGTGGGAGTGGGAGAAGAGGGTCAGGGCGGTCAGGGTTTTCATCTCCCCCAGGCTGACCTCGTCGTCGGCCATGTTCAGGGCCTTGTCGATGATCTCCTCCTGGACCTCGTCGTCGATGATGCCCATTTCCCGGATTCTGACCAGGAAGCCACGTGCCTCCCGGGACAGGGCCAGGCATTCGTCGGTGGTGAAGATCCGCTGGCTGGGCACGACCAGAGGGGTATTTGGTGACTGATTGTTGGGTTGCAGGGACAAACTCTCCATCCAGTTGAAGGCAGCGTCGATCTCTTCGGCATCGAAACCGACGGCCAGAAGTTCCTCGACCAGATCGCTGCTGGCCGGCAGTTGTCCATCCTCCATGACGTAGTGGGCAATCAGGCTGACAATGGCCAGGACACGTTCCTTACGCGGGTTGCCGGTCATAAACCTCCGTTATTCAAAGGTTCTGCTTGCGGACAAAGTACATGCCGGGGAGTTGTTGTACGGCGCCGGCAAGTTCTAAGTGGAGTAAAATAGCCGAAAGGTCCATGGGTGTCAAGGCGCATTTCCTGGCCAGTTGGTCGATGTGTAGCGGTTCCGGGCCGAGTTTGTCATAAACGGTTCGTTCCGGTTCCGGCAGAGGCTCGATGGAGCAGGGTGCCCGATGCGGTTTTGGGGCCAGGGGTAGGTGGGGCCGCAATACGGCCAGGATATCCTCGGCGCCGGTGACCAGATGGGCACCGTCCTTGAGCAGGCGATTGACGCCCTGACTGCCTTCCGTGTGCACGGCACCGGGAACGGCAAACACTTCCCGTCCTTGGTCGAGGGCGAATTCGGCGGTAATCAGGGAGCCGCTGCGTTGGGCGGCCTCGACCACCAAAACGCCCCGGCAGAGTCCGCTGATGATGCGATTGCGCCCCGGAAAGTGGCCTTTTAAGGGTTGCGTGCCGGGTGGATATTCCGAAAGGATACCGCCCTGTTCATGGAGACGTTGAAACAAGCGGGCATTTTCCGGAGGGTAGATGTGATCGATGCCGCAACCCAGCACCGCCACCGTATCGCCGCCGCCATCCAGGGCGCCTGCATGGGCGGCGCTGTCGATGCCGCGCGCCAGGCCGCTGACGATGACAAGCCCCCGTTCCGCCAGGCTACGGCTGATCTCACCGGCCAGGAGCAGCCCCTGGGGGGAGGCTCGGCGCGCTCCGACCACGGCCAGCGCTTCACCTTCCGGCAGGCGGCCGCGCAGGTAAAGCAGGGCGGGTGGGTCGAAGATGGTGCCCAACAAGGCGGGATAGCGGTCATCATGCCAACGGGAAAGGATGCGCACCCCCAGCTTGACGAGCCGATCACGGGTCCGCAGAAAGTCGGGATCATCCGGTGCCGGAAGCCCTGCCGCCGCGGCCGGGCCGATTCGGGCCCGTTCCCGCCAGGCGGTGGGGCCGGCGGCCAGCACTGCATCCACATGGCCGAAGGCCTCCAGCAGACGGCCGATGCCGACCCGGCCCAGCCCCGGGGTGAGATGCAGACGCAGCCAGGATTGCTCAGTGGGGGTCATGAGGTAACAGCACGCATAAAAAAACCGGCGGCGCTGCCGAGCTGGCAGTCGGCGGCCGCCGGTTCCATTCTGTTATTGTGTTCAGTCCATGACCGTCGTCACGTGATCCCCCACGTAAATCGGACCGATACTTTTCAGCACCAGCACCGCTGAGGTGCTGTCGTGGGTGGAAAGGACCACGCCGGCGCCGAGAAGTTCGTCGGGCAATGCCAGGCGATGTCCCGGAAGGCTTTGGTGGGTCCCCTTGCGAGGCCGGTACAGATAGAGCATGTTGCCCGGTTCCAGGCCTTCACGCTGCCCCAGGTCGACATACACCACATCGAACTGGCTTAGAGCGATCTTTTCCCGCTCGCCGTCGACGATGACCCCGGCCAGGGCCTGTTGTGGTTTTTTCAGAGTGATGGTCTGCGGACCGGGGGGCAGGGGGATGAGGCGTGCGCCGCGGCGGATTTCCATGTTGGCTTCGCGAATGACGGCAGTGGCAACGGGCGGTTTGACGGCGGTGATTTCGGTATTGCCCAGATAGCTGATCCGGTGCCCCAGGAATTGACCGGTCACCGGATGTTTGACCTTTCGGCCGATCTCCACCAGGGCCAGTTTCGCGCCGGGTTGCAGTTGTTCGGCGTCGTGCATATGGACGAAGATGCGGGAATTGTCCGTCAGCATGATGCGGTCGTCTTCCGCATCCACCAGGGTTCCGGCCGCGGCCAACTCCTCAATGCTGACGAATCCTTCGGTGCCGCGGCGGGCCTTGACGGTAACGGCTTCTTCCCGGGTGGGAAGTTGGGTTTGCTCCACGGCCGCCACCGGCTTGGCGGCGGCTTCCTCTCCTGGCAGAATGATCAAGCGTCCGTCGCGAATGGCCACCCTCTGACCAGGATAGATCAGGTGGGGATTGGTAACGGCCGGATTGTTGGCCCAAAGGCTGGGCCAATAGTGGGGATCCTTGATGAAACGTTGGGAGATGCTCCACAGGGTATCTCCCTTTTTAATGGTATAAACCTGGTCGGGAGCGGCCGCAAGCAGGGCCGCTGGCCACAAGAGCAGGCTGACCAGGGTCAGGGCTTTTCCGAGCTTTTTCATGTACGGTCTCCCTCTTCCAGTGACAGTCGGGGTCATGCCCCGAGGCAGGGTGACGGGCCGCGGCCGGCCACCGGGACAGTAACGTTTTCTGACGCGATCGCCAAATCGGGGACCGCCGGGTACAGTCACGAACAAGCATTCTCCGGGCCAATTATCCAGGCCTGGGAAAAAGGCTGCCGCAAGGGGAAAGAGAACGCCACAAGGCCCTTCCTGGTCGGATGGGCAACCCTTCCGATTTCCGACAGGTTGCGATTTCCCCGTTTTCGGTGACTATTTACGCCACTGATCATCAAACACGAGTCCGTTTCGAGCTGTGGCTTGGCTGCTCGCCTGCCCGGGGGACACTCCATTGCAACTAAAAATTTGCTAAAAAACCTATTCGCTTTTATCTTTCTTGTCAAGTGGCAAGACCGCCCGGGAGCAGAATGTCCCTTGCCTTGCCGGCAGCCGGATGTGATAAGCTGCTGGCTTCCTGACGAAAGCTTGCTTCCCGGGGAGGCGGGGCGGTTCGGGTTTGGGCCACCACTGCCGTTTTGTTCCTGCCGGCCCCGGTGTTCATCCGTTGCGTCGAATCTCATGCCAAGGAGACCCTCATGTCGCCTCCCGAACTGCTGGCCCCCGCCGGTGACCTCGAAAAATTGGAAACGGCATTGGCTTACGGCGCCGACGGGGTGTACGCCGGCGGTGAACAGTTCGGCCTGCGCGCCCTGGCCGGCAATTTTTCCCTCGAACAGCTGGCCCGGGCCCGGGAGTTGACGCGGCGCCGCGGCAAGCGTCTCTATTTGACCTTGAACGCTTATCTCAAGCCGGGGGAGACGGACGACTGTCGCCGCTACCTGGAACATCTCCGGTCCCTGGACCTGGATGCCTACATTGTGGCCGATCCGGGGCTGATCACTCTGCTCCGGGAGGTGGATCCGGGGCGGGAACTGCACCTGTCCACCCAGGCCAATACCACCAATGCCGAAGCGGCCGAGTTCTGGCGCAGAACCGGTATCCGCCGCGTCAATCTGGCCCGGGAACTGACCCTCGAGGAGATTCGCGCCGTGGCGGCCGGAACCCGCGTTGAACTAGAGGTTTTCGTCCACGGCGCCTTGTGCGTGGCTTATTCCGGTCGCTGTCTGTTGTCCGCCGCCCTGACGGGGCGCAGCGCCAATCGCGGCCTGTGCACCCAGCCCTGCCGCTGGAACTATGCTCTGATGGAGGAAACCCGTCCCGGGCAGTTCCTGGCCATCGAGGAGGATGCCCGTGGCAGCTACCTGCTCAACAGTCGCGATCTCTGCCTGATCGAGCATCTGCCCGAACTGCTGGCGGCCGGCGTGCACAGCCTGAAAATCGAAGGACGCATGAAAAGCCGTTACTACGTGGCGGCGGTAACCAGGGTCTATCGGGCCGCCCTGGATCGCTATCTGGCAGATCCGGTGAACTATGTGTGCGACCCCCTGTGGCTGGAGGAACTCGACAAGGTCAGCCATCGACCCTACTCCAAGGGGTTTTTATTCGGCACGGAGGATCCGCAGTTGCATCCCGGCGACGCCCGTTATCGACGCAGTCACGACTTCGTCGGCGTGGTGCTGCGGGTTGATGAGGCCGGGCGCGCTCTGGTCGAAGGGCGCAACCGGTTTTTCCCCGGCGAGGAGCTGGAATTGATCGGGCCCGGTATGCGGCAGGTCCGTTTCACCGTCGGCCTCCTGGCTGCCGAAGACGGCACTCCCCGCACCGTGGCCCAGCCCAATGCCCGCCTGTTGCTGGATGTGCCGGTCGGGGCCCAGGCCGGGGATCTGCTGCGGCGGGAACATTGATATTGGAAACAGCCATTATTTCAAGTATTCTTGCTGCCGCTTTGGACTCCTAACCCGGAGGCTGAAAACCTGCCATGAACCTGAAGCTGATCGCCAATCCCGCCGCCGGCAGTGCCGCCCTGGAGCGGATCCGCAGTATGGTCGCACTGCTCGAACAGGGAGGCGCCAGGGTGGATTTGACCCTCACCAAGGGGCGCGGCGATGCCCAACGGGCTGCTGCCGCCGCCAAACAGGGAAGTTTTCAGCGCATCGTGGCGGCGGGCGGGGACGGCACCCTCAACGAAGTCATCAACGGCCTGGCACCCAGTCATCTGCCCCTGGCGTTCGTGCCCATGGGCACGGCCAATGTCTTCGCTCTGGAAGCCGGCCTCCCTTTCGACCTGGAGCAGGCCTGCGCCCTGGCCCTGCACGGCCCGCCCCGGCCCGTCTGTCTGGGATCGGCCAACGGACGACGCTTTCTGCTCATGGCGGGGGTCGGTTTCGATGCTGCCGTGGTGGAGCGCGTCAACCTGCGGTTGAAGCGTCGGTTCGGCAAGCCGGCCTATCTGATCAGTGCCATGCAGGTGCTGTGCGGCCCTCTGCCGGGCGAACTGCAGGTGGTAACGGACCGGGGCGAGCTGTATCGCGCCTATGGCGCCATCGTCAGCAACGCCCGGCATTACGGGGGGCGTTTTGTGATCTCCCCCCAGGCGGATATGCAGGATGATGCCCTGGCGGTCTGCCTGTTCCTGCGGCCGGGACGTTTCGCCTTGCTGCGCACGGCGATCCGCATCGCCATGGGGCGCCCGCCGGGGCCCGGCGACGTTCGTCAGTTGCGGGTGCAATCCCTGACGGCAACCGGGAGCGGGATTCCGGTTCAGATCGATGGCGACTATCTGGGCGCATTGCCGCTGACCTTCCAGGCCCGTTTCGGTGAACTGCAGGTGGTTTTTCCCAGCGACCGCTGAGTCCGGATCGGTTTTGGTGGCCTTCAGCCCTCAGCCTTCAAAAGGATTATCCCATGAGCGACAGGAAGATATTTACAGGCCGGATCTTTTCCGTGAGCAGGGAAGAGCATTGCCTGCCCGACGGCCGCCGGGCGACTTTTGAACTGGTACGCCATCCCGGGGGCGCGGCGGCGCTGCCCATTCTCAATGACGGCCGGGTCATCCTCATCCGTCAGTTCCGTCCGGCGGTGGGCGGCACGGTCTGGGAAATTCCCGCCGGGCGGTTGGAACCGGGCGAGGACCCGGCGGATTGCATTACCCGTGAGTTGGCCGAGGAAATCGGCTATCATCCCGGTCGTTTGACCCGGCTGACCACCATGCTGCCGGCGGTCGGCTTCTGTGATGAGCGCCTGTTCCTGTTTCTGGCCCGGGAACTGACCCCGGTACCCATGGCGCAGGAGGAGGACGAGTTTATCGAAGCGGTGCCCATGGCTTTCGAAGAAGCCTTGCGGCTGCTCGATGCCGGCTATATCGGCGATGGCAAGACTCAGCTGGCACTGCTGCTGGCGGCGCGAATGCTGGCGGAAAAATAATCTCTGACGGCAGTAAGGACAGAATCACCATGACCACGCTCAACCCCCATTTTCGGCACCCGGCGGATTTGCCTTTCAACAGTACCTGTCTGCGTGAACGGTTCCAACCCGGGACGCCCGACCAGGATCCGGGTGGGGTGGGAGTTTGGCTGCTGCTGCGTGGCGCGGATCTGTTGCTCCGGGAGGAACCGGGGGCACCATCCCTGCCGGAAGGTCCCTGTCCGGTCAATTCGGCAGGGACTTTCCAACCCCTGTTCATTGGGTTGTGGGATGGCAGACCGTGTCGGGTCATGGCCCTGGCTGCGGATGCGCCGACGCCAAGCGGGCTTCGGGCCCATGCCTTGCCGGATTGGGATACGCTGATTCCCATCGCACCCCTGTCCCTGGCCGGAGTGGCCGGCCAGATTCTCCACTGGGAAGGCAACAGCCTTTTTTGCTCACGTTGCGGCGGACGGCCGGAACGTCTGGCCGGTGAATGGGGCAAGCGCTGCACGGCCTGCGGTGCCGTGCATTTTCCCCATATCCATCCCTGCGTGATCACCCTGGTGCGCCGGCCCGGCGAAGTGCTGCTGACGCGCAAGGCGGAATGGCCGGAAGGCCGCTACAGCCTGGTGGCCGGTTTCGTCAATTTCGGTGAATGTCTGGAGGAGGCCGCGGCCCGGGAAATCGCCGAAGAAACCGGCGTGCAGGTTCGGAACCTGCGCTATGTCGGCAGCCAATGCTGGCCTTTTCCCAGTCAGTTGATGGCCGGCTTTGTGGCCGACTACGATGGCGGGGAACTGCGGGTGGATTATGGAGAACTGGCCGATGCCCGCTGGTTTTCCCTGGATGCTCTGCCGGCCCTGCCGCCGCCGCGCAGCATCTCCCGATTCATTCTGGATCATTATCTGCGGGATGGATTTGACTGATCAGCACAGGGTCTCGGGAAGCTGTCCACCGATGCTGAAGGGTCACGGGATTGAAAGGTCGCGGGACAGGACGCTCCGGGTCTGTCAGGTCAGGCGCCGGGCAGGGCCTCCCAGGGCAGGTGGAGGGTTTCGGCGACGGCGCGACAGTACAGGCGACCGTCAAAGGTGTTGAGACCGCGGGCCAGGGCCGCGTTCTGGCGCAGCGCCTCGCCCAGGCCGCTGCGGGCAATATGGCGGATGTAGGGCAGGGTGCTGTTGGTGAGGGCGAAGGTGCTGGTACGACTTACGGCGCCCGGGACGTTGGCGACGCCGTAATGCAGCACCTCATGCACGAATCGGATCGGCTGATCGTGGCTGGTCGGTTGGCTGGTGGCGATGCAGCCGCCCTGATCGATGGCCAGGTCGACGACGACACTGCCCGGTTCCATGCCCGCCACCATCGCTTCGCTGACCAATTGCGGGGCCCGGGCGCCTGCCACCAGGGCGGCGCCGATGACCAGGTCGGCGCGGCGGATTTCTTCGTCGATATCCTGGCTGTTGGACATCAGGGTGTGGATGCGGTTGCCGTAATGGTCGTCCAGAACCTTGAGACGGGTCGGGTCGATATCCAGGATGGTCACGTCGGCACCCATGCCGACGGCGATGCGCAGCGCATTGCTGCCGGCGGTACCCGCGCCCAGGATGACCACATGGCCCGGACGGACACCGGGGGCGCCGGCCAGCAGCAACCCCTTGCCGCCGGCCTCCTTCTGCAGAAAATGGGCACCGATCTGAACCGCCATGCGGCCCGCCACCTCGCTCATGGGCTGCAGCAGGGGCAGATTGCCGTCCGCCAGCTGGACCGTTTCATAGGCCAGGGCGGTCACCTTCCGCTCCAGCAGGGTCCGGGTCAGTTCTGGCGCTGCGGCCAGATGCAGAAAGGTGAACAGAACCTGGTTTTCCCGCAACAGGGCGCACTCTTCCGGCAGCGGTTCCTTGACCTTGACGATGAGTTCTCCGGCGGTGAAGATCTCTCGTGCCGTCGCCAACACCTGGGCGCCGGCTTTCCGGTACTGATGGTCGTCCAGGCCGCTGCCCAGGCCGGCGCCGCTCTCCACCAGCACCACATGCCCATCCTCCACCAATGCTCGGGCGCCGTGAGGAGTCAATGCGACGCGGTATTCGCGGGTTTTTCTCTCTTTGGGAACGCCGACGATCATGACCGTTTCCGAATTTGGGATGAATGGCTGCGCCGGCCGGGGCCGCCGAGTCGGTCGACGGCCCCGGCGGTCGGCCTACTGTTCGGCCCGGGCCTTGACCAGGTGCAGATACTTGACGAAGGACGATTCCACCATTTCGCCGATTTCCTTGACCACGTCCGCGGGCACGGCGGAATCCAGGGACAGGATGACCATGGCTTCGCCCCGTTTTTCTCGGCGGCCGAGGCTCATGGCGGCGATGTTGATGTCGTGTTCGCCCATGATGCGGCCGATGCGGCCGATCATTCCGGGACGATCCTCATAAGTGATGACCATCATGTGTTCTTCCGGCGCGAAATCGACCTGGTAATCGCGCAACTGCACGATGCGCGGTTTGCCCTCGAAGTGCGTGCCGGCTATGGAACGGCGGAAATTGGGTCCCTCGATGGTGATGACCACCGTGTTGGAAAAAGGGCCCGGCTCGGTGGTTTTCTTTTCCTCGATGCGGATGCCCATGTTCTCGGCGATCAGGGCGGCGTTGACCATGTTCACATCCTGCTCGACCTTGTTGTTGAGCATGGCCGCCAGGCCGCAGACGGTAATCGGCGTGCAGCAATAGTTGGCCACCTCGCCTTGGTAGGAAAAGGTGATCTTGTTGAAGTTGGAGTCGGCCAGTTGCGCCACGAAATCGGCCATGATGTTCGCCAAGTGCAGGAAGGGCCGCATCTGGTCCATCAGGGAACTGTCGAAGCGCGGGATGTTGGCGGCATTCTCCAGAGGCTGTTCGTTGGCGTAGCGAACGATTTCCTTGGCCACGTCCACCGCCACGTTGATCTGGGCCTCGACGCTGGAGGCGCCGAGATGGGGCATGGAGAGCATGCGGGGGTGGGCGATGAGGTTTTTGATGACCTCGCTTTTGGGCGGTTCCTCACTCCAGACATCGACGCCGGCTCCGCCGACCTGGCCCTTTTCCAGGGCGTCGAGGAGCGCCGCTTCATTGATGACGCCGCCGCGGGCGGTATTCAGCAGAACGACGCCCGGTTTCATCGAGGCCAGTTGCTGGGCGTCGATGAGGTTGCGGGTTTCATCGTTGAGAGGCACATGCAGGGTGATGATGTCGGCACAGCGCACCAGTTCTTCCAGGCAGACCAGGCGGACTCCCAGATCCTGCACCCTTTTTTCGGAAACGTAGGGGTCGCAGCCGAGCACTTCGCAGCCGAAGCTTTTCAGCAGGGTGGCGACGCCGCCGCCGATCTTGTTGAGCCCGATGACCCCGGCCACCTTGCCCTTCAGTTCCGACGCCTTGAAGGTCGATCGATCCCAGCGTCCGGCCTTGAGGCTGGCATCGGCCGGAACCAGCTTGCGGCAGATGGCCAATAGCAGCGCCAGGGTATGTTCGATGACGCTATTGATGTTGCCGAAGGGCGCATTGCAGACGATGATGCCCAATTCGCTGGCCCGCTTGACGTCCACATTGTCCAGGCCGACACCGGCCCGGCCGACGATTTTGAGCTTCTTGCCGGCATCGAGCAGTTCGCGGTCGGCCTTGGTGGCGCTGCGGATCAGCAGGGCATCGTAATCGCCGATGACGTTCAGGAGTTCTTCCCGGGGCAGGTCGATTTTGATGTCCAGTTCCAGCCGCGGGTCATTTTCCAGAATCGAAAGACCTTCCTTGGCAATTTTCTCCGTCACCAGAATCTTCATTGTCGCTCCTTCTGCTTGGAAAAAGGCATTTAACCGGTTCAATATTCAGCGGTCAGCATATAGAAAAAGTCGATGGGTCGGACTTCGTCTGCCTGAGCAGACCGGCGGCGATGAACGTCCTGCAGGATGAAGGATCGGTAAACAGGAGCAAGCCGGCCGGATATGAAAAAACGCCCTTATCATAAAAGAGGGGCGTCGATTTTGCCAGTAAATTTGTCAAAGCAGAAGGGCGCACTAGGGCCCGACGTCCGTGAGCACATCCAGGATCAGACGACTGTCCTCGTGGAACAGCACGACATCCGTCCCGAAGCGCAGGCGCAGATAACCGCGTGGCAGGCGCGACAGGCGTCTTTCAAGATCGACGGGCAAGCGATGGCCGGCCAGGCCGGGGGGCAGTTCTCCCCAGCGCACCAGGTGCTTTCGCAATCCGGGCGGCAGGCGCTCCCGTTTTGCCAGGCCGGGGGGCAGAACATAGCCATAATAATCATAGATGATGGCCCGATCGCGGGCGGAAAAAACCAGATCGACCCGCGCATCCCGGCCATGCAGAACCACCCGTCCATAGTCGGGCGAGGGTTGACAACCTGCCGCCGGGACAATCATGGCCAGGAAAATGACCTGAAGGACGTTAAGACGAAATCGCAGCATGGTCACTTGCTCCTTTCTGCAGGGCGATGGGAAAACGGAGATGCCATAGCCGTGCCAAGGGAAGCCTGAAGCAGAGAAGGTCGAAACGCGGCAGCAGTCCGTGCGTTTTCTGGCACCGGCAGTGGCAGCCGGACGAACCTCTTCGTATTTTAGCAGAGATTGCCCGCTCCGCTTGCCTGGGGAAACCCGCTGTTCTGCGGCATCACGAAGTAATTGGTTGTATAATCATACTTGGACAGACGGCGCTGGCATGAATGAGGCGTATCAGGAAGGCGAAAGGGAAGAAGGAGACACACATGAAGGATGAGCAGAACCACCGAAAACCTTTCGAGGCTTTGCTGCAGGAACGCACCGTCGATTCGCAGTCCGCAACGCCACCTGGTTTTGGGGTGATTTTTCAATCCGCGACGGGTCTGTGGAAGGGCAATCTGATTGACCTCGCCGTGCTTAGTCTGGCGCTTTGTTTTCTGATCTGGATTCCGATTTTGCAGGTCGCTTTTCTGGCCGGCTACCTGCGTGCCCTGCTCAAAGTGATTCGGGGACGGAAAGTCGAAATCGGGGAACTGTTCTCCGCCTGGGATTGTTTCGGCGGCCTGTTGGTGTATCTGCTGCTGGTGACGTTGGTGGTTTTTGTCCTCGGCCGGATTCCGGTCCTGGGAGGCTTGGCCGGCCTGGCGGTTTCGGTGGCCGCGACCCCCGGTATGTATGCCATCGTTGACCGCGGGTCTGCCCCCCTGGTGGCCGCAGGGTGGAGTTGGAAGGTATTTCGCGCCGACATGCTTACTTGGACGATGGTGGTGGTCCTTGGCGGTTTGTTGTCGGGGCTTGGCGTGCTTGCCCTGGGGATCGGCATCATCGTCACCCTGGCCTGGGGGAGCTTGATGAGTGCCCTGTTGTATGAGCAGCAAACAAATCCGTCCTCTTGACGACCTGTCGGCCAGGAGCAAGCCGCCGGATGGCTCCGCCCGAATCGGGGCGCCGTCAAAGGGACTCAACCTGACGAGGATGGCCCATGAAAACGGTGCTGATTGCGGTTGTGGTAGTCGGCGTAATTTGCGGGATGTTCTGGCACCAAGGCTGGAGGAAAAACCTGACTGGTGGAGGAGAAGGAGTCGTCATGACCCATAATCCGGAAGATTTGCGCAAGGCCACCTTTGCCGGCGGCTGTTTCTGGTGTGTTGAGGCGGATTTCGAAAAGCTGGACGGCGTTGTCGAAGTTGTTTCGGGATATACCGGGGGGCGGCGGCCCAATCCGACCTATGAAGAGGTCAGTTCTGGTGGAACCGGCCATGTGGAAGCGGTGCAGGTGGTCTATGATCCGCGCCGCATCTCCTACATCCAACTGTTGAACCATTTCTGGCGCCACATCGATCCGACGGATGCCGGAGGCCAGTTTGTCGATCGCGGGGCGCAGTATCGCAGCGCAATCTTCTATCACGATGAAGAGCAGCGCCGGTTGGCGGAACAATCCCGGCAGGCTCTGGCCGAGTCGGGTCGTTTCAAGGCGCCCGTCGTCACGGTCATCGAACCCCTGCGGGAGTTTTATCCGGCGGAGGATTATCATCAGGACTACCATAAAGAGCACGCCGTCAAATATCTCTATTACCGCCGCGGTTCGGGGCGGGACCAGTTTCTGCGACAGACCTGGGCCGATACGGGTGCACAGCCCGCCAACCCTCCGGGGACCCCTTACGGCAAGCCGGATGATGCCACCCTGCGCCGTATCCTGACCCCCCTGCAGTATCGGGTCACCCAGCAGGGTGCCACGGAACGGCCTTTCGACAATGCCTGGTGGGACAATAAAAGGGCAGGCATCTATGTGGATATCGTCTCCGGCGAGCCGCTGTTCAGTTCCCGGGACAAGTATGATTCCGGTACCGGTTGGCCCAGCTTTACCCGCCCCCTGGTGGCGGCGAACATCGTCGAACGCGAGGATCGGAAACTATTTCGGACGCGCACCGAGGTTCGCAGCCGGTACGGCGATTCCCACTTGGGGCACGTCTTCAAGGATGGACCGCCGCCCACGGGCCTGCGCTACTGTATCAATTCGGCAGCCCTGCGGTTTGTTCCGAAGGAACAGCTTGAGGCAGCCGGATACGGCGAATTTCTGCCTCATTTTCGTGCCCCCTGATGATTGGGCTGAATGGCGACAGAAAGGATTGGAACATGGCTGAGCCGGTGCGCATCGTCGGCATTCTTGGTACTTATCGCAGCGACGGGGTGGTGGAACGGGCGCTGGATGAGGTTCTGGAAGGCGCTCGGCTGGCAGGCGCCGAGGTGGCAAAAATCGATCTGCGCAAGCGGCATGTCGAGTTCTGCACCAATTGCCGCCATTGTACCCAGGAACCGGGCGAAACTCGCGGGGATTGCCCGCGGCAGGACGATATGGCGGAGATGCTGGATCAGATGGAGCGGGCGGACGGTCTGGTGTTGGCGTCGCCGGTCAACTTTTTCACCGTTACGGCTCTGATGAAGCGCTTCATCGAGCGGCAGGTCTGCTATGCCTGGTGGCCCTGGGGCAACCTGGCACCCAAGCGCCGCCGGCCGTCCACCGGGCAGCGGGCCGTGGTGGTGACTGCCTGCGCCATGCCGGCGCCGCTGGCGCGCCTGTTTACCAATGCGCCGCGCCTGTTGCGAACCGCCGCGGAACTGCCCGGGGCGCGCACCATCGGCACTCTGATCGTCGGTCAGGCCGCAAAGCGGGAGCATCTGCCGCTGCCGCCCGGAATCCGGCGCCGTGCTCGCCGGCTCGGGCGGCAACTGGCCCTTGGGCGGCGCTGAGGGGTTTCGTTGTGCCGGGAGGTAATTGTGTTGACAATATATGATATTCCATATAATTTAATATAAAAATTTATGGAGGTTGAATCATGGTCGCCAAAAATCTCTCGGGTCGTTTCAAACCAGCCGGTTACAAATGGTATCTGGGGTTGGTGGTGGTACTGGTTCTGGCCTTGGGATGGGCCTACCCCCTGCTGGGTTTTGTGGTGCCCCTGGTCATGCTGACGGCGATGGTAACCGGCGTGTTTCGCGGTCGGCACTTTTGCGGCCACCATTGCCCGCGGGGCAGTTTTTTCGATACCTGGCTGGCCTTGGCCGGCCGCCGGCGAGCCATTCCTTTCTGGCTGCGCGACCTACGCTGGCGCCTTGTTCTGCTCATCGGCACCATGTCCTTCATGGTCTGGCGGCTCAGCGCCAACCCGACGGATCCCCTCCATTGGGGACGGGTATTCTGGCAGATGTGTGTCCTGACTACGGTGGTCGGCGTGCCCCTCGGGCTCTATTTTAGGCCTTGGGCCTGGTGCGCCATGTGTCCCATGGGAACCATGCAGTTGGCCGTCGGCGGTCATCGCCGGCGCTGGCATCTGGATGCGGAGCGCTGCGTATCCTGCGGCGCCTGCCAAAAGGTGTGTCCCCTGTCCCTGCCCGTCACCGCAGCGAAGGAAGCAGGCCATATCGGCAGTCCGGACTGTCTGAAATGCGGTCTTTGCGCGCAGGTCTGTCCCCGGGGGGCAATTCAACCGCCCGGCTCGGCAGTCTAGAAGCGCGCCTGCCGTCTCGGTTTCCGGTCACGGAAGATGCTTGGCCAGGGCTTCCGCCAAGCGTCGATAGCCGGCCATGTTGGGATGGATGGCATCGCTTTTCAGGCCGTTGTCATCCAGGATGTCGCGCAGGATGTTTCCTTCAAAGGGTACTTCGAGGCGGCGCGCCAGTTCCTCATAGAGCGGGGCGGTGCGCAGCCGCAGGCCAGGCTGGGGGACCCCGACCAGCAGCACCTGGGCGCCGTCGGCCCGAATCAGGTCGATCATTGCCGCGAGGTTGGCTGTCAGCCGTTCCGTCGGCTGGCGGCGCAGGAGATCGTTGCCGCCGTGACAGAGGATGACCAGGTCGGGACGGAATCGGCTCAATTCAGCGGGCAGCCGTTGCAGCCCCTCATCGCTGACCTCGCCGGAGATGCCCCGATTGACCACCCGGCGGCCCGTCAGTTGTTGCAGGACGGCGGGGTAGCTGTCTTCCTTGGCTGCGCCGTAGCCGGCCGTGAGACTGTCGCCGAAGGCCATAATCACGGCATCCGGTGGCAAAGGCTGCAGGCGCGGCAGGGAATCCCGGCAGCCGCTTAGTAGCAGAACCATCAACAGGGTGAAGAGGGCTTTTTGCACAAATTGTTGAACCAACATGAAGGCCTTCCTTCCCGGGAAGCATAGAATACTAGTCATTGTTACCCATCCATGGGTCCTGTCAACCCCGACAGCCCCGGTTCCGGCCGCTCTTTTCTTTCCCGCCGACATCTGCCATAATCCAGCCCTGTTTGGAAAAAAAGTTTTTGCTTCAGCCTTCAGACCTCAGTCTTCGGACTGCTTTCTTCAGCCTTCAGCCTTCAGTCTTCGGACTGATTTTTTTCAAGGAATGAGCAACATGGCGCTGGTAAGCCTTCGTGGTGTGAGTCTCGCATTTGGGGGTCCGCCGCTTCTGGACGATGTCCATCTGCAGGTCGAGGAAGGAGAGCGCGTCTGCCTGTTGGGCCGCAACGGCAGTGGCAAAACGACTTTGTTGCGGCTCATCGGTGGAGAACTGCAACCCGACAGCGGTCAGGTCGATCGTCGGCAGGGGTTGCGGTCCGCCCTGCTGTCTCAGGATGTGCCGCGGGACCTGGTCGGTTCGGTGACGGCAGCGGTCCTTTCCGGTATCGGCCCCACCGGGGCACTGCTGTTGCGCTATCACCGCCTTATGCGGCAGGGCGGCGGCGCGGCGACGGACGCCGAAATGCTGGCCCTGCACGAACAGCTCGATACCCTGGACGGCTGGAAGCTGGAACAGCAGGTGGAACAGGTCCTGTCGCGTCTGCACCTGGACGGCGCCGCCGATGTGACGACCTTTTCCGGCGGCATCAAACGACGCATCCTGCTGGCCCGGGTCCTGGTGACCAAACCGGAACTTCTGCTGCTGGACGAGCCCACCAATCATCTGGACCTGGACTCCATTGCCTGGTTGGAGGATTTTCTGGTCAATTCCGGCCAGACCTTGCTGTTCGTCACCCATGACCGATCCTTTTTGCGCGCCGTGGCCACGCGCATTGTGGAATTCGACCGCGGCCAGGTGCTGAGTTTTCCCGGCAACTACGAGTCCTATCTGCAGCGCCGCGAGGAGTGGCTCCAAGCCGAAGAGCGGCGCTGGCAGCGCTTCGACCAGAAGTTGGCCGAGGAGGAGGCCTGGATCCGTCAGGGGGTCAAGGCCCGACGAACCCGCAACCAGGGCCGGCTGCGGGCGTTGCTGCAGTTGCGCGAAGAGCGTCGCCAGCGGCGCGAACGTACCGGTACGGCCCGGCTACAGGTTCAGGAGGCGGAGCGCAGCGGCAGGCTGGTGGCGGAACTGGAGGAGGTTTCCTTTGCCTACGGAGAACGGCCCGTGGTGCGTGACCTGTCCTTGACCGTGTTGCGTGGCGACCGCATAGGGATTATCGGACCCAACGGAGCCGGCAAAACCACTCTGTTAAGACTGCTGCTCGGCGAACTGACCCCGCAGCATGGCCGGGTGCGGCACGGCACCAATCTGCAGGTGGTGTATTTCGATCAGTTGCGCGATCAGCTCGATCCGGATCTGACCGTACAGCAGAATCTGTCGGGCGACCAGGATACGGTGCTGGTGGCCGGCCGACCGCGGCATGTGTACGGCTATCTGCAGGACTTCCTGTTTACTCCCGACCGGGCTCGAACGCCGGTTCGCATCCTGTCCGGCGGTGAGCGCAACCGGTTGCTGCTGGCCCGTCTGTTCACCCGCGAGGCCAATGTTCTGGTGTTGGACGAGCCCACCAACGATCTCGACCTGGAAACCCTGGAGTTGCTGGAAGAGTTGTTGGCCGGTTTCACCGGGACGATTTTTCTGGTCAGCCACGATCGCGCTTTCCTCGATCGGGTGGTGACCAGTACCCTGGTTTTTGAGGGTGATGGCCGCATTGCCGAATACGTCGGCGGTTATGAGGATTGGCTGCGGCAGCGACCGTCAGCGGCGGCGGAAGTCCCGCCGCCCAAGCCGGAAAGGTCCAGGCCGGAACGCCACCGACCGCGCAAGCTGAGTTTTGCCGAACGCCAGGAACTGATCGACTTGCCGGCACGGATCGAAACGCTGGAACAGCAGCAGGCCGAGCTGCACGAGCAGTTGGCGGATCCGGAATTCTATCGCAGCCAGGGCACTACCGTGTCCGAGGCCCGGCAGCGCTTGGAAGAGTTGGAGAGGGAACTGGCATCCTGCTTCGGCCGTTGGGAGGAATTGGAGTCCTTGGCCGAGACCTGAGTCGCTACTGCCGCTTTTCGCTCTTGACAGGGACGCGGGATGGTGTAGATTGGGCGCGCTTTTTTACTTGCGGAAGGAGCCGCCATGGATCTCTGTGCCCTGTCCCTGATTGCCGGGACCGAAGATTTGATCGTCGCCGAAAGGGAGAGTCCTGCTCGCTTTGCTGCCCTCCTTGGTGTCCCGGTGCCTGAAAACTGGACCTCGCCAGCGCCCCGGTCCTGCCCCGATGGAACGCGCGGCAAGGAGGAAGGATGGTGGTCCTGGTATGCCCTGGCGGACGGCCCGGTGCTGGTGGGCTGCATCCGCTTTCGCCATCTGGCCGGACCGGCCGGTCAGGTGGAAATCGATTGTTCGGTTCTGCCCCGGTATCGCGGTCAGGGCGTGGCATCACGAATGATTGCTGCCCTGCTGGCTTGGGCTTTCAGCCAGGAGAAGGTTCAGCGGGTGGTGGCACGCCTTGCGGAGAACAACCTGGCGGCGGTACGCATGTTGCGAAAAAACGGCTTCACCCCCCAGGGGCGGGGAGGGTTTGACGAGCAGGTTTTTGAATTCCTGCGTCCACAACGGCGGGCCGCCTGACCGCTGGGTCATTTCGAGGGGCGTTCCGAGCACCCAAGGTTGTCCTCGCAGGTTGGGCTCCGTTTCACCCCGCGCAGGAGTAATCCATGCAGATCGATATCACCACCCCGGCGCTTCTGTTTCCGGCCATTTCTCTGTTGTTGCTGGCCTATACCAACCGGTTTCTGGCGCTGGCCAGTGTCATCCGGACCCTGGCCCAGCGCCTGGCGCAGAGTAACGATCCCAACGTTCGCCGTCAAATCCATAGCCTGCGCATGCGGATTCAACTGATCAAATGGATGCAGGGCGTGGGCATCATCAGCATGCTGCTGTGCATGGTGGCCATGATCAGCCTGTTTGCCGACCGGGAACCCTGGGGACGGGCCGCTTTCGGTTGGAGCCTGGTGCTGATGGTGGTATCCTTGGGTATCAGCTTCTGGGAAACGCTTCTCTCCGGAGAGGCTCTAAAGCATGAATTGCAACGCACCGAACGCCAGGTGCGGCAACAGATGAAATAGCCGGTCTTTCTGCCGAAGGAGGGTCGAAAGGAAGAAAGACGCCGTATTTTTTTCCTCATCGATCAGCCGTTCAAGGAGATGTGCCGTGTTTTCTTTTTTCGCCACAGCGGATGTCTTCGCTCTGGTGGCTCTGCCGTTGCTTGTTTTCGCAGCCCGGGTACTGGATGTCACCATCGGCACCCTGCGGATAATTTTCGTCTCTCGCGGTTTCAAGGGAAAGGCCGCGCTGCTCGGTTTTTTCGAATCCCTGATCTGGGTGCTGGCCGTCAGCCAGGTCATCCAGAACCTGACCAATGTTCTGACCTATATCGCCTTTGCCCTGGGGTTTGCCGCCGGCAATTATGTGGGGATGCTGATCGAAGAGCGCATCGCCTTCGGCAACCTGATCGTCCGCATCATCACCCGCAAGGATGCCACCGAATTGCTCAAACAGCTCTGGCATGGAGGCTACGGCGTCACCAACATTCCCGGCCACGGTGAAAGCGGCCCGGTCCAGCTCATCTTTACCGTCTGTCGCCGCCGCGATCTGCCCACCGTCATTCAACTGGTCAAGCGTTTCAATCCCCGTGCCTTTTATACCATCGAGGATGTCCGTTTCGTGCAGGACAACCTTCCCTATGCTCCGGTCCGTCGCCGGTTGCTGCCGCGGCTGGCCTGGCGCAACCGCAAATAAGCGGAATACGCCGATTTCCGCTTTTTAGAAAGATGGCGGCCCTCTTGGTAAATCTTGTTCCCATGAATGGGGCTGATTTTATTTGTCTTTTCGGCATCCAGGCAAAGTTTGTGGCCTAAAGGGGTTGACAGTCAGGCCGGTTCACTCCAATAATTCTCGGAATGTTAACACTGTTAACCGGATTTTTTGACTATCGTTGAGGATTGAGGAACATGTCGCTTCTCAAGCTGCAGGAGCGTGGCAGCCTGCGCCAGCCCATTCTTCAGGCGGCCCGCAAGCTGTTTCTGGAGTTGGGCTACGAACGCTTTTCCATGCGCCGCCTGGCCCGGGAGATCGGCTATTCGCCGACCACCATCTATATTTATTTTCGCGACAAACAGGCTCTGCTGCTGGCTCTGTGCGAGGAGATCGCCGAATTCTACCTGGCCCGGCTGCAGCTGTTGCAGCGGGAGGAACCGCATCCCGTGGAACGCGTGCGGCGCGCCTTCCTGCTCTGTGTGCAGTTCGGATTGGAGAGCCCTGACCATTATCGGGTGGCGTTCTTTACCCATCCCCGGGTGTATGGCGCGCCGGAAGATTTCATGCGCCAGGATACAGTGGCGCGCCGCACCTACTGCCTGCTGCTGAACATGGTCCGGCAATGCGTCGTGCAGGGTCATTTCCGGCCCCTCGATCCGGTGTTGGCCACCCAGTCATTGTGGACCGCCATGTACGGCGTCATCGCTCAGGCGTTGTTCACCCATGACTTTCCCCTCGCGCAGCCCGAGGTGCTGGCGGGTTCCCTGCTCGAAAGCCTGTTGGGCGATTATCAGACTGTTGCAAAACAGCCGGAAAAGCCAAAGGATGAAAGCGATGAAAAAATCCAATCATAAAAACCTGGTCCTAATTCAGGGCAAGAGGACCAGCCTGCGTGCTCAAGCTCCTGCCGATCCCGCCACGGCAGTGCGTCTCGACCGCAGCGTGCTGCAGCGGGCAGTGAACAAAACCTGCGATTATCTTTTGGAGCGCCAGGCGGAAGCCGGCAACTGGGTTTTTGCCCTGGAAGCCGATACCACCATCGCCTCCGAATATGTCATGCTGCAGCGCTTCCTGCAGCGGCCCCTGGCGCCGGAACTGCAGACCCGGTTGAGCAACTACCTGCTCAGCCGGCAGTCGCCGGACGGCAGTTGGGCTCTGTATGCCGAGGACGGTTTTGCCAATATCAGCGCTTCCGTCAAAGCCTATTTCGCCCTCAAGCTGCTGGGGCACGATCCCCAGATCGAGTACATGGTGCGCGCCAGGCAGATGATTCTCAGCCTCGGCGGAGCGGAACGCAGCAATGTTTTCACCCGTATCAGCCTGTCCCTGTTCGGCCAACTTTCCTGGCAGGCGCCGCCGGCCATGCCGGTGGAAATCATGCTGCTGCCGCGCTGGTTCTATTTTCACCTGAGTAAAATTTCCTACTGGGCGCGCACCGTGGTGGTGCCGCTGCTGCTGCTGTACGGAACCAAGGCCGTCTGCCGGCTGGAACCCTGGGAAGGCATCAGCGAACTGTTCGTGACTCCGCCGGACAAATTGGGTCCTCTGGATCGCTGCCAGAGCGGCCAGTGGCGCAAGAACCTCTTCATCCTGGTGGATCGTCTGGCCAAGCGCCTGATGCCCCTGGTGCCGGGCTCCATCCATCGCCTTGCCATGGCTCGCGCCGAAGCCTGGACCCGTGCCCATATGCAGGGAGCGGGCGGCATCGGCGCCATTTTCCCGGCCATGGCCAATGCCGTCATGGCCCTGCAGAGCCTGGGTTATGGCCCGGACGATGCCGATTTTCAGCGCGGCGTCAAGGCCATCGACGATTTGCTCATGGATTGCAGTGCCGGCTCCCCGGAGCAGGACGACGTGCCCATTCTGCCCTGCGGCAGTTCCGGTGCCTCCACTGCTCCGGCTCTGCGCCTGGCGCCCCGCGCCGGGCATGCCGGTGGTGGCGAGCAACACCTGTGTCAGCCCTGTGTTTCGCCCATCTGGGATACCTGCCTGAACCTTTCCGCGTTGTTGGAAAGCGGCGTGCCCACGGAACATCCGGCCGTCGCCAGGGCGGTAAGTTGGCTGCTGGCCCAGCAGGTCGGCATCAAGGGTGACTGGGCGGACAAGGTGCCGGATTTGGAGCCTGGCGGCTGGGCCTTTCAGTTCGAGAACGAACTGTATCCGGATCTCGACGATACCAGCAAGGTGTTGATGGCCCTGATTCGGGCCGGGGTCATGGACGATCCGGAGCAGCGCCGCGAAATGTCCCGGGCCATCAACTGGGTCATCGGCATGCAGAGCTCCGACGGCGGCTGGGGTGCCTTCGATGTCGACAACAGCTACCTGTACCTGAACGACATCCCCTTTGCCGATCATGGCGCCCTGCTCGACCCGAGCACCGCCGATCTGACCGGCCGCTGCATCGAGATGCTGGCCAACGTCGGGTTTCCCGCCGACTTTCCGCCCATCGCCCGGGGCATCGAGTTTCTGCGCCGCAATCAGGAAGAGTTTGGCGGCTGGTATGGCCGTTGGGGCGTCAACTACCTGTACGGTACCTGGTCGGCGCTGTCGGGGCTGGCCATGGCCGGTGTCGATCCCCACGAGCCGTTCATCCGCCAGGCCGTGCACTGGCTGGAATCGGTACAGAATGGGGACGGCGGCTGGGGCGAGACCTGCTACTCCTACGACGATCCGACCCTGGCCGGGCGCGGCGCCAGCACACCCTCGCAGACCGCCTGGGCGCTGTTGGGCCTGTTGGCGGTCGGGGAGGAAAACAGCCTGGCGGTGCGGCGTGGCGTTCAGTATCTGGTGGAACGCTGCCGCTCCCAGGGCGGCTGGCACGAGCGTCACTTCACCGGCACCGGTTTTCCGCGGGTCTTTTATCTGCGCTACCACGGGTACAGCCAGTATTTTCCCCTCTGGGCCCTGGGGGTCTATCAGCGTCGTTGCAACGGCCAGCCGACCCGCCAGGAGGAAACCCTGCGTTGCAGTCCGCAAGGCCTGGAGTTGCCGATTCTCGGCCGGCGCCGGACGTTGCGCAAATGGTGCCGCCGCACGGGTTGGCCGGTTGGCACTCCGTAGCTCGTTGCTGAAGACCGCCGGCGGAGTCCGGCGACGGGCTTTGACGACAACTTAGTTGACGCAGGGTCAAAGGCAGGGTATTTTCACTGCCGTTACATAGTATCGAGAGCAGGAAACGGAAGACGGTGAGAATCCGTCGCGGACGCGCCGCTGTAACCGGTTTCATTTGCTGCCCGGTCACTGGACCTCTTTCGGTCCGGGAAGGCCAGGGCATGGAAACAATGCCGGAAGCCAGAAGACGCCCTGCCCTCGGGCCTGACAGCACCTCGCGACCCGGGTGCCGAGCAGGAGCGCGGTCCCACGGGCATGGCAGGCGCCGGCCGTCCCGCTGTGGATAGTGACTCTTTCTTGCACCCATTCTCCCTTTGGAGAATGGGTTTTGCGTTTTTGCGCTGTCAGTGCCTTTGCGGTTTTCAACCAGAAAAGGAGCTGACCATGTTGACCCACACCTTGGGATTTCCCCGCATCGGTTCTCGACGAGAACTGAAAAAAGCCCTCGAAGCCTACTGGAAACAGGAACTCGACCTGTCGCAACTGCTTCAGGTCGGCCGTGATCTGCGCCGACACCATTGGCTGCTGCAACACCAGACCGGGGTCGATCTGCTTCCCGTCGGCGATTTCTCCTTCTACGATCACATGCTGGATTTGACGGCAATGCTCGGTGCCGTACCGGAGCGCTTCGGTTGGCAGGGGGAAACCGTCGATCCCGACACCCGCTTCTTCATGGCCCGCGGCGTATGTGGGCAAAAAACCGCTCCGGCTATGGCCATGAACAAGTGGTTCGACAGCAACTATCATTATTTGGTGCCGGAATTCTGGCCGGGCCAGCAGTTCAGGCTGGCAACCACCGACCTGTTCGAGCAGTTGAGCGAGGTCCGGCAGGCCGGGTTGGCGGCCAAGCCGGTGCTGGTCGGACCCATGACCTTTCTGGCCATGGGACGGGAAACCGATGCGCTCTTCGACCGCTGGGAGCATCTGCCGGCAGTGCTGGCCGTGTATGAGGAGATCCTGGTTCGTCTCTCCGACCGCTGCGACTGGATCCAGCTGGATGAGCCGATCCTGGCCACGGATCTGTCGGGTCCGGCGCGAGCCCATTTCCACGCCGCCTACCGTGGCCTGGCGGCGGCCGTCGGCCCGGCCCGGCTGTTGGTGGCCAGTTATTTCGGCGCCCTCGGCGACAATCTCGATCTGACCCTGAGTCTGCCGGTGGCGGCACTCCACGTCGACCTGGTGCGGGCGCCGGAGCAGCTGACGCCGATTCTGGAAAGGGTGCCGGAAAGTCTGACCCTGTCCCTGGGCCTGGTGGATGGCCGCAACGTCTGGCGCACCGATATGGACCGGGCTCTGGCCGTGGCCCGGCAGGCTTGGGCCATGGTGGGTCCGGACCGCCTCATGCTGGCGCCGTCCTGCTCGCTGCTGCACGTGCCGGTGGATCTTGAGCATGAAACCGAGTTGGACGAGGAAATCCGGCCCTGGCTCGCCTTTGCCGTGCAGAAGTGCCGGGAGACGGCCTTGCTGGGCATGGCCCTGGCCGGAAGAGGGGCGGCGGCGTTGGCGGAAAGCCGCGCGGCCTGCGCGGCGCGGCAGACCAGCCGCCGGGTGCGGCGCACTTCGGTTCGGCAACGGCTGGCGGCCCTGAAGCCGGACATGTACCAACGTTCAGCGTCGGCCCCCGAGCGGCGGCGGGTGCAGCAGGAGCGTTTCCGGCTGCCGCCCCTGCCGACCACCACCATCGGCTCCTTTCCCCAGACCGCCGAGATCCGTGCCCTGCGGCAGCGTTACCGGCAGGGGCGTATCGGTGAGCAGGACTATCGGGCCGCCTTGCGCCATGTCATCGGCGAGGTAATCGCCTGCCAGGAGCAATTGGGGCTGGACGTTCTGGTGCACGGCGAGGCGGAACGCACCGACATGGTGGAATAATTCGCAGAGCATCTGGACGGCTTCTGCTTCACCCGCAACGGCTGGGTGCAGAGCTACGGCAGCCGTTGCGTCAAGCCGCCCATCCTGTTCGGTGATGTCGAACGCGTCCGGCCCATGACCGTCGACTGGATCCGGTATGCCCAATCCCTCACCGAGCGCCCCGTCAAGGGAATGCTGACCGGCCCGGTCACTCTGTTGTGCTGGAGCTTTGTGCGCGACGACCAGCCCCGCGCCGAAACCTGCCGGCAGTTGGCCCTGGCAGTGCGCGACGAAGTCCTGGATCTGGAGCGGGCCGGAATCGGCATGATCCAGATCGACGAGGCGGCCCTGCGCGAGGGCTTGCCCCTGCGCCGGTCGGAATGGCAGGAATACCTGTCGTGGGCGGTGGACGCGTTTCGGCTGGCGACGGCGGTGGTGCGGGATGAAACCCAGATTCACAGCCACATGTGCTATAGCGAGTTCAACGAAATCGTGCCCTGGATCGCGCGTATGGATGCCGATGTCATCAGCATCGAGGCGAGCCGCAGCGGCATGGAACTGCTGCGGGCCTTCGAGGAATTCGCCTTTCCCAACGACATCGGGCCGGGAATCTGGGACATCCACAGCCCCCGGGTACCGTCGCTGCCGGAACTGATCGAGCTGTTGCGCCGCGCCGCCCGGGTGGTGCCTCCAGAGCGGCTGTGGGTGAATCCGGACTGCGGCCTCAAAACCCGGGCCTGGCCGGAGACTCTGGAGGCGCTGCAGAATATGGTCAAAGCCGCCGGGGAACTGCGGTTTTTTCTGGAAGAGAAGTAGTTGGCGTCAATAAAGTCGTATCTTGTCGTTGTCGTTGTCGTCGAAGGGATCGATGACGACAACGACAAACGTTTCGCGGTTGCTTCACGGACAACGAGGCAGCTTTTCCGCCCTTCTCCATCGAAGATTACAGAGCACGTTTCCCCTGCAGCACCCTGGCCAGGGCCTCCAGATTCGGACGCCGGCTGTGCAGGGGGCGGCGGTCGCCGTCAAAGGGCGCCAGGTGGCCGATGTAGTCCGCACGCGCCGGATTACGGTAGAAGATACCCAGGGGCCAGGGATCGCTTTCGATGGCGCGTTGGAAGGCTTGAGCGCGATCTTCGGCATTGTGGTTGTCGCCGAGAAAATAGCTGTGTTCCTTGAACCACTGAAAGGTGTTGACGCGGTTGAAGGTGACGCAGGGCTGGAAGATGTCCACCAAGGCATAGCCCGGATGGGTCAGCGCCTGTTTGAAAATGGCCACCGACTCTTCGAAGGCACCGGCGAAGGTCCGGGCGACGAAGGAGGCGTTGAGGGCGATGGCGGCGGCCAGGGGATTGAACGGCTCCTGGAACACCCCTTCGGTTTGCAGCGGCGTGACAAAACCGGGCAGGCTGGTGGGTGACGCCTGGCCCTTGGTCAGGCCGTACACCATGTTGTTGTGCACCAGGTGGGTCAGATCGGGATTGCGGCGGACGGTATGCAGAAAATGGTTGCCGCCCTCGCCGTACATGTCGCCGTCGCCGCCCTGGGCGATGACCAGCAGTTCCGGGTTGGCCGCCTTGATGCCGGTGGCCACGGGCAGGGCCCGGCCATGCAGGCCGTTGAACAGGTGGGTCTGAAAATAGTGGGGGGTTTTCGGCGCCTGGCCGATGCCGGACGCCACCACCAGCCGCTGAGGCGGGATGTCCAGTTCCGCCAGAGCCTGTTTGAGAATTTTCAGGATGGCGAAATTGCCGCAGCCCGGGCACCAGGCCATATCGACGCCGGGACGATCGTAATCAGTCGCATTCATCGCAGCACTCCATGGGATCGGGCCGGTAGCGGTCGAGCAGGCCGCGCAGGGTTTTGGTCAACTCTTCGACGGTGAAGGGCAGGCCGTCGTACTTCAGGATTCGGTGGTCCGCCCGGCGGCCGGTGTGGCGTTGCAGCAAACCGGCAAACTGGCCGGTGGCATTGTTTTCCACCACGATGAGATGGCGCGGTCTGGCCAGCAGGTCGCCGGTCTGCTTCGGCAGGGGATAAATCTGGGGAAAATGCAGCATGGCCAGGTCGTGTTCGTGCAGCCGGCGCAGGGCTTCCCGGACAATTTGGCAGGTCGAGCCCCAGGTCACCACCAGGGTATCGGCATGGGGATGGCCGTCCAGTTCCGGGGGCAGGGCCGCCTCTGTCATGGCAACCAGCTTGCGCAGCCGTTTGTCCACCATGCGGATGCGCAGGGCCAGATCCTCGGAGATGTGGCCGTCCTCGTCGTGCTCATCGCTGTCGACACAGACCAGCCCTTGCCCCCGGCCGGGAATGCCGCGCGGCGAGATGCCGTCTTCGGCAATGGCGTAGCGGCGGTAGTCGGCGCCGGTTTCAATGGTGTAGCCGGTCACCGGCAGGGGTTCCAGGTCGAGGGCCGGCAGATTGGTCAGGGCATCGAGCAGATACTGGTCGGTGAGGACGATGACCGGCACCTGAAACCGATCCGCCAGATCGAAGGCCTGGCGGCTCAGGGCAAAGGCCTGTTCGTGGCTGCCGGGCGCCAGCAGGATGCGAGGATATTCGCCATGGCCGGAGTAAAGGGCCATTTCCAGGTCGCCCTGTTCGGTACGCGTCGGCAGTCCGGTGGCCGGCCCAGGCCGCTGGCCGAGGTGGATGACCAGGGGCGTTTCGGTCATGCCGGCCAGGCTGAGACTTTCCGTCATCAGGTCGAAACCTCCGCCGGAGGTGGTGACCAGGGCCCGGGCGCCGGCGTACCAGGCGCCGAGGGCCATGTTGCTGGCGGCGATCTCGTCTTCCGCCTGCTCCACCACGATGCCGCATTCCCGGGCGTGCCGGGCCAGTACCAGCAGGGCGCCGGTGGCCGGCGACATGGGGTAGGAGCTGACGAAATTGCAGCCGCCGGCGATGGCGCCGTAGGCCACCGCCTCGCTGCCGGTCAGAAAAAGGTCGTTGGCAACCGCGGCCGTCGGCTGCAGGCACAATGCCAGACGGCCCTCTCCGACCAGGTTGCGCCCGGCTTCGAATCCGCTGCGGGCGGCCTTCAGGTTGGCGTCGATGACGGACCGATCCAGATCGGCGAATTGTTGTTCGAGGGCGGCGAGCAATGGCTCCAGACCCTGGCCGACCAAGCCGAGCAGAACGCCCACCGCCACCGTGTTGGCCGCCCGCCGCTCGCCGGCCTGTTCCGCCAGTTGGCCAAAGGGAATGTGGATAAGATCTTCCGCCCCGCTCAGCACTTCGGCATCGCCGAGAATCACCGATTCCGGTCGGAGGCCGGGACGCAGTCGTTCCAGGGCTTTCTGGTCGAGGGGCAGCAGCAGGTCGATGCGCCCCAGGCCGGCGGACACCGGGCGGGAGGCGATGCGGATTTGGGTGGAGTTGCTGCCGCCGCGGATACGCGACATGTATTCCTTGGTGGCGAAGATATGGTACCCGCTGAGTTTCAGGGCAATGGTCAACAGTTGCTCGACGGTCTGAATCCCTCGGCCGGCCTCGCCGCCGATGACCAGGGCGATGTCTTCCGAAAATTCCCGGATGGGTGGCATGGCTGGGTTGGTCTCCTTGGTGCAGACGGACTGGAGCGTCTGCTGATGGTGGTGAGAGGCTGGAAGCGGATAACCCGCATGTCCCAGCAATGATACCGTTATTTTCGCATCGAGCAAGCCGGCAAAGGATTCGTGCCGAGAATCGCCGACCCGCCGCCCTTGGCGGGGATGAAGTTCGGGAGGGAGGAAGGACTTGAAAAAAATGGCCCGAAGGAGACGACGGGCGTCCTTCGGGCCATGGCTTTTCCTCGATGCCGGGCGTATTTCCGGCGACCGGAAAGCTACTTGCCCAGGATTTTTCCGGGCAGGGCCTTGAGATATTCGCGGTTGAGTTGGGCGATGAATTTGACGCTGATGCCCTTGGGGCAGGCAGCTTCACATTCATAGTGGTTGCCGCAGCCGCCGAAACCCTCCCGCTGCATGGCTTCGGTCATGGCACAGACGCGATGGGCCGCTTCCACCCGGCCCTGGGGCAGGCTGGCCAGATGACCGACCTTGGCGGCCACGAACAGCATGGCGGAACTGTTGGGGCAGGCCGCCACACAGGCCCCGCAGCCGATACATTCGGCGGCATCCATGGCGGTTTCCGCATTTATTTTGGGAATCGGCACGGCATGGGCGTCCGGCACGCCGCCGGTGCTGACGGAGACATAGCCGTTGGCCTGGATCAGGCGGTCCAAAGCGCTGCGGTCCACCACCAGGTCCTTGAGCACCGGAAAGGCCCGGGCCCGCCAGGGTTCGATATAGATTTCGTCTCCGTCCCGGAATTGGCGCATGTGCAGTTGACAGACCGTGGAATTGGCCAGCGGACCATGGGCTTCGCCGTTGATGACCTGGGAACAGGTGCCGCAGATGCCTTCGCGGCAGTCGTGGTCGAAGGCGATGGGCTCCAGTCCTTGGGCAATCAGGCCTTCGTTGACCACATCCAGCATTTCCAAAAAGGACATTTCCGGTTCGATGTCTTCCGCCAGGTAGCGTTCCATCCGACCCGGTTCGTCGGCACTGCGCTGGCGCCAGACATGCAGTGTCAGATTCATTATTTGTAGCTCCTTACGGCAAGATGGGTATTTTCGAACGTCAGGGGTTCGCGATGTAACTCCGGTGCCTGGCCGGTGCCCCGATATTCCCAGGCCGCGACATGGGAGAAGTTGGCGTCGTCGCGTCGGGCTTCGCCGTCCGTGGTCTGGTGTTCGACGCGGAAATGTCCGCCGCAGGATTCCTCCCGGTGCAGGGCGTCCCGTGTCAGCACCTCGGCGAATTCCAGGAAATCGGCCACGCGCCAGGCCTTCTCCAATTGCTGGTTGAGTTCCCGGCCGCTGCCTGGAACCCGCACGTTCTGCCAGAACTCTTCGCGCAGGACCGGGATTTGTTCCAGCGCTTCCTGCAAGCCGGTGGCGCTGCGGGCCATGCCGACGTTGTGCCACATGATTTGTCCCAGTTCGCGATGGAAATCGGCGGCTGTACGGCGGCCGCCGATGGCCAGCAACCGGTTGAGTTGAGCCTCGACCTCCTGCCGTGCCTGGTCGAAGGCACCATGGTTCGTGTCGACCTGGCCGGGGGTGATTCGGGCCAGGTAATCGGCGATGGTGTAGGGAATGATGAAATAGCCGTCCGCCAGGCCCTGCATCAGGGCACTGGCACCGAGGCGGTTGGCGCCGTGGTCGGAGAAGTTGGCTTCGCCGAGTACGAACAGGCCGGGCAGATTGCTCTGCAGATTGTAATCCACCCAAAGCCCGCCCATGGTGTAGTGGGGCGCGGGGTAAATGCGCATGGGCTGCCGGTAGGCATCTTCGTCGGTGATGTGGTGGTACATGTCGAACAGGTTGCCGTAGCGGTCACGGATGACCGGTTCACCCAGGCGCGCCAGGGCATCGGCAAAATCCAGGTAGACCCCCAGTTTGCCCGGACCGACACCGTAACCGGCGTCGCACACCTCTTTGATGGCGCGCGAGGCGATGTCGCGCGGCGCCAGGTTGCCGAAACTGGGATATTTGCGCTCCAGGAAATAGTCCCGTTCCCCTTCGGGGATGTCGTTGGGATGCCGTTCATCCAGCCGGTTTTTCGGCACCCAGATTCGGCCGTCGTTGCGCAATGATTCCGACATGAGAGTCAGTTTGGACTGATAGTCGCCCGTCACCGGAATGCAGGTCGGGTGGATTTGGGTGAAGCAGGGGTTGGCGAACAGGGCACCGCGCCGGTAGGCGCGAAAGGCCGCTGTAACGCTGCAGCCCAGAGCATTGGTCGACAGGTTGAACACCGGGGCATAGCCGCCGGTGGCCAGGATGACGGCGTCGCCGGCATGGCAACGGATTTCACCGCTGACCAGGTCGCGTACCACGATGCCGCGGGCCTGGCCGTCGACCAGGACCAGGTCGAGCATTTCCCTGCGGGGGAAAACGCGCACCGTGCCCGCCGCCACCTGACGGGACAGGGCCTGATAGGCCCCGAGCAGCAGTTGTTGGCCGGTCTGGCCGCGGGCGAAGAAGGTCCGCGAAACCTGGGCGCCGCCAAAGGAACGGTTTTCCAGGTAGCCGGCATAGTCGCGAGCAAAGGGCACTCCTTGTGCTACGCACTGGTCGATGATGGCGTTGCTGACCTGGGCCAGGCGATAGACATTGGCCTCGCGGGCGCGGAAGTCGCCGCCCTTGATGGTATCCTGGAACAGGCGCAGGATGCTGTCGCCGTCGTTCCGGTAATTTTTGGCGGCGTTGATCCCGCCCTGGGCCGCAATACTGTGGGCGCGACGCGGGCTGTCCTGGTAGCAGAAGGCCTCGACCCGGTAGCCGAGTTCCGCCAGGGTTGCCGCCGCCGAAGCCCCGGCCAGTCCGGTGCCGACCACCAGGATCTTGAACTTACGTTTGTTGGCCGGATTGATAAGCTTCATTTCCTGGCGGTGTTTGTCCCACTTGTCCGCCAGAGGACCCGCCGGGCATTTGCCGTCGAGAATCATGCTGCACCCCCTTGGACTGTGATGAAGCCGAAAAAAATCAGTGCCGGAATGGCGGCGAAACCCGCCGCCAGCAGAGCGGCAATCAACGAACTCAATAAGCCGAACCAAGGCAGGGTGCGGGCATTGTTCAGCCCGAAGGTCTGCAGCATGCTGCCCAGGCCATGACTGAGATGAAAATAGAGCGCGCCCATACCGAGAATGTAAACCAGGACAAAACCGGCCAGGCGAAAATGGATCACCAACATGCTGAAAACGTCAGGGCGCTGCAGGGCATCCAGCCAAGGGGTTATCTCCGGGCCCAGAAGTCGCAAGGTGAAGTGCAGCAGGTGAAAGCCGGCGAAGGCAGCCAGGCACAGGCCGCTGTAGATCATGGTCCGGCCGGCGAGGGTGCTGCGTTGGGGCTTGTTGCGGTAATAGGCCATGGGCCGGGCGCGCCGGTTTTCCAGGGTCAGCAGAAGGCCAAAGGAGACATGAATGCCGGCCGCGGCCAACAGTCCGCCGCGGAATACCCATAGCAGGGGGCCGAGTTGCTTGAGGTGATGGGCATAGGCATTGATGCCGTTCGGACCGAGGAAAACGGTCAGGTTGCCCAACAGGTGGGCGACAATGAAGCCGGCCAGCAGCAGACCGCTGAAGGCCATCAGCAGCTTGCGCACAACGGGATTGCGAAACAGGGTCGGATGAAACATTGGGTCAAGTTCCTCAGTGAAAGGAATAAATAAAACCCCGGCAACCGGAATGCGTCCCTGGGGTGACCAAGGTCTTGTGCGGCAGAGCGGGGTTGCGACGGGCTGGAACCGGTGGAATTTGAGTCGGGGCTTTCCGGGAACGGGCACCATTTTTCCTGACGTTGGCAGACAACGTCGCGGCCATATACTAGTCCTGCCCCGGCGAAAATGCAAAAAAAAAATCGGGTCTTTTCATCGTTTGGTCGCTGGCTTGGAGCGTTTCCCGGCGCATTCTAAGACCAGGACGGTTCGAAAATCGTGTAATTTTTATAATGCCTGTGCTAGTATGGGGCCGTTTGATGTGGGTTGCACCCAGAATAGCGGAATTTTTCCCCCTGCCTGTTTTGCCGGCGGGGTTCGTGCTTTTTGAGGCGGCAATCAGTTTTTTTGCCGGTATCCGGATGCGAGATGCGTTTCGCACCGGGTGCCGGAAGAGGCATCCATTGGAAGTTGGGGAGAAATATGGCCAGCATGACAGGAGCTCTCGGTAGCATGTTGCAGCGACTGGGCAGCGAGGCGCTGGGATATTTGCAACGGGCCGGGCGCATGGGGTGTTTTCTCTTTGCCTGCCTGGTCAGCATCGTGCGTCCGCCTTACAAATTTCGACCGATCATCCGTCAGATCCATTTTGTCGGTTCCCGATCCATGTTCGTCATCCTCTTCACGGGGTCTTTTACCGGCATGGTCCTGGCTTTGCAGGGTTATTACACCCTGCGCCAGTTCGGCTCCGAAGGACTGCTCGGTTCGGCTGTGGCCCTGAGCCTGATCCGCGAACTGGGTCCGGTGGTGGCGGCGCTGATGGTGGTCGGTCGGGCCGGTTCGGCCATCTGCGCCGAGATCGGCATCATGCGCAACACCGAGCAGATCGATGCTTTGGAATGCATGGCCATCGACCCCTACAAGTATCTCATGGCCCCCAAGTTTGTCGCGGGAGTAGTGGCCATGCCGCTGTTGACGGCCATCTTCGATGTGGCCGGGATTCTCGGCGGCTATCTGGTCGGGGTGTCGTTGTTGGGCGTGAACGCCGGAGCCTATTTTCAGCAGATGTACTCCAGCGTCGTCTGGAACGACGTCGAAATGGGTCTGGTCAAGTCCCTCGTTTTCGGCTTGCTGATCATCTGGATCTGTGCGGTCAAGGGATACTATCTGCATCTGGAAAAAAGCGGGGGCTTCGGTGCCGAGGGGGTCAGTCGCACCACCACCGACGCGGTGGTGCTGTCGTCGGTTTCCATTCTCGTATGGGACTACCTGATCAGCGCCATCATGCTGTAAGCTCTGCGCCGGCTCCGAGTTCTCGGCCACGGAATGAATGTCATGAGTGAAACCAAGCAGAATATCGCCATCGAACTGGTGGACGTGGAACGCTCCTTCGGGCAGCAGAAGGTTTTGAACAAAATCAACCTGGCGGTCCGCGAAGGCACGACCACGGTAATCGTCGGGCCCAGCGGCCAGGGCAAGAGCGTCGTCCTCAAGCATATGCTCGGCCTGTTGCAACCCGACCGGGGTCGCGTTCTGGTCTACGGCAAGGACCTGGCCCGCATGCGCAAGTCGGAATTGAAGGCGGTGCGCCAGGATTTCGGGGTGCTTTTCCAGAATGTGGCTCTGTTCGATTCCCTGAACATCTTCGACAATGTGGCCCTGCCGTTGCGTGAGCGGACCCAGGCCGGCGAGGATGAAATTCGGGACAACGTCCGCGAAAAGCTGGCGCTGATGGATCTGGACGGCGTCGAGGAAAAATTTCCCGCGCAGCTCAGCGGCGGCATGAAGAAGCGGGTCGGTCTGGCGCGGGCCTTGGTCATGAAACCGCGTATCGTTTTCTTCGATGAACCTACCACCGGCCTGGACGTCAGCAAAAGCAACGAAATTTACCGCCTGTTCTTTAAAACCCAGGCTCGTTTGAAATACACGGCGGTTATCGTCAGCCATGATGTGCCGAAAATTTTCAAGCTGGCCGATTATGTGGCCCTGATTCACGAGGGCCAAATATTGGGCAATATTCCCCCGGAGCAATTTCAACTTTCCGATAATCCGGTGATTCGCGCCTTCGTGGAAGAGACCATGGGCCCGATCTATTCCAGTGAAAGGGAGGAACGGTTTTTTTATGAAAAGGTATAATGTCGAAATCGCCGTGGGCATCTTCCTGGTGGTCGGTTTTATCTGCTTCGCCTACCTGTCCATCAAACTCGGCAACCTGAATCTCTTCGGCGACCGCTCCTATGCCGTTGTGGCCCGGTTCGGTTCCGTCTCCGGCCTCAAGCAGGGGGCCCTGGTGGAGATGGCCGGGGTCCGGGTCGGTACCGTCAGTCGCATCTCGCTTGATCCAGAAACCTATGAAGCGGTGCTGGTACTGTCCATCGACCAGGGCATTCGACTCCAGGAGGATACCATCGCATCCATTCGGACTTCGGGAATCATTGGCGACAAGTTTGTCGATTTGTCGCCTGGCGGTCTGGATGAGTATCTACAACCGGGCGACCGGATTGTCGAGACCCAATCCGCGGTGAATCTCGAGCAGTTGGTCAGTAAATATATCTTCGAACAAAATTGATATCCAACCGTGGGAGAATCATGATGAAATTTCACGTGTTGTTGGTTGCTTTTTGGTGCCTGGCAGTCGCGCGCCCCGGTTTTGCCTTGGCGGCTGGGGAAGGAGATGCCTCCGGGGAGCCGGCCCAGATCCTTCAGGCCGCCGAGTCCGACTTTCCTGCAAGAGAGATGGATTTGCCCCAGGACTGGTCGGCCGGCGGGAATGAATCCGAGGCGCCCGGCAAGGACGAAACGCAACCGGTGATGGCCTCCGAACCGGTTTCCAGTGAGGACTCTGATCAAACCCCGGACCTGGATCCGCGTGCCTACCACGATCTGGTCCGCGAAGACGATGCGGACTTCAACGATGCCGAAGACTTCACCAACGGCGAGTTGGCGATGATCAAGGTGGCCGATCCCATAGAGCCTTTCAACCGGGCCATGTTCTGGGTCAACGACAAGCTCTATTTCTATCTGTTCAAGCCCATCGCCCGCAGCTATCGGGTGGTGCCGGAACCGGCCCGCCAATCCGTGTCAAACTTCTTTTCCAATCTGGGCACGCCGGTGCGATTCATCAATTCGGTGCTGCAGTTGAAGTTCCAGGATGCCGGAACGGAGTTGGGCCGTCTGGTGGTCAATTCGACCGTCGGCATCGGCGGCTTGTTCGACCCGGCAGAGAAATGGTTCGATTTGGAGCGCAAGCAGGAGGACTTCGGGCAGACCTTGGGCCACTATGGAGTGGGCTCGGGCTTTTACATTGTTTGGCCGATCCTGGGTCCTTCCAATGCGCGCGATACGGTGGGCATGGCGGCTGATTTTTTCATGGATCCCCTGCTGTATTTCAAGATGAAGCCCCTGGAACGCGGCGGTCTCAGGGGGCTTGACAAAACTACCGATCTGTCCCTCGACAAGGACTCCTACGAGGGCCTCAAGCGGCAGTCCCTGGATCCCTATCTGGATATGCGGAATTTCTATCACCAGTTCCGCGAGGGCAGGATTGAACAATAATGGCTGGAATATGAGATTTTGGCAGGCCTGTCGGTCGTAGTCCGGCATTGGCCGTGCCATAGCAAATTGAAAAATTTCAGGAGTTGAACGATGAAAAGCAGAATATGCCTCATTCTGGTGCTGGTGTCGATTTTCTGTGGTGTGGGCATGGCTGGAGCGGCGTTACCCGGCCCCACGGAACAATTGCGCGGCACCATCGACAGAATCATTGAAACCCTGCGTGACAGGAGCCTGCCTCGAGATGAAATGCTTTCCAGGGTCAGCGTCTTGGTGCGCAGCAAATTCGATTTCTGGGCCATGTCCCAGCGCACCCTGGCCGTCAACTGGAACCGGGCGACGCCTGAACAGCGGCAACGTTTTGTGGCCCTTTTTTCCCAGTTGCTGGAGGATACCTACCGGGAGCGCATCGGGTCCTACACCTATCAGAACGAATATGTCAAATACATCAGCGAAAAGGTGGAAGGGACTCGCGGCGAGGTCCATACCATCGTAGTAGCCAACAATGAAATTCCGGTGACCTACCGAGTGCGGCTGAAAGGGCAGGAGTGGCTGGTTTATGACGTGGTGGTTGAAGAGGTCAGCCTCATCAGCAACTACCGCAGCACCTATAATGAAATTGTTCGGCGTGAAGGCATGGATGGTTTGCTCAAGCGCATGGAACAAAGAATCCGGGAACTTCAGGCAGCCAACAAGAAAGGATCGGCGCAGTGATGATCGGCCCCTCCGACAACGGGCAAGTCGACCCTGCTCACCGGGACGCCAAGGCCGGAATGCTGGAGAAGCTGGGCGGGTTGGGATTCCTGGGAGAAGAGGAGCGGGCGGTCCTGGCCTCCTACCTCGATTATCGCCGCTTGGCTGAAGGCGAAGTTCTATGGGAGGAAAAACAACCGGCGCGCTACCTGGCTCTGTTGCTGGCCGGGCGCCTGGAGATCAAAAAGGACACGGAGTTTCCCGGCAAGCAGGTGGTGGTCGGCGTCTATGGTCCCGGAGCGGTGGTGGGGGAATTGTCCTTTTTCGACGGCGCTCCCCGCGCGGTAACCGTGGTCGCTCTTGAGCAGGCGGAACTGGCCACCCTCAGCCGTGAGCGGTTTTCTTCCTTGGAAGCGCAGCATCCCGACGTTGCTGCTGCGTTGAGTCGGGGAGTACTGCTGGCCCTGGCCAGCCGGCTCAAGCAAGCCTACGAGCGTTTGGCGGCGATTTTTTAGAGGGCTAAAAGGGCAAGGGTACTTCGTTTTTATCGCCTATGTTGACAAAATGAAACCGCCGGTTTCGGGCTTGCCCGGAACCGGCGGTTTTGTATAAGTTCCCCTTAGCTTCATAGACCGTTCTGCAGCTCGAACCGAACCGGCACCAGGACGGTATCGGCAATCGGTTGGCCATTGCGGCGGGCCGGCCTGAAGATCCAAAGGGCCACTGCCTCACGAGCGGATTGGTCCAGCATGTCGTAGCCTGAGGACTTCTCAATCTGGATGGTGGCTACCGTACCATCGGCTGTTACCGCCACTTTGAGCAGGACTTCTCCTTGCCAGCCTCTGCGGCGCGCCGTCTTCGGATAAGGAATCTGTGTAGCGCTACCATAGCCTAACGGGCTGGCACGGTACGAGCCACGGCCGTTTTCACCATGCCCGGTTTCAGTGCCGGGTTGGCCATTGCCGGAAATGCTGCTGGTGCCCGGGCCATCCCCAAGTGACGACAAGGGGGCGTTTGCCGACTCACTTGCAGGTGCGGTCCCGCCAGATACTTCGCCGGAGCCATCCATGGCCGGCCTGTACAAGGTGTCGGGCGCTTTCTGGTCGACGGCAGGTCCGGTTTTTCCCCTTGGCAATATGTCTTTTCGGTTCGAGACGGCTTCGGTTGTTCTCTTGCGGGGCACTGGTGGCTGGGAATGATTCTTTTCGGGGAGTGGGCGAGTTGACGGGGTCGGGGTGCCGGCTGGCGAACCCTCTCGCGCCTCGGGCTGGTTTCCATCGCTTTCGCCCGGAGGATATAGCTCCACCATTAAAATGGTAGGCTTGCCTAACTCCCAGGGAGCAGGCAAGGGCCAGAAGGTCAACATGGCTACGTGGATGCATACCGAAAGGAACATCCACAAGCTGAAAGCTATATGAGGGGTTGGCATGTCTCGGGTTGTGCCTTTATCCGGTAATCCAGCTCCTGAAATGCCCTCCCGGCGGCCAATTCGCCGGAAGGGCAGCATGTCATGCTCGTTCTTTCGGAACCATTTCAGAATGACAGCGTTGCTCCGACATACCCGGCGATACCTGGAGTGCCGAAGCCATTGACTTCTTCGTAATCTTCATCAAAAAGATTCTCGACTCGACCATGGATGCGCAAATGTTTGGCGAGGTCATAGGCAATGGCCAGGTTGACCACCGTATAGGCGCCAAGGGTTTTGGTTTGATCCCAGATGAGGAGATCAATGTCATCTCGTTTGCCGACATAAAAAATATCCAGATTGACATTGCCGCGATCCAGAAAACGGTAGTCGGCGTTAAGGTTATACTTGTGACGCGGTCTTCGCAACAGTTGATTGCCCGTTGCCCGATTTTCCGTATCCGTATAAGTATAACTTGCCGAAAGGGTTAAATTGTCCATCGGTCGGACCGATGCGGTCAGCTCGACACCTTTTGACTCGGCCTTATCGATGTTCTCGTACTCATATTTGAAGCTGCTAAAACTGAAAAATGTGTTGATAAGGTCTTCAAATCTATTTTCAAAATAGGTTGCAGAAAGGCTGATGCGGTCGTCCCAGAATTTCTGTTCAAGCCCGATATCCCAACCCCGACTCTTTTCTGGAGCAAGGTTAGGATTACCCAGCACCCAGGTCGAATTTTCGAAAAGTTGCGCCAAGGTTGGTGCTTTGAAGGCGGTACCAAATGTTCCCTTGATCCGGGTTCCGGTCGGGCGGAACAAATAGCTGCTGGTAATTCTGTAAGTCAAGCGCGCACCAAAGGTCTGGTGATCATCGACACGCAGGCCGAAAGTCGTAATGAAATCATCCCAGAGTATAACCTGATCCTGAAGGAAGGCGCTGAATGTTTCTACGCTCTTTTTGGAGAATGAATCGTCCGTATTCCAAAGAGGGTCTTCGTAAAAAAATTGGGATTTGCCCTTGGCTTCTTCCTTTTTATATTCGCCGCCAAGAGTGAAGACGTTCGCGCTGGTGAAATAGAGATTGTGCTGCCAGTCCATCTTGTAGAGACGGCTGTCGTAGGTTGTCCGGCTGCTGTCGAAAGGGTGGTCCGGGTCGGTCCGATCGATATTTTTGCGAGCGTAATCGGTCAGCGAAAGACCAAGTCTCTGCTCCCAGAGGTCATTCAGCAGCATCAATCTGCCCTGGATTCGGGCGTAGATGGATTCAGAGTGAAAAGTATTGTTGGGGTCGTCTCCACCGGGGCCGGCAAAGGTGTCAAGATCCGTATTGGATTTGATGTAACGCAGGAAAAAATCCACATCGACGTTGCCCAATGGTGTCAGGCCAAATCGGGTTGATACAGTGGTTCGGTCGAAACCGTCACGCTCCGTATTGCCGTATTTTTTTGCCGCCGCCGAAATGCCTTTGGTGTCGAAATAGGAAGCTGTCAAAGAGTAATTAATCAGATCGTTGCCCCCGGAGAGAGAGAGGCGTTCCTGATGCGTGTCGAAACTGCCTCCCTCGGCGCTGATGGCGACTTTGGGTTTACCGCTGCCCTTTCTGGTAATGATGTTGATCACGCCGCCGAGAGCATCTGAACCATAGAGGGTGCTGCCTGGTCCGCGCACAATTTCAATGCGCTCGATATTGTCGACGGCCAGATTGGCAAAATCGAAGGACCTTCCTGGGTTGGACGGATCGTTGACTTCAACGCCGTCGACCAGAACCAATGTGTGGGTCGAGTTGGCTCCTCGCAGGAAAATCGAGGTCTGCTGCCCGCTCCCGCCTTGGCGGACCACATCCAGGCCAGGTACGCTACGCAGCACATCAATGACGTGGCTCGGTTGTTGGTTCTCAATGTCCTGGCGGCTTATGACGGTGACGGAACTTGCTACCTGGCTCAAAGGAGTTTCGAGACGGGTTGCCGTGACGACGACGGGATCAAGAGTGGTGGTTTCGGCCGCGAATGGCTGACCGGCATGCAACAGCACGCCGGCCAGGGCCAAAGGCAGAACTTTCTTCAGAAGCATAAAAGAAAACTCCTCTTTGTGCCCAGGCAGAGGTGAGCACCAAGAGGAGCGCGAAAACCCGACCGGAAATGCCGTGTGCACGCCCGGGTCGGGAAGAACGTTCGCCTCAGCCCACCTTCCCATAAGCCCGGGGAAGATGTTGTGGGACGTCCGTCCGGCAGGTCTTCTGGCTCGCGAATCATTCTCCGGGCCGCCTTCCCGATCTTTCCCGATCAGTGGCTTGCTGGCCCATCGTCCTCGCTTACAGTGGCGGGTCCGCGGGGGAGTTGCACCCCTCTTCCCTTTTCAGCCTTGCGGCACCGGTGGACAAATCGACAGTAAAATACTAGCCCCATGTTGGGGGCTTGTAAAGAGGCTGCAGGATTGTAATGGAACTGCCTGGAATGTCCTCCTGTTGGAGATGGTGGCAGGATTTCCCGGGCAGATCCTTGCTGGCGTACTCAGCCCCCGCCGACTTTGGGGAACAGGGATACGGTGGCGCCATCCACCAAGGCGTCCGTCGGTACCACATGGCGTCCGTTGATGAGAGCAACGCCAAGCTCGGGTTCGGAGATGCCCAGCTCTTCCAGGATGGTGCCGATGGTGGCGTTGTCGGCATATTCACGTTCCGCGACCTTGAACCGATTGTCACGGAACGTAGCAAAAAGCTTGAGGGTGATCTTCATGTGGCTCCTGCCCAGTGAGCGGCCCGTCGTCGCCGTATTTCTACTTTGACAAAACGGGAAGGGTAGAAAGAAGAGTGGGCACCCGATAAGAGTGCCCACTCGGTTTTCAGTGCTGTAAGACGGTCTTAGAAATTCCAGACTTCGTCGATTTCAGCGCCGGTGAAGTCCCACAGAGCGTTGTGGGGGGCGACCGGCTCGTACTCGAAGAACTCGGGCAGACGGTCGTCTTCGTTGGTGAAGCCGGCAGCCGTGTTGAAGGCTTTTTCCTTCTTCAGGATGCTGGCGCCCATGCCCATGAATTCGTCCACGGTCAGGCTGGTGCCCTGGGTGGCGGCGATCATGTCGACCAGAGCGGGCAACACTTCCGGGATGTCCAGCGCCGGGAAGGCGATGAAGATGCACATGCCGGTGCTGTCGAAAGCGGTGGTGCCGATCTGCAGGTTGCGGGACAGCTCAACCTGGCCTTCTTTGCTCAGAGGATCGACATAGCCGCCGACCTTGAGGATGTTGGTGGCGATGGTGTAGCCGGCGGTGTGGTCGGCACCCATGGTCGAAGTGGCATAGGTGATGCCGATACCCTTGACCGAGCGGGGGTCGTAAGCCGGGATGCCCTGGTTTTTGACCACCGGGACGCGGGTCAGGCCGAAAGCCTGGCCGACGGAAGCGGTGCCGTTGCCGAGGATACGGCCAATCGGAGTGCACTTGCCGATTTCTTCGTTCATGACGCGCAGGGTTTCCTTGCCGTCACCCCAGGGAATCACGCCGGCTTCCATGGCCACGGCGATGAGCACGGCGCCTTCGATGGAGTCGATGCCGATGTCGTCCATGGCGTTGTCGATGCGGGCGCAGTCGTCCAGTTCCTTGATCATGCAGTTGATGCCCAGGCCCCAGACGGTTTCGTATTCGAAACCGGAGGTGATGTAAACACCGGCCTCATCCACATACTCCTGGGAGCACTGAATGATACAGCCGGCATGGCAGCCGTGCTTGGTTTTGCCGCCGCGCTTGGCGATGGTGTCGTGCATGGTTTCGCCGGATACCATGTCATGGTGTTCGCAGGCGCCGTACTTGAAGTTCTGGGTCGGCAGACCGCCGGCTTCGTTCAGGATGTTGATCAGAACGTTGGTGCCGTACACGGGCAGGGCTTCGCCGGTAACCGGGTGATCCAGCATGCCTTTGGCGAAAATCTTGGCAGCGGCGCGGAACTTCTCGGGGTCGGCGATTTCAACCTTGCCGGCGCCGGTGTCGTCGATGGTGATGCACTTGACTTTCTTGGAGCCCATAACGGCGCCGAGGCCGCCACGGCCGTGGGAACGAATCTTCTGGTCCGGGTCCTTGACGGAGATGTTGGCGGCGGCCAGACGCTCTTCACCGGGGACGCCGATGGTGACAACGCCGATCTTCTTGCCGAATTTTTCGTTCATGGCATCGATGACGGCGAAGTTCTGCTTGCCCTTCACGTCGGAGGCGTCTTCGAAAGTCACGCCGTCCTTGGTGACATGCAGGCGGTACCATTTGTCATCCTTGGGCTGGCCTTCGATGATCATGGCCTTGATGCCCATGCGGGCGAACTGCTGGGCGCTGGTGCCGCCGGCGCTGGATTCCTTGATGGTGCCGGTCAGGGGGCTCTTGGCGCCGGCGGACATGCGGCCGGAGTTGGCAGCCGGGGTGCCGGTCAGCATGCCGGGGGCGAAGACCAGCTTGTTGTTGGGGCCGAGGGGATGGCAGGTCGGCGGCACTTCGGCGGCGACGATGCTGGAGGTCATGGCACGACCGCCCAGGTTAGCCAGTTCGGCGGGAACATCTTCGACCTTGCAGGTCAGGTTCGTCATGTTTACGCGAAAGATCTTGCCCATTCTTTTCTTCCTCCCAGTGTTTGTGCCTTGGAACGGTTCCGGGTAGAATCTCCTTTCCACAATGGGAGGCGCCACTGTTTCCAGCGGAACCCGTCGGCCTGCTGCCGTGGGGACCTTCCCCGTAGGCGGCGAGGCTCGGAGATCTTTTTCACAACCATCGACCCTTTGCCGAGGGGCGATGCCAGCTCTAGTGGTATGACTGCTGTCTTTATAGCAAAAATAAAACAAAAGTTCAATATGGAAAAATCGTCCCCTCACCTAATTTCTCCGCACAATGTATACGCATGTAAAATCAGATGTTTATAAGCTTAAACTTTCTTGATGCACAATCAAATATTGTTAAAAAGCCGGGAAAAACCTGAAATGGGTGGGGATTTGCGGGAGGTTTTGTGTATACGTAATGGCGTATACGATGGACTATAGCAACAGATATACCATATAGCCCAGCATACTGACCAACAACAACCATGGTGCCAGGTCCAGAAGTATTCGTTCTTTGTCGGGCATGCTGGTTGTAGCGACTCTTTGATTGACCTGTTCCAGAATCAGACGACTCAACAATTGTGGAGTATGATTTTCGGCAGCAAAGTATTGACCTCCCGTGATGTCGGCGATCTGTCGCAAAATCCTCTGATCACGTCGGGTTTTTAGGTAGTCGCCCCGATTGTCCTCATAAAATCCATCAATGCCGGTTTGGCCGGGCCGTCGGATGGGGATGAAAACCTCCGTGTCCCGGCCGGTGCCGACGGTAAATACGGGAATGGTCTTTTGCGCCAAAAGTTCGGCCCGGGCCAGCAGGGCGGAAGGCTCATTTTCCGTGTCTTCGCCATCTGATATGAGAATCACAATCCCGGCGGCATCCCCTCCGAGGGCTGCGGCCATGTCCTCGCCGATGTCCATGGCCGCGGCCAGATCGCTGCCTGATTCCGTCAGGTTGGCGAGTTCGGTTTGTTGGATCATGTAACGGAGGAAACCTTGGTCCCGGGTCGGCGGCACCACCTCGATGCCGTTACGGGCAAAAAAGAACAGACCGGCCTTTTCTCCTGCCAGGTTCTGAAACAATTCCGTCGCGACTTGCCGGCCCAGATTGAGCCGGTTGGCGATTTCGGAGCCGTTTTGAGACGACGGCAGGCGGCCGACATCCTCGGCCAGCATGGACTTGCTGACATCCAAGCCGACCGCCAAAATCGCATTGTGACGGGCATCGCCTCGCTGCCAGACCTGAATATGCCAACCTGCCAGGGACAATATCAGAGCGCCGCCGGTCAACAATGCGACATTGCAGCGTCCCAGCCCCCGCCACAAGTCGCGCCGGGTTACCCGCCCGACCAGAGTGCGCCGAATATCCAGCAGTCGGAATTCGGTCCACAGACTCCAGAGCAGGCTCGGCAGCAGGATAGCCAGCAGGATCAGGACCCAGGGGTGGGAAAGTCGCATAAATTCGTCCTTCTTACTTTTCGACCCGCACTTCCAGAGGAATTCCGGGGGTGAATCCGGCTACATCAGGGATGTAGGCTTCCAGTTGTTCGCGCACGGTTTCCAGGTTTTCCTGCCGAATTTCCGCCAATCCGATGCGCTGGTATTCGCCAACGCCGACGATAAGTTCCAGATTCCAGCGCGGAATGGTCCGTTGCAAAGAACTGCCGCCGGCCCGATCCACCTGTTTGATGGCCGCCTTGAAATCCGTGAGGGCGTCGTTCAGGAACTTGGCCGCTTTGCGGCCGTCCTGTTCATAACTCAGCACGCTGTAGGCGAGCAACACCGAAACCCCGGCTTTCAAGTTCAAGATGGGCCAGGCTGCGGCGGGGGCAAGGTTGGGATGCTGTTGAAGGACTTCCTCGGTGTCCTCTCGCAGGGCCAGCAGACCTTCGTGAAAGCGTTGCAGCAGGTCCTGGCTGTGTTCGGCCAGATAGGGATTGTCCTGGGCGGCGGCGACCTGGTCGAAATCCTGCAGGGCCTGCCGCCAGCGGCCGTAAAGATAAAGATAAACGATATCCGGTCGAAAGGGTGCGGTGGCTCGCGTCTGGACTGCCAGTTGCCGAAGTTGTTCGGGATCCGGTGTTTCAATCTGCGAAGTCACCTTGCCAAGGTATAGATTCATCTGCCGCCAGGTTCTCTGCTGGAGGACGGCGGAGGCCCCCGCGATCATTCCCCAGACGAACAGCGTCAAGCCTGCCGCGGCCAAGGTCAGCAGCAGTTTCGACCGTATCCGTGGGGCAGCCAGAAAGTCCTGCCATCGATGCATCGGTTTTTTTATCTCTGTCATGGGTACCCCCAAAAGGTTACAGGCGGCGATAGGCAGGTAGGCAGCGCATGGTCAGATGTGCCACCAGCAGCACCAGGCCCAAAAGGGAGAACCAGGATCGCGTCCAACGTGGCTGGAACGTCACCCGGCTCAAGTTGCGGTTGGCTTCAAGAACATCGATTTCCTGGTAGACGGCTTCGATTTGATCCCGATCCAGGCTGCGCGAGGTGACGAAGATCCGCCCGATGGGTTTCTCCCCGTAGGCCGGGGTCATGGCCTGCTCCACGGCATCGTCAATCTCTCCGCCAACGGCAATGATATAAAAATGAACACCGATGGCTTTCATGAGTGTGATGAGATTCACCAGGTTGGGCATCCGGCCGCTACGAATATGGGTACGCAGGGTCGGTTCGATGCGTCCGTCGGTAAACAGGATGACTGCCATGCCGCGTCCCAGTCCGGCCTGGTGCAGTCGGCGCGGGATGTCCAGCAGGGTGCCGGGTTCGCTGAGCAGAAACTGCCGCAGTCCGGCGATCTGCTCCACGGTCAGCCGGCTATCCTCGGGCAGCATGGAAAAAAAGGCTGAAAGGGCCAACCAGACTGCCTCCGAGGCGTTGGTGCCGCCTCCGGCCCCCAACTCCCGATAGATGCGGGACTGGTTTCGACTGCGGACCAGTTCCAGTTTGTTCTTCAGCAGTTGCTTGTCGAAGGTCAGGGGCGACAGCAGCCTGGCATAGCTGGAAAAGGCGACCAGGCCGATGTAATCGTCCGCCCGACGCAGGTCGATAAAGGATTCAAGACCATCCAAGGCCAGATCGCCAAGGGTTTCCGGACTTTCCGGCGAAACCAGCCGCTTCATGGAGCCGGACAGATCCAGGGCCAGGAAGATCCACTTGGATTCGATGAATTCCTCCACCGTGCGGCGGGAGTAGCCCGGATTGGCCAGAGCCAGGCAGAGACTGACAAAGGCTATGCTGAAAAGGATGGCTTCATAGTTGGCGCGCCAGAAGCCGGGCCGGAGCCCGGCCAAGTGGGGTCCCACCGCCGGGAAGGGGATTTTCTCCCGACGTTGCCGGCGCACCCGGAGCAGTATCGGGAGCAGTAACGGCAGCAGCAAGGCTGCGGGATATTGCAGTTCGAATGTCGCCATCGTCCAGCCGCTCTTTCCGGGACCCGGTTCCGCGGCGCCCGGGATGCTTCGGAACCGCGGTCCCGACGGGAGGTTGCTTGCAGGTGATCAGTTTTCTGTCGCCGAGTTTCCACCTTCAGCCTGCTTTTCCAGGGACGGCTGCAGCCCCTCAAGCAGTTGACGCAAACGATCCTGGAGGCGGCTTATGGCCTCGGGTGTCACGGCGCCGGCAGCCAGCAACTTTTCGATACTCTGCAGAACCGCCTCCGCGTCGCCGCGGCAGTCGGCGGGCAACGCTTGGCCGACGGCCTGCATGAAGACACTCGCGCCGCCGCCGCGCCGGGTTGCCGGCAGGTTCGCCATTGTCGCCAGCAGTTCCCGGCAGGCGGTGCCCATGGCGGCCAAGTCGTCCATCCCCAGCGCTAGTGTCTCAGTCTGTAGCCAGGTTTGCAGCGTTTGCAAGCGGTGGTTGGCGGCGCGGCTGTCCGGTGCAGGTGCCGGGCCGTTGACCGGTTTTTGGCGCCGGCCCCAGGCGGCCAAACCCATGAGCGTCATCCCGATGATGGCCAGAGCCGCGCCGCGCAGCAGGCGACGCCGGGCAGCGCGATCCTTGAAGGGCGGTGGCACCCCGGGGGTGACCACCTTCAGCCCCAAGGCATCGGGAGCTTCGGGCAGCAGGGCGGCAATGCGCACGGCGGGGCCGGCCAGGGTGTGGCTGTGCAGTGCTTGTCCACCGTTGCGGGTGTCCGTGTAATAGATGGGAACGTCCGGCAGGCGGAACTCCCCTGGAGCGTACAGGGTAATTTTACCCGTGAGCACGACGGGGCTGTGGGTCAGGTCGACGGCGCTCAAGGGATGATCGTAGCTGAGTTCCAACAGGGACTGGAAGATGCCGGGCGGTCGCAGGTTCAGGTTGGCGATGGTGGAGGATTCGATGCGAATACCTTCCAGAAAACGGATTTCGATACGGAAAGGGAGTGGCGTACCGAGGGTCGCGCCGCCGAGGTCCAGGGTGAAAAGTGCCGACAGCGGCGGCAACAGGGGCAAAAGTTGCGGCACGGCCTGCAACACATGCACATCCTCGGCCAGCAACACAGCTGCTTGCCAGATGGCCATCCGGCAGGGATCGATATGCACTGTTTCCCGGGTTGGGACCGGCCCGGGGGCAAAATCCACTGCGCCGATTTGGTCCAGCAGTCGCTGACGGACTTGGGCGTCGGCCGTGGTTTTCCAGGTAATATCGATGCGATCCAGTGGCGCAAAGCGCTGCCGGCCGATTTTCCAGGCCGGTTGCACCCAGAGCACGGCAGGATCGCGGGCCAGTCTCTCCAGCAAAGTCGTCAGATCGGCGGAGGCGGCTCCGGCCCGCAGGCGGTAGGCGGCCAGGCGCTGGCGCCCGTCGGGATCCAGCAGATAATAATCGAACACATCCCTGAACCGGAAATGGAAGTCATTCATAAGCTCTGCGGCGGTTTGGGCAGAGGGGTCGACGGTAGCCCATTCTGATGTCGGGTCTTCGCCGGGAGCCTCGAGGGTGGCTGCATCGGCGGGTAATGGGTCCCCTGCCGGCGTTGGTGCATCCAACTCCTCCGGTATCGCAGCTTGGAAATCGCTGCTGTCCTGCGCCGGTTCGCCAAGGAAGCCGCTTGGTTCCAGGGCCTGAGATGCCGTGGGCCGCGGCTGGAAAAAGACCACCAGCCAGGTTCGTTCGGGGGTCGGGATCACCCGCTGCCCCTTGCTATCCAGGTACCAGGGGTGAGCCTCGGCCTGTTGCCAGACCTGCTCGAAACAGCTGACGGCCGCGGGCGGCAGGGAAAGGTCCTGGCTGTCGGTCGTCCTGGCTTCGGTCCGGTCGGCAAGGGCGGAAGGTTGTTGGCTGTGCGCCGCGGGTTGCAGGATGGACAGGACCAGCAGGGCCGCCGGCAGCGCCTGACGCCAGGGTCGAAGGTGCTCTATTGTGAAGAGGAATTTCATGGTCGGTTCCATTTCGGATGCGGGTCAAACCCGGGCCGCCAGACGCCGGGCAAAAAAGGTGTTGACCTTTTCCTGGATCGCGGGGTCGGTAACCGTCAATAGGGCGGAATCGATGTCGGCCCGCGCCAATTGGCGCACCAGGTGTTTCCGCCAGCGGCCCACCAGGGCGTTGTATTGCTGCCGGCGCGTCAGGTCGAGGGCCTGGGTGACACCGGTTTCGACATCCCGGATGTGGACCTGCACGTCCTGCATCTCCGGCAACCGGAATTCCACCTCTGCCAGGATGTGCAGGGCCACCAGTTCATGGGCCGGATAGCGGCCGCCGGCGGCCGCTTCGAGTTGGCCGCGCAGGTCGCCGATTTCGGCATTGAAATCGGACAGGATCACTCCCAGGCAGGCCGGCAGGCGTTTGAAGAGATAGGCCAGGGCCGGCTGCAGACGGGTTTGGCGGCAATCCGCCACACCGGCCCGATCCAGTGCCGTCAGCAGGCGCTGCAGTTGCTGCGGTGCGGCGCTGGGCGGAAGGTAGTCCAGCACCCGGTCGGCAAACAGCAGCAGACCACAAGGGTTGTTGGCATGCAGCGCCGTCCAGGCAAGACTTTCGACCAGATCCCTGACCAGCGCCAATTTGCCGCCGCAGGTCATGGACGGACTCAGGTCGCAAATCAGCACCAGGTTGTAGGCGCTGTCCTTGAGAAATTCGCGGACATAGAGTTCGCCGCTGCGGGCTCGTGCCTTCCAGTCGATGTGCCGGAAACTGTCTCCCGCCAGGTACTTGCGCAACCCCCAGAATTCATAGCCGGTACCTTTGTCCAGACCCGCCCAGTCGCCGGCCATGGCATGGTGGGGGGGGTGCTTGGGCTGAATCTGAAAACGGAACCTCGGCGGCATGGCCTTGACCTCATCGGCCCGCAGGCGCATAGGGAGAGATGCCGCGCAGGATATCCCCCAGCAGTTCGGCACTGTCGATGCCTTCCAGAATGGCCGCGTCGCTCAGGATCAAGCGGTGTCCCAGCACGGTGGCGGCGCTGTCATCCACATCGTCGAAAGTCACGTAATCGCGGCCGCGCAGAAACGCCAATCCCTTGCAAAAAGCGATGAGATGTTCTCCGCCGCGGGGCGAGGCGCCGACGGTGATGAATTGCCGGACCGCCGGCAGGGCATCCGGCCGGGAGGGCCGGGTCCGCAGACAGATCTCCAGAATATAGGCAATGACCGCCGGCGCCACACGAATCCGGCGGGCTACATGGTCCTGCATGGCCACCGCTTGGTCGGGTGCCAGCAGGCGGGGAACCGACTGCTGGATCAGGGCGAAATCCTCACTCTTTTTCTGCAGCAGTTCCGATTCCTTGTGACGAGGCGGATAGCCGATGGCCAACTTGGCGATAAAGCGGTCCAGTTGGGCTTCCGAAAGGGGGTAGGTACCCAGTTGTTCGACGGGATTCATGGTGGCCAGAACCATGAACAGGTCCGGCAGCCGGTACTGGTCGCGATCGATGCTGACGACCTTTTCCTGCATGGCTTCCAACAGGGCGGACTGGACCTTGGGGGCCGCCCGGTTGATTTCATCGGCCAGCAGGATGTTGCAGAACACCGGTCCCTGCTGGAATGAAAAACTGCCCGTGGCCTGATTGTAGACCGTGGTCCCCGTGATGTCGCTCGGCAATTTGTCCGGAGTGAACTGGATACGCTTGAAATCGCCGCCGATGGTGCGGGCAAAGGTTGCCACGGTCAGGCTTTTGGCCAGCCCCGGAACCCCCTCGAGCAGGATATGCCCCCGTGCCAGGAGGGTGCAGAGTATGGCTTCGATGAGCCGGTCCTGGCCGATGATGACCTTGGCCATTTCCCGGCCGACGCGTTCCAATAATCGGCGATAGTCGGCGCCGTTTTCCGAATTTAGGGAGGTTCCCGTGATTTCCGCCTGCGGCATGCTCCCGCCTCCTGGTCAAAGCAGGTTGTTGAGAAAGCTCGGTCATGCTCCTGACCGGCGTTTGCCTGGGGTATCCGGTCAGAAAAAAACGAATTTGCGACGATCGCGAATGATCAGGTACAGGAAAAAGGGCCCGCCCAACAGGGCCGTCAGGACACCGATTCGCAATCCGCCTTCGCTCCAGAGCCTGACCGCGCAGTCGGAGTAGACCACCAGGGCGCCGCCCAGCAGGCCGGCCGCCGGGATCAGGAGCCGGTTGTCCGGCCCGACAAAGCTGCGCATCACATGGGGGGCGATGAGGCCCACAAAACCGATGGCGCCGGCCACCGCAATGGCCCCGCCGGTCAGCATGGAAGCGAAAAAGAGCAGCATGTTGCGCGAGCGGGCGACATTGACGCCGAGATTGGCGGCGACCTCCTCGTTAAGCATGATGATATTCAGATCCCGGGCATACAACATGGAGGCCAAAGTGCCGAACAGGGCGATGGCCAGGATGATCTGCACATGGTCCCAGGAGCGATTGGTCAGATCGCCCATCAGCCAACCGATAATCTGCCGCGCCATTTCGAACTGATCCGTGGACAGCACGATGACCACTGCGGTCAGGGCGTTGAATATGGCGTTGAGAGCGATGCCGCCCAGTAACAAAGTATAGCGCGAAGTCAGGCCGCCGCTGGTGGCGATGCCCAGTACGATGAGCATGGACAGAAAGGCGAACAGGATGGCGAACAGCGGCACGGCGTGGACGCTGCCGGCGGCGAACCCCAGGTAGATGGCGGTCACGGCGCCGAGGGCGGCGCCGGCGCTGGTGCCGATGATGCCGGGTTCGGCCATGGGGTTCTTGAAGATGCCCTGCATGACGGTACCGGCCACGCCCAGGGCGAAGCCGACCAGGGCGCCGGTCAGGGTGCGGGGAATGCGGCCATACCAGATGATGGCCAGGGCGGCGGGATCCGTTTCGCCGGGTTGGCCGAAGATGCGGGTGACCACGATGCGGCCGATATCCGTCAGGCCGATCTGCCAGGGACCGAAGCTGATGGACAGGAACATGCCGGACAGCAGTACCCCCAGGGTCAGCAGCAGAAACACACCGGCCCGCGGGGTTATGCGCCGCGTCCCGCGTTTACTGGCCATACAGCAAGCCTGCCAGATAGTTCACGCTGGCCACCAGGTACTGGGAAGCGCTCAACAGGTAGACGCTGGGCATCTTGCGAATGTTGCGCTGCTGTACCGCCTTGGCCGTGGCCAGAATCGGCTGGTTGTACAATTGCTGATCGAAAGTACTCTCCTCGGGCACGATGATGATATCCGGATTCCATTTCAACAGGGTTTCATAATCGATCTGCTTGAAATACTTCAGGCCCCGTTCCGCCGCCAGGTTGGTAACGCCGAGCAGCCGGCACATGGAATCGAAGGTCGTGCCGCTGCCGGCCACATAGCCCATGTTGTCGTAGAAGAGCACCGTCAAAGGGCGGCTGTCGGCCGGTTTCCGGGTCCGCACAAACGCCTGGATTTGACGCAGCTTGGCTTCCATGGTGTCGACCAGGCGCTTGGCACTGGGCTCTTCGCCGACCAGGCGGCCGATGAGCAGGATCTGTTCCTCGATAGCCTGCAGGTCGCCGAAAAAGCCCAGTCGCACGGCGGGGACCCGGGCGACCTGCAATTGACGCAGGAAGTTTTCGTTGGAATAGAAACTGGTCAGGACCAGATCCGGCTTGAAGCCGATGACGATTTCCGCGTCTTCCGTACCGTAGGACGGCAACTTTGCCGGGAGGCTCTTGGCGATAAAGGAGAAGCGCGGATCCTTGCAGCTTTTGTGCACCGCGATGATGCGATCCCGCGGCATGATGGCCCAGACGATTTCGGTGATGCCGATGGCCTGGGGAATGACGCGCCGGGGTTGGCGGGCCAGGCGAACCGTCCGGGTCTCCTCGCCGATGCGGTCGGTGGCGAAATCGAAGGACTGGTAGCGATAACGGACGACCTTGGGATAGGCCTCCCGGCAGCAGGCGTCCGGTAGATGGGCATCCGTGAGGGCGCCCATCAGGGCATCCATCTCCAGGGGAAACTGCCGGATGCGGCGCTGCCCTTCCGCGGCCAGGCCGGTGCTGCCGAATAGCAGCAGGCACAGAATCGCCGGCAGCAGGCCGTAACACGGGTTAACGGTAAAACAACAGCGAAACGCCATGTTGCGTGGGAATCTCTTCAACGCCGACATGGAATACCTCCTTGATGCGCGGCTGGGCAAAAGCATCTTCCGGCGCGCCGTGAAAGACCAGACGGCCGGATGAAAGCAGACTTACGGTGTCGCAGTAGCGACGGGCCAGATCCAGATCGTGAATGCTCATCAGCACGGTTTTGCCTTGCTTTGCCAGGTTTTCCAGCAACGCCATGATGTCCAGCTTGTGGCGGATATCCAGGGCGCTGGTCGGCTCATCCAGCAGGATGAGGGGAGCTTCCGTAGCCAGGGCGCGGGCCAGGCTGACGAGTTGACTTTCGCCGCCGGACAGTTCGTTGATGAAGCGCTCCCGCAGGGCGTGGCAACCGGTCACCTCCAGGGCCTGATCGATGATGTCGAAGTCCCGCTGGCGCAGCCACTGCAGTCGCTTGAGGTGGGGATGTCGGCCCATGGCGACGAAATCGGCGACGCCGATGGAAAATTCCACCCGCGTATCCTGGGGAACCAGGGTCACCAACCGGCTCAGATGCTGGCGGGACAGGGTGCGGGCATCCTGTCCCGCTATCAGAATCCGGCCCCGTTGCGGCCGCCAGATGCGGCAGACGTTTTTCAGCAGGGTGCTTTTTCCGGAACCGTTGGGGCCGACCAGACCATGAATGCCGCCCTGCGGGAAGGCACAGCTGATGGAATGCAGAATGGTCTGCCCGCCGATTCCGAAAAACAGTTGGTCGAGTTGCAGAATGGCCGCGGCCGACATGACAGTTTTTTCCGTCCTTGAAAAATCCGGGTTGGGTTCGTCGCCAGTGTAACGTATTCACATGGAACCGCCTAGGCCCATTCCAAAAACCGGAGGTGTTTATCTGCTCACCGGTTGTTGTCGTCGACCAGGCGGCAGCGCCAGGCCAGGGGCAGGCTGAACTTGGCGGCGGCGGTCAGCAGGGTGCCGGCAAGAACGATGGCCCACATGACGCCATGATCGAGGTGTGCCCTGAACAGCGAGGTGACCACCGTCGTACCCCAAAGCAGGGTCAGCCCCAAGAGGAGCTGAATATTCTGACTCATGGCATGGATGCCCCAGAAATTGTCTGAGATGCCGCTCAGGCGCCCGTGCCGCAGCTTGATTTCGATGAGCTTGAACCAGACTCGTCCTTCGGCCACCTGGGCGGAACCGTCGCAGATGTGGTGCAGCAGGTAGAGACCGATGAGCAGGTATTTGCTTAGCGGCCAGCCGTTGAACAGGGTCGTGAAAAAGGGCGGATAGCAGAGCACCAGCATCACGGCCCCCACGGCCTGGCCGGAGGCGATCAATACCAGGGCGCGAATCATTTTTTGCAGCTGGAAGAAGGTATCGGGGATGCTCTCCAGGTAATCGACGAAGGACGAAACCTTGAGGCTGCTGATGAAGGTGATGCCGGGGTAAACATAGCGGGTCAGAACGCCGAGTACCGCAGCGACCTGGTACTCGGTCTGGGCCATGGAAAACATGGTGTACAGCACGGCCCCTTCCAGGATGCTTTTACCGGTGGTGTAGCTGATGTTACCGATTTCGCCGTAGCGGTAGAAGGGGGAGATGGACAGGGCGCGAAACCAGAGGCGGGATTTCCGCCAGACATCCACCAGCAGCCCTGCGCGGTAATCGGCTGGTTCCCCGCCGCTGGCATGGGGGTCCGTGGGCTGGTGGGGCATGGGCAATCCTTTTGCGGATAAGGGAAGCGGACAACCCGGGCCGGTTGTCCTCCCGACGTTGGGACGACAACCGGCCCGGCAATACAGAGGCTACATGCTCTTCAGCAGTTTAACCGTTTCCCGGGCCGCAAAGGCCGGGTCGACACCGGTGTCGGCGATACCGGAGATGACCTTGGTCACGTCATGATCGACGGTTCCGGCCTTGGCCCAGGTTGCCGGGGCAACCTTGGTGATATAGACCGAATAGGCCCGGTGCTCGGTGCCCGGCCGTTCGCCGATGATGTGGATGATGGCCTTGGGCCGTTGGGCGGGATCCTTGAACAGGATGTCACCGGCCCGGTAGCCGGCCCGTACGCGGCCGCCGATGACCACGATGTTTTCCCTGGCGGAGGTCATGCCGGCCTTCTTGAGTTCCGCCTGCAGTTCCTTCATGTACGGCATGAGGTGGTCGGGGTCCATGATGGCGCGGGCGTTGAGGCCGTCGGAGATGAGAATCTGCACGTCCGGCGCCTTGCCGCCCCAGGCCGCGCGCATCTTGTCCAGAGAGGCCACGGCCGCGTCGCTGAATTCCTCGCCGGCAGCCGGATTGGCGATGTAATCCTCCCGATCCCCGGCCTTGGTGCGCACCACCACCGCGTTGGGGATGGTGGCGATGAACTGCGGGGTCAGTTCCGCATAGAGGCTGACCTTGGCATCGTTGTACAGGTCATGGATACGCTTGTTGGTGACCGGTTCCAGATCCCAGATGTTCTTGCCGTGGCCGATGGCCAGATCGACGCCGCGGCCGCGTACCCGGCCAACGGCTTTCTGCCCTTCGGCATAGATGTCCTTCATGGGTCGCTTGTCACCCTTGGCCAGGCGGTACTGGTAGTAGACCCAGATGGGATCGCCGAAATGCTTGGTGGGCCGGCCGTTGGCATCGATGACCTGGATTTTTTTGAAGAAGTTCCACATATCGTCGTTGACCTTCATGCCGAACTTTTCCCGGATGCGGACATGGTCCTGGTAACCGGTGGTCAGGTAGCTGAGCATGGGGTCGTTGCGGGTCGGCAGGGCCATGAGATAGGCCGGCATGGCCGGCGCGATCTGATCCTGGCACCATTCCAGGTCGTCGAGGGTGACGGGCATGTGCAGGGTGGAGCAGATATCCAGACCGAGGGTCAGGCCGTGCAGTTTGCCCATGACGATGTCTTCCAGGCAGACCCGCACCAGTTGCTCGCGGGTCTTGAACACTTCCGGACCGATGAAGCCGGCGACATCGTTGAGATGCAGCCAGACCTTGTCCACCGGGATGCCCTTGACCTTGGCGATTTCCTGCTTGAGGGCCCGGGCGAAACCGTACTTGCGGGACTCATGGACCATCATGTCGAAGCCGTGGCCATGACCGTTGGTGAAGTCGGCGCCCTGGCCGGTTTCAAAATACAGACCGTAAGGGCCGGTCCGCATGCGGGCGTACTTCATCATCTTGTCGATGCTGATATCGAAAGTCTGGTTGGCCGTATCCACCCCGGCCAGACTCTGGAACCAGATGGCCGTGGAGCCCGGTGTTTCCTTTTCGACCTCGGCCTGGACATCGATGTGTGCCAGTACGCACCAGGGGTTGTATTTGTCGACGGCGAAGGTCTGCATCACGTCCTTCAGAGCCAGTTGGATGGCCTTGACCATATGGGTCTGGCTGTCCACCGGGTTGGTGCCGACCACCAGATCGCCAACACCGAAGGCGTAGGCGTTGAAGACCTGCCAGACGATGTCCTCGGGGTTGTCCGTGGGCGAGTTGGGCTGGATGCGGGCGCTATGGTAGCCCTTGGCACCGATCTTGGAGTCGCCGAGGGGATTGAAGATCTTCTGGCCGACCCGGGTCAGTTCGGCGTTGCTCATCAGCTTGACGACATTGGCGATGACGTCGCTGTGCAGGCCCGGCATGATGGCCTTGATGTCCTTCTCCGGCTTGGTCAGGATGAAGGTTTTCAGTTCACCCAGGGTCCAATTGCGGATCTTGTTGTACTGGGCCTTGTCGGTGGTGTTGGTGATGAGCTTGAACTGGTTGTCGACGAACAGCGGCTTGTCGATCAGGTCGCGGATGCGGGTGTTGGCCAGCAGCCGTCGGGCATTCTCGCGGCTGGCCTCGTTGGCCGCCGCCACGCCGATGGTCTGATCCCCCTCTTTGAACACGGCGGCAGCGCCCACTACCTGGCGGTACAGGGTCTGGTCAAACTTGCCCTTGGTACGCTGGACATACTTGAAGACGTCCTCACCGGGCCGGACATCGCGGATGGTGACCGCCCCGGCCAGACCGGACAGGAAGGTCATCGCCAGGCAGATGGCAACGCCCAGTAGCAATTTTCCCTTGTTTCGCATGTGGCACCTCCGTTGGTGGGTTGGAATGCTCGGAGCCTGCGCGACCTCGACAGATGCTGATGCCGACCGGGTTGGCCGCAACGTTTACAACGCTTTGCTTCTGGTTTATGAATCTTTCAGGGCCGTAATCTTTTCCGGCATCATTACTGCCGGTGCTGCTTGGCTTCTTCCCACATGCTGTTGAAGGCTTCTTCGGTTTCTTCGCTCATGACCCGCCACAGGGCGACGGTGCTGAAGTAATCGTTGTCGCCAACGTGGAAAGCGGCCTTTTGCTCGGCGCTGAGGCGGTCGCCGACATCGGCGATGGCCGGGGTGACGCCCTGGGCTTTGACCACGTCCGCCTGCTGGTCTTCGGAGAGCATGAAATTAATCCATTCTTCAGCCAGGATTTTGGTCATGCCCTGGGCGCCGGCCCCGATATACCAGGCGTCGATCCAGGCCGTGCCGCCCTCCTTGGGACTGGCCAGTTTCCATTTGCCGCCCTTGGCGTTGGCCTGGGCGGTGGCAAAGCCCCAATCCGTGGCCAGGGCCAGTTGCGGAAATTCGTCGGGATTGGCCGATCCGTCCCAGAGGCTTTTGGCGTTTTGGGCCAGGACATTGAGCTTCTCCTGGATTTTGGCCCGATCCAGGCGCTTGATGTCGAAAATGTCGTCATATTGGTATCCCAGGGCCAGGGCCGTTATCCAGACATTGACCTTCGGGAAGTTGTTGTTGATGGTGTATTTGCCGGCATACTGGGGATCCCAGAGGATGTTCCAACTGTCCGGTGCCGCGGCGACGACTTCCGTATTGTAGGACAGGCCGTAGGGCCCGCAGTTGTAGGGCACGCCGTAACGTTTGCCGTTATGGAAGGCAGTCTGGTCGTCGCGGAATACCGGCAGCAGTTTCTGCAGGTTGGGGATGTTGGCAACATCCACCGCCTGCACGAACTCGTTGCCGGCCGTAAAGCTGTAGAAACGGGGGGTCTGGGGCAGTTCGATGGGCGGTGAAATCAGGTCGGCGGTGTTGTTTTTGACGGCTTCGAAAAATTCATCCTGATCGGTGGGGTTGTGAATCTGGATATCCAGGTCCAGTTGGTACTTGTCTTTGACCAGTTGCTTGAAGGCATCCACATAGGGTTCGGCATAACCCTCCCAGCAGGTGATGCGCAGGGTGGCCTTGGCCAGCACCGGTTCTTCCTGTTTCTTCTTGCAGGCCGGGGTGAGAAGCAGGGCCAGAGCCGTCAGGGCGAACCCGGCGGATATGGCGGCGGTCTTGAGGAAACGCTTCATGATGTGCCTCCTGCCGGTTCGGCCCTGCAGCCGGCCCGGCGCTGATGGGGTGGTCCATGCAACCCGGGCCGAGGTCCGCTGCCGACGGAGGAAGGTCAGTTCGGCGGCTGCCGGCGGCAAAAATCCTCGCGGCGGGGGCGGAATACCCCCGCCGCGAAGGTTTGTCGGGCCGGCAGCACCGTCGTCGGGCTGAACCAGCCGGGCTTTAGGCTAGAAGTTGAAGGTCAGGTTCAGGGCGCCCACGGTTTGCGTGTCGATGGCATCCTTGGCTGCACTGCTGATGCCCGAGGAGAAGATGAAGATCGGGCTCAGGGTCAACTGCTCGGTCATTTTGAAATCGAAGCTGGCGCTCAGTTCATAGTTGTGGAAGCCGGCATAGTCGCCGACGGCGTAGTCGGAATGCATGTTATAGGAGACCAGCGCGCCCAGGTTGAGGGTGGTATTGCCCAGCCAGCGACTGAGATCGAAGCTGTGACTGATGTCGAAAGTGAAAAACAGACCGTCCTCATCGGCCTCGTCCCAATCCCACCAGGCCTTGATGGTCGGCGAGAGCAGGGTATTGAGGGTCAGATGAGCAAAAACTTCGTTGGTATCTTTGTCTCCGGGGGTGAAGTCAAGGCTATACCAGATGTTGCCGATAGTGAGTGTGGCCATGTCTCCAAGATTCATCGCATAGCTCAGAATGATATCCGTTTCATTCATCTCGCCGGAATCCAAGGTGGGACCCGACTTCAACTGCCAGTTGTGCCAGGTGCTGAGGGTCCAGCCGCCGGCGGTGAGGTCGATGCCGCCCTGGATGGTGGGACGGCTTTCGCTCAGGTTGAAACCACGCCACAGATACTTGTCCCAGATACCGACATAGACATCCCCTTCGACCTCGATGGCAGCCTGGGCGGTCGGGACGAATCCGACGGCCAACAGCAGAACAGCGGCCAACAAAACGCTCCACTTTTTCATCGCTACACCTCCATAGGCAGGATTAAAAGCCGGTCCTCCCGGAAGCGCATCTTCCGGATGGGCGGCTGGCGGGTGATCCGGCCGTACGAAAACCGTACCCGGAGCGGTTGCCGATGCCGGACCTGGTGCGGAGTTGCCGCTATCTCATGGAGTAGAGGAGAAGTGAGCGCGGCAGCCCGCACTGCTTTGACTGTATCCCAAATCCGTTGAATTTAAAGGGGGCGCCGCAAAAATATATGCTCGCATCGAATTCGCGCAATATTGCGGCCCCCTGATTCAGGTAGGTGGTGGCCGGAAAGTCACCTGGCCGGCGAAAAAGGCGTGAATGTTACAATGAAATTTCCTCGACTTCCAGACCGCGGCCGGGAGCGGACCGATAGAGGTAGAGACGCAAGCAGCGGCGGTTGGTTCCGGGCAGGTGGTCGAAGGCGAGGGTCAGGTGCTGCAGTTTTATCCCCCGGCCCCGAATGCGTTCCATTTCTTCCTGGATGCGGATTTTGCTCAGGGTCAATTCCTCCTCCCGGGAGGCCGGTTCAAGGAACTCCGGGGTCTGGTCGGCCGGGCAGCGTTCACACAGGGCGAAATCCCGGGCCAGGCAGGAACGCAGGGAAAGGCGGGCATCACCATCAAAGCCTGCAAGAACGAATTGCCATAGTTGCAGAAACAATTCCCGTTGGGACAACGAGCGGCGGTGCAGGTGCCGGTGGTTCCAGTAGTCCGCCAGGCGCTCCAGGGCCAGGGCCGGTGATTGACAGAACTCCGCCAGTTGCTGGAAAAAGGTCCCCAGGCGGCCGGCGTTCCAGGTCAGATCCAGCATGCGTCCCATGCCGCGCAGGCGTTCGAGGTCGATGAAGGGCAACTCCGGCGTGCCCAGGACGGTATAGGGCGGATGGGGATCGTGGCGCAGCCCGAACTGCGCCGCCTGTTGGCGCAAGGGCGAGCCCGGCAGCAGCTTCACCGGTTCCAGTTGCAGGTGGTGGGGACGCAGGTCCAGCAGGCGATCGATGGAAAGGCAGAAGTCATGGTAATTTTCGCCTGGCAATCCGGCAATGAGATCGAGATGCAGGGGGATGTTTTCGGCACGACGCAGGCGACGGATATTTTCGAACAGGACCTCCAGGTCCGTACTGCGGCGAATGGCCGCCAGGGTGTCGGCCCGGGTCGATTGCACGCCGATTTCGAACTGGAACAGTCCGGCGGGCGCTTCTTCAAGTAGTTGCAGGGTCGCATCGTCCAGCAGTTGGGCGCCGATTTCGAAATGGAACCGGCTGCGGCGATGGTGGCGCAGAATGAAGGAAAAGATGTGGCGGGCCCGCTCGGCATCGTAGTTGAAAGTCCGATCCACCAGCTTGATGCAGGGGACCTCCCGTTCCATGAGCAGCCTCAGATCGGCCTCGATGCGCGCCATGGAATAGGAGCGCACCCGCGGGTCGAGGGCACTCATGCAGAAGGCGCAGCGGAAGGGGCAGCCCCGGCTGGTCTCCAGATAGACCAGCCCCCGTGACAGATCGACCAGGTCCAAGGCAAAGGGCGAGGGGATTTCATCCAGGGAGGCCAGGGTTGGCCCGTCCGGGTTTTCCACTACCCGGTTCTCGCTGCGCCAGGTCAGACGCGGGACGTTGACCGGAGGTCGTTGCTCCTGCCAGGCCGTCAGCAAAGCCCGCAGCGGCAGCTCGCCTTCGCCCCGGATCAGGGCGTTCAGGCCGGGGTGCCTGTCAAACAGGTCGGGGCCGTCGAAGGAGACCTCCGGCCCGCCCACCACGATGCGCAGTGCCGGTTTGGCTACGGCCAGGGCATCGGCCAGTTCCAGACTTTCCCGGCGGTTCCAGATATAGACCGACAGGGCCACCATATCCGGGTTTTCAGCCAGGATGGCGGCCAGCACCGCCTCCTTAGGTTCGTGTACGGTATACTCCCGGATCAGCAACTGCCGCTTTGGAGCTCGGCAAAAACCGGCCAACAGGGGCAAGGCCAGGCTGGCATGGACGAACTTGCTGTGCAGGGTGATCAATAGAACGCGCATGGCGCCCAGCATAGCCGAGAGCTGCCCGGCAGCAAAGGGCAAATTGCACCCGGTCCCGGCGATGCTGGCTTCGGGGCGGCGGCTGTGCTATTGTCGGCGGTAGCGAAGAGGGATATTCTGCAAAAAGGATCTGTTCCATGAAACCCAGCAAGACCATTCTGGCCGTGGTGGCCGATGCCGCCGGCGAGGTTTTTGAGCACCCGGATCTGTTGTTGGTGGGCATGAACGGCACCCGGGTTAGGCCGCCCCGGGAGGACGAACTCATTCCCCTGCCGGCGGGCAGCAAATTGTTCACCATTCCCGCTACACCGCCCATGGGCCAGGACCCGCGCCGCAACCGCCTCACGACCTTGCGACAGCTGCCCGCCCGCCTCGGCGGCGGACCGGCCCAGGCCGTATCGGCTTTTCTGACGCCGGGTTATACCCGTACCCTGTTGCCGGCCGCGGACTATGCGGCGCAGCGGCAGCAACTGCCCCTGTGGGCCTATACCGCCGTCGGCTGGTGCGTCGAAGAGGAACGCTTTTATGCGGCGGCGGTGCGGGTCGATCGCAATCTGCAGTGGCAGCCGGAGCATTTCGACGACCGCCGGCTCGATCCCCTGGTGCGTCGGGTGTTGCGGGATTATCCCGACAACCGCCTGCTGGTGCAGTTGGCCCGCTGTGCCCTGGATTACCACTGCTTTGCCGCCAAGAACCTGTTTTTTCGCCGCTGGGAAGCGCCGCTGCCAACGTCGCCGGTCTGCAACGCCCGCTGCCTGGGCTGCATTTCCCTGCAGGAGGCGCCGGAGTGTTGTCCCTCCAGCCAGGAGCGCATCACCTTCGTGCCCACCGTCGAGGAACTGTGCCAGGTGGCCGTGCCCCATCTGCAGCAGGCCGAGAACGCCATCGTTTCCTTCGGCCAAGGCTGCGAAGGCGACCCCATTCTGCAGGCGGAGGTCATCTGTGACGCCATCCGGGCCATGCGGCGCCAGACAACGCGGGGGACCATCAATTTTAATTCCAACGCTTCCGACCCGGATGCCGTCGAGCGGCTGGCCGATGCCGGGCTCGACTCCATCCGCGTGTCCATGAATTCGGTCTTGGAGGCGGATTATCAAGCCTATCACCGGCCCTGCGGGTATACTATGGAACAGGTGCGCGAGTCCCTGCGGAGGGCCAAGGGGCGGGGCCTGTTCACCATGCTCAACTACCTGGTATTTCCGGGACTCAGCGATCGCCGGCAGGAAATCGAGGCTCTGGTGGGGTTGGTCGAGGAGACGGGCATTGATCTCATTCAGATGCGCAACCTCAGCATTGATCCGCAACTCTATGTGAACGCTCTGGACATTCGAGGTGAAGGCATCGGCATCGCCCGCATGCTGGCCGAGATCAAACAGCGGGTGCCGCGCATCCAATTCGGCTACTTCAACCGCACCCGCGACAACTTTTTCCCTGCCGGGTACCGGACCGACTGGCCTCTGCCGGCCTGATCCGGACCACGAGTGACGGCCATGCGCCTGTTCCGTCCCAAATCCTTTCTGGTGCTGGTGCTCATCGGCTTCGCCGTGGTCGCTCTGCCCCTGATTCTGGCTCTGATCAACGCCGAACTGTTCATGGAACGCCTGGCCCGGCGGGGCACCGCGGCCATTTACCGCTCGGTGACCATAGTGCAGGAAACGCGAGGCCTGGCCGAGCAGTTGCTGGCTCTGGAACGCCGTGCTCGGCAGTACCAGGTGCTGCGAGACCCGGAATTGCTGCACGAGGTCGCCGAAAAACATCGGGAATTCGGCGCTTCACTGGGGCGTCTGCTGGACCTGCCGCTACGCGATGAGCAACGACAGCAACTGCAAGCTCTCAAGGAAGGTGAAACAGCCCTGTATTTGGCTTTGCAGGAGGAAGGCGTCGACCCGACGGAACTCGATCGGTTTGGTACCCTGCATGCCTTGGCGCGGGACATTCATGAACAGAGCCAGCGTCTGATTGTCAGCGAGGCCGCCGCCATTCAGGCATCCACCAGCGAAGCGCGACGTCTGCTGCTTTGGCTGTCCGTCGCCCTGGTGCCCCTGACGGCCGGGTTTGCCGCTTTTTTTATCGCCCTCATTGCCGGTCCGATTCAGCAGATCAACCGGGGCATCGCCCGCCTTGGCGCCGGTGATTTCGATACTCCCATCGAAGTGCGAGGACCGGACGATCTGCGGTTTCTGGGACAGCGTCTCGACTGGCTGCGGCAGCGCCTGGATGAGGCGCAGCGTGAGAAAACCAGGTTCGTTTCACACCTTTCCCACGAATTGAAAACTCCTCTGGCCAGCATTCGCGAGGGTGCCGACCTGCTGGTGGAGGAAGCCGTCGGACCGCTGTCCGCAGGGCAGCGGGAGGTGGCCGGGATTCTGCGCCGCAATGGGCTGCAGTTGCAGAAGCTCATCGACAATCTGCTGGGTTTCAGCCGGTTGCAGACCCAATCCCCGGCCTTCTCTCCGACCGCGGTCGATCTGTCTCATCTGGTGCAACAGGTGGTGACCGATCAGAAACCGGCGATTCGCAAAAAGGAATTGAACCTGCAGTTGACGCTCAATGCCGTTCAATTGACCGGGGATGCCGAGCGGTTGCGCATCATCGTCGACAACCTGTTGTCCAATGCCGTCAAATTTGCACCTCTCCAAGGGACTGTTCGCATCTCTTCCGGCGCCGATCCGCAGCAGGTTTGGCTGCAGGTGGAGGATTCCGGACCGGGGATCGCCAGCGAGGAACGCGATGAGGTTTTTCAGCCTTTTGTCCAGGGCAGTGCGCAAGCCATCGGACCGTTGCGAGGTACCGGGTTGGGGTTGTCCATTGTCCGGGAACTGGTGCAGGATCACGGCGGCCGTATTGAGGTTCGATCCAGCAAGCTGGGCGGCGCCTGCCTGCGGGTGTGGTTGCCGCGGAGCCAAGAGTAGCCATTCCAGAAATTTTGGTGAAAGCATCAAGGTTGAATCGGGAACAAATCAGGTGGCGGCAACGGCCGGTACTCTCAAAACGGGGTAGAGTATGAAAGGGATAAAAAATGCAACGCGTCTGTTGCTTCCGGCGGGGTTGCTGGCCATCGGCCTCGGTTGCTCATTGGTCGGCTCCTGGGATAATGGTCTTGGTCCAGGCTTGAGCGAGCCCCCTGCGGCCGTGAAGGAAGTCCTGCAGGTGTGCCGCCAGGATCGGGAATTGACTGCCGGTGCTGCTGAGCGTACCTATCAGGCCTTGCGCCAGAGCTATCGCGCCACCCCCGATGAAGGCACTCTGCTGCGACTGGCCTGTCTGGCCGGTCACCCCCAATTGGCCCCCGAGCAGCGGCCGCCGGTGCTCGAGATGCTGAACGGCTATCGCGGCCGGGCCGCGGGGCGGGAGGAATTTCGATTATTCGCCGACCTTCAGAGCTTCACCCTGCGTGACCAGATCCGGCTTGAACGGCAGGTCGCCGGTGAACGGCAGCGGGCCGATGGGTTGGAGCGGAAAGCCGTGGAGGCGGAGCGGAAGCTGGCGGAAGTGGAACGGAAATTGGCGGAACTGGAAAAGATTGAAAAAATTATCCGGCAGCGCGAGCAGCCGGGCAATGGCCGTCCCTGACGGCTGCATCATGAGGCGCATATGACAGAATTCCGGCAGCGTATCCTGCTGGTCGATGACGACACCGATCTGCTGCGACTATTGTCCATACGGCTGGCGGGCGCCGGCTTCGAGGTGGCCAGTGCTGAAAGTGGCGAGGAGGCGCTGGCCCAGTTGCCTGTGGTGCGGCCGAACCTGGTGATTACCGACTTGCGCATGTCCGGCATGGACGGCTTGGCCCTGTTCGAGGCCATCCGCAGTGCACAGAGTTCGCTGCCCGTCATTATTCTCACCGCCCACGGTTCCATCCCCGATGCCGTGGCCGCCACCCGCCGCGGCGTTTTCAGTTTTCTCACCAAGCCGGTGGACAGCAAGGAACTTTTGCGGGAGATTCAGCGCGCTCTGAGCGTCTCCGGCGGAGGTCAGGAGGCCGTCGGCGAAGAGCAGTTGTGGCGGGCGGAAATCATTACCCAAAGTCCGGCCATGGAGGATCTGCTCAGCAAGGCCCGCCTGGCGGCCGAGAGCGGTGCCGCGGTCATGATTCGGGGTGAAAGCGGCACCGGCAAGGAACTGCTGGCCCGCGCCATTCATTGCGCCAGCAATCGTGCCGAGCACCCCTTCGTCGCCGTCAACTGCGGGGCCATCCCGGATACCCTGCTGGAATCGGAACTGTTCGGCCATGCCAAAGGGGCGTTTACCGGGGCGTTGCGGGATTACCCGGGGTTGTTCCGTTCAGCTGAAGGGGGGACGCTGTTTCTGGATGAAATCGGCGACATGCCCCTGCCGCTGCAAGTCAAACTGTTGCGTGTGCTGCAGGAAAAGCAGATGCGGCCGGTCGGTTCGGTGGCAACGATTCCCGTCGATGTGCGGATTATCTCAGCGACCCACCGGCGCCTCGAAGACGAAGTCGCCGCCGGGCGTTTTCGAGAGGATCTCTACTATCGACTCAACGTCGTCTCCCTGGAATTGCCCGGACTGAACGACCGGCGCGAGGATATTCCGTTGCTGGCCAACCATTTTCTGCATAAGCTTGCCGGTCGCAGCGGCAAAAAAATCACCGGCTTTGCACCGGAAACCATGGAGGTGCTGCTGCAGGCCGCCTGGCCCGGCAATATCCGGCAGTTGATTAACGTAGTGGAGCAGGCGGTGGCCCTGTCCACCACCCCTCTGATTCATGCCGACCTGGTCAAGGATGCCATCCAGGAAAACAGCGAGAAAATTCCGACCTTCGGGGAAGCCCGTCGGCGTTTCGAGCAGGAGTATCTGGTACGGTTGATGACCATTACCCGCGGCAACGTCAGCCACGCCGCCCGCCTGGCCGGTCGCAACCGTACCGAGTTCTATAAGCTGTTGTCCCGGCACCATGTCGTACCGGCCCTGTTCAAGGATTCTTCAGGGATGAGGCAGGGGGAAGGCTGAAGGCTGAAGGCTGAAGACTGAAGACTGAAGACTGAAGGGTGAAGGGTGAAGGGTGAAGGGTGAAGGGTGAAGGGTGAAGGGTGAAGGGTGAAGGGTGAAGGGTGAAGGGTGAAGGGATGCACCAAGAAGGGAGGAAAGATGGTTTCATTTGTTGTTGATCGGGACATGTGTACCCGGTGCGGGGAGTGCGTGAATGACTGTCCGGTGCAGATCATCAGCTTGGAAAGCGGTTGGCCGGCATTGGTGATGGAGCGCGCCGACCAGTGCCTTGAATGTCAGCATTGCCTGGCCGTTTGTCCCGCTGGTGCGGTCTCCGTACTGGGTCGAAACCCCGCAGCCAGCCAATCCCTGGCCGGCGCTCTGCCCGCCATGGCAGTTTTGGAAACCTTGGTGAAAGGGCGCCGCTCGGTGCGGCGCTTTCAGCCGGAAGCGGTGCCTTCGGAAACCATTCGTCGATTGCTGACGGTAACCGCCCATGCGCCGACGGGCAAGAACCACCGCGGCGTGCTGTTCACCGTGGTTGAGGATGGAGCGACCATGGAGCGCTTGCGTCAGGGTGTCATGGAGGCCATCCGCGAAGCCGTCGAACAGGAGCGTTTGCCACCCCGCCTGGACTTTTTCGCCGGTATCCTCAAGGCCTGGGACAAGGGCCGGGATATTATTTTCCGTCGGGCACCGCATCTGCTCATCGCCTCGGCTTCCCGCAACGCACCGACTCCGGTGGCGGACTGCCTGATTGCCCTGAGCACCTTCGATTTGCTGGCCACCAATGCCGGATTGGGCACCCTCTGGGTCGGTTTTGCCCATGCCGCCCTGGGTCATTGCGCTCCCCATCTGGTGCGGCAACTCGGCATACCGGACGACCATGAGTTGGCCTGCCCCTTGGTGTTCGGCGTTCCGGCGGTGCGGTTTCACCGGACCGTGCAGCGGGATGCCGACCTCAAACTGAACCGGGTAGTTTGGTGAATGTAGCCAGGGGCAGGATAACTGCCGGGGTTAAAAACCCCGGCATTGTATTAAAATGAGTTTCCTTAAATGTGCGAAAAGCCGACGGCTACATCCTGGCGATGGGCCGGATCGATGCGCCACAGTTCGCGACCGCTGAAATTGAAAAACCGGGCCACCACCAGGTCGGGAAACTGCTCGATACGGATGTTGTAGATGTTGACCGCGTCGTTGTAGAACTCCCGCCGGTCTGCGATCTGGTCTTCGAGATCCGAAATGCGCTGACCGAGGTTGCGAAAAACGCTGTCGGCCTTGAGATCGGGGTAGCGTTCCACCACCATGAACAAGGACCGCAGGGTATCCGTCAGGGCATTCTGGGCCTGCAGTTTTTCCCGATCGCCGCGGGCCTCGTTGACCATGGAGCGAGCCTTGACGACGGCTTCCAGGGTTTTTTGCTCATGTTGCATGTAGCCTTCACAGACCTTGATGAGTTTGGGCAGTTCGTCAAAGCGTTGTTTGAGGAGCACGTCGATGTTGCTCCAGGCCTTGTCGATGTCGTTTTTCAGGGTTACCAGGCCGTTGTAGATGACCATGATGTAGCCGAGGGTGCCAACCAGAATTGTCAGCAGGATAACCAGCAATATCAAAGCGGACATGCGTTCCTCCATGGAAAATGGTCTGTCGGAATGACTATGGTAAATGCCAAATTCGTGCCGATAACGACTTCATATCGCAACGATACGGAAATATCCAGCGCCTCAGCCCGTGCGCCCGCCAACTACCATGAATGTCCAGACCGCTGCCAGCAGCGCAGTCAGGAACAGAGGCAGGCAGTACAGTCCATAACGCCGGGTGAGATGGGTTTCCGACGATGACTGAGCGATGACGAAGGGCAGGGAGCGTTGCCGGGGACGTCGGATGATGACCCGATCCTCAGGTGTTGCTGACGCCGCTTCGGCTTTAAGGCTCGCATGCAGCAGGCGCTCTTCCAGGTCGGCCCGAGCGTACGCCCATTCCTGTTCGCAGATGCGCCCGTCGCCGTTGGTGTCGTAACGGGACAGGGCGTCGGGATCGCGCTTCAGTTCCTGCAGAGCCGTCACCAGGCGTGTCCGCAAGGCAGGCCGCCGAAGGCCGAATTCCGTCGCCTCGCCCAGAACATACAGGGAGGTGCCTTCCGGGACCAGATCTTCGATCCATTTTTCGTCACCGCCGCCCGAACGACCGAACAGCATGTTGAACTGGCCGCCGTGACCTTCCTGGCGGGTACGGGTATTGACCGTCGCACGCCGCGGGTCGACCTTCACCCGCCCGGTATCGTCCTCCAGGTAAAAGGGGACATGGCCGCTGTCGGAGGCGCTGCTCAAAACCCAGCGGTTGTTGCGATCACGGCGGTATTTGCGCAGTCGATAATAGACGCAGGGCATCTGGGTCATGGGTGCCACCAGAGCGTACTTACGCACGGCACGGCCCTGGACTTCGACCAGGCCCATGGCCAGGGAGCGGGTTTTGCTGGTCGGGGTGTTTTCGATGCGCCGTTTCAGGCGCAGAAAATAGAAGCCGCTCCACAGGCAGGCCACCGCCAGGGAGGCAGGCAGCAGACCGGTACGCATGCCGAAAGTGATGACTCCACCCAGCAGTTGATGGCCGCCGGCGGCCAGCGACGCTCCCAGGCCGGCGGTGGCACCAAAGACCAAACCGAGCCAATGGCGCACTTCCCGCTCCCGGCCCGCAGTGGGCGGCGGCGGCAAACTGCCGGGTTGGGTGGCGGTCTCCGGCGCGGCGCTGCCGCCGGTTTGCGTCGTTGCTTCCTCCCGGACGATTTCCGTCAGTTCGGGAGCCAGTTCGCCCGCCAAAAAGCCTGTCGCATCGGCCGCTGCGGTGACCGTCTGGCCGGCGGCCAGGGCCACCAACAGCCAGCCATAACGGGTCAGGCTTTCCAGGTTGTCCTGTTGCCACCGCGGTCCGTCTTCGGCGTTTTTCAGGCGGCATCCAGGCAGATTGGCCAAGCCGAAATCCAGGGACAGGGTACAGCTTCCGGCATGGGACCGAGTCAGATCCAGTATCTGCTCCAGGTTTCCGGCACCGCTCAAGGTTGCCCGCGCCCCCAGCCCTGCCGGATCGAAGCCGCCGGGAAGAATCCGTATGGCGCCTTGGATTCCGCCTTCTGCCGCCAACAGATACAGGTCCAGGACCGGTTCGGCTCGCAGGATGGCGCGCTGCAAAGCGGTGTCCGCCAGGGCGTCGGCCGCCCCGGCGCCCTGGTACAGTCGTTGCGCCATGAGGTGTTTCAGATTTTTTTCCGCTGCCCTGCCGGATGTGTCGGCCAGCACCGCGACCACAGGCATGCCTCGTTCCAGGCGCAAGGGACCGCTGCCGGTGGTGAAATCGATGGCGTCTTCCGTGATGCGCAGGGACCGGAGCCTGGCCGGCGCAAAAAGCGGCGTCACCGGGTCGATCAGCCAGCAGCGCAATTTATGGTCTTCAAGCAGGACCGCCATCGGCACCAGTTCTCGGCGTTCGCCCTGGGCAAAGAGGCTGGGTCCCCGCCCGACCAGCCGCTGTCGTGCGGTGTAGGCATCCATCCAGCCCGTGCGAGCCACCTTTTCCAGCAAATCCGCAAGGCCCTCGGCCCGACTAGGTGGAAGGCTTTCGACGATGAGCAGGGTCTGGCGTTCCGGTTTCGACATGATGAAATAAACCCGTTTTTGCATGGTTGATATTGTTTTCCGTTATAACCTTTCATGAATCCTGGGGCAAGCAATTTACCTCGGGGCGCCGCCATCGCTGCTTGCGGGTCATCAGAGAATTGCCAGTCCGTGGTTTTTCATGCTAGATTGCAATGTTTCATAATTATCTGCTGCAAGGGAGAACCGTTATGCTGACTACCGCCGATCTGAAACGTGGATTGGTTATCCAGATCGACAATGCGCCCTGCCTGGTCATGGACGTGACCACCCAATCACCGTCCGCGCGGGGGGGCAATACCCTGGTTAAGACCCGTTACCGCAATCTGCTGACCGGTCAGGTATTGGAAAAGGTCTACAAGGGCGGCGACAAGGTCGATGAGGCCGACTTCGAGCGTCGCAAGGGACAATTTTTGTATGCATCCGGTGACGATCAGGGCGTCTTCATGGACCTGGTCAGTTTCGACCAGTATGACTTGGGCGGGGAGATGTATGAAGCCGCCAAAGGTTACCTGCTGGAAGGGATGGATGTGCAACTGGGGGTTTTTCAGGGCCAGGTGGTCGGTATCGATCTGCCTCTGACCGTGGAATTGGTGGTGGTCGAGACCGCCCCGGCGCTGAAAAATGCCACGGCCACCGCCCAGACCAAGGAAGCGGTGCTGGAAACCGGTCTGCGACTGCAGGTTCCACCCTATCTGGAGTCGGGCGAGAAGATCAAGGTCGATACCCGGGAAGGCCGCTTTATTTCCAGAGCCTGAGCCGGTCTGAAAAGGGTCTGCACCCACCAGGCCCTGTTTGCTGCAGGATACAGAGAAAAAAGGCCGCCTAACCGGCTAGCCTCTTACATTAGGTGTTGAAAGTTTTTTCTAATTTCCCGTCCTTGAAACTTCTCGGACGGGAAATTTTTTGCCTGTATTTCAAAAAGGTACAGAAATTTCGCACCTTTTCCTTGTTGGGATTTCTTTATATAAGAAAACCCCATTTCTTCCGGAAATATCTCCGGAAGAAAAACCCCTCCCATCTAACAGACCCTCCCCCCATGGCGCCAAAGCCTTGGGGCTTTCTTTATACTTGGTCGGAATTTTTACCCGCGACCCCGGGCGTTATCTGGCGGGCGTTAACGTCTCCCATGCTGAGCTTGAGAATGTGGAGATGCGTCGTTATGCCCTTTATTTCGGTCGTTTCACCCTTGCAGCTCTGGCTGGTTTCCAGGATTTGGATTAGGAAGATTCAGGGTCATCTGTCAACGCCAAAACATCAAAACAAGCCCCGCAGGAGTCCTTCCGGTACTGAAGGGGCTTGTTTCGTTGGCATTGGCGCCTTGCTTTACTTTCCGTAAATAATGTCCTCGTACCGGACCACCCCTTTTGCCAATCCCAGGCGCATGGCGGGCGTTTTGCCGTCCTCGCCCTTTTTGACAAAGTTGTAGTAAACGCGATAGATATCTAGCAGCTTTTTCACGAGATTCGGCCGATAGGGGGCGTAAGCGTACCACATCCGCCGCGAACTGCTGGCCGACGGTATAGAGCGTTCCAGTGGCGACAGGCGACGCCGGATTTGCATGAAAAATCGATCGATGGGATGAAGGGTTGCTTTTAGAAAGAGTTCGGCCAAATATTGATTTGTGTAGGCGTTATCGCCGATGTCGGTGAGCCAGCAGACAGATTTTTCGGGCTCGCTCATATCCGGGAACGGGTACTCCAGCCATTGATCCTTCCATGGACCGAATGGCGTTCGCTTTGAAACCAACTGCTCCAGAAAAAATATCCGGATGTCCTTCAAATGCAGATCTTGCAGGTGGGGATTGGCTTTGACAAAATAATCCAACTGGCTGTCGCCGAGAGCCTTTAGCGCCCGCTTTTGGTTGATTGTGAGTTCCTTGTTCACTGATACATAGAACGCCTCACATTCTTTCTTTACAATCCTTTCCCAAAATGCTGCATGACAGGCGGCGCGAATCCCTGATTCTTGATCCATGTAAAAAACGATCTTTCTGGCCCCAGACATCATCAGCTTCAGAAACTGAAAATGCCCGTAAATGGTATATTCCGAGTGAACCTGAGCCCCATGGCTCGGAAGTTGACTGAGGGAGTTGGGATGATCGAAGACCTCCACATCATCCCTGCCTATCGCTTCCTGATAGGTTGCCAATACCTTTGCCGGAACAGAAGCTGCTGTCTTAGATTTGGGCGTCTTCGCATGAAGAGCGGCGGCTTCGTAGTCTGACGGCATCCAGAGCCTGGCATACCGCCGAAATGGAAGTGGCAGCATGTCTTCCTCTGTTTTGGCCACCTCGTCGGCAATAGCGTCGATATCCACGAACGGATCGTAGTCGAGGTGCATGCCGAAGACATAGCTCGTTCCCAGATCCGCACTGCCGATGCCGTGAAGGATGATGTTGCGGCGGTTTTTTTGGCGAGCCCAGTTGACGACATAGTCCTGCCTGTCCACTGCCAGATACCGTTCGCCAAGATTCATTTGCGGAAGAATGCGTTCCCGCCCGGCGACAAATGCCAGACATTGGCGATGGATAAACCCTATATGCTGCATCAAAGAACGAAATTGAATTTCCTTGATTTCGCAGATTCGGTTGAGTGGTGTTTTGTTGACCAGCAGTTCGAAAATACCGATATTTTTATAGCCGTGGACGTTCTGTCTGGAAATGGGGCTTTTCTTGGGATCGGGAATGGTTACGGAGAATACCTTTCCGCAGGCTTTGCAACGAAACCGGTCGCTTCCTGATTTGGTTTTTCCAAAACGTTGATAACGAAAGGGGTGTGCGTCAACTTCAATGCAGTTGTTGTGACATCCTGAGTTTGGGCATGTGGTTTGGGGGGTCTTGGGAATGAGATATTCTAAGAACCTGCCCACCTCTTCGTAAATAGCCTGGTTACTTTTCAGAGTGGGATATTCGCCGCATTTCTGACAATGCAATCCTGGAACATTCTTCTTTTGTGCAATAACTGTGTAGGTATCCCGATTCGGATTGCTTTTTGCCCCGGGGCCTCTAGGCTGCGGTGCTTGGCTGGCCGGCACCCCAAAGTTGCTGCAGAGCGGGTTTTTGCAGAAATTGACCTGAATGCCACCAACTTCCAAAGGTATTCGGGGTAAGTTCATTTTCGCAGACAAAAGAATCCCCTCCATTTTGAAATGAAGGGGATCTTATACCATTAGAAAATTTTTTCAACACCTAATGTAAGAGGCTAGCCTAACCGGGCGGCCTTTTTTTGCCGGAGAAGGGCCATTCCTTAGAGGGGCAGCAGTTTTTTGCCGTATACCTCGTTGATGACCTGGGCCAGGCCGGTATAGATGGCCGAGAAACCACAGAAAATGCCTTCAAACCCGGCGATGGTGCCGATGGTGTGGCGCAGGGGATTTGTCACCGGAATGGCGTGCTCGATGGCCAACAGGGCAAACAGGATGGTCAGGGTGAAAAAGACCACCTGCAGGGCGCGGGTCAGCTTCAGGGTGCCGAAGAACAGTACCAGGGTAAACAGTCCCCACATGCCGAGGTAGGCGACCAGGGCGGCGTCGTCCGTGGGCGCCGCTTTGCCGAAGCCCATGTCCGGCAGGACCCAGAGACCGACCAGGGTCAGCCAGAACAAGCCGTAGGAGGTGAAGGCGGTAGTGGCAAAGGTGTTGCCTTTTTTCCATTCCATGCAGCCGGCGATGATCTGGGCCACCCCGCCATAGAAAATACCCATGGCCAGAATCATGGAACTGAGTCCGAAGATGCCGGCATTGTGGAGATTGAGCAGTACGGTGGTCATGCCGAACCCCATGAGCCCGAGGGGGGCTGGGTTGGCGGTGGTGTCGAGAATCCTGGTTTGCTCTGCCATGTCTGTGGCCTCCTTGTTGAAGGATTACATTGAGAAAGGTGCTGCCCTCATGGCGAAAACGCTCCGGCGGCGTCACGCTCCAAATGGTCTTCTGGAAAGGACAGCTGGGAAATATTGGATTTCAAGCTCCTCGGGAAGGCGGAATGGTCAAACGAGACAAGGACCCGGCTCGTTGAAAGTGAATTTCTGGAAAGGTCTTCTTTTTAATGTGCTATTTAGCGAATCTGATGAAGAATAAAATTGATGATAAAAAACATCTACTTGTTTTTTCCATTATGTTTGTATACGTTCTCTAGTTTACGTATACGAAAAATATAGTATTTGGCAATATTGCCGTGCTTAATCAAATCGAAGCGAATATACTTAATATAAAATGCAAGATCAACAAAAGTTTTAAGTATTTTTTCTGTATTTCAATCACCGTTTTTTAAACCGTGTTTTATTTGTCAGTGTTTTGAGGGCAATTGACATCAGGGAATTTTCCTTGCTATCGTCATGAATCGGTCTTGTGAACATGACGGGGCGCACGGTTGAGGCAGATCGGCGAATGGAAGAAGTGGATCTAAAAAAATTTCCTGCGGCAGCCGGAGTCTACCTGATGAAAGGGGGCCAGGGAGAGGTTCTGTATGTCGGGAAGGCCAAAAACCTCCGCAACCGGTTGCGGAGCTACTTTTCCACCCAGGGCGACGGCCGACCCCACATCCGTTTTCTCCTCAAGCGGGTCGTTGCGGTCGAAACCATCGTGACCGATACGGAAAAGGAAGCGTTGATTCTCGAAAACACCCTCATCAAGCAGCACCGGCCCCGGTACAACATTATTCTGCGGGACGACAAGACCTACCTGTCCCTGCGCCTCGATCCGGCCGAGGAATTTCCGACCCTGCAACTGGTACGCAAAGTCGTGCGGGATGGTGCCCGCTATTTCGGCCCCTATTCCTCTGCCACCGCGGTGCGGGCCACATTGAAGGAAATCTTCCGGATTTTTCCCTTGCGTCGCCATCCGTTGGAAGCCTGCCGGCGTCGCAGCCGTCCCTGTCTGTATTTTCAGCTTGGTCAGTGCAGCGGTCCCTGCCATGGTGCCATCAGCCCGGAAGCCTATGGGCAGATGGTGGCCGGCGCCCTGGCGCTGCTGTCCGGCCGGGAAAGCGAGGTAATGACCCTGCTGCGGCAGCGCATGGCGGAAGCGGCCGGCCGCCTGGCCTATGAGGAGGCCGCTCGCTGCCGGGATCAGATTCGCGCCATCGAGCAGACCATTGAACGGCAGAAGGTGGTGGAGGCCGGGGCCGGTGATCAGGACGTGGTGGGATTGTTCCGGCAGGGCGGGGAGGTGGAGGTGGCTTTGTTGTGCGTGCGCGAGGGCAAGCTCATCGATCGGCGCAGTTTCGTTCTGGAATGGCGCCTGGCCGAGGAGGAACTATTGTCCTCCTTTTTGCAGCAGTTCTATGGTCGGGAGGTGTTCATTCCCGATCGTCTGCTGTTGCCCCTGCTGCCGGAGGATGCCCCTGCCCTGGCGGAATGGCTGACGGAGTCGAAGGGCAGAAAGGTCGAGATCCTGGCCCCGCGGCGCGGTGTGCGGCGGTCGCTGGTCGAGATGGCGGCCCGCAATGCAGAAGAAAGTTTCCGCGAACGCGGCTCCCGCCAGGAGGCGCGGGAAGGGGTGTTGCGGGATATTTCCGAACGCCTGCAGCTGCATCGTCTGCCCCGGCGCATGGAGTGTTTCGATATTTCCAACGTCCAGGGGCGTTTCAGTGTCGGAAGCATGGCGGTGCTGATCGACGGCGAGGCGGACAAGAGCGCCTATCGGCATTACCGTATCCGCACCGTGTCCGGCAGCGATGATTATGCCGCTCTTTATGAAGTTTTGCGCCGCCGACTGCGACGCGGGCTGCAGGAGCAATCGCTGCCCGATTTCATTCTCATCGACGGCGGCAAGGGACAGCTCGGTGTACTGCAGGCGGTTCTTGAGGAACTGCGGCTGGCGGACCGCATCGACGCGGCCGGTATTGCCAAGAGCCGGGTGGTGGCCAATGTGCGGGGCAAGGCGGTGGAGCGCAGCGAGGAGCGTTTTTTCCTGCCCGGCCGCAAAAACCCGGTGATTCTGCCCCAGGGGTCGCCGGCTCTGTTCATGCTCCAGGGCCTCAGGGACGAGGCCCATCGTTTTGCCATCACCCGGCACCGCAAGCTGCGCCGTCGTAGCACCCTGACCTCCGTGCTGGAGGAGATTCCGGGGATCGGGCCGCGTCGCCGCCAGGCACTTCTGCGGCACTTCGGCAGTGTCAAACAGATTCAGGCTGCCGGGTTGGAAGACTTGCGGGCCATGCCGGGTTTGCCGGCCGAACTGGCAGAGCGTATTTTTTACGCCCTGCATGGTTCCCAGACCTCGGAATGAGGTATTTCCCTAGTGTCCCGTGCGGTTAGTCCTGTCTTCAAATTCCGGCCCTTTTGGTCGCCGGCTGCGTTCCGCCTTCTCGGCTTAACTCTGGCTAGGCCTGCGTCGGCGCGCCTTGCCGGCAACCAAAAGCTCTCAGAATTTCTTGACACGGCTAACCGCACGGGACACTAGCCGGGGGTTTTCCCCGGGCCGCGGCCGTAACGCCAGGTGAGATCGGCCAGTTGGCTTTGCAGGTCGAGGGTCAGGGCCTCCTCGGCCAGCCGCCAGCTCCAGTTGGCCGAGGGGCGCCCGGGAACGTTCATGCGCGCGCTGCTGCCGAGGCCGAGCAGATCCTGCAGGGGCAGCACCGCCAAACGGGCTACGCTGGCCTGGGCCATGCGGATCAGATCCCAGGGCATTTCCGGTGGATTTTTACCCAGGTAGGCGGCGACCTCGGCGCGGCGAGCCGACGGCAGGGAACTCCACCAGCCGAGGGTGGTGTCGTTGTCGTGGGTGCCGGTGTAGATCACGCAGTTGGCGTTCAGATTGTGAGGCAGGTACGGATTGTCGGGTCCGGAGTCGAAGGCGAATTGCAAAATTTTCATGCCGGGCAGCCCGAAGTCATCGCGCAATTCTTCAACTTCCGCAGTGATGATGCCGAGGTCCTCGGCGATGAAGGGCAGATCCCCGAACTCACGTTGCAAGGCTTCGAACAGTTCCGCGCCCGGACTCGGCCACCACTGGCCGCTGACGGCCGTCGGTTCATGGGCGGGGATGGCCCAACAAGCCACGAAACCGCGGAAGTGATCGATGCGCAGCAGGTCGCACTGGGAGAGGTTCCAGGCTACCCTTCGTCGCCACCAGGCGAAGTCTTCCTGGCGATGCTCATCCCAATGGTAGAGGGGGTTGCCCCAGCGTTGGCCGGTGGCGCTGAAATAGTCGGGAGGAACGCCGGCCACCGCAACCGGTTGCCGTCCTTCGTCCAGGCAGAACAACTCCGGCCGGGCCCAGACATCGGCGGAATCCAGGGCCACGAAGATGGGCAGGTCGCCGAGCATGCGCACTCCGCGATCATGGGCGTAATGGCGCAAACGCTGCCACTGCTCAAAAAAAACGAACTGGGTGTAGCGCCGCAGGTGCAACTCTTCATCCAGCCCCTCCCGCCACTGGGCCAATGCCTGGGCCTGACGGGTACGCAGTTCCTCGGGCCAACGCTGCCAGGGTCGGCCGTTGCAATGCTGGTGCAGTGCGTCGAACAGGGCATAGTCTTCCAGCCAATCGGCCTGTTCCCGGCAGAACAGATCGAAGGCCTGTTGTCGCTGTGGTTCTCCGCCGGCCCGGAAACGTCGCGCGGCTTTGGCCAGCAACCGCTCCTTGAAGGCTGCAACGGCAGGAAAATCGATGGATTGATCCGTCGCCGGGGCCAGATTGGCCAGGTCTTCCTCTTCCAGGTCATCAGTCTCCACCAGCAACTCCGGACAGATGAGCAGCGGGTTGCCGGCAAATGCGGAGCGGGTGCTGTAGGGGGAGTGGCCGTAGCCCGTTGGTCCCAGGGGCAGAATCTGCCAGATCTGCTGACCGGCGTCGGCCAGAAAGTCGACAAAACGGATGGCTTCGGCACCGAGGTCGCCGATACCGTGACGGCCGGGCAGGCAGGTCGGATGAAGCAGCACGCCGCTGGCCCGGCCCTGCGGCCAGCCTTTCGATAAGTGTTCCATGGGAGCAACCCTTTCTTTTCCGGGGTTTTGGATTTTTATCAAAGGTACGTTTTCGCCCCGTCTCTGTTTGCTGCTTTGACTGCCTGACGCAAAGAGTATGGCATGCCGGGCCGGGAATTCCAATCGGATGTTCCAATGATCCTGCCTGCGGCCGTCGGCACGGCCCGAATGTTTTTGGCTTGAAAGAGTACAGGGGAACCGTTGAACTGCACCTGCCATGCAGGATGCTATAATTTTCAACATGTTCCAGCTAGTGTCCCGTGCGGTTAGTCCTGTCTTCAAATTCCGGCCCTTTTGGTCGCTGGCTGCGTTCCGCCTGCTCGGCTTAACTCTGGCTAGGCCTGCGTCGGCGCGCCTTGCCAGCAACCAAAATCTCTCAGAATTTCTTGACACGACTAACCGCACGGGACACTAGGAGGTTGTCGGACTATCCATGCGCTGGCTGCAAATTCGGCTCTTTGGCCCATATTTCAGCTCCTTTTCGGCCCATAGCTACGGCTATGAACCTTCAAACGAGCTAAAATCTGTGCTCAAACATCCAAATTTTCGCTTCAACCCGGATAGTCCGACAGCCTCCTAGCAACCGGAAAGGGGGGGCCAAATGGTTCGGAGGATCGGATTGACTCTGGTGGGATTGTTCTGCGCTGGGTTTCTGCTTCTGAACGGCTGTGACAGGATGCGGTCCGGCGACAATGCGACGGACAGAACAGAAAATGGCGAGGCAGAGGGCCAACGTCCGGAAATCACCCCCGGCCGGGATGCAGGCCGGAACCATGCCGAAGGCGCGGCTTTATTCGACCGGCACTGCGCCGGTTGTCATCCGCAGGGCGGCAATACCATCAATAGCCAAAAGACTCTGGACAGTCGCAGTCTGGCTGCCGGCGGTATCACGACCAGGGCTCATATCGTAGACAAAATGCGCCGGCCGGGGCCGGGCATGCCGCGCTTCGATAAGGACCGGCTTTCGGATGCGGAGGCGGAAAAAATCGCCGCCCATATTCAAGCCAGTTTCTGAACGGACCTCGAAGTACCGGTCCAGCCGAAAAAAAGCCGGTGCAGCGAACCCCTTTCAGGAGCCGTGGCGGTCAGGGGGCCTTGCGGGGCGGCCGCCGGCCGGCCAGGAGGGCGGCCAGTACGCCGAGGGCCACGCCGAGAAGCAGGGTGGCCAGCAGCATGATGGCCAGGGGCGGGGCCACGGTCCACAGCAGCAGGCGGATTTCCGCCGGGCCGGTGTTCTGGGCGATGAGCAGCACCGCCAGGAGGATGAGCAGGGTGGTGAGGTAAAGCTTCAGTCTGGTCATAATGGCAACTCCGGTTCGGTCCAGGTGGGCGGCTCGTCTTCAGAAGATCAATTCCGGTCCGGCATAGCGTCGCGCGAGGTGGGGCGGCAGGCCGGCCCGCTCGGCACGCAGGGCCGGCGGCAGGTGATCCAGTAGGTCCTGGGCGGTCATGCCGTCCTCCCCCCGGGATGCGGCGGCCAGGTCACCGGCCAGACCATGCAGCAGGACGCCTTTGCAGACCGCTTCCGGCAAGGGCAGGCCCAGGCAGAACGCGGCGGCAATGGTGCCGGTCAGCACATCACCGGAACCGGCCGAGGCCAGGCCGCTGTTGCCGCTGAGATTGATGAAGACCCGGCCGTCGGGGCAGCCGATGAGGCTGTGGGCTCCTTTGAGCACCACGATGGCATTGAGGTCGCGGGCCCCCCGGCGCACTGCAGCCACCCGGTCGGATTCGATGGCGCCGATGCTCAATCCAGTCAGGCGCGCCATTTCCCCGGGATGGGGGGTGAGCACGGTTGGCGCCCGCCGTTGCTGCAGCAGTTCCGGCCTGGCGGACACCGCCGTCAGGCCGTCGCCATCGATGAGCAGCGGCCGCAGGGTGGCGGTCAGTTCCCGGGCCAGTTGCTGGGTTTCTTCGTCCAGGGACAGGCCCGGTCCCAGGACCACGAAATCCTGACCGGCAGCCGTGGCCAGCAGGGCTTCGCGATTCGCCAGGGCCAAACTACCGCCGGCCGTTTCCCCCTGCGGCAAAAAGACGATTTCACTGCCCTTCATGGCGATAAAGGGGGTGATGCCGGCCGGGGCCGCCAGGCGGCTGTAGCCGCCGCCGGCCTTGAGAAAGGACAATGCCGCGAAACAGGGTGCCCCCAGGTATCCGGCAGCGCCGGCAATGAACAGCGCCTGGCCGAAACTGCCCTTGTGACCGGTGGCCGATCGGGACGGCAGGGGCGGCGGCAGGTTGACGGCCAGTTGCAAGGTCGCATTTTCCAACAACGCACGGGGCATGCCGATATGGGCCACATGCAGTTGGCCGCCGCAGGCAAAGCCCGGATACAGCAGGTTGCCCGCCTTGGGCAGGCCGAAGGTGACCGTATGACTGGCCTGCACCGCGCAGCCGAGGATCTGGCCGGTGTCGCCCTGCACTCCGGAGGGGATGTCGAGGCTCAGGACCGGCCGGCCGCTGGCATTGATGGCATCGATGACCGCTTGATGCAGACCGTCGACTTCACGACTGAGGCCGGTGCCGAACAGAGCGTCGACCAGCACCTCGCCTGCCGCCAGTCGCTCGGCCAGGCCCTCGGCGCCGGACAACCGCTGGACCGGCACAGGCAACCGCTCCAGCATGGCCATCTGACGTCGGGCGGCCCCCTTGAAACGTTCCGGATCGCCGAGCAGCAGCACCTCAACCTGTCCGCCATGGCTGTGGATGTGGCGGGCCACGACCAGCCCGTCACCGCCGTTGTTGCCCAAACCGCACACCACCACGAAGGATCGTCCGAAGACCGGCCCCATGCGGGTTGCCAGAACGGCGAAGGCAGCGTGTCCGGCGTTTTCCATCAATAGATCTTCGGCGATGCCGAAGCGGTCGATGGCGGTGGCATCCATTTCGCGCATCTGGGCAACGGTGCTGATTTTCATGGCGCCTTCCCGGGCAAGGTGTTACGGGGTTGGATGAGCCGACTCCGGCCAGGCCATCAGATCCGGTTCGGCAAGCAGGAAATCGGTGACCGCATCGAGGTCCGGCAATACCCGCCAGGCCCCCGGAAACTCCTTTTCCGGCGCCAGGCTGCTGGGTACCACAATACAACGAAGGCCGGCACAAAGGGCAGATTGCAGGCCGCGAACGGTATCCTCGATGACCAGGCATTCCCCGGCGGACAGGCCGGAACGGCCCAGGGCCTTGAGGTAGGGTTCCGGGTGCGGCTTGGTCAAGACAAAGTCCTCACGGGTCAGAATGAAGTCGAACAGGTCAAGCAACCCGTTGCGGCGGTGGATGAGTTCAAAATGATGACGTTGGGAGCTGGTGACCACGGCCATGCGCACCTTGGTGTGCAGTTCCGTCAGGGCCCGGCGCACTCCCGGGCGCGGCGCGATGCCGGAGGCCAGCAACTGCGCATAACGCTGGTCCTTGCGTTCCCGCAGAATGGCTATGGTTGCCGCGTCCAGGCCGCGTTGTGCGGCCAGTTCCAGGCAGCTCTTGCCCGCGTCGAGGGTAGTCCGGATGAATTCCGCCAAGGACAGATCGATGCCCACTTCCCCCAAGGTTTCCTGCATGGCCTGGAAATAGAACTGTTCCGTCTCCACCAGGATGCCGTCATTATCCCAAAAAATGGCTTTGATCACGCTGCTTTCCTTGTGTTGTCCGGGCGGATTGAAGGCGCCCTCAGGGGATCGTTGCAGGCAGCAACGTGAATTCTTCCAGGACTCCGGAGAAGTTGGCGGCCCGGGGGCTGGAACAGCGATAGGAGAGGGCATCCAACTGCAGGATGCCTTTGCCCTTGGCTTCATTGAAACGCAACCGCATGCGTCCCTCGGCCACGGTATTTTCTGATGAAATGGCAAAATGCCGGTAGGGGTCCTTGGGACTGAGGGTGAACTGGCTGAGGGGTTGCGAGTCTTTCATGAGGCGAACATTGACCGTCCGCCCCGGTCCGCTTTGCCATTCCAGGTTCATGCAGGCGAAACGTTGCGCACCTTGGCTTTGTTCCATCTCGCCGGCCAGGGCCGAACCGCTCAGGATTAGCAGGCTGCAGAACAGGATGATTGCGGGTTTCATGTCTTTTGCCTCCATCAACGACCGAAATGATATGCCCCCGAAGGCAGCCGATGAAGCTCCCGCCGAAGGGCTGGGGAAAAAATTCCCTCATTCTCAATTCTTTGTAACCCGGACACCCGCCAAGGGTCAAGAATCCTCCCGGCAACTCCAGGCTGGTTCAGCCGGTTAGGTCCGCCGCCTCTCCGCGCAGTGCCTGGATAGGGTTGTGCTACAACAGACGATCCTTGACCGCCAGAGTGGTGACCGGAGCATGGGAGTGGCGGGCGAACAGCAGGTCGTGTCCCAGACAGAGTCCCATGGCGATATTCAGGTCGGTGCCGGCAGCCTGCAGGGCCAGGGCCTGGCCGATCGGATTGCAGGAAACACCTCGATCCCCCGGTACCAGCGCCTCTGCCGGCAAGCGGCAGAGCTTGCAATCGACCCGGACAACCTCGAAACTTTCTGCCAGCAGGGCTTCAAGTCGACAAGCCTCAGCCCGGAGGGCCACGCAGTGGGCAAGGCCCAGGCGCCGCCAGCCGGCGGCATCGGCGAAGCGTATTAGTTCTTCAAGGCGATTCAGGCCACGGCCCTTGGCCGCGGAGGCCAGAGCCATGAGTTGCAGATCGTCGTCCCGGTAGGCCGCCAGGCAGGCGTGTTGCTCCTCGCTGAGGGTGACGGAGCTTTGGGCGGGGGTGAGCATGTTCGTCTCCATGATGCGGGTGGCCGGCCAAGCGGGCCGCGCGGCCGGTGCCGGCGATCCAGGTCGGCAGGTTAGTTGTTCAGATAGAATTCCACCGTGGATACTACCCGGACGGTTTTTTCCATTTGATTTTCTTCCATGAAGCCCGGCGCCTGATCCCGCGGCAGGATGACGAAGACCCCCTGGCTGGCGCGGCGAATGGCGCCCAGGCGGCTGGCGGAATCCTGGGCGAACTGCTGGGCGGCTTGGCGGGCATTGGCTGTGGCTTCGGCGATCATCTCCGGTTTCAAATCGTTGAGCCGGGTAAAGAGGTAGGTGGGACCACCGCTGGCGGCGAGCACCACGCCCGCGGCAACCAGATCTCCCACGTCCTGGCTGGCCTGGCGAATCCGCTCCGGCTCGGTGCTGCGCACCATCAGGGTCTGGGCAATGATGTAGCGGCTTTCGACCGGGCCGCTGCGATAGGGATCGGCGAGCCGATCGGTCACCTCCAGGGCCTGGAGTTCGGCCGACGCGGCCGGCAGACCATGGCTTTCCAGAAAGGCCAGGACCTTGGCGCGACTGTCCCGGATGGCTGTTTGGGCCCGGTTCAGGTCATCATCGGTGGCCACGAAGCGCAGCGGCCAGAAAGCCGTATCGGCAGTGACGCTGCGCTCGGCGACCCCCTTGACGGTCACGAAGCGCTCGACGGAACGGCCCCGGTAAAATCCGTGTCCGACGAGCCAGCCGCCGGCGGTCAGACCCAGGGCCAGAAGCAGGGCGGCAATGATGCGGGAAGGTTGTTCCATGGCTCCATCTCCTTTGTGCGGTATGGTCAGTCGATGTGTTGCAGAATGACGAACCTGCGGTACAGCCAGCCTCCGGCATAGAAGGTGATGCCGACCACCACCAGACAACCGATGCGCATCAGCGGGGCGGCCCGGTCAAGATCGAAGAACACCAGCTTGACGGCAGAAAGGGCAAATACCAGCAGGGAAGATTGGCCCAGAAGACGATCCCGCCGGATGCCGGCCAGGGCCAGGCAGGCCAGGGCCAAAACACCCCATGCCAGGGATATGGCCAAACGACTGTCAAAGATCTGGCTGGCGGCGGCCATGGCCGCCAGGTGCCCGAGGCTGAGCAGGGCGATGCCAAGGTGCGGCAACCTGGATTGCCGCTGACGGGCAAACAGGTATCCGGCGTATAGCGTCACGGTAAAGGCCGAGGTCAACAGGGGGCGTGCGGGGACCACCGGCAGGTGGCGGTTGGCAATGGCTGCCAGAAAATTGACCGACCAGACCGATCCCAAGCCCGCCAGCAGCGGCCAGTCTCCGCTTTTGCTGTGGTGTGGCCAGCGCAGCCAACAGGCCGCCAGCGGCACGGCCAGCAAGGCGGCCCACGGCTGCCAGCGGGTCGGCAGCAGTACCAGGTAGCCGGAATGAAACAGGGCCATGGCGGCGTAAAAGCTGACCAACAGCCTGCCGCCGGGCAAAGGTACGCGCAGCGCCAGGCGCGGCACCAGGAACAGGATCCAGAAGGGCAGGATGCTTGCCAGGGCCAGCCATGCGGTCAGCCGCGGCAGGTGGCTGCCAAGGACACTGAACTGAAACAGGTAGAAAAGGGCTACCGCCGGCAGGTGGAACAGAGCTGCAGGAATATCCAGAGGACGTCGGTGGCGGAGAGTGAAGGCGGCGGTCCAGGTTGCGAACAGGGTTGCCTGACCGGCCTGCACCAGGCCAAGGGTCCGCCAATGCAAGGGGGCAACGATGTACCAGAGCAACTGAAATCCGAGCAGGCCCAGGTAGAGGGCCGCCAGGTAATAGCGACGTCGGCCGGTCCAGAGGGAAAACAGTCCGAAGCCGATGCCCCAGGCGCCGTAGAACAGGGCGATGCGCCCCAGATCGCGGGACCCGGAATGGAGCAGAAAGGGCGCGGAGTAGGAGCCCAGCACCGCAAACAAGGCATAGAGGTCGCTGGCAAATAAACGGCACAGCAGCAGGGAGCCGACGCAGACCACCAGAATGCCGGCACCCGTCGGCAACGGTCCGATGAGGTGGTAGTGCAGATGGGCAGCATATAGGGTCAGAAACAAAATGACCATGCCGGCGGCCGGCAGCAGGCCGGCGTAACCGCGGTCGTTTCGGCGCAGTGCCAAACCGGTGGCGATGAGGGAACCGGCACCCAGCACCGCCAGGGCGAGTTGCCGTAGGGGCGTCAACCAGCCCGTATCCACCGCCAGCTTGATCAGGTAGGCCGCGGCCAGCACCAGCAGCATGGCGCCGCACCAGCCCAGCAGCCCGGTGACGGGATTGCCGCGGTGCTTCGGTGAAGCATCCGGTGTCTCCGGTGTCGCCGGCGGGCTGAAGGTAAACCGGGGTTCCTCGGCCGGCGGCGGCAGGCAGGTCATGCCCAGGTGGTCTTCTATCTGCTGAAGTCGCTTCTCCAGGGTGTCCAGCCGTTTATGTACATCGTCCATCAAATCCCTCCGGGAAGATTGACTGGCGCCCGAAACTGACGCCGATACCGGCGTCTGCGCCGCATAAAACAACGCCCGTGGGTGTTTCAAGCAGCAATTGGCGGGCCGGCCGGGCAAGGGACCATTTTCCACCCTGACTCCCTGTATAGTCAAGCCGGCCCGGTCGAATTTTTGAATATTTTTCAGCTGCTCAGTCCGGTATCGCGTTGGTAACGCAAAGAACATGCCTGCCAGACCGGCAGTCGGGCCCGCCGGCCGGCAGGGGCAGGCTGGCCTGGATTTCGCATGGAGTCAAGGGCGCCATTTTGTTCGTCCGGTTAGTGGCCAAAAAGGTTTTCGGCGCGCCTTCGGGGATGTGGCGGACGGGAATTTTTCGCAGGGAGAGCAGACTGATATGGATTTTGCCAGCAATATCGAAGAGGCCGTCAGGGAAATTTTCGAAACCATGGTCGGGTTGGATATTCATGGCCTGACCGAGGCCGATCCACCGCGGAGTTCGGCCGCTTCCCTGACCGGCATGATCGGCCTGGCCGGAGAGCTGCAGGCGACCTTGCTCATCCATCTGCCCGAGCCGGTGGCGGTGGCGGTCACCAATGCCTTTCTCGGGCTCGACCTGCAGGCAGTGGACGAGGACGTTAAGGATGCAGTGGGCGAACTGGCCAATATGGTGGCCGGCGGCATCAAGTTCCGCTGCCCCGAGCAGGGCAAGGAGATCGAACTGTCGATTCCCTCGGTGGTATGGGGCAAAGGCTACAGTTGCGAGGCCACGGGTCGCTTCGAGTGCACAGCGCGAACTTTCGGCCTTGAGGCGGGCCCCTTGGTGGTTGAACTTCAGGTCAGAGTCTGAAATCAAGACGCCGTTCCCGGCGGAACGGCGTCTTGGGGTGCCGCGGTGTTACCATGTCTTCACTTGGTCGGTCAACGGGTGCGGGGCGGAATTGCACCCGTTTCGTCGGAGATGATGATTTCCACGCGCCGGTTCAGTTGGCGTCCGGCGGCGGTCGCGTTGGTGGCAACCGGGAAGGCCTTGCCGTAGCCGCGTATCTCGATGCGCTCGGCTTCTATGCCACGTGCCATGAGGGCTTCCCGAACCGCGTTGGCGCGCCGTTCGGACAGGCGCAGGTTATACTGGTCCGACCCGACGCTGTCGGTGAACCCTTCGACCATGACCCGGCGTTCCGGATACTTTTTCATGAAGGCCGCCAGTTTGTCGACGGCTACCAGTCCGGCCGGTTTCAGGTTGGCTTTGTCGAAATCAAAAACCACCGCACCCAGGGTGACGACCATGCCGCGTTCTGCCTTGACGGCCTCCATTTCGGCCAGTTCGCGGGCCAGTTGGTCGGCTTTTTCCTGGGCCGTTCTGGCTTCCAGCATGGCCTGTTCCGCAGCCAATCGCTGAGCTTCGGCTTCCTGGCCGGCCAGCAGGGCCGCCTGGCGTTGCGCTTCCAGTTCCTCCATGGCCTGCATGGCCGCCGCTCTCTGGGCTTCCGCTTCCTCCATGGCTTTCATGGCCGCGGCTCTTTCGGCTTCGGCCTGTTGCCGGGCCAGGGTGGCTTCGGCGGCCCGGGCTTCAAGCAGCACCCGGTTGCGTTCCTCACTGGCCTGGGCGATGGCGGCCTCGGCCATTTTCTGATTGCCGATCTCCTGGGCGATGGCCGCATGCTGCTTGGCGAGGTAGGCGTGGTGTTCCACGGCCGCCAATTCGCCTTTCTGCTGGAACAACTCGTCGGCCTTGCTCAGCTGCATTTCCGCTTTTTTCAGCTCCAGGGGTGCCGAGCGTACGACAGTGGGGTTGGCCTGGGCGGCCTGGAAGGCGGCGCGGGCTTCGTCCAGGGCCGGATTGGTGGTCGCCGTCGGGGCACAGGCGGCGAGGCTCAGGCCAAAGGCCAGCAGAAGCAGTGCCGACAGCCGAGCCGGGAATTTTTTCTGTATGTTCATGGACATGATGACCTCCTGGAAAGTCGATGGCGGTTATTGGGGGCGACTGCGCCGGATTTCTTCCCGCATCACTTCGATGCTCTTCTGCAGTTCATCCACGGCCTTTTGCGACTTGGCGGTGGCCGCTTTGGATTCCGCCAGCTTGGCATCCAGTTCCGCCTGTTCCAGCAGGCGCTGGGCGCCGGTGTAGTCGCGGGCCTGCAGAGCCGCCTTGGACTGTTCGATCTTGTCCCGGGCCAGTTTCAGTTCCAGCGGCGCGTATTCATAGGCGCCGGCGCCGGAGGCCCTCTCAACCGCCGAACTGGCCAGGGCCATTTCGCTGGTTGGCGGCTGCATGGTTGGCGCGCAGGCTGTTACAGCCAATAGCCCCAAAGCCGGGAAAAGCACTCCTCGGAATACTCTCTTGTTCATGTTTGCCTCCGTCTGACAATGTTTGTGATTTCCCGGGATGGTGAGTGGCCGAACTTCCCCTTCCTTTACGACAAACATTCTGGCCAATCCCCGGAGTCTCCACGAAACTGCTACATACCTTGTAAAGGCTAGCACGAAAACTCGGTTTTTCAATACGGCACGATGATGAATTTCCAACCTTGAGAATGCAGAACAGGGTCAGAACTTCCTGTCATTTCAAGAGAGAAGGCGGTAGTTATTCCTTCTCAACTCCTTCGGTTAAAGTATTAGGACTGTTGGCCTGGTTCTGCCACTGCAGAAAAAAGGGTTTGCTGGCTTCACCGAAATACAGGGAGCGATGGGGAAAGGGGATCTCGATGCCGTGTTCGTCAAAGGCCATTTTGACCCGGCGCAGGAACTCGCGGCCCACCATCCACTGGCGGATGGGTTTGGTCTTGATGCGACCCTTGATGACTACGGCCGAATCGGCGAACTGGTTGACGCCCATGATTTCCGGCGGCGCGATGATCAAGGGGCCGAAGTCCGGGTCCGCCTGCATGCGGTCCAGAACGTCCTGCAGCACCCCTATCACCCGGTCGGTATTTTCCTTGTAGGCCACGCCGATATCGAACACGTAGGCCGACCATTCCTGGGTCATGTTGCTCAAGGTGGTGATGGTGCCATTGGGAAAGACATGCACCACCCCCGCCTGATCGCGCAGCACCAGGGTCCGGAAGTTGACCTTTTCCACCATTCCGCCGGTACCGTTGATGATGGCGACGTCGCCGACCCGGACCTGGTTTTCCAGGATCATGAAAAATCCGGAGATGACGTCCCGGACCAGGTTCTGGGCGCCAAAGCCGATGGCCAGACCGAGAATCCCGGCACCGGCCAGGATCGGTCCGATTTCCACCCCGATTTCCTTGAGGATGATGAGGCTGATGATGGCCCAGAGGGTCAGGCCGATGCCCTGCCGGATCAGCCGGACCAGGGTTTCCACGCGCTTGGCGGATTCCGTCGGCGGTTCGCCTTCGGCTTGACCTTTGCTGATCAGGCGGCGTTCCATTCTTTTCAGGACCTGGGTGGAGATGCGTGCTGCCAACCAGCCGAAAGCGAGGATGATCAAGATGCGAAAACCGGTGAAGATAAGGGTTTCCCAGCGGATGTTGGTGGCGAATTCTTGGAACAGGTTCATGGTGGCTTTTGTCTCCTTTCATCAACGTTGCATTGTGGGACCCGAACCTTTGCTCCCCTCCGGACGGCATGGTTCAGTAGCTGTACTGCAAGCCCATGGTGAGATCGAAGTCGGTTCGCTTGATACCCGTCTTGGGATGACTGTCATGTTCGATAATGCTGGCCAGGCGCAAGGCCCAACCGTAGGACAGGGGGGTTTTGACGGCGGCTTCATTGCGCAGGGTGAACTGTCCCAGACGGGCCAGGCTCGGATAGATCAGCAATTGTTCGGAAAAACTCAGGTTGTTGCTGAAAGCATAACGGAAATGTCCGGCCAGTCGGCCGGACGCCCAGGACTGATCCGGGCCGCTCTGATGTTTTTCATGGAAAAATGCCACGCCTGTCTCCACGGCCAGAGCGCTGCGGGGCGTATCCCAGAACTGATAGCCGGTGCCGGGGCCGATGGCCGAGCGCAGTTCCAGGTTCTTGAAGGTATCGTAGAGCAGTTCGGCGCTCAGATAGGGATAGAAGCGGGGCGTGAGAAAGTAGTCGTAACGCAGGTTGGCATAGGCATTGCGGGTGGTCACCTGACCTTCGGTCTCGGCGTACTTGCCGACCAGGCCCAGGACGAAACGGTGCGGCAGATCCCGGCGACTGGCATTGATGCCGGCGGAAAAACCGATTTTATCGGAATTGCCGCCCTTCAGGCTGGCGCCGAAGGTCAAATCGCCGGCCCAGACCTTGGCCGGAACGGGTTCGGGGTTGATGGCGCGGATCATGGCCAGGTCAAATCGCCGCTCCTCATGGCTGGACAGATGCGCGGCGGGGGTGCGTTCGGCACTGATCGGGCCGTTGTGTTCGGCGCCGTTGGTCAGGCGGATCAGCAAAGGCGTTTCGGAGGTCAGACTTTGGATATGTCCACGCGGGATGGTCAGGCGGCCGGCCAGTTCGCTGTCGAAAACCAGTTGTTCCTGATCGAGGCGAACGATGGTTCCGGTCAGTTGGTCGCCGTTCACCAACCGGATCTGAGCGGCGTGCACCGCCGGCAGGATGGCCAGCAGCCATAGGGCAAGCACCAGGGTGATCCGGGCTGCGCCGGAAGCAGGGAGGCCAAGGCCGGTGCGGAAGCGGGGCAGAGGAAAACAGGACATGATAACTCGGCAGCAATGCAGGGCATGGATGAAGTTCGGAGATAATCCGGAACAACTATAACGAAAAAAGTCTCGGATGTAAAAATGTCGCCGGGCTGCCACGAAGGGCCGTTCAGGCCGCTCCGGCGAATTTCTGCAGCAACCCGGGAATGGCCGCCGGGGAGACCGGGCGGCTGAACAGGTAGCCCTGGCCAATCTGGCATTTGAGGCGGGTCAGAAAGGACAGTTGTTTTTCCGTTTCGATGCCTTCGGCGACGGTTTTCAACCCGAAACTTCCGGCCAGGGCCAGAATCGAGGTGACCAGCTTGACATCGCCGGTATTGAAGGGCAGTTCGCGGACAAAGGAACGATCGATCTTGAGTTTGCTCAAGGGCAGGTTGCGCAGGTACTTGAGGGAAGAATAGCCGATACCGAAATCATCCAGGGCGAATTGTATCCCCAGTTGCTTCAGTCGATGCATGGTGGCGATGGCCCGGTCGACGTTTTCCATGATGGCGCTTTCGGTGATTTCCAGTTCCAGGTTGATCGGATCGAGTCCGGAGCTCTGCAGGATGTGGATGACCCGATCGGCAAAGTCCGCCTGAGCGAATTGCCGGGCGGAGATATTGACGGCGATCTGCAGGTTGGGCCCGCCCTGCTGGTGCCATCTGACACCCTGTTCGCAGGCCTCCTTCAGAATCCATTCGCCCAGAGGGACGATCAACCCGCTCTCTTCCGCGCGTTGAATGAACATTCCGGGTGGCACGCAGGTTGTGGACTCCCCCCAGCGGACCAGGGATTCCAGGCCGATGAGCCGTTGCGTACGCAGATCGATCTGGGGTTGGAATTCCAGGAAAAATTCATTGCGATCGAGTCCCCGGCGCAGCAGTTCCTCGAGAAAAAAGGCCTGATCGACCTGGTGTTTCATGCTGCGGCAGTATATCTGGAATTGATTGCCGCCGCGCCGTTTGGCTTCGTACATGGCGATGTCCGCCATGCGCAGCAGTTCGTTGCCGTCTTCGCCGCCGATGAAGGATTGGGCGACGCCGATGCTCGACGAAAGGTGCATGGTGTGACCGATGGCCTGGAAGGGGTCACGGAAGATGGTCAGCAATTTTTCCGCCAGATGGCCGGCATCGTCGAATTTCTTCAGTTCCTCGCAGATGATGACAAATTCATCGCCGCTCAAGCGGCTGACCGTATCGGTTTCCCGCAGCACCCCCTGAAGCCGCTGGGCGACCTGGCAGAGAATCATGTCGCCTACTTCATGCCCTAGGGAATCATTGATTTTCTTGAACCGGTCCAGGTCCAAAAACAATATCGCAAGACCCCGTTTGAAGCGACGGGCCTTGCTGATGGCCTGCTCCAGGCGGTCCATCAGCAACGCCCGGTTGGGCAGCCCGGTAAGGGTGTCGTGATGGGCCAGTTTCTGCAGTCGCTGCTCAGCCTGTTTGACGGCCGTCAGGTCCCGGACCCGCAGCGCGACGCGCACGGGCATGGAATTGTTTTTTGTCAGGGGGAAGGCTTGGAGTTCCAGGTGCCCGAAGAGTGGGTGGGCGATTTCCCGGATTGCTGCCCGATGATGGAGCAGCACTTCCTGGAACAGGCAGTCCTGACCGGGACAGGCGGTGCCGGAGCAGAAGGTTTGACAGAAAGGAACGGTCTGCAGGGCAGGTTCGGCCAAGTTCCGGCCGATGCCTTGAAAATTGGCGTGAACGACTTTCCCGGTTTCGTCGAGAATGGCACAAAAATCGGGGATGGTGTCGAAAAACAGCTGAAAAATTTCCGAAGGCACGATGGGGGCACCTGATTTGAGGTCCGTCTGTGGTTTTTGAAACAGCTTCGGGAACCGTTACTCGGATCCTGCGAACGGGGTGGCGGCGAAGGGACCCAAAACAGTCCGCAACAACATAACAGATCGCGGTGATGGACCGCAATGGCAAGCTCGTTGCCAGCCGGCAAATTATGATCGAATCGCCCACATTTTCGGCGCCGGAAACGGAGCCAATGCGGCTCAAGGAATAGGAATAGTCCTAAACGCCTGACCGCAAAGCCGTTGCCAAGCAGGGGCAAATAGTCTATTTAATATCCATCGTGGGCATTCCCATTGTTTAGAATTTCCCACTTTTGGTCTTTTTCCGGTACCAACGGCTCAGTAAAGAGGTGATGAACATGATCGACAGTACGCGCCTGGCCGCAGAATTCGCCCGTCTGGCCGCCATTGCCAGCCCATCCTGGCGGGAGGGCCGGATTGCCCGTTATCTCATGGAACGGCTGCAGAGACTGGGTTTCACGGTGCGGGAGGACGATGCCGGTGGCCGAGCCGGGGGGGAAAGCGGCAACCTGATCGCCACCCTGCCGGCCCGGGGTCGGGAATGTGCCTCGCTGCTGCTGTCCGCGCATATGGATACGGTTGAACCGGCCGACGGGGTGCAACCGGTGTTGCGGGACGGGGTGTTTACCAGCGCCGGGGACACCATCCTGGGTGCGGATGACAAGGCCGGACTAGCGGAGATCATCGAAGCCCTGGAAGTGGTGCGTGAGCAGGGTATCGCCCATGGGCCCCTCGAGGTGGTCATTACCATCTGCGAGGAGCAGGGCTTGCTCGGCGCCAAATTGCTCGATTACGGTCAGTTGCAGTCCCGTCGGGGACTGGCGTTGGATACCTCGGGAACGGACCGGCTGATCAACACCGCCCCGGGCGCCAACAAAATGCGTTTCACCATCACCGGCCGCGAGTCCCATGCGGGCATCTCGCCGGAAGCCGGCATATCGGGGATCCAGGTTGCCGCCCGGGCCGTGGCCGTCATGCGCCTGGGTCGTATCGACCATGAGACTACGGCCAATATCGGTACCATTCACGGCGGCCAGGCGACCAATATCATTCCCCGCCAAGTGGTGTTGGAAGGGGAGGCCCGCAGCCATGATCCGGCCAAGCTGGCCGCCCAGACCGAGCACATGATCGCCTGTTTTGCCGAGGCGGCCGCGGCGGCGAGCCGGGACATCGACGGCGAGCCGGTCGAAGTCCGGGTCGATCAGCAGGTTGTAAGCGACTATCCGCGCATGGCTGTCGGCCGGGATTCGGCCATCGTCACCCTGGTGCAGCAGGCAGCCGGGCGCCTAGGGCGCGATATGGAGCTGTGCGACGGTGGCGGCGGCAGCGATGCCAACATCTTCAATGCTTATGGCATCGAAACCGTCATCCTCGGTACCGGCATGAACCGGGTTCATTCCGTCGACGAATGGGTGCGGGTCAGCGATATGGAACGGGTCGCCGAACTGCTGGTCGAGGTTATCCGCTCGGCCTGAGGTCCAGCGTTTTTTCCAACGGATGCCCATGCCGACCAAGACGCCCGCCTGCGGTTGGGGAGAACCCCGACCCATCGACAGCCTGCTGCCGGAACTGCGCCGCTGCCTGGCCGGGGGGCCGGCAGCGGTATTGCAGGCGGCCCCCGGTGCCGGCAAGACCACCCGGGTGCCCCTGGCCTTGCTCCATGAGCCCTGGCTGGCCGGGCAGCGCATCGTCATGCTCGAACCGCGGCGCCTGGCGGCCAGCAACGCGGCGCGCTACATGGCGGCCTGCCTCGGCGAAGAGGTCGGTGGCACCGTCGGTTATGCCATCCGCTTTGAACGGCGCATTTCCGCCGCGACGCGCATCGAGGTGCTGACCGAGGGGTTGCTGACCCGCCGCCTGCAGGAGGACCCGGCATTGAGCGGTGTCGGCCTGGTGATCTTCGATGAATTCCACGAGCGCAACCTGCATTCGGACCTGGCCCTGGCCCTGTGCCGCGATGCTCAGCTCGGGCTGCGCGAGGATCTGCGGCTGCTGGTCATGTCCGCCACCCTGGACGGCGAACCGGTGGCCCGTCTGCTGGGGGATGCCCCTTTGCTCAGCTGCCCGGGGCGCAGCCATCCGGTGGAGATCTCCTATTTTCCCCAGGAGCCGCGCGGTCCGCTGTCCGAGGTGACGGCCAGGGCGGTACGCCGGGCGCTGGCCGAGACGGAGGGTGACATCCTCGTGTTCCTGCCGGGCGTGGCGGAAATTCGCGCCTGCCAGGAGTTGCTGACGACCGAGCCGGGACCCGGACAGCCGTTGCTTTGTCCCCTGTATGGCGATTTACCCTTCGCCGCCCAGGAACAGGCCCTGTTGCCGGGCCGGCAACGCAAGGTGGTGCTGGCCACCAACATCGCCGAGACCAGTCTGACCATCGAAGGGGTCCGAGTGGTGGTGGACAGCGGTTTCATGCGCCGCATGCGCTTTGAGCCGGCCACCGGATTGCCGCGGCTGGCCACCGTCCGCATTACGGCGGCCAATGCCGCCCAGCGGGCCGGTCGGGCCGGGCGTCTCGGCCCGGGGCGGTGCTACCGTTTGTGGACGGAGGCGGCACAGGGCAGCTTACGGCCCTTCGATACGCCCCAGATCCGCACCGCCGATCTGGCGCCCCTGGCCTTGGAACTGGCCCGCTGGGGCGTCCGTCAGGCGGACTCCCTGGCCTGGCTGGATGCGCCGCCCGATGGTGCCCTGGCCGGGGCCCGTACCCTGTTGCGGCAACTCGGGGCTCTGGATGACCAAAACCGGCTCACCAACTCCGGCGCCGCCATGGCGGATTGGCCGGCGCATCCGCGCCTGGCCGCACTGCTGGCTGCCGCCGACAAAGAGGATAAAGCACTGGCCTGCGATCTGACGGCGCTGCTGGAGGAGCGGGATATTTCCCGCCATGCAGGCGGCCCGCCGTCGACCACGGACAGCGATGTGCTGGAGCGGTTGGCCGCCCTGGTCTCCTGGCGCCGAACCGGACGGGCGCCGACCGGGACCGATCCCGGTGCCCTGCGGGCCGTGGCACGGGCCGCCGGACAATGGCGGCGACGTTTACGGGTTCCCGTCGGGGCCGAACCGCAATTGGACGCGCCGACCATCGGCCGCCTGCTGTTGGCCGCCTATCCCGATCGCCTGGCCCGCGAACGGATGCCGGGCAGCGGCCGCTACCTGATGGCCGGCGGCCAGGGGGGCCGGCTCAGTCCGCGCAGCGGGGTGCGCGGCGCGCCTTTATTGGTGGCGGTGGGTTTCAGCGGCGGCCGGGAGGCCGACGGCAACATCTACCTGGCCAGTGCCGTAAGTCGGGAACTGGTCGAGGAACTGTTTGCCCATCGCCTGGCCTGGCAGCGTCAGGTGGTTTGGGACGGCAGCCAGGAGCGGGTGGTGGCCAGGGAGGTGCGATGCCTCGGCACCTTGCTCCTGGCCGAACGGCCCGCCGTGGCCGGAGCCGATGAAGTCACGGCGGCCCTGCTGGACGGTATCCGGCAGTTGGGATTGGAGGCGTTGCCCTGGAACGATGCGGCTATCCAACTGTGCCGACGGGTGAATCTGCTGGCCCGACTCTTTCCGGATGAGGGTTGGCCGGAGTGTTCCTTTGCGGGACTGCTGGCGGAGATGGACTGCTGGCTGCCGCCGGGGCTGACGGGATTGCGCAGCCGCGCCGACCTGGCCCGCATCGACCTGGCGGAATTGTTGACGGCGCGTCTGGATGGGCGCCAGCGCCACCGCCTCGGGCAACTGGCTCCTACCCACCTGCCGGTGCCGAGCGGCCACCGGGTGGCCATCGATTATCAGGAGGAAGGACACCCGGTGCTGGCCGTAAAGTTGCAGGAGCTGTTCGGATTGGCGGCAACGCCCCGTATCGCCGAGGACCGTGTCCCCCTGCAGGTGCATCTGCTGTCTCCGGCCCGGCGGCCCATCGCCGTGACCCAGGACCTGGCCAGTTTCTGGAACCATGGTTATCCCGAGGTGCGGCGGGAACTGCGCGGCCGCTATCCCAAACACCCCTGGCCCGAAGACCCCTGGCGTGCCGTCCCGACCCGGGCGTCGCGCCCTCGCTAGCTGCCGAAACCCCGGAGCCTCCATGTCCCAGCAGTCCCTGTATACCCGCTCCTTCTGTGCCATGGCTTTGGCCAACTTTGCCACCACGGCCAGTTTCGGCGCCTTTTTCCTGTTTCCCATATTCATCGCCCACCGGGGCGGATCCCGGGCCGACATCGGCATCATCATGGGGGTGTTTACCCTGGCCGCCACCCTGTGCCGGCCCTGGGTGGCGGAACTCATCGACCGCATCGGGCGCCGGCGCAGTTACACCCTCGGCTCCCTGCTCATGGTGGTCATGCCGTTCAGTTATCTGCTGCTGGCAGGCCCTTTGACCGCCCTGTCCCTGCCGCTCCTCGGCCTGCGCATCGTCCACGGCGTCGGCCTGGCTCTGTGCTTTACCGCCGCCTTTACCTACGTGGCCGACATCGTGCCTACCGAGCGGCTCAATGAAGGCATCGGCCTGTTCGGGATTTCCGGCCTCATCGGTCTGGCGGTCGGTCCCGCCGTCGCCGAGATGGCCCTTGCCCTGCGCGGGTTCACGGCGTTTTTCTTAGCGGCCGCAGGTCTGGCTTTCATCGGCCTGCTGGCTCATCTGCCCCTGCGTGAAACCTTGTCCGATGGCGGGGAACAGGGCGCCAGGCTGTCCTTTTACCGTGTTTTGCGCCGGCGCAAGATTTTGTTGGTGGGAATTCTGGCGGTGTTGTTCGGTTTCGGCCAGGCCGGGGCCGGCAGTTTCGTCGCCCCCCTGGCGGAAGAACGGCATATCCATCTGGTTTCCATGTTTTTTCTCGCCTATTCCCTGGCCGCCATCGTGGTACGTCTGGCAGGCGGGCGTCTGGCCGACCGGGTCGGCGAACGGCGCATCATTCCCTATGCCCTGGTGATTACCGGCGGCGGCTTGTTGTCCGTAGCCCTGGCCCATGGGACCTGGCCGCTGGCCTGTGCCGGAGCCGTTGCCGGGACCGGACACGGTTTGCTGTTTCCGGCCCTCAACTCCCTTGCGGTGCGGGATGAACCGGCCGCCATTCGCGGCAAGATTACCGGAATCTACACCGGGGCTCTGGATGGCGGTAATTTCGCCGGGTCGGTAGTGCTCGGCTTTATCGGTCAGTGGGCCGGTCTGCCCGCTCTGTTTCTGGCCGCCGGCCTGGCCCTGCTGCTGGGTCTGCCGGTGCTGGCCTGGGAGCGTTCCAGTCGGACCGGATAATTGCTTGACATTCGGGCATCCGTACCTATCATGAGCCTGTTCCCTTTCGCTCCATCCATACCCTGTTCGTGACAGAACAACCAAGGAGTTAAAATGTCCGCCAAACTGCTTGAAGGAAAGGCGGTGGCCGATGCCGTGCTGCAGGACGTAGCCCGGCGTGTCGCCGTTTTGAAGGAAAAGGGCGTCACCCCCGGTCTCGGCACCATTCTGGTCGGTGATGACGGACCCAGTATCAGCTACGTCAACAAAAAGCACGAGGCCTGCAAATCCGTCGGCATCGCCTCCTTTCACATCGAGATCCCGGCCAGCGCCGGTCAGGCCGATCTGCTGGCGGCGGTGCGGGATTTCAATGACAGTCCCGAGGTGGATGCCTATATCATCCAGCATCCGCTGCCCAAAGGTTTCGATTTCAATCAAGCCCTGGCCATGATGGATCCACGCAAGGATGCCGACGGTCTGCATCCGGTCAATCTCGGCAAACTGGTGCTGCAGGAAAAAGGTCCGGTGCCCTGTACGCCGGCCGGCATCCGCGCCATGCTCAAGCATTACGACATCGCCATCGAAGGGCGCGAGGTGGTGGTGGTCGGCCGCGGGCCGACCCTCGGGCGTCCTCTGGCCCTGCTGCTGACCCTCAAACAGCCCTATGCCAATGCCGCCGTGACCGTGGTCCATTCCGGCATCAAGGATCTCGGCGCTTACACCCGGCGGGCCGATATCGTCATTGCCGCCGCCGGCGTTCCGGGCATCGTTACGCCCGACATGGTGCGGCCCGGCGCGGTGGTCATCAGCGGCGGCCTGTCCTGGGAAGGACGCAAACTGCTGCCCGATGTCGATGAAGCCGTCGGTGACGTGGCCGGCTGGATCACTCCGCGCCTTGGCGGCGTCGGTCCGACCACCGTCGCCATGCTGCTGCAGAACACCGTCGAGGCCGCGGAGCACCGCGGCTGAGGGGGATTTGGGCTTCGTTTGAATAAAAGGCGCCCCATCGCATAGGCAGTGGGGTGCCTTTTTTTATGCAGCACAGGTCGTCGTCGGTACCTTGGACGAGGTGCTCTGGGGCCCGGAGGAACTCCGGTGCGGACGCAGTGGGCCCCAATGAAATATCCATGCAGTCCACGCTGTCCCTCATGTCCACCTGGCCTATTTGATAGCATTCATGTGGATCTACAGGAACACCGTTTATATTTTCTGAGAGGTTCTTTCCTCCTGGTTAGCGGCAGCCCATGGCGGCTTGCGGTTTCTTTGAGGTGGCCAAGGCATGTCGAGAAAAGGGTCGGTACGGAATGAGCGCATTAATTTTTGTCGGATTGGCAGTATAAAAGTCTAAAAGGCACCAATCTGTGAACGTTTGGCGAATTTGAAACAGCTTATTTGGTGTGAATATATTAAAAAACAGGACGAACATCGCCCCAAAATATTATTCAATGCTAAAAATGGCTCGGATTTGCTCTGTTGTAGAAGTAGAACTTGTTAATTTAAAGTTTTATTTAATTATAAATTAAATTTTTAAATTTTAATTTATGAAAAATTGACTATTTTATTGAATTTTGCTCATTTGCGGCAGATCACGACCTTGGAAAGTGACTATTTTCGCGATGTCTAATGATGAAGAACTTTGATTTCTTTGGACCAGGCCTCCTGAAAGAGGCCGTTGAATTCAACCTTCGGGAGTAGTGATGAGCTTTATATATAAATATACACTGGCCTGTCTCTTGGTCGGCATCCTGTCAGGCTGCACCAAGGTACCGCTACCGGAACGATTCGATGCCGTACCGATTCGCGAGCAAACGGAAGATTTGGCCCTGGACATCGCCGACGTCCGAAACCTGCCGCAGGACCTTACCGCCTACCTGGATCCGGCCAAGGCCGACACGCCGCTGCTGAATGCCGCGACCCAGCAGCTTTTCGCTGCCAAAGTGGTGGAAAATCTGCTGGCCCCCTGGCGCGATTCCTGGCGTCCCAGGCCGGCGTCGGAAGCTTTTGTGATGTTGACCACCCTACAGAAGAAGAAATTCTATGGCAGCAACCGGCGGCCCATAACCGTTGAAGAGGTCGCGGATCTGCAGCGACTCTGCGATGTGGAGGGGTATCCGAGCCTGGATGTGCGGGCCATAACCCTGCAGCCTGCGGAAATGCGGGGGCTGCCGACCCGGCGGCCGGCGTTTTACGATTTTCGGATCGCCGGACAGGGTTTTCCCTTCGATCATCTGCAGTTTTCCACCTTGCCGGGCAATACCCCGGTTCGGGTCATCCATCGCTCGACGGATGGTCTGTGGCTGTTTGTCGAAGGCCCCGATTTTGACGGTTGGCTGCCTGCGGAAACGGTAGCGCCGGTTGACCGGGAGTTGATGGCAACTTTTCGTCACAGCGCCTGGCGCGTGGTGCTTGAGGATGGGGTCGCCGTCATGGATGCCGGCGGTCGGGTTTTGACCCGCACTGCTATCGGCAATCTCTGGCCCCGCGCCGAGGGGGACAAGGTCTGGCTGGCGGTGCGCGGCATCCATGGGCGGGCTGCGCTGCAAGCCGTGCCGTTGTCCCCGTCCGTGGCCAAGCCCTTTCCAGTGCCACTGACCTCCCGGAACCTGGCCGAGTTGGGCAATCGCATGCTGGGGCATCCCTATGGTTGGGGCGGCTTGTTTGGCGATCGGGATTGTTCCGCCACCCTTCAGGACCTGTATTTGCCTTTCGGGTTGCCCATCGGTCGAAACTCTACACAGCAGTCCCGAGCCGGAAAAATTGTGTCCCTAAAAGGATTGTCGCCGGCCGAGCGGGAACGCCGGTTGCTGGAAAAGGGGCGACCGTGGCTGACCCTGGTCTGGATGCAGGGTCACGTCATGCTATACCTGGGACCCTACCAGGGACGGGCGGCCCTGCTGCATACCCTGTGGGCGGTGCGCACCAGGGATGCCCAAGGGCAGGAGAGGCGCCATTTTGTGGGACGGACGGTAGTAACGACCTTGCAACCCGGGCGGGAATTGCCCGAGATAGCCGTGCCGGAAGGAGATTTGAGAACCAGGATGAAGCGCCTCGTCATGTTGGGAACGATGCCGGAAAAACCATAATCCGCGTTTGGGGTTTGGGTGAAATCGGGCTGCTTTCGGGTCCGTAGGGGGCCTTTGCCCGGTCGGTAATGGGCTTGCCCTGGGAGCGTCCTGTGCCTGCTCTTGTTCTGCCCCGGTGCGGAGTGTTCCTTTTTGGCGCACCCCGGGCGGCAGGGAGCTTGGTTGGATAATTTTATAAATTTTTCAAGTATCTGAAATTAAACGTAAATTCTTAGAAATGAAAAACTTTTCCGAAAACTGGCAGCCCCTTTGCAGGCTGTATACGAAGATGATTTCATATCGGTTCCGCTAGGGACATTCCAATAGCTATGGTGTCGTTGCCAGTTCCAAAGGAGAAGAGACAATGGGCAAGAGCGTTGAAAATCCGAAAAAGTTCATCATTTCCTGCCGTATCAATGATTCTGAAATGCAGATCTTACAGGATCTGGCCAGAAAGGCCGGGATCAACATCTCCGACCTGATGCGGCAGAGCCTCATCAGTCTGGCCCAGGGACAGGCATGAGGAGCCCCGTTCTATTGACTTCCCTTGATTGAACTTTGGGCCGGTTGCCAGTGCGCCGGCCCAAGTTGTATGAGCAACCAGTCTCTTTGCTGTTTGTCTCCCTTCGGTCCGTTCCTTCCAAGCTCCTCCGTCATCCCTGGTTCGTCCACCTGAAAACCCTGTTTTTCCTTGACTTGAACAGCTGTTTTGCTAACGTAGCAGACTTGATTTTTTTCGGCACCTTTTCATTCAAAAGCCCGGATGGAAAGGACGAGTTTCCGGAAGGAAACTCCATAGCAGCTGGAGCGGGAGGAACGGAATGGATTACAAAGCGACCCTGAATCTGCCTGTCACGGATTTTCCCATGCGCGGCAACCTGCCGCAACGGGAGCCGGAAATCCTGGAACGCTGGCAGAACCTGGGCCTTTACCGGAAATTGGAAGAACTCGGCCGGGAATTGCCCAACTTTACCCTGCATGACGGCCCGCCCTATGCCAACGGCCATACCCATATCGGTCACGCCCTCAACAAGATTCTCAAGGATATCGTACTGAAAAGCCGCCGCATGGCCGGCTTTCATGCTCCCTACGTGCCCGGCTGGGACTGTCACGGGCTGCCCATCGAGTTAATGGTCGATAAGCAGTTGGGCGATCGCAAACGCTCCATGGACAAGGCGGAAATCCGTCAGGAATGCCGCAGCTACGCCAGCAAGTGGGTCGCCATCCAGAGCGGCGAATTCGAACGTCTCGGGGTGCTGGGAGAGTGGGACCGGCCCTATCTGACCATGTCTCACCACTATGAAGCAGCCACTGCCCGGGAATTGGCCCGCTTTGCCGAACGTGGCGGCCTGTACAAGGGGAAAAAGCCGATCCATTGGTGCAGTTGCTGCGTCACCGCCCTGGCCGAGGCCGAGGTCGAATATGCCGACCACAGTTCGCCGTCCATCTACGTGAAGTTCCCCTTTGCCGACGAGCTGCCGGCAGAACTGGCGGAACTCGGCGGGCGGCCCCTGTCCTTCGTCATCTGGACCACCACACCCTGGACCATCCCGGCCAATCTGGCGGTCTGTCTCAACCCGAACCTGCCCTATGCCGTGGTCGAGGTCGGCGCAGAGTTGCTGGTGCTGGCCGAAGGCCTGGTGCCGGCGGTGATGAAGGAGATCGGACAATCGGAATACCGGGTCGTGACCACTTTTTCCGCTTCCATCTTCGAGGGCAAGGACTGCCGGCACCCTCTCTATGATCGGGCGTCGCGGCTGATCCTGGGCGATCACGTCACCCTCGAGGCCGGGACCGGTTGCGTTCATACCGCTCCGGGGCACGGGCAGGAGGACTATGCCGTCGGGCTCAGCTACGGGCTGGAGGTCTACAATCCGGTGGACGATCACGGCCGCTTTTACCCGGATGTGGAGTTTTTCGGCGGGCTGAAAATCGGTGAGGCCAACGGCGCCGTCAACGCCAAGTTGCGCGAGGTCGGGGCATTGCTGAAGGAAGGCACTGTCAGCCACAGTTATCCCCATTGCTGGCGCTGCAAAAAACCCGTTATCTTCCGCGCCACGGAGCAGTGGTTCATCTCCATGGAGGCCAACGACCTGCGCGCCAAGGCCCTGGCGCATATCAACGATGTGCAGTGGATTCCGCGCTGGGGCCGGGACCGGATCTACGGCATGGTCGAGAACCGTCCCGACTGGTGCATCAGCCGCCAGCGCAGCTGGGGGGTGCCCATCACGACCTTCTACTGCGTCCGCTGCGGGGAAGCCCTGGCCGATGCCCGGGTCATGCACCATGTGGCCGATCTGTTCGAAGCGGGCGGCAGCGATATCTGGTTCACCCGCGAGGCCCGGGAGCTGATGCCTGACGGCGTGACCTGCCCCGCCTGCGGCAGCGATGATTTCCGCAAGGAAATGGACATCCTCGATGTCTGGTTCGATTCCGGCGTGTCCCATGCGGCGGTGCTGGAGCGACGCGACTATCTCAAATGGCCGGCGGATCTGTATCTCGAAGGCAGCGACCAGCATCGCGGCTGGTTCCATTCCAGCCTGCTGGCTTCCGTCGGCACCCGCGATGCCACCCCCTATCGGGCGGTGCTGACCCATGGCTTCGTGGTGGACGGGCAGGGCAAGAAGATGTCCAAGTCCGTCGGCAATGTGGTCGCCCCGGAAGAAGTCATCAAGCAGTTTGGAGCGGAAATCCTGCGACTCTGGGTTGCCGCCCAGGACTATCGGGATGATATCCGCATCAGCAAGGAGATCCTGCAGCGCCTCACCGATGCCTATCGACGCATTCGCAACACGGCGCGCTACATCCTCGGCAATCTGAGCGATTTCGATCCCGAGCGGGACATGGTGGCGGATGAGGACCTGTTGGAAATCGACCGATGGGCCCTGGCCAAGCTGGAGGAACTCATTGGGCGGGTGGAACGCTCCTACCAGGAATACGAGTTCCATGTGCTCTATCACGCCGTACACAACTTCTGTAGCGTCGAGATGAGCGCCTTCTATCTCGACGTCCTCAAGGACCGACTCTACGCTTCGGCGGCGGGCAGCCGGCTGCGTTGCAGCGCCCAGACCGCCATGTATCGCATTCTCGAGGCCCTGACCCGGCTTATCGCCCCGGTATTGTCCTTCACCGCCGAGGAGATCTGGAGCCATCTGCCCGGTCGGCGCGAGGAAAGCGTGCATCTGGCGCGGTTTCCCGAGTTTGTCGGCAGTTATCGCGATGCTGAACTGGAAGAGCGCTTCGAGGAGTTGCTGACGGTTCGGTCGGACGTGGCCAAGGCATTGGAGTTGGCCCGCAACGACAAGATCATCGGCCATTCCCTGGATGCGAGGGTGTTGTTGGCGGTGCCGGAGGGACCCTGGCGGATCTTGCTGGACCGCTACCGCGAGGACCTGGCGGCCATGTTCATCGTTTCCCAGGTGGACCTGGTGGCGGCAGTAGACGGCGGCAGGTCTGCCGAAAACGTGCCGGGGATGCAAGTCGGGGTGGAGAAGGCCCAGGGTGACAAGTGCGAACGATGCTGGAACTATTCGACGACGGTCGGCGACAGTGTCGATCATCCCACGGTCTGCGCCCGTTGCCGCGGCGTATTGGAGGTTTGATGCGCCGGGTTTCCTACCGCCTGCTGGTGCTGGTGTCCGCAGCCGTGTTGCTGCTCGATCAGCTCACCAAGGAGATCATCATCCGGAAACTGGAGCTGTACGAGGCTCTGCCGATACTGCCGAACTTTTTCCACATCACCCATGTGCGCAACCAGGGGGCGGCCTTCGGCATCCTGGCCAACCACGCCCTGCGCCTGCCGGTGCTGCTCGGCGCCTCGCTGCTGGCGGTGGTCGGTATCTGCTGGTATTACCGGCAGTTTCCACCGGAACGGAGTTGGCTGCGGTGGGGCCTCAGTTTGATCCTGGGGGGCGCCGTGGGCAATATGATCGACCGGTTGCGCTTCGGCGCGGTCATTGATTTTCTGGATGTGCACTGGTATCAGTATCATTGGCCGGCCTTCAATGTCGCCGACAGCGCCATAACCATCGGGGTGGTGCTGTTGCTGGTGGATTGCTGGCGGCCGGGCCACCAAGGCACGGCATCCTGAAGCCTATAGCAAGGCGAGGCGGCCGGTACCTGGGTACCGGCCGTCTTTTTAATGGCTGGTCAGGGCGGCGTACCAGGCCAGGATCACGAGCAACAGGCTGGTGAGTCCCAATAGACGGCCGAGCAGGGGGTTGGGCAAGGTGTGTGCAAGTCTTGGCGCCGCCATGGCGCCGAGCAGCAAGCCGGCCAAAAAGCCGCACAGATGGGCACCCAGGTCGGTCTGCTCACCGGAGGTACCCAGCAGCCCCAACAGGGCCAGGCCGGACAGCAGCGGCAGGAGCCAGGTGCGGCCGCTGCTCTGCTTCATTTCCGGCAACCGCAGTGCCGCCAGGATGCCTACTGTAGCGAACACGGCAGTAGACGCCCCGACGGAACTATGGTGCAGGGGTTGCAGCAGGCTGTTGCCGGCATTGCCCAGCGTACCGCCGACCAGGATCAGCAGCCAGGCCGGTCCGTTGCCGAGACGCCGACAGAGGCAGAACGCGAACACTCCGCCGATGAGCAGATTGCCCGCCAGATGCTGGCCGTCGCTGTGCAGGGTCAGGGCCGTGAGCAGCCGCCACCATTGGCCGTCGCGAATGGCGGCGACGGAGGCGGCCCCCTGTCGCAGCCAGATCCAGGGTGCGCCGGGCAGAACGAAGAGATCGAGACGGATCAGGTTGTGAAACAGGGCCAGGGCCGCCAGCACCGTGGCGGTGGGCCAGGCATCGGCCGCTGCCGAAGGGATGGCGGATACCGGCGGCCAGTCGCGGTTTTCCACCTCGAATAATTGCAGTTCCGACAAGGCCGAATCATAATCCGGCTCGCGGACAAAGAGCCGCCAGCCCCTGGCCAGGGGTGTGAATTGGCTGGACAGCCCGCGGGCCTGCAGGGTCAGTTGCCAGGCCCGGGCCCGCTCCGCGGACAGGGGGCGACGCAGTTCCGCCCTGACCCGGTGTGGGTCAATCTCGACCCAGTCCGACATCTCTGCATCTGGCCCATCTGGAAGATCGACGCTGTATTCTGCGTCGATGGCGGCCCGCCGGTAACTATCCTCATTCATATCCGCTTCCATCGCCCGGAATGCCTGAAAGGAAGCCTATATGGGCGAAAAACTTGAGAAACGCTACTTCATTTGCCCTCGCCGCGATATCTCCTATCTGCGATTCCTCCTCGAAGCCTATGACGGGTTGGCGTTTTTTCGCACCCTTGAGCCTGCTACCGGTCTGGTGGAGGTCATCTATCCCGGGTCCCGCCATCGCGATGCCGAGGATTTGCTGAGGGCCTTGGAAAAAGAACTGCAGCTGCGTCCCTGCGCTCCCCCCGCCGCATATTTGCTGCCCCCCATCTAGTGCCCCGTGCGATGAGTCCTGCCTTCAAATCCCGCCCTTTTGGTTGTTGGCTGCGTTCCGTCTTCTCGGCTCAACTCTGGCTAGGCCTGGGGCGCCGCGTCTTGCCGGCAACCAAACTCTCTCAGAATTTCCGGAGACGACTAACCGCGTGGGATCCTATCCTGACCTGACCTGCCGGCTGTCGCCGATAGGTCTTGCGGAAAGGAGTTTTTTGATCAATCGGTATTGTGCAATGCGATGGACCAGGTCTCCGGCCGGGCCAGGTTTTTCATAAAAAGGGTGAAGGGGAGCTCCTGCCCAGGCTCTACTTGTCGACTCTCGGTTCTGAACAGCCGGTTCTTCCAATGAGTGGAGGTCTCCATGGGAAGGGTATCGATAGCGATTTCGTCATCGAAGACAATGCGGAAATATAGGCAAAGACCATCCATTCTGCCTCTTCGGACGATTTTTTTCGTTTGGGTCAAGGAGGTCGGAAAATCAGCCCGAAAGTCTTCTGCATTCATGTCAAAGGCCAGTATTGGTTCAGGGTTGGCGAGCAGGGCATTGATTGAGTGAGGTGGAATATTAGTGAAGCCATAGTCCTTCAGTTTGTACGGCTGGATGATAGGATCGTTTTTGAGCCGTCTAAAATCAATTCCGTGAAGATGCTGTTCCCAGATAAAAGGCACACGATAGGTTTCTTTCAATGAAACAGGTTCAATATAAAGTTCGAATTTTCCAGGTAGAATGATTCCATCCTTCTTTAAAATCCTTTCTTTCAAATCAAGTATATTTTCCAGCATATCCTCTTCGAAAAGATCATCACCAACCTGTTCGTGCAGGATGACGTCAACATTTTCAATGGGATTAAAAGAGAAACTGCTTTCTTTAATAAATTCGATTTTGTCAATATTGTTGAGGATGGCAATTTTTTTCGCAACTTCGATGAATTCCGAATGGTCAATGGCATATATTTTTTCTGGATTCTGCTGCGCGGCAAACAAGGACAAGATACCTGTTCCGGTGCCAAGGTCGAGCACGATGTCCCCAGGTTTTACATAACGTTTGATCGCTTGGTGATAGCTGTCGACCCGGATAGTGTCGGCTACCATGATTTCATGTTCCTGAAGATCGCTGAAGTCTTTAGCGTTTTGGAGGGAATAGAGGGTTTTGGCAATCCATTTTCGCGATTTCAGGAATTGAATGCCCAAGAGTAGAAAGCGCCGGAAAAATCTCTTGCAAGTTGTTAACATGTAAGGGATCTCCGTATTTGGGGGATGAAATCGAAATTGGAGCTTCGACCATGAAACATGGTTGCGGACCTAATCAAGATTATACATAAATTTACCTGGGGTGCATTTCAGAAAGGCTTGCATCGCCTGATGGTTACGGTAGGCTTGTTGTCGTATGGAAGAATTTTAGCCTATGACTATGAACAGTCTGCCAGTCGCGTCATGCGGGAAAGGAACAACAAATGGCCAAGGTACTGTGCATCATCGCCAGCCCTCGAGATGAATCCTGGTCAAGTCGGCTAGCCGATGGTTTTTTGACGACCTATCGCCAACTCCACCCCCAGGACAGCATTGAAATGCTGGATCTGTTCTCTGCCGACATACCGCCCTTTACGGCGCCCCAGGCGGCAGCCAAATATGCTGTTCTGGGCGGTCAGGAACCCCGGGATCGGGCCCAGGTCGCCTGGGTCGAAGTGATACGCACTATCGAGCATTTCAAAAGTTTCGACAAGTATGTTCTGGCCTCGCCCATGTGGAACTTCAGCATCCCTTATCGGCTCAAACAGTATCTCGATGTCATCGTACAGCCCGGCCTGACGTTCAAATTTGTTCCGGAGCAGGGTTATGTCGGACTGGTCACGGGGCGTCCCCTGCTGTTGCTCCTGGCGCGGGGAGGCACCTATGGTGCCGGCAATCCCTGTGAAACCATGGATTTCCAGGAGAGCTATCTGCGGGCCATCGCCGGTTTCATCGGCATCACCGACATCCATGCCGTGCGGGTGGAAAACACTTTAATGGAAACTCCCGAACAGGTTGAAGAAAGGCTGCAGGCAGCAATTCGAGAGGCCGGGCGGTTGGCCGAAAAGTTTGCCTGATCCCGTCCCGGTGACCAAGGATCCGGTTTGCTGCCTCAAGGTTACCAGGATCTTGGTCCCGGTCGGCCGCGCTGGCCCGGTTGCCGCCTGTCTTCCTGACTGGAGCGGCCATCATAGCTTGGCCGATTCTGCTGCTGAGGGCGATGCTCCGGTTGGCGCTGCATCTGGCGGTTATCGCCTCCCGTCTGCTGGCGCCAGTTCTGTTGCTGGAAGCTTTGGTCCTGTTGGGGGGCCGCCGGTTGACGGGGATGCCCATCCTGCTGTGGCTGGTTCTGCTGAATGGGCTGTTCCTGTCGGCGGAACCTCTGCTGGTCACCTCGTCCATCCTGTTGCGGCCAAGTTTGCTGCCGGAAGCGATCCTCCTGGCGGTTTCCGGGATTTTGCGTGCCGCGGCCGTCCGGTCGCGGACGCTCAAGCTGCCGCGGCGGGCCGTCCTGGCGATGGGGGCCGATATGGCGGATACGATCATCCCGGCGCCAACGAGTGTCGGTCGCCGGACGCGGTTGGGTCGCCGGACGGCTTGGCGCCGGGCGTAGAACGCGGATCTCGTTGTGGCGGTGAGTCCGGGGGTGCCAGGATGGCGGTTGGTACCGATACGGCGGCCGGACGATGACCCGCTCCCGCAGCGCCCGCGGATGGCGACGGTAAAAGGTCCGTCCATCCAGATAATGGGTCCCGTAATAACGGTGGCCGCTACGATGGATATAGCTGAAGCTGAGGTAGATGTTGTACGGGTAATAGGGAGTATACAAACCGGCCGGGAAGTAGTAGTAACGCTCCGGATAATACCCCGGATAATAGTAATACTGATCGAGGTAGGCCTGCACCGGAGGCGCCGCAGGGTAGGTTTCTGCTTGTGGTACCGCCAAGTCTTCATCCAGATCATCGCTCACGATCTGCCAGGAACCGTCCGGTTGCCTGCAAGCCGTACCGTATCCCTGCTCTTCCCGCCCGCCGATGATGATGGTGGTGACGAATTCGCGACAAGGTTGACCCTGGTCGTCATCATAGGTGGCGATGGGCATGACCACCCCCGAGCGCCCGGTGTCGGGATTGACCCAGTCAGAAGCCTGGTTGCTCGGATTGTTTTCCAGGGCATATTGGAAGGTATCGTACATGGCCTGTTGTTCCGGCGCATCCAGGCCGTTATATGGCTGCGCCAGGCTGCCGGTTGTGCCGGCCAGGATGACAGTCAGAACCGTCAATATGGAAATCATCCCTTTCATTTTCGCTCTCCTCGTCGCCAGATGAACCTGCCCGCCGCCCCGCCGGACATCCTGCTCCATGGCCGGTTCGGCGTGGGGCCATTGGCACAGGCCGGTTGTTTTTCGGATTGCCTGTCATGCCTGTATTTTTGGTTTTTCGACGAATATCCCACCCAAAGGGTTTACCGAATCTTGGCTAAAATTCGGTCAGGGGAAAAAAGAGCGAAGTTTGACAAAACTTGCCGTGTTTCAGCCCAAGGCCTTGATCGCTTGCATCAACTCGGCGAGGGTCATTTTCCGCTGGAGGGGTTTGCCGAATCCATCATCATCGCGGCGGTAAAGATCGAAGAGAGCTTCTTTGGCGGCACTACCTTTTCGTACGCCGATGATGCCGCAATGGGCCAGTTGCGGCTGCGAACAGCTGTTGGGACAGCCGGCGACGGCCCAATCCAGTGAACGCCCCTGTTCCCCAAGGATTTTGACAAGCTGCCTGGCCACGTCGCGGGTCGGAACCAGGCCCTTCGGGCAGGCATGGCTGCCCGGGCAGACCCGGCAGTTCAGTGCCGAACCATCCAGCGGCACTCCGGCGGCCTGCAGAGCCTGTTTCAGGGGGCGGGGGTCCAACTCGGCCGCCAGGGAGATCAACAGGTTCTGCTCGGGGCTGATGGCCAGGAAGCCGTCCCCAAGGCGCCGAACCAAACCGGCAACTTGACGCAAATCGGCGGACGGGAGCTGCCCGGCAAACACCGGCAGTTCGATCCAGCCGCCGGCACCGGGCGCCGTGGACGCATCCAGCACCTCGTCCAGGGGGCCGATGACGGGGCAAGGTTGACTGCCACGGGTTTCCCGGGCCAACAGGGCGCGGAATTCCCGTTCGCCGATGTCGGCGAGGAGATGTTTGAGGCGTTTGCCGGGTGGTGCATGGTGCAGGTAAACCTTGATTACTCCCTCGATGAGAGGCAGCAGGCGTTCAAAAGGCACCCGACCCGCCAACAGAAACCCTTCCCGCGGTTGTGCCCCAAGCCCACCGGCCACCCAAACATCGCACAGGTCGCGTCCATCTTCGCGATCCAGGTACACCATGGCCAGGTCCTGGGCCAGGTGGCGAGCCCCTTGATAGCCGTCTTCAATGCCTATCTTGAACTTCTTCGGCAGTCCTTCAAAATGGGGATTGCCTGAAAAGTGCTGGTGCAGGCGCCGGACCAGGGCCTGGATGCGGGTATACCGTTCCCCCTCCGATGGGGCGCAGGCGATGCTGCGGACCGCACCTCCGCAGGCGCCGCGGGTGGTCAGTCCGACGGTTTGCAGACGCCGGAAGACGGGCGACAAGGACTCGCCGCGCAGACCATGCAATTCCAGGCTGCCGCGGCAGGTCAGATGCAGGATGCCTGTTGAATAACTGTCCGACAGATCGCAGATCACTTCGGCCTGCAGCGCCGACAGCAGGCCGCCCGGCAGCTTGAGGCGCAGCATCAGATCCCCGTTCGTGTTCTGTTGATAGATGCCGTCGAGCTTGAGGGTCCGGTAGTCGGGGCTTTGGGTGTCGCTCATGGGGCCAAGTCCTTGTTCAGGGAATGAAATAAAAGTATGCCATCGGGGTCAGGATGGCCGGCGCCGTGCGCCGGCCGCTTTTCGAGCCGATCATCCTCCTGCGTGCTTAGACATATACCTTCTCCACCAGGGATTCAATGAGTTTTTCCGCATCGAGTTCAGGGTCGGCCGTCATTCTGGACGGATGGCTGACGGCATCGCCGCTGCCGGTTGCACCGTCGGTGATTTCAAGCCATTCCTTCCCATCCCAGGGTAAATCCGTAATCTGCCGTGACGGCAGCGGCCCGGCATTGGCGACCAGCACGATGAGTCCGGCATCCGCCAACACCCTGGCCGTGTGTGCCACATGCGGTGCCGCTGACGGCCGCTCGATGGCGTCATCCGCCCATCGGCCAGGGAGGGCCGAACCGTCCAACAGGTAGGTGTGCAGGCCAAGGCTGTGAAGTTTTTTCTCCAGAAGTTCGGGAATATTTTTCTGCCTCTGGGCCGTCAGCTCCCGGAACCAGAGGACTTTGGGGTGCTGGCCTTTGAGCGCGGCGCGGGCGGTCTGGTCGACCACCGTGGTCTGCCAGGCCTTTCTGGAGGTCTCCGCCAGAGGCTGGTCGATCATGCCGGCGGCCACCGTGGCATGGGTCAGACGATCGATGAGGATGAAACTGCCCGTTCCGCGATGGTCCCGGTAGGAATCGAAGGCGATGGCTTTATGGGCCGCAATCTGGCAGACGCCGATCTCGTTGAGGGCCAGTCCGTCGGCCTCCTCCTGCTGCAAAAGGTTAACGTTGATTTTGTGTTTCACTCTCCGTACCTGGGCCGGCGCGCTTCCGGCCGCGGTCTTGAGCAGATAGCCGCGACCGGGGTCCAGGGGCTGCTCGTGCAGCCAGACCAGCCTGGCCTCGAACTGATCGCTGTGGTGCGGGCGGCTTTCCGCCCCCGCCAGCAGATCGCCGCGGCTGATATCGATCTCGTCGGTCAGGGTCAGGGTCACCGCCTGGCCGGCGACGGCTTCGTCCAGATCGCCGTTCATGGTAACGATACGGGCCACGCGACTGGTCCGGCCGGACCCTGTGACCACCACTTCATCGCCGGGGCGAACCTTGCCGGCGGCGATGGTGCCGCAAAAGCCGCGAAAATCGAGGTTGGGGCGATTCACCCACTGTACCGGCAGGCGGAATGGCCGGCTGTCGGCCGCATCCGCGATCTGCACGGTCTCCAGATGCTCCATGAGGGAGGGGCCGTCATACCAGGGGGTGCGGTTGCCGGCCGTCAGGACATTGTCCCCTTCGAGAGCCGAGATGGGGATGGCGGTGATGTCCTCGAAGCCGAGCCCAGCAGCAAAAAGCTGGTACTCGCGCCGCAGGGCGTCAAACCGGCTGGCGCTGTAATCCACCAGATCCATCTTGTTGATGGCCAACACCACGTGGCGGATGCCGACCAAAGAGACCAGGTAGCTGTGGCGCCGGGTCTGGGTCAACAGGCCCTTGCGGGCGTCGACGAGGATCACGGCGACCTGCGCCGTGGACGCGCCGGTGACCATGTTGCGCGTATACTGCTCGTGACCGGGGGTGTCGGCGACGATGAATTTGCGTTTGTCGGTGGAGAAGTAGCGATACGCGACATCGATGGTGATGCCCTGTTCCCGTTCGGCCTGCAGCCCGTCGAGGAGCAGGGCGTAGTCGATGTTCTCCCCCTGGGTGCCGACCCGTTTACTGTCGGCAGCCAGGGCGGCGAGCTGATCCTCGAAGATCATCTTGGAATCCCACAGCAGACGACCGATCAGGGTGCTCTTGCCGTCGTCGACGCTGCCGCAGGTAATGAACCGCAGCAGGCTTTTGACCTGCTGGCTTTTCAGGTAGGCGTGAATATCCTCTGTGATGAGTTCGGATTGATGCGCCATCAGAAATAGCCCTCCTGTTTCTTCTTTTCCATGGAACCGCTCTGGTCGTGGTCGATCAAACGGCCCTGTCGTTCCGAGGACCGGGTCAGGAGCATTTCCTGGATGATTTCCGGCAAGGATGCGGCCGTGGATTCCACCGCACCGGTCAGGGGATAGCAGCCCAAGGTACGAAAGCGTACCGACCTGTACTGCACCTGTTCGCCCGGTTGCAGTTGCAGCCGGTCATCGTCGACCAATATCAGCATCCCGTCCCGTTCCACCACCGGACGCTCCTTGGCAAAGTAAAGGGGCACGATGGGGATGTCCTCGAGGTAGATGTACTGCCACACATCCAGTTCGGTCCAGTTGGACAGGGGGAAGGCCCGAATGCTTTCGCCCGGCTGGACCTTGGCATTGTAGATGTTCCACAGTTCGGGGCGCTGGTTCCTGGGGTCCCAGCGGTGGCTCGCGGAGCGAAAGGAGAAGATGCGCTCCTTGGCCCGCGATTTTTCCTCATCGCGCCGGGCGCCGCCAAAAGCGGCATCGAACCGGTACTTGTTCAGAGCCTGCTTCAGGGCCTCGGTTTTCATGACGTCGGTGTGGACCGCCGAGCCGTGAATGAAGGGATTGATTCCCTGCCGAACCCCTTCTTCATTGATATGCACCAGCAGGTCGAAGCCGCATTCGGCCGCCATGCGGTCGCGAAACAGGATCATTTCGCGAAACTTCCAGGTGGTATCGACATGCAGTAAAGGAAAGGGCGGCCGGGCGGGGTAGAAGGCCTTGCGGGCCAGATGCAGCATGACCGCCGAATCCTTGCCGATGGAATAGAGCATCACCGGGTTTTCAAACTCGGCGGCGACCTCCCGAAGAATATGTATGCTTTCCGCTTCCAGCTGTTCCAGATGAGTCATGATGTTCTCCATCGGATGTTTCGGTTCAACGATGCAGGCCGCATTCCTTGTGTTCCGGGTTTTCCCACCACCAGCGTCCGGCGCGCAGGTCCTCCCCGGACTCGATGGCGCGTGTGCAGGGGGCGCAGCCGATGGAGGGATATCCCATGCGGTGCAGACGGTTTATGGGCAGAGCATGCTGCTCGGCGTATTCCCAGACCTGTCCTTCGCTCCAGTCGGCCAAAGGGGAGATCTTGACGATACCGCCATGGGCCTGATCGATTTCCAGGGGCTGCAGGGCGGCCCGGGTCACGCTCTGTTCCCGGCGCAGGCCGACCACCCAGCCGGCCAGATCCGCCAAGGCCCGGCCCAGGGGTTCAACCTTGCGGATGCGGCAACATTCGTGACGGTTTTCCAGGGATTCCCGAAAGGAAAAGAGTCCTTTTTCCCGCTCCAGGCGTTCCACCGCCTCGCGTTGCGGAAAATACCAGTCGATGGCCAGGCCGTAGCGAGCCCTGACCAATTCGGCAATCTGGTAGGTTTCCTCGTTGAGGCGGCCGGTATCGATGGCAAAGATCCGCACTTGCGGAGCGACCTGCTGCAGCAGGTCGATGACCACGACATCCTCGATGCTGAAGGAACTGGCCATGCCGACCCGGCCGTCGGCCGCCTCGACGCCGGCCAGAATGATCTGCCGGGGGTCCTTGGCATCGATGGCCGGCAATTTGTTTGCTGTCCTAGGTTGGTTGTCCTGCGACATGCTGACCTCCGCAATTTTGAATCAAGTTGGGTTCGCCCCGGGTAGCGTGGAGCAAAAGCATACTATATCGGTTAAGTTCACGTTCAGATTTTTATCTTTTTAGTCAACAATAGTCAACCCCAAAATGGCCATATAAACACAATAAGAAGTGTGTTTAGGGTCTTTTGTGTAATAAATGTGTGTAAAACTATATATTTATGAAGTTTTTACCGAAGTGGCGTTGATAAAAAAATCATCCTGGGTGCCGGATTTATTCCACATTCATTTGGTGTGAATCAGTGACAGGCTTTTAAGGAGGGGGCTAAACGGAACCTCAGAGGCACGAGAGCAGTCAAGGCGACGACCAACCTTACGGGACGCAAAGGAAAGGCGACACAGGGATTTGCTGCCGAACCGATTGGCGTTCCAGGTTTTTGATCCATTACAGCAGTTCCAGCAGCAATTTCGTCGCCACCAGCAGCAAAAAAAATGCAAATGCCCTTTTCAGTCGTTTGACGGGCAGGCGATGGGCCAGTCTGGCACCGAGGGGCGCGGTACAGATGCTGGCCAGGGTGACGCCGGCCAGGGCCGGCAGATAGACGAAGCCCAAGCTGCCGGGAGGCAGGCCGGCGGTGGCCAGGCCGTTAAGGATGTAGCCGATAGTACCGGCCAAGGCGATGGGGAAGCCGATGGCTGCCGAAGTGCCGATGGCATGATGGATGGGCAGGTTGCACCATACCAGAAACGGCACCGACAGACTGCCGCCGCCGATGCCGACCAGGCCGGAAAGGCCGCCGATGAGCGTACCGGCCCCCAGCAGGCCGGCGCGGCCGGGCAGGCTGCGGCTTGCTTTGGGACGCATGTCGAGCAGCATCTGCAGAGCAACAAAGCCCAGGAAGGCAACGAAAAACCCCTTCAGAAATTGGCCGCTTAACCGGGCTGCCAGGGTCGAGCCGAGCAGGCTGCCGGCGAGGATGCCGATGGTCAGGCCTCTTACAACCGGCCAGTGGACGGCGCCGCGCCAGTGGTGTGCCCGCAGACTGGCCAAGGAGGTGAACAGGATGCTGGCCAATGAGGTGCCGAGGGCGAGATGCAGGATATGCACGTCCGGCAACTGCTCGGTGGCGAACAGCCAGCTTAATAGAGGAATGGTGAGCAGCGCCCCGCCGATGCCGAGCAGGCCGGCCAGGATTCCCGCTGCGGCACCGGTAGCGAGATAGAGCAGCAGACTGGTCAATGTTCAGGCCCTCGAGGGTAAGCAGGGATCGGTCTTCATTTATACCCGAGAAGAGTGCTGGATTCCAGTTCCAAGGACTGCTAGTATTAAAAAGTTATGGATCAACATTCAACGTAGGCCGCTTTCCGGGCGCATGGTATGCGTCCGGGAAGGACCAATCATAGGAGTCCCATGAGCAACACACTCTATGTCAAGAACCTTTCCCTGCAGGCGACGGAAGATGACCTGCACAAACTGTTTTCCCTGATGGGAAAGGTGGTGCGTATTCATCTGGTCAAGGATGCCCAAAGCGGCCATTTCGTCGGCGCCGGCTATGTCACCATGGCCACCGAGGCGGCGGCCCGTTCCGCCCGCATCGATCTGGATGGAACCCGGCTCATCGACCGAAACATCGTCGTCACCGAGGCGCGCCAACGTACCGCTCCGGCTCGAACTCCAGGCCCCGGCAGCGGGCGGCCCGGATCCCGCTCCGGGGGCTCAGGTCCCCGCAGGGGCTAAACCCTTCATCGCCCCCTCGGGGGCGTATGGAGCATCAAAAGGAAATTTTGCACATGTCTCACCAGGACGTCGCTCAACTGCTGTCCCTCGCCCTGTTGTTCGGCGGCGCCATCGCTGCCTACTTTATCGCCCGCTTGCTGGTGGTGCCTCTGCTGCGCAAGGCCGCTGTCCGCAGTCCCGTGAAATGGGACGATCTGCTGATGGAATGCCGCGTCATGGATCGGGCCGCGCACCTGTTGCCGGCCGTGGTGTTGGCCTTTGCCGCGCCGCTGGTCCTGGATGCGGACGCCCGGCTGTTCGGACTCCTGACGCGTCTCAACAATGTCTACTTCATATTGGTCGGCTTCTGGACCTTCGATGCCCTGCTCAACGCCGGCATGGCCATTTACCAGCACAGTCCCGGCCGGGAACATGTTCCCATCCGCGGCATCGTGCAGGCCGTCAAACTGGTGGCTCTGCTGTTCTGCCTGATTCTGACCCTCTCCCAACTGGCCAACCGCAGCCCACTGTTTTTCATTTCCGGGCTCGGTGCCCTGACCGCCATCCTGCTGCTGATTTTCAAGGACTCCATTCTCGGCCTGGTGGCCGGGGTCCAGATCACCACCATGGACCTGGTGCGTCGCGGCGACTGGATCGAAATGCCCAAACACGGCGCCGACGGCGACGTCATCGATGTTTCCCTCACCACCGTGCGGGTGCAGAACTGGGACAAGACCATCACCACCATCCCGGCTTATGAATTGGTGGCCTCCTCCTTTCGCAACTGGCGGGGGATGAGCGAAAGCGGCGGCCGCCGCATCTGCCGCGCCATCCCCATCGATCTCAACAGTATTCGCTTCGTCGATGCGGAACTGCTGCGGCACCTGTACGGCATCCGGTTGCTGCGGCCCTACCTCGAACAGAAGGTGCGGGAAATCGAAGAGCACAACCGCGAGCATATCAGCAGTGAGGAGATCAAAGTGCTGGCCAACGGCCGTCGGCTGACCAACATCGGCACCTTTCGGGCCTATTGCATTGCTTATCTGCGCAACCATCCCGCCATCCACCAGGACATGACCTTTCTGGTACGCCAAATGGAGCCGACGGCGGAAGGTCTGCCCTTGCAAATCTATGTGTTTGTCAAGGATACCCGCTGGGCGGTTTATGAAGCCATTCAGGCGGATATTTTCGATCATCTGCTGGCGGTCCTGCCCGAATTCGATCTGCACTCCTTCCAACTTCCCGCCGGGCGGGATTTGCGGGGGCTGGACCGGACGCCGGCCATGGCGGAAAAATTGGGCCGGCAATGGCCGGCAACCGGATCCCCGTGATCCAGAACAGGAGCTTTTGTCATGCGGAACTGCAACAGCAAAATCGTGCCCGGTCTGCTTCTGATTGCCTTGGTGGCCGCACCGCGGCCGGCCGCGGCGGCTTTTGAAAACATCTTCCAGGGGATTCGCAGCGTCTTCACCGGTTCCTCGGCCCTGACCGAAGGGGAAGTGGCCAATGGCCTCAAGGAAGCCCTGCGACTGGGAACCGGCAACGCCGTGGCCGCCGTCGGCCAGGAAGGCGGGTATTTGAACAATCCCTTCATCCGCATCCCGTTGCCGGGCGCTCTGCAGAAATCCGAATCCTTCCTGCGCCTGGCCGGATATGGGCCGCAACTGGACGCCTTTTCCGAAAGCATGAACCGGGCGGCCGAGAAAGCCGCCCCACAGGCCAGGGAAATATTCGTGCAGGCCATTCGCGACATGACCATCAGCGATGCCAGGCAGATTCTGGGCGGCGGTGACACCGCCGCAACCTCCTACTTCAAGGGCAAAACCCAGGACCGATTGCGGGAAATGTTCCTCCCGGTGGTGCATGAATCTCTGGCGGAAGTCGGCGCCACCCGTCATTTCCAGGAATTGGATCGGTCGGTAAAGAGTCTGCCCTTTGGCGGAGCCCTGGCTTTTGACCTGGACCGCTACGTAACCGACGGAGCCCTGCACGGCCTGTTTCATGTGCTGGGGGAGGAGGAACGCAAAATTCGCCAGAATCCGGCCGCCCGTACCTCGGAACTGCTGCGCAAGGTATTTGGCAGCGTCGATTGATTTTCGTAGCCTGGTTATGCACCTTATCAAGTTTTGTGTTTGCGAAGACCCATCTTGGGTGTGGAAGCTCGCTACATTGTCAATGAAGCGGTAGCCGAACGATTGTCCTTGTCGTGATGGTAATCGTAGTCGATCCATTAAACGATTACGACAACGACAAAGAACTACCGCTACTGGAGTCAGGTGCATAGCCAGATTTTGAAAAATGCCCCCTCCACGACTTTCCCGAGGGACCTCCAAGGCGTATGTTTTTCTTAGATCGGTTGCATCAGGGGCCGATGCCGCCGCCCAAGGGATATGGCCGGGTGCCAAAAAGGTTATAGCCATTTCCGGGCGCCTGGCAAAATCTCCACCCTCGCGCTGAAGACTCTGCTCATGATACCCTCCGTTAAGGCATTTCAGGAACACTGTGGTGAAACAAACGACCTGCTTGTTGCTTTATCCTTCTTCGATGTGTATTATACACACTATGACGAGCCGGGAGATCATCAAACGTTTGGAATCGGAGGGTTGGCGCCTTCACCACTGCAAGGGGGATCATCGCCAATATAAGCACCCCACCAAATCCGGCAAAGTCACGGTGCCCCACCCTAAAAAGGATTTGCCTGCCGGAACGCTTCGGAATATCTATCGGCAGGCCGGCTGGAACTGGAGCGAGAAATGAAATACGCAATTGCCCTGCATAAAGACACCGGAACTGATTACGGCGTGACGTTTCCCGATCTCCCTGGCTGCTTCTCGGCCGGAGAGACCATCGAAGAAGCTATCAATAATGCTCGGGAAGCGGCTGAGTGCCATTTGGAGGGCCTGCTGCTCGACAGTGAGCCGATCCCCGCCCCGGTCCAAATTGAGCAACACCAGGCCAACCCCGATTATCGGGAAGCGGTCTGGGCGGTTGTTGATGTGGACGTGAGCCGCCTGTCGATCAAATCGAAGCGGGTTAACATCACCATGCCGGAACGGTTGCTGCAAGATGTCGATCAGTACGCCCGCCGCCATGGGGAGACCCGCTCCGGACTTTTGGCCCAGGCGGTAGCCGAATATATGGCTCATCACGCCTAACCGACCCCGCCCTTCTCAATAAAAGGCCCCGGAGAGCAATTCCCAGGGGCCTTTTATTGAGTGCCGCCTCCCCCTTTTTTGTCATCATTGAATGGCATCCCGGATGCTCTTGAAAATCCGACTGCTGGACTCCTGCATGGTCGTTTTCCGCTCACCTAAAAAGCCTGCGGTTTGACCGAGGATTCTTGCTCTTCCCAGACTCCTCAGTCGGCAGCGACGAGGTTCTGTCCGGTGGTGCAGATTCGCCCTTGCAGAGAGACCCGCAGTCCGAAAGCCTCCGTGAGCAGGTCGCTGCGATCTTCGGCACAGTGCATTTCCACCGTCAGGACCTCGTGGGCGTCCAAGGTGATATCCAGCCGGTTGTCGGTCAAGCGGCAGTCCATGGCCTGCACGGCCTGATTACGCCGTCGGTCCAGGCCGTCGGCCAGGCGCAGAATGGCGGCCAGTTGTTTGACCTGGGGCTGAATGGCCGTCGGCAGCAGGGCGAAGTTTTCGTGTTTCTTGCGCGGCGTCTTTTTCCGGTGGTAGCGGGCCAGGTTGGCGATGATCTCCCTTTCCAGGGGAGAAAAGCCGAACAGATTGGCGTGCCGGATCAGGTGGTAGGAATGCTGGTGGTGTTTTTCGTAATTGATGAAGTAGCCGACATCATGTAAAAAGGCGGCGGCTTCCAACAACTGCCGGCCGCGATGGGTCAAGCCGAAACGCGGAGCCAGGGTATCGAAGAGCAGCAGGGCCAGACGGGCAACCTGGCGGGCATGACGTTCGTTGACGTGGCAGTGGCGGGCGAATTCCAGAACCGATGTCATACTATTTTGGGCAGTGGGTTGTCCCGCGCCCAGACCATGTTTCTCGAGGCTTTTCAGGATCAATCCCTGACGGATGCCGACGGCGTTGATTCGCAGCAGGTTGACGCCGAAATAGCGCATCACCTCATCGACCGTGGCCACTCCTGCCAGGATGATGTCCGCCCGATCGGCGCTCAGGCCTGGCAGAGACTTGCGTTCCTTGAGGGTTTTACGTCGCAGCATGGCCAACAGATGGACCACTTCCGAGCGCAGTACTTCATAACCGTGCAATGAACTGAACTGCTCATTGCGCATCGCCATGACCATGCCGGCGATGGTGGTCATGGTTCCGCCCGAACCGATCAGGCACTGGATGTCGAAATCCTCCTCGTCGAGATTCTTCTTCAAGGTAGCGTGCACGTGTTGCCGCAGGGCCTTCAGGTCTTTTTCCGACACCGGATCCCCGGCCGTAAAGCGTTCCGTCAGAACCAGAGCGCCCAGTTCCAGGGAGCAGATGTTTTCGATGAGACCATCCGCGGTGACGATGATTTCCAGGCTGCCGCCGCCGATATCCACCAGTCCGCAGCGCTGATTTTCCAGGACGAAATTGTTGCGGGCGCTCAATACCGCCAGTTCGGCCTCTTCTTCTCCGGAGATGACGTCGATGCGGATGCCCGTGGCCTTTGCCATGGCCGCGATGAAGGCCTGACCGTTGCGGGCCTTGCGCACCGCGCTGGTAGCCACGGCTTCAATGATTTCCGCCCCATGGCCGGCGGCGATCATGCGCATGCGCTGCAGCGCGGCTTCGGCGCGCTGCCAGGCCTGAAGAGAAATTTCACCGCTGCCGGTCAGTCCTTCGCCCAGGCGAACGGTGGCTTTTTCGTCATCCAAAGTTTTGAATCTGCCCGCTTCGTCCACTTCCACCACGATGCAGCGGATGGAATTGGTTCCAATATCAATGGCGGCCAGGCGCTGTTGTGCAGGGGTCACGAGAGGCTCCGGGAGCTGGATGTTGCCGACAACCGAGTGTTCCATCCATTTGTTAGCGGACTATTGCGGCCGGCCTTGCTTTGCAAAGCCTGCTTGAGCAACTATACTAACCTGAACAGTCGGAAACAACTCAAGGATGATGAGGTTTTTTTATGGGATCCTGTCTCAAGGGCAAGTCCGAGGTCAAAAAACATCCCGGTGCTTTCAAGTGTGAGAAATGCGGAGCGGTAAGCGACAAGAAAAAACATGTCTGCAAGCCTGCCAAGCTCAAAAAGAAGGATCTCGAAAAGGGGAAAAAGAAGAAATAATGAAACAGCGGAAAACAGCCGGAAACCCACCAGATCAACCGATTCTGCATCTGGACGGCGGCATGCGGACGGACGCTGCGGCGAAAATCATTCTTCGGCAGCAGTTCGAGATCCTGCAGGCCATGGAGGCGGGGACGATGGCGGGTCTGGATCCCGAGTGCCTGCACGATTTTCGCGTTGCGGTGCGACGAATGCGCAGCGCCCTGGGGCAGATTCGCGGCATTTTTCCGCAACGCAAGCTGAACCGGTTCCGCAGCGGTTTTGCCTGGCTGGGTGAAGTCACCGGGCCGGCACGGGACATGGATGTCTACCTGCTGCGCTATGCGGACTACGCCGACCGTCTGCCGTTGACGGCTCAGTCGGACCTGGAACCGCTACGCACCTATTTGCAGAATCATCAGAGCCGGGAGCAGGCCGGGGTGGTAAAAGCCCTCAAATCGCATCGCTATCGGCAATTGCTGGGCGCTTGGGAAGGTTTTCTGGACGAATCCGTGCCCGTCAATACGGTGCTGCCCAATGCCATGCGCCCGGTCTTGACGGTGGCCGGAGAACAGATCGCCCGCGCCTACCGACGTGTGGTCAAGCAGGGTCAGGCGATTCGCCGCTCGTCTCCGCCCGCCGACCTCCACCAGCTACGAAAAAGCTGCAAGAAGTTGCGTTACCTGCTGGAATTTTTCCAAGGTTTTTATCCGCCCAAAAAAATCGACCGGCTGATCAAAGCGTTGAAGTCGCTGCAGGACAACCTGGGGCTGTTTCAGGATCTGGAAGTGCACGGTAATGCCTTGCGCCAATTCGGCAATCAGATGGTTGAGGAACAGCAAGTCCTGCCCGCTACCCTGATGGCCATGGGCATGTTGGCGGCCGATCTTCAGCAGCAGCAACGACAGGTTAGAAAAGCTTTCCGGGAGACGTTTGCCGAATTCCAGCGAGCCAGGCAGCGCCAGTTGTTCGAGGAATTGTTTCCCGTCAGGGAGCGTCTCTCCCGTCCGTCCCAAAGCGCGGAACCGGTGGCCGATTCCTTCCCGGGGCAGGGGTGACCATATGGCGATGGAAATCGAGCGGAAGTTTCTTGTGAAGGACGCAACCTGGAAAAACCATGCCTTGGGGGTTCTGTACCGCCAAGGTTATCTGCTCGCCGAAAAGGGTTGTACCATCCGGGTTCGGGTCGTGGACCAAGGGGGTTTTTTGACCATCAAGGGACGCACCTCCGGCCTTTCGCGTCCGGAGTATGAATATCCCATTCCGGTGCAGGATGCCAACGAGATGCTGGATCGCCTCTGCCTGAAACCGCTCATCGAAAAATACCGCTACCGCGTCGAACATGCCGGACTGGTCTGGGAAGTGGATGAATTCCTGGATGAAAACAGGGGCCTGATCCTGGCTGAAGTGGAACTGCAGGAAGAGGGACAGGCCATTGCGCTGCCGCCATGGATCGGTGAAGAAGTATCCCATGATCCGCGCTACTACAATGCCAATCTGGTGCGTCATCCCTTCACGCGGTGGTAGAAAGGGAATGCCGTCATGAAAATTCTGACCCTGCTTCGCCACGCCAAATCCAAGGGCAAAAATGGCCCCGTTGAGGACCGGGAACGGCCTTTGAGCAAGCGCGGCAAGGATGCGGCGCAACGCATGGCTCAGCGGTTGGCTGAAAAGGGATTTATGCCGGACGCAATCCTGACCAGTCCCGCCCGGCGAGCCGTCAAGACCGCGCAGTTGGTGGCTCGCGGTCTCGGCTATGCTGAAGCCCGGGTTGCGTTGGAGGAGGGGATTTATGAAGCTTCCGCCGAGGAATTGCTGGATATTCTGCACGGCCTGGACGAGGCGTGCCGGCACGTCATGCTGGTCGGGCACAATCCCGGGTTTACCGATCTGAGCAATGTTATCAACAGTTTTGCCATCGACCATATCCCCACCTGCGGCGTGGTCTGCAGCGAATTCGACATCGCCGCCTGGTCGGACCTTGCTCCGGGGCAGGGTTGCCTGATTTTTTTCGATTACCCGGACGGAACGCCACAATAGTCCCAAGGGGTGCGTGCCATGTTCGAATCCGCGGAACTGGGTCATCACATCGACAAGGATACCTACCGGCAACAGGTGCCCGGACTGCGGGAAGCCCTGCTGGATGCGCAATTCGATGTGCTTCAGAACCGGGAGTTTCCGGTCATTATCGTTATTACCGGTTTTGACGGCGCGGGCAAGGGGGAGACGGTCAACCTGCTCAACACCTGGATGGATCCCCGCCATATCGTCACCTGCGCCCCGGACAAGCCGGACGCCGAGGAACGGGATCGACCACCCATGTGGCGCTTCTGGCAGGCGCTGCCGCCCAAGGGCAAAACCGGGATTTTTATCGATGCCTGGTACATGTCGGCTATTTTCGACCGGGCCTACGGACGCATCGGCCTTGCGGAACTCGATCAGGCCATGGATCGCATCTGCCGTTTCGAAAGGATGCTCACGGATGAAGGCGCACTGCTGGTCAAGGTCTGGCTGCACCTTTCCAAGGAGCGCCAACGACAAAGATTCAAGGCCCTGGAGAAAAATCCGACGACCCGCTGGCGGGTCAGCGATACCGACTGGGACCATTATCGTTATTACGATAAAATCCTGCGGGCCGCCGAGCATGCCTTGCGCCATACCAGTTCCGCCATCGCCCCCTGGATTGTGGTCGAGGGGGGCGATGCGGCTTATCGTTCCCTGACCGTGGGCCGATCCTTGTTGCAGGGACTGCAGCAACGCCTGGAGGCCAAACAGGAATCCGGCCCGCCAGAGACCTTGCCGCCCTTGCTGCCGGCCATCGATGACATACATGTCCTCAAAACCCTCGACTTATCCCGTTCCCTGATAAAGACCGATTACGAAAAACAACTGGAAAAATATCAGGGAAGACTCAATCTGCTTTCACGGCAACCCGGATTCCGGGATCTGTCCGTAGTGGCGGTGTTCGAAGGCAACGATGCGGCCGGCAAAGGGGGCTGCATCCGGCGTGTCACCGGGGCATTGGACGCCCGCCATTACCGGGTGGTGCCTGTCGCCGCGCCCACGGACGAGGAACGGGCGCAGCCCTACCTCTGGCGGTTCTGGCGGCACTTGCCGCGGCGTGGCCGTTTCGCCATTTTCGACCGGTCCTGGTATGGGCGGGTGCTGGTGGAAAGGGTGGAGGGCTTCTGCAGTCCCATGGACTGGATGCGAGCCTACGGAGAAATCAATGATTTTGAGGAGGAGCTGGTGCGGCATCGGATTCTGGTGGTCAAATTCTGGCTGGCCATCAGCAAGGATGAGCAATTGATCCGTTTTGAGGAGCGGCAGACGGTGGAATTCAAGCGCTTCAAGATTACGGATGACGACTGGCGCAATCGCGAAAAATGGGACCTCTATGAACAGGCGGTCGGTGACATGATCGATCGGACCAGTTCTGTGGTGGCCCCCTGGACCCTGGTCGAGGCCAACGACAAGCGTTTCGCCCGCATCAAGGTTCTGAAAACCCTCTGCAAGCAGATTGAAAAAGCCCTCTGAGGACTCATTCTTATCGGAAGTCTGCGGCGTTCGCCAACAATCGCCTAACATTTTCCGGTTACTATCAGGTTTTGGTCGGGGTCGAACCGCCTGAGATGAGGTGCCATGTTGCATGGTATCACAAGTTTTATTTAATCATGGGGGCATCGGGGTAATCGTGAGCAAATCCTATATCAACAAAGAGATCAGTTGGCTGCACTTCAATGGCCGGGTTTTGCAAGAGGCGGCCGATCCGGCCGTTCCCTTGGTGGAGAGGGTCAAGTTTTTGGGGATATTTTCCTCTAACCTCGATGAATTTTTTCGGGTTCGCGTCGCCACCTTGCGACGCCTGAGCAATCTCGGCCCGCGCGCCAAAAAAATCATCGGCGATAACCCCAACAAGGTTTTGAAAAAAATCCAGGAAATCGTTCTTGAACAAACCAATGATTTCGATCGGCTGTATCGCCAGATTCTCGATGAATTGCGGAAGGAAAATATTTTTCTGATCGACGAATCCTCTCTGGACTCCGAACAGGAAAATTATCTGCGGGAATTTTTTTATAGGAATATCCGGCCACATCTGGTTCTTTTGTTGATTGATCAGATAGAGCAGTTTCCGATTCTTAAAGATCATTCCATCTATCTGGCCGTGCAGATGAGTGAAAAGGGAAATGAAAAAATCCACCATTATGCGCTGATACACGTTCCGGATCAGAAAATTTCCCGATTCATTATTCTTCCGCAAAAAAACGACAAAAAATTCATTATTTTGCTGGAGGATATCATTCGGCTGTGTTTGCCGGATACCTTTTCGTTTTTTGACTATGATAACTTCAGTGCCTATACCATCAAAGTGACGAGGGACGCCGAATTGGATTTTGAGGATGAATTCTCGAAAACCTATGTGGAAAAGATCCAGGACAGCTTGCGCAAACGCAAAGTCGGCCGTCCGGTACGTTTCGTCTATGATCGGGATATGCCGAAGCCATACCTGAAATACCTGGTCAACAAACTCGGTCTGGGCGAGGACGACAGCCTGATCCCGGGTGGCAAATATCACAATTTCAAAGATTTCATGAAGTTCCCCGCAGTCGGCGGGCAGCAGCTCTATTATCCGCCATTTACGCCTTGCGTGCATCCGGCGCTGCAGGGACAGACAAGTCTATTGGCCGCCATCCGCAAGCAGGAGATCCTGCTTCATTTTCCCTATCAGACCTTCAGCAGCTTTGTCGACCTGTTGCGGGAAGCCGCCGTCGACCCGGCGGTCAAATCCATCAAGCTGACCATCTATCGTCTGGCCCGGGACTCCCATATCGTCAATGCCCTGGTCAATGCCGCCAAAAACGGCAAGAAGGTGACCGTGGTCATGGAATTACAGGCCCGCTTCGACGAGGCCGCCAACCTCGAGTGGGCCGACACCATGCGCGAAGAGGGGGTGCGGGTCATCTATGGGGTATCCGGTCTGAAAGTTCATCCGAAGGTGTGCCTTATTACCCGGGAGGAGAAAAAGCGGCTGGTGCATTATTGCGGTCTGGGAACGGGGAATTTCAATGAAGATACCGCTTCGCTCTATACCGATCACATGTTGCTGACCTGTGACCGCCGACTGACCGGCGATGTGGTGAAGCTGTATGATTTTTTTGAAAACAAGTATCGCATGGCGACCTTCCGCCACCTTCTGGTGGCCCCGTTCCAGATGCGCGACAAGTTCAAGCGCTTGATTCGCGGAGAAATCAGGAACGCGTTGGCCGGCAAGCAGGCTTATGTCCTGCTCAAAATCAATAACCTGGCGGATCAGGAAATGATCCGGTTGCTCTACGAGGCGGGCCGCGCGGGGGTGGAGATTCGCCTGATCGTGCGCAGCATGTTTTCTTTGGTTCCGGCGGAGCAGGGGTTGAGCGATCACATCCAGGCCATCAGTATTGTCGACCGATTCCTGGAGCATACGCGCTTTTGCATTTTCGCCAACGGCGGTGAGGAGAAGGTGTTCATCGGTTCGGCCGACTGGATGGGTCGTAATTTCGATCGCCGGGCCGAGGTCATGTGTCCCATCTACAGTCCCCAACTGAAGCAGGAGTTGCGGGAATATTTTGAAATTCAATGGGTGGACAACGTCAAGGCCCGGCCCTGGTATGCGACTTCAGAGGGGGATCCACGCGATCTGGACCCTGCCGCGCCGGCGCATCGCTGCCAGCAGGTGCTGTTGCAAAAATTCGGCGCTCTGCCCTAGCATCGCATGCGGGCCATGGACCAGCCTGGGCTATGGCTGTTCCATATCCGTCCGGGCCTTGTCCCAACAGGTCAGGCCGAGACCGGCCAAGCCGATGCGCAGGTCCGTCAAGGCCGCTTTGACGGCAGCCTCAACGGTCCCCCGATCCGCCCCCACGGCGGTCAGAATGATGTCGAGTTCCGCCATCTCGCCCGGTCGGGTCGCGAGGGATTTGATATAGACTCCGGGGTGGGCGGGCGCCACCCGGCTCAGCACCGGTTCCATGGTGGACTCATCATTACAACGGACACAGAGGGTGTGGGTGGCGGCCAGACCGCCGCGGAAGGTGGACTGCAGAAATGGTTGCAGTGAACTGCTAAAGATGCCTTTGAGCTCCGGCGGCACTCCCGGCAGGCTGATGATGGTCGTTGTCCCTGTTTCCAACAGCATGCAGGGGGCGGTGCCGACGGGGTTGGCCAGGGGCATGGCTCCAGCGGGCAACCAGGCCATTTTTTCCCGGGCCGGGGTCAGGCCCCCCTGGGCGAGGATGCCCCGCTGGTGCAGGCTATCGTAGCTGGCCTGGATCATCCGCAGGGCGATGTCGTTGCGTTGCAGTGGCCGACCGGTTCCCCGGGCCACCGCCGCCAGGGTCAGATCATCGGCCGTCGGCCCCAAGCCTCCGGCAGTGAAGATCACTGCTACCCCGCGGACCAGGGCGGCGTTCAGTTCCTCTGCGACGGCATCAAGGTCGTCGCGCAGCACGATGGCGCGTTCAACCCGTCCTCCCAATTGATGAATTTCCCGACACAGCCAATGGGTGTTGGTGTCCTGGATTTCACCGGTCAGGATCTCATTGCCGATAATGAAGATTTCCACGGTCCCCGGGTCTGGCATGGTTTGCTCCCTGAGTATGCCTGATGTGGAAGGTTTGCGGGCTGCAGTCGATGCCCTGCTCCATTATACCCCATGACCATGGAAGGTGTTGAACGACTTTGGGTCCTTCAGTTTTGGCGGCCCGTTCGGTAGTTGAAATAGTTGCGCAGGACCGGCGCATCCGCCGCCGCCCAATCAAGAGTCAGCAAGTCTTTGGGCTCCACCCAGCGGATGGCCTTGTGTTCGGTCAGTCGGATGGTGTCGCCGTGCATGGAGCAGACGAAGGGATGCAGGGTGATGGCGAAGGTGGAATATTGCCAATTGGATGAGGGCAGGGCCGATTGGATGGTGACCTGGATGCCGAGTTCCTCGATCAACTCCCTTTTGAGGCAGTCGTCAGGGCTCTCGTCCGGTTCCAATTTGCCGCCGGGAAACTCCCATTTCAAGGGCAGGCTCATGGTTTCACTGCGCTGGGCCGCCAGCACCAGACCGTCCTTTTCGATAATGGCGCAGGCCACATCGATATTGATGATTTCGCGAACCGCCACAATGATCCTTTCGTTTCCGTCGAAAGCTCTGTCAGAAATAATGTTTCAACAAAGGGTTTTGGGGCGCCCGCGCCAAATGACCTGGTGCCCGTGGGACAGCATTCAGGACCCGAATAAGCGTTCATACGAACCTCATTCCGGGGGTGCGGGAAAGCCTTCTCCGCGGCTGATGAATTATTGCTGTCAAAATTTGTCCTTTGGAAAAGATTACATCTTAGCTTGTCTCAATGTCAATCTTTCTAATGTTTTTGCGGTAAGGTAGGTCGCTGACAGTCAACAGCTTGACTCTCCCGGGAATCGGGTGACTCTGAATCCCTTGGGGGTCACGAACCATGATGCCAGCTTTTCGGTGGAAAAAAATCGGGGCCGGTTATCGTGCCGGCCAAAGCCGATGCGAGCCGGCCCCTGCTGCTCAGCCCTGAGGCCGGAGAAGAGGGCAGGGGGCACCCTCGTTCCGGCCTCAGGCCCTGCCTGCCGGGGAGGAAAGCCAGGTTACTTGCGTTTGTTGCCGTGGCCCGGGCCTTTGCCGTTATGGCCCGGTTGCGGAGCGCCATGGCCCTTGTCCGGGCGAAAGGATTGGCCCCGGTAGTGCTGCCGATCCTTCCGGTAGCGGGCGTATTCGGCTTCGCGCATGCGGACGATCTCCGTATGGCGACGCTTGGCCAGGCCGGGGGGCAGATGCTTGGGACCCACGCCGCGCCAAGGGCCGTTATAGCTGGGAGCCATGAACCAACCGCCGCCTTGATAGGCATAGTAGCGGCCGTCAATATAGACCATGTCGTAAGGAACGCCGACGGCGACATGGAAGCCGAGGGTGCTGGGCGCCAGAAATAGAGGCGGTTCCTGGATGACGATCGGGGTTCGAGGGCGACTGCCGATATGCAGATTGAGGTCAAAGCCGACATCCGACGCCTGGACCTGCTCAACAGCGGGAGCGGTCAGCAGGGTGACGGCCAGTAGCAAGGTGACCATACGAAGCATGAAAAACCCTCCTTCTTGATGTGGCACCGAAACAGTGACTGATAAATGCACAAAAAATGCCAAGGTTGATATTTGCGTCTTTCGTACTTGCGTTCGGTTACCCAGACGGGGAAGGGAATAAAAGGTTTACCTGCTCATGACCTTAAAAGTCACCGACCGGGTCGGCAGGATGCCCCCGGTTGGCCGATCTGCAAGGCAGGAAATGGGCCGGGATGGAGGTGCGCCAGTACGGAATAGGGCACCGGTTGCGGCTAAGGCAACCTGGTTTTTTCCGGAGTTTCCGCGAAGAAACTGGAGGAGGCGCCGGTCGTCGGTTGCTCGGCGATGCGTTCCGCCAGTTGGGAAACGGCCAGGGCGAAGGCAATGGAGCGATTCCAGCGCAACAGGGTGCGAAAATTGTCCGAGACCAGGAATGCCGGGCCCGTTGCGCCATCGGGCAGGAGCAGCGCCAAGCTTCGGTCGTCAGGCCCGCTTGCTTCTCGAATCCCCAGTTGCCGCCACTCCGAAGGGCTGCGGCGCTGGTCCAGGCCGGCCAGGGACGGGTCGAAACCGGCCGGCCGGCTGACTTCCATGCCCCAGTTCAGGCCCTTTTTCCAGCCCGCACGCACCAGGTAGTTGGCCGCCGAGGCGAGGATGTCGGCGGGCTCGTTCCAGATGTCGCGCTGGCCGTCGCCATTGAAATCCACGGCGTAGGCCAGGTAGGAAGACGGCAGAAACTGCACCTGGCCGGTGGCGCCGGCCCAGGAACCACGCAAATCCTCACGCTGCAGGTGTTCTTGATCGAGAATGGTCAGGGCGGCCAGCAACTCTTTGCGAAAAAAACTCTGCCGGCGGCCCTGGTAAGCCTGGGTGGCCAAGGCGTCGACGATGGGATACCGCATCCGGCCCTGCCCGAAGTCGCTCTCGATGGCCCACAGGGCCAGGAGGACGGAGTGCGGAACCCCAAACTTCTCTTCGACTTCCTGCAACAGATTGGCATGGAGGTCCCGGTGGCGTCGACCTTCCCGGATGCGGTGTTCCGAAACCATGCGCCGCACGTATTCGCTGGTGGCCAGAACGAACTCGGCCTGTTGCCGGCTGTGGGTCACCACCTGCGGCAGCGGCTGCAGGCCCTGCAAGGCAGCCGCCAAGGTCGAGTCACGGATGCCCAGGGTCCGGGCTTCCCGGGCCAATTCCTCCAGCCAGGACTGAAAGGCCGGATCCTCCGGTGGTGCGGTTGCAGCCGGCTCAACCGCAATCAGGCGAGGCGACGCAGGCGGTGGTGGGTCTGCCGTGGTCTTGGCCGCAGGCGGGATGGTTTCCGGAAGGGGTTTGCAGGCACCGATAAGACCCAACAACAGGCCGGCAACCAAGAGAGATGAAAAACCTCGCGATGCAAAATGATGCATTTAATCGTTCCTTGTGATTCGGGGGCATGCAAATCAGCAGCTCTTTCAATGGAAACCGATGAAAAAGGCGGCGGTTTCCATTTATAAAGGAGCAAAAATCCGGAGTTCGATAAAACGTTGCAGTCCTTGGTCAACCTTGTTATAGTGCCCTCTAAGAATTGATGTGCTCCAAGTATCCAACGTGCGGGGCAGTTGGGTATTTGTTGTTATGTGCGGGAGCAGGGAGCGCAGGTTATGGTTCGGTTGAAAAGCCTTTTTCTGACGTTCGGGGATCGACGACTTGAAGCCGCCTTTCAACGCTATTACTACGGCATCAGCCTGGCCCGCATCCGCTTCACTTTGCTGCTCGGCATGGTCCTCTATTCCGCCTTCGGGGTGCTGGATGTCCTGATTGTTCCGGAAATCAGGAGGTTTGCCTGGTCCATCCGGTATCTCGGGGTCTGTCCTCTGCTGGGCCTGCTTTATCTGCTTTCCTACCACAAACGCTATTTCCGTATCAAGCGTCTGGCGCATATCCTCGGCTGTCTCGCCAGCGGAGCGGGAATCGTAGCCATGATTTCCCGGCTGCCCATGCCGGGCAATCTCATCTATTTCATCGGCCTGTTGCTGTGCGTCATGATCTTTTTTTCCTTTGTTCCCGACTTTATCGCCGCCAATGTTGCGGCGTGGGCGGTGTTTCTTCTCTACCAGTTGGTTCTGCTCAACGGCAGTGATCTGGCCGGCGCCATGGTTTTCAACAACACTTTCGTTCTGCTGACGTTCAATTTCTGCGGCATGTTTATCTGCTACTCCCTGGAGCGGCAAATTCGCGCGGAGTTTCTGCAGCGCCGTACCATCGAACGGCAGGCCAGAGAATTGAGCCGGGCGCTGGTGGCCGTCGACAAGGCTCGTCAGGAAGCCGAGGAGTCCGCCTTGACAGATTCTTTGACCGGTCTGGCCAATCGGCGGCATTTTTTGATCATGACCCGGCAGGAATTGGATCGCAAACAGCGGCACCTGCGGGATTTGGCCCTGATTCTACTGGATATCGATCATTTCAAGGAGATCAACGACGCCTATCGTCATCTGGTCGGCGATCAGGCCTTGCGGCAGACCGCCGTTGCCATCCAGGCCCTGGTCCGCTCCGCGGATACCGCCTGCCGTTATGGCGGCGATGAATTTGCCGTGCTGTTGCCGGAAACCAATGCCGCCATGGCCGAGGAGGTCGGTTGGCGTCTGGTACGGGCCATGGCCAAAATGGCCCTGACCACGGATGTGGGGCCGGTGGCCATCAGCATCAGTGTCGGCATTGCGGTACTGACGCCCGCTGAAGTCGTGGACGTGGAGACCTTTCTGGATCGGGCCGATGTGGCTTTGTACGCAGCCAAGCAGGAGGGCCGTAACCGGGTCAAGGTCTGGTCCGCGGACCTCGGCGATTTGGGCCCTGCCGGATCCAATCCTTTCAATCATTACCTGCTGAAGGATTGATGTCGGATTTTAGATGCCTTTGTTCAGCGGCCCCAAGTGCCCGTCTTGCCCGGTCCGGAGACGGGCCTTTTTGTGTCAAAATCTTGCCCTTTGTGTCGATAGTGAACGTATTTCTGATATTGGGAAAGCGTTTTTGTCAAATTTTTGAAATTTTTAAAAAAGTGTTTGACATTACTTTTTAGATATGTAATTTCTTCAATTATGTATGAACTTATTTGCCGGTACTTAGTTCTTTGCTACTGCAAGACGGCTTGATCTTGCCGTTCTGGAACCAGGTTTTACGGTATCTGCCGAAGTTTGATAAGGAGGCCAGCTGTGGCGGGAAAAATTCGGGAAATGATCGATACCATCATTCAGCAACGGGCCGGCGGCAATCCGATGCTGGAGCGCATCGTCAAGACCAAGCTCATCCTCAAAGGGATCAACCCGGCTCGTTTCACGCCACAGTCCGAGGATGATCCGACGGTTATGGCCTGTCTCGAGCAGTTTCTACAGGACTTACAGGGGGCGCCGGCGACCCAGGGTGCTCCCACCGCTGCTGTCGGCAGCGGTGCGGATGGCGAGTACTTTCATGTGGCCTGTTCCACCCAGACCGATTTGGCTGCCAGCGTAGCGGAAATAGCCGGACGGCTACAGCCCTGCAAGCCGGCCATGGTCCTGTTTTTTGCCGCCAGTCGTTTTGCGCCCGACGCCGTGGGCCGGCAGATGCAGGCGGCTTTTCCCGGTTCCCAGGTATTCGGCTGTTCCACTTCGGGAGAGTTGATGAGCGGCCGCATGCTTGATGGCGGCATGGTTGCCATGGCCTTTCATCGACGGGCAGCGGGGGATGTTCGGGTGGAAGTGGTCGAAGGGCTGTCCAATGACCACGCCTTGCATAATGCCTTCGCTTCCTTTGCCAAACATTATCGAACCCCGGTAGCGGCCATGGATCCTGATGCCTACGTCGGACTGGTGTTGGTCGATGGCCTGCGCGGCGCCGAGGAACAGTTGATGGAAACCATCGGCGATTTAACCGATGTCACGTTTGTCGGGGGCTCGGCCGGCGATGATCTGCAATTTTCCGCTACCCACGTTTATGCCAACGGCCGTTCCTATACCGATGCGGCGGTGTTGGCGCTGATGCGACCGGAGATCGGATTTTCCTTCATCAAGACCCAGAGCTTTCGGTCCTTGAATAAAACCTTGCGGGTCACCTGGGCGGATGAAGCCCGTCGCGAGGTGCTGGAGTTCGACGATCGGCCGGCCGCCGAAGCATACGCCGACGCCCTCGGTACCAGTGTCGAACAGGCCCCCGATTATTTCATGCGCAATCCGCTGGGGTTGATTGTTGAAGGCGAACCTTTCGTTCGCAGCCCGCAGCAGATCAAAGGCGGCACCATGTCCTTCTATTGCAGCATCCGGGAGGGCATGGAACTCTCCCTGCTGGAATCGGGGAATATCGTCCAAGATACTAAAGTGGCGCTTGAAGAGGCCAAGCGGCGTATGGGAAGCATTTCCGCCGTGGTTAATTTCAACTGCATTCTTCGAACCTTGGAACTGAAACAAAAACAGCTTACCGAAGACTATGGTGCCTTGTTTTCCGATATTCCCATGATCGGTTTCAGCACCTACGGGGAACAGTATATCGGGCATATCAATCAAACGGCCACCATGCTGGTTTTCAAGTAGTCAATCCGCTTCAGGCGGCATGCACTGGCCTGCAGGTTTTCACCTTAGCCGGTTCTCGACAGGATTGATGTATGAGCGATCAGTTTAAGCAGATACTGAGTTTGGAGCAGAAAGACGGCGGGCTGAAGGGGGATCTCTCATCCACCAATATCGCCGACCTGCTGCAGTTTCTTTCCTCAAGCTCGAAGAAGGGTGTCATCAAGGTGGTGCGGCACCCCGACAAGGAGCAGGGACAAGTCTATTTCGACGGCGGGGAGTTGGTATCCGCAACTTCCGGCAAGTTGACGGGGCTGACGGGATTCGCCGATCTGCTCGGCTGGCAGGAAGGTTCTTTTCGTTTTTTTCCGGGTGTTGATGCCCAGAACAGAACCGTCGGGCTGTCCGTTCAGCATGCCATTCTTGAGGCCATGGTGTCCATGGATCACGGAGCCGGTAATGTCAGGGAGCAGACTGCGGCCGTGATGGAAGAAAGGGGTAAGGATATGGAACAAGCCGTCAGGGGAGCAACCGAGGTCATGAATGATCTGCTGGAGGTCCCCGGAATCGATGCGGTGGTGATCGTCGGTCGGGATGGGTTCGTCATCGATTCCACCGGCAGCAGTCTGCGGGTGAACATCGACGTGCTCGGCGCTTCTCTGGCTCATGCGGTCAACGGCATCGAAGAAATGGGTTCGGAATTGAGTATCGATCACTTCCAGGACCTGTTCATCGAATATGGCCGTTCGGTCATCATGTGCAAACCGGTGGGGGATGCCATTGCCGCGGTGGTGACGCCGGATGCCTCGAAGTTGGGCATTATCCGCCATAAAACCAAGAAACTGTTTCTTGAGTTGGGACAGTCCTTCTAGGAGGGTGAGCAAGTGTCTTTGGAATTGAATTTTTCTTTGGATGACAAGACCTTTCGGAATTTTTTGAACGGTCATCCGGTGGTGCGGCATTCTCACCATTACCTGTGCCTGATTACCAAGCTGGTGGAGGATTTGAGCGATATCGGCGGGCCGCAAATTTTGGCCGAAGTGGTGGAGGATTCCATTCGAACCGTGCTGGACGATTATTTCCAGCAACAGGGAACCCTGTCCGAAGACGAGCGGATGCGTATCGGTGAAGCCTATTTCGCCACCTTCGGCCTTGGCAAAATGGCGGCTTCCGGCGACCGTACGGGTGGCGAAGTGCGTTTGCAGCGCTCCCATCTCGATGAAGGATGGCGCATGAAATGGGGGGAGCGGGACCGGCCGGTCAATTACCTTGCCTGCGGTTTTGCGGCTGCCCTGTTCGGCGCGGCTTTCGGCCTGCCGGCCAGAAGTTTTGCGGTCACGGAACAGGAAGGGATGGTCATGGGAGCGCCGGAGAGTCGGTTCATCGTCCGGGCTGCTTGAGGAAGGAATGAAATAATGACGGTAATGCGCGACACCGTGGTGAAGAGCCTGGCCAAGGTAACGGTCCAGGGGGATGAAAACGGCCTGATTCCCGAATATGAAGTGTTGGTCAATCTGCTGCCGGTTGCCTTGCTGAACAGCTTTGCCGAACGGATTATGGCCGCGGCGCCGCCGGAGCGTAAAGCCGAGGTTGAGGCCGGACTGGTGCGGGCGGCCTATGAATGCGGTTATCATACGGGCTGCGGCATCATTACCTCCGAATCTTTTAATGAAGCGGTCATGCCCATGGTCACCGAAGGGGCCAAGGACATTCTGCGCGGCGCCTATGCGGCCTTTACCGCCTGGGGTTGGGCCAAAGCCGGCATCGTACAGCTCAAGGAAGGTGAGCGGATGGTTATCCGAGCCTTTGATTATTACGAGGCGGACAGCGGCGGGGAAGGGTTGCGAGCCTACATGTTTCGGGGGTTGAGTCAGGCCTTTTTCGACCTGGCTTATGCCGATCCCTACCCGGACGGCATGGATACCTATATCTGTCAGCAGACCAAGGGGCTTGAAGTCGGAGATCCCTATGGCGAGTTCATCGTCACCAAAAAATAGCGCCTATCCTGCCAAGGATTTCTCCGGGATTAGCGCAGATAACGGGTGACGGCAGTCGCAAGGCGGCACTTCCGTCGTCATATCCGGAAGCGGAGCAAAAGATGTCCAACGTTATTTCCATTGTGAGTTCAAAAGGCGGAGCGGGCAAGACGACCGTGGCTCTCAACCTGGCGGTGGCGCTGGCCGAGAGTCGGGAGCCGACTCTGCTCATCGACGTGGACCCTCTGGGTGGTATCGGTTTTTCCCTGGCCCGCAGCGATACGGAGTGGAAAGGGTTGGCGGAATGCCTGGTGCAGGAAGCAGCCATCGGCGAAGTGGTCATGCCGACCAAACTGCCCGGTCTCTCCATCTTGCCGCGCGGGCGTCTGGACCCTCTGGATGTGGCCGCCTATGAACAGGCGCTTCACTCATCATCGGTTCTGGAGGACGTGCTCGCCGCCGTTGCCGGCGACTATCGCTACATAATCATCGACACTCCGTCGGGGCTAGGTCAGATTACCCGTATGGCTCTGTCCGTCAGCGACTTTGCTCTGCTGCCCCTGCAGGCCGAGCCCATGGCGCTGCGGGCCATTACCCAGACCCTGCGGGTCCTGCAACATGTGCGTGAAGAGGAAAACCCCGATTTGCACCTGCTCGGCATCCTCGCCGTGATGGTGGAGTTGAGCCGGGATGTTTCTTTTTCCATCATGAATACGGCCTGGTCCTCCCTCAGCGGGGTGCTGGAAACCTACATACCCCGTGCGGAAGTGTTCAGCATGGCCAGTGAGAAGGGGTTGCCGGTGGCCTTTCTGCCAGGGAAATATCCACCCGAAGCGGCGCGCTTCGATATTCTGGCCAATGAGGTGAAAGGCCTGATTCACAGCCTGGGTGGCGAGACAGGAGACGACCATGAAAGACCGCAACGTGAACTCGTATGACCTGAAGCAGGCGCAGCAGATCCTCAGTGCCCTGGCTCCGGCTGCCGTGACCGTTGCCCGCAAGAAGGCCGCCATTCAGGCACAGGCCGCTTTTCTGAAGTTTCCCCAGCGGCCGATGCAGGCCCTCTCCGGTTCCGTCTCGGTGGCCTGCCCGACGACCGCCGCCGGCCAAGCCGAGCAGCTTGCGCCGCCGGAGACTATCAGAACATGGGATGACTGCATTCGCTGGTGCCTGGAAGCAACCCGGTCCCATGCTGCTTTTGTGGTGGATTCCCAGGGATTTATCATCGCCAGTCAGGGGCTGATTCCCGAGGCCGGCTTCGAATGCACCGGGGCCGAAATGATCTGCTCCCTGGAGCAGTTGGAGCGTATCGATCCGGAAGCCGGAAAGTTGCTCTGGATCGATCTGGACTACGGCCAACGGCGCATTGCCGGCCTGGTAACGCCTTCGAATACGGCCGAGTATTTTATCGTTGGCCTGGTATCGCCGGATTCATTCCGGTTTTTTGCCCACAAGGCCCTCATCACCAGCAAGATCCTGGAAAACCTGCCCCATATCGATTAGTCGCTAAAAAAAGGAAATGCAGGCAGGCTGTCGCGCGACAGCCTGCTTTCTTTCATTTAGGTGTGCTTGCCCCACTTCAGGGGCAGTGTAACGATGCTTGAGCGCCGTCGGTACTCTGCATCGGCCATGAACGGCAAAGGAAATCGGCCATTTGCGCTGCCGGCATCGGTTTTGCGAAATGGAAGCCCTGCATGATGTGGCAGCCGCATTCCCGCAGAAATTGCATCTGCTCAGGCATTTCCACCCCCTCCGCGACCAGCTCCAGCCCCAGTCGTGTCGCCATGGCGATGATGGCATCCACAATGGCCATGTCCTCCGGATCCGCAGGGATGTCACGCACAAAGGTTTGGGCGATTTTGATGCGATCGATGGGAAAGTTTTTCAGGTAGCTGAGGGATGAGTAGCCGGTGCCAAAGTCATCGATGGCAATCTGAATGCCGCGCGTCTTCAGATCCACCAGGACTTCGATGGCGTCCGCCATGTTTTCCAGAAAGGCGCTCTCGGTAATCTCAAGTTCGAGCAGGTGAGCCGGAAATCCGGTCTCCTGCAGCACGGATTCGATTTCCGCCAGCATGTCGGTCTGGCGGAATTGCTGGGTGGAGAAGTTGACCGCCAGTCGCAGGGAGGGCCTGCCGGCATTCCACCAGGACATGGCCTCGCGACAGGCGGTGCGTAAAATCCATTTGCCCAGAGGCCGAATCAGACCGCTCTCTTCGGCCAAAGGAATGAACTGCGCCGGCGATATCAGACCCAGTTGCGGGTGCATCCAGCGGACCAGGGCCTCGATGCCCACCGGACGGCCGGTGCGCAGATCCATCTGCGGTTGGTAGGCCAGGAAAAATTCTTCCTGGCGCAATGCCCGCCGCAGGTTGACGTCCATTTGATGCAGGGCAACGATTTTCTGCTGGAGGGGCTCTGAAAAGAACTGATAGACGTTGCCGCCGTGCTTTTTGGCTTCATAGAGGGCGGTTTCCGCATGCTTCAGAAGCGTTTCCTGTTCCTCGCCGTCGCGGGGGAACAGCGCGATGCCCATGCTGGCCGAGGTGAACACTTCACTCCCATCCAGTTCAAAGGGGTGTTCGCTGACCGAATCCAGAATCCGGCGGGCCTCCCGGGCGATGGCCGCCTCATCCTGATACCCGGTAAGCAGCAGGACAAACTCATCGCCGCCCCAGCGCACAAGAGTGTCGCCCTGACCGATGGTTTTGCCCAGACGAGTGGCAAGCTGACGCAGGATCGCATCCCCCTTGGCATGTCCCAGGGACTCGTTGATCTGTTTGAAGTTGTCCAGATCCAGGGTGAACAGGATGACGCTTTCGCCGAGGCGGGCGGCGTGGCCAAGTGCCAGGTTCATGCGATCCTGCAGCATGATGCGATTGGGCAGATCCGTCAGGGAATCGTAATAGGCCAGCTTTCGCAACTTCTGTTCGACCTTGCGCCGCTCCGTCGGATCGGTGAAGTGAGCCGTGAACCCCAGTGGTTTTCCATCGTGACCGGGAAGGGGGTGGGCATGGACTTCAATCTGGAACCGACTGCCGTCATGGTGCGTGGCCGCGATTTCCGCCTGCCAGGCCCGGTTTTTTTTCAATGCCTGCATGCCGGCAATGACTTCCACGGGATCCAAAAAAAAGTCGACCAGGGCTTTGTCCTGCATATCGCCTGCCTGCCCATAGCCCCAGAGCGTGATTAAGGCTTGGTTGGCAAAGGTCAGTCGGCCATGCAGGTCAACCATGCCCATGGCGACGGGGGCTGCATCGAGAGCCCGTCGGGTCAGGTCCAGTTGCTGCTGAATATGGGCGGCAACGGGTTGTTTCGGAGCAAGTCTCTTTTTGATGATAAAGAGCAGTACCTGCAAAGCAGTTGTGCCCATAATGACGTAAATCAGGATGTGAGCGCTGGGTGGCATGGGCGACGGAGCTCCCTCTTTCCACGGTTCCGGCTGAAAAATGGTCAGCCCAAAAGCGTCGAAAACAAAAAAACCCATCCTTTACAAAAGGACGGGTTCCGAAAAAATCGCGAAAGCGCTTTGAGAAGGAGCACATATCGTGTCATTTTTCGGCAACCCGGCGATCCTCGATGAGGACCCGTGGCTTTGCGTCACCGGATTACTCCGGTTTTGCTACTTTTCGAAAATCACACGGAAAACCTACCCGTAAGCATAAATCTTGTCAAGTATAAAAAATCGTTAAACATAAATTGTCCTTAAATTCATAGGGGCGTATGATTGCAGGTGAGAGGTGTTCCGTCCCTGGGATTTTGGGTGCGGGGTTACCATAATCAGATTGATAGGTAAATTTTTATATATTATCAATTCCTATGTCAAATCTACGGGTTTACGGTATCTGCCTGCGGACCCATAAAGGATCGAGCCGCCGCGGGGAAATCTGTGCCCTGAATGGGGCCGGTATCATGGTGAGTGAGTATTTGCCATGGTCACCATGACCCGTTAGCCTTTTGGCAGGTTCACTCTGTGTGGCGGCTGGGAAAAGTCATTGCGCTGTCAAACCCGTTGGCTAAGCAGTGTTCACCGGTTGAGTTTGGCCAGATAATCGGCCGCTGCATGTGTAGGAATGTGTCGCACAACGATAGGGCTTCATATGCAAAAGGGTCAGGAGCATCGCTCCGGAAGACTGTTGTTGGCATGCTGCCTGGTGGGTGGCCTGGGTTTTTTCAGTTCTTATCTGCGTCTGCCGATTATGCCGCTATTGGCTGCATCCGTCGGGGGGAGCCCGGCACAGGTCGGCCTGATCAATGCCGCCTTTATGCTTTCAGCCGGGCTGCTTTCCATCCCTGGAGGGCTGCTGTCGGATCGCTTTGGTCGAAAAAGGCTGATTCGTGGCGGATTGTTGCTCATCGCCGGGTCTTCCCTGCTGATTACGGTTTGCCGAAATCCACTGCAGATGGCCCTTGTCTACCTGCTGTTTGGCACCGGATTGGCCTCCTTTGCGCCCAACCTCATGTCTTTGGTAGCCGATGTGGCCGCTCCCCGACCCCTCAGCCAGGCTTACGGGTTGTATACCACCGCTGTCTATGCCGCCATGGCCACCGGCCCGGCGGTCGGCGGTCTGTTGGGCAAATTGCTGGGTCTGCGTCCCGTTTTTCTCCTTTCCGGGTTGCTGTTGCTTGGCCTTTTTGGAGCCACCGGTTATCTGTTGCCCCCCTCGCCGGCCAGTGCCGATCCTTCCGCTCTGGGTGGAATTCGGGCCGGTTGTGCTCGGTTGGCGGGCAACAGACGTTTCGTCGCGTGCCTGACCTTGACTTTGGGGGCCTGCTTCGGGTTGGGCTTGTTTCTGACCTTCCTGCCGCTGCATGCCCGACAGCAGGGTCTTGACAGCCGCCAGATTGGATTGGTTTTCGGCAGTCAGGCCCTGGTCAACACCCTGGCACGCATTCCCTTCGGATATCTGGGTCGTAGCCTCCGCCGGCCGCTGCTGTGGACCGCCGGCGGGATTTTGCTGTTTGCCGTTGGACTTGCACCGCTTGGCAGGATGAACTCTTTTGCTGCCATGCTGGCCGGAGGATGTACCCTGGGTGCCGGCATGGCCATCGGTTTTACCCTGCTGGGAGTGCTTATCGCCGAGTCGGTTCCTGGCGCGTTACGTGGTCTGGCCATGGGCATGTACAATGCCTGCATTTTTCTTGGCATGATGCTGAGTGCCGCCAGCATGGGAATGATTGTGCAGCGCTTCGGCTATGATTTCGGTTTTATCTTCGGTGCTTTGGTGGCCGTGGCATCCGCCCTGTTTTTTCTTTATTGGGGCAGGGCTGAGGACGGCGGGCGGTCCTAGGAGGCTGTCGGACTATTCATGCGCTGGCTGCAAATTCGGCTCTTTGGCCCATTTTTCAGCTCCTTTTCGGCCCATAGCTACGGCTATGAACCTTCAAACGAGCTAAAATCTGTGCTCAAACATCCAAATTTTCGCTTCAGCCCGGATAGTCCGACAGCCTCCTAGACGCCTTGTGTTTCGGCCCGGGTATGCTTAAATAGCAGCAGGCGCAAGGGAGGATAGGGCATGAAACGTTGGTTGTTGACATGCGCGGTGCTGCTTCTGATGTCTGGCGTTGCCTTGGCCCAGGCACCCCGGTTGGCCGGCCTGGCACCCGCCAGCGGCGGTCCGGGCAGTCGGGTGACGGTGCTGGGCGGACCTTTCGATGGTTCGGAACGGATCCTTTTCGGGGACCGACTGCTGGCGCCCAGTCGGGTTGAGCCGGCTCGTCTGACCTTTACCGTCCCGGCCTTGCCCGAGGGGGAATATCTGCTGGCGCTTCAGTCGATGCAGGGCATCTCGGCGGCCACTCTGACCTTCCGGCTGATTTTGCCGCCGCCGGAGATTCTGTCCTTGAGCCCCAGCCAAATCGATGGTTGTTCCGGGCTTGAGCAACGGCGGGTAACGGTTGCGGGGCGTGGTCTGCAGGCTGGTGTGCAGTTGCTGCTCAACGGCGCTGCCCTGGACGCCACCCGCACCGGTGACAGTCTGCTGTTCAATGTTCCCGATCTGCCGGCGGGATTGCATCAGGTGCAACTGCGTAATCCCAACGGTCAGATGTCTCTTGCCGTTGCTCTGCTGGTCGATACGACGCCGGAAATTCGCAGTGTCGCGGTTGGTGCCGAGTTTCTCAATCACTATCAACTGATCATTTCCGGACGCAATTTCCTGTTCAATTCCCGGCTGATTGCCGATGGCCGTCAGGTTCCCGCGGTGCCTGCCAGTTCCATGCAAGTGGACCGTCTGACTTATGTCGATTGCAATTCCCTGATTTATCATCGCTATCCGGTCAGCAGCCAGCCGAGAACGGTGCTCCTGCAGGTGCTCAATCCGGATGGCAGGGAAAGCGCTGTCTTTTCGGCGACCATCCCTTGATGGCCGACGAACAAGGGGGCTTGGAGAGGTCATGAAAGAGCCTGCACTGCGCCGGCTGCATCGCTGGCTGGGTCTTCTGCTGGTCCTGTTCATCCTGCTGCAGGTCGGCAGCGGACTGTTGCTTACCCTTTGGCAGTCTCCGGTGTTCGGTTTGCCCATCGGCAGTGGAGCGTGGTTCGCCGTTGCCCGTCTGTTGCATTCCGGCGGCGGCCTCATCGGCGTCTGGTACCGTCTGATCCTGAGTGCGGGGTTGGTGATCCTGGCCGGAACCGGGCTGCTCATCGGCTGGAAAATTTGGCAACGTTCCCGTACCGGGCCCGCCCGCACCCCTTCCGCGGACCCAAAGCCGGCGGCTCCCAAAACTACCTCTCCGGACAGTCCCATCTGAGACTTCGGCTTTGCTGCAGGGATTTTTGTTACACTTGCAGCAGAGCGTCAAAATATATCCGGAATCGGACCTTGAGGCCCGATGGGAAGATATATGTTCGAGCCAGAACGGAGGTGTCATGATGATGGAAGCCAAGCAGATCCTGTGGTTCGAAGACATCGGCATGGACGATTTGCCGCAGGTCGGCGGCAAGAATGCCTCTCTCGGCGAAATGATCCGTTGTCTGTCCGATCTCGGCATTCAGGTGCCGGGTGGCTTTGCCGTGACCGCCGCCGCCTATCGCCGGTTTCTCCGTGAGACGGGCCTGGAGTCCGAAATCGAACAGGTGCTGCAGGAACTGAAGGACGACGATCTGGAAAGCCTGGCGTCCGTCGGCAGCCGCATCCGTCGGACCATCCGCCGGGCCGAATTGCCGGCAAGTCTGGAGGAGGAGATCCGCTCCGCCTATGGGTTGCTGGAGCAGGAATACGGCCAGGATTGCGATGTCGCGGTGCGTTCCAGTGCCACCGCAGAGGACCTGCCCGATGCCTCCTTTGCCGGCCAGCAGGAAACCTACCTCAATATCCGCGGTGCGACGGAACTGGTCGATGCCTGTCGCAACTGTTTTGCCTCCCTGTTCACCAACCGCGCCATATCCTACCGGGCCCATCACGGTTTCGATCATCTGGAAGTGGCTCTCTCCGTCGGGGTACAGAAAATGGTGCGTTCCGATCTGGCCAGCGCCGGGGTCATGTTCACCATTTCCACCGAAACCGGATTCCGTGACGTGGTGCTGATCAATGCCGCCTGGGGGTTGGGCGAAAATGTGGTGCGCGGCGCCGTCAACCCCGACGAATATTTCGTTTTCAAACCGACCCTCAAGCGGGGTTTCCGGCCCATACTCAGCAAGCATATCGGCAGCAAGAAAAAGAAGATCATCTACAGTCTCAACAATGGCCCCCAGTCGACCCGGGAAATTACCGTCCCGCGGGAGGACCGGGAACGTTTTTGCCTCACCGAGGATGAAGTGCTGGAGCTGGCCCGCATGGCCTGTGTCATCGAGGACCATTATCAACGTCCCATGGATATCGAATGGGCCAAGGACGGCCAGACCGACCAACTGTTCATCGTTCAGGCCCGCCCGGAAACCGTGGAATCCGGACGACTGGGAAATGTGCTGGAAGAATTCCGCCTCAAGGAACGGGGTGACGTCCTGTGCCAGGGCCGGGCGGTGGGCAGCAAGATCGGCGCCGGCAAGGCCATGGTCATCAAGGATGCCGGGGAAATCGGCCGATTCCAGTCCGGCTGTGTCTTGGTAACGGATATGACCGACCCAGACTGGGAACCGATCATGAAGCAGGCTGCGGCCATCGTCACCAACCGCGGCGGCCGCACCTGCCATGCCGCGATTGTCAGCCGAGAACTGGGCATCCCATGCGTCATCGGCACCGGCGACGCCACCACCCATATCGTGGACGGAAACGGTGTCACCGTCTGCTGTGCCGAGGGGGAAACCGGATTCGTCTACCAAGGTGAGTTGGAGTTCGAGGTGGTGAAGACCAACCTGGAAGAGTTGCGTCGGCCGCAGACCCGCATCATGATGAATCTTGGCAATCCGGAACAGGCTTTCAGCCTGCGGCGTATCCCCAATGACGGCGTCGGCCTGGCTCGCCTGGAGTTCATCATCAACACCGCCATCCAGGCCCATCCCATCGCTCTGCTGCATCCGGAACGGGTCGCCGATGCGGAAGCCCGGGCGCGCATTGCCAACCTCATCGCCGGTTATCCCGACGGCGGCGAATATTTCGTCGATAAGCTGGCCCAGGGCGTGGCGACTCTGGCGGCGGCGTTCTACCCCAACGACGTCATTGTCCGCATGAGCGACTTCAAGAGCAACGAGTACGCCAACCTCCTCGGCGGCCGGGCCTTTGAGCCCGAGGAATCCAACCCCATGATCGGATTCCGCGGGGCTTCGCGTTACTACGATGTCCGCTACCGGGAAGGCTTTGTCCTGGAATGCCGGGCCATGCAGCGGGTTCGCGAGACCATGGGGCTGGCCAACGTCAAGCTGATGATCCCGTTTTGCCGCACCGTGGAAGAGGGCCGCAAGGTCATCGAGGTCATGCGCGAGTGCGGGCTGGAACAGGGCCGGAACGGATTGGAAGTTTACGTCATGTGCGAGATCCCTTCCAACGTGGTGCTGGCCGAGGAGTTTGCCGAGATATTCGATGGGTTCTCCATCGGCTCCAACGACCTGACCCAGCTGCTGCTGGGCCTCGACCGGGATTCGGAAATCGTCGCTCACCTTTACGACGAGCGCAACGAGGCGGTCAAACGCATGATCGCCGACGTCATCCGACGGGTCAAGGCGGCCGGTCGCAAGATCGGTATCTGCGGTCAGGCGCCGAGCGACTATCCCGAGTTTGCCGCCTTCCTGGTGGAGTGCGGCATCGACAGCCTGTCTCTCAATCCGGATACGGTGCTGTCCACCACCCTGCGAATTCTGGAACTGGAGGAACAATTGGGCAGAGGGTAGCAGCCTCTGGTCATGGCACCTTGAGGTTGCCCAGTACAGCAAACAGGGCCGACAGCAGGACAATCAGGGCGCCGGTCAGCCAGGCCAGAAGCTTGGAATAGAATTGTCGCATGGTCCGTTCTCCCGCCGTCGGCTAAACCAGGTTGAATCGTTCGGTGTGAATCTGGCCGAATGGAATGTCGCGCCGCAGCAGCAGCTGTTCCACGGCGTTCATCATCGGCGGCGGACCGCAGATGAAGTAATCCAGATCGGTAAATTCTTCGGGCAACTGACGCTGCAGGACGGCATCGTTTATGAAGCCGGATTCGCCCGTCCAGTTCTCCGGCGGCCGATCCAGAACATGCGCCACCCGCAGATTCAGGCGTGGCGCCAACTGTTCGATCTCCTCGCGAAAGGTGATGCTGTCCAGGTCCCGGTTGGCGTACAGCAGCAGCAGGGGCCGCGGATCCCGGCGATCCGCCAAGGTGTGGAGCATGCTCATCATGGGCGTGATGCCGATGCCGCCGGCAATGAACACGTAACCCGGCGCATGGGGGTAACGGTCCACGGAAAAGGCCCCGTGAGGGCCGTCCAGCCAGGCCAGTTGGCCGGGCACCGCCTGCTTGATGGTGGCGGTGAAATCCCCCAGTTCCTTGATGGTGAAACGCAGCAACTCGGGGCGCTCGGCGCTGGCCGAAAAGGAAAACGGGTGATCCTTGGCCAGAAACGGCGAATGCCAGAGGGTCAGCCAGGCGAACTGGCCGGGGTTGAACCGCAGTCCATGGTGGCCCTTGGCGCGCAGGGTCAGGGACCAGGCCTGGCCGCGTTCTGCATTGACGGCGACGACTTCATAGGGTTGGCGCAAGGCCAGCCACGGCTTGAGCAGGCGCACATAAGCCAGCAACCCGACCCAGAGTGCCCCATGGCTGAGCCAGAGCGACCTTTTCCAGGGCAGATTCACGAAGTGCCCGACCTTCATCATGTGCAGCAGTCCGAGAACCACGGCGGCACTCGCCAGCACCCCATGCCAGAAACGCCAACGGTCGTAATCGAGGCGCAATTGCCGGCGCCAGATGGAACTGCCGACCTGGACGATCAATATCGCTAGGGCGGCGACGGCGAAGCGGGCCCGCCAGGGTGCGTTCCAGAACTTGAGCAGGCTCACCGTGGAAGGCGTAGTGACAAACAGAATCAGGGGGTGCGCGAGAATCAGTCCGAAGGCCACCTGGGAGATTTGGCGGTGAAAATGATAGACCAGGTCGCTGCCGAAGGGCGCTTTCACGGTCTGCAGGCGCGCCGTGAGGGCGAATTGCAGCATCATCATGGCCAGTCCGGCGAAGCCCAGGGCCGCCGAAAAGTCCCGCCAGAAGCCGCGCGGACTGGGTGCCGGGCTGAACAGGAGCAGAAACAGCGGCAACGCCGTCAACAGCAGATAGACGGCAATCCAGAACGCCGCCAGCCAGACAAAATGTTCCGGGTTTTTACGCATGGGAGTTGCATCCTTCCTGAGCATGGGCAACGTTGCCCGATATGGGATGATCCGTCGGGAATGGATAAATCAGCTACAATGATCCCAAATGTACGCAAAAAGGCAAGACAGGAAAATTGTCCCGTTAAGATTCATCGTCCGTGGAAAAGGGCCTTGCCCCCCACACCGAGGGGGGAGCGAGCTCCTTGAGTGAACGGTTAGGTTGTTGTTGTAAATATCGTTGAATCCTGTCTTTAAAGAAAACAGCTAATATTTCCCTAACAAAGCTGGTTTAGAGAGTGCGTTGATAGGGTGTTGAGCGTCGATGGCCGGGCTGTCGACCAGACCTCAAGGAGTTGGACCGCCCATGGCAAAAAAGCACATCCTGCTGGTGGAAGATGAAGAAGACATCCTGGCGCTGATGCATTACAACCTGATGCGCGAAGGTTTTCGGGTGTCCCTGGCCATGACCGGCGAGGAAGGCCTGGCGGCGATTCGCGAAGATCCGCCGGATCTGGTGGTGCTCGATCTGATGTTGCCGAACATGGACGGCCTCGAAGTCTGTCGGGTTATCAAGAGCACCCCGGAATACCGCAACCTGGCGGTGGTGATGGTCACCGCCCGGGGCGAAGAGGCGGATGTGGTGGCCGGGTTGGAATTGGGCGCCGATGATTATGTGACCAAGCCCTTCAGTCCCCGGATTCTCATCGCCCGTATCCGCGCCGTGCTCAGACGCCGCGAGGAGCATCCGCCGGTGACCGACGAAACGGCGGTCATTCATGTCGACGGCCTGGTGATTCACCCCGGCCGTAATCAGGTACTGATTGACGGGCAGCCGGTGGAACTGACTTTTACCGAATTTCGGGTCCTGCATTTTCTGGCCAGCCGACCGGGCTGGGTTTTCACCCGCTACCAGATTGTCAATGCGGTGCGCGGTGACGACTACTCGGTCACGGACCGGGCGGTGGACGTGCAGATCGTCGGCTTGCGCAAAAAGCTGGGCAATTATGGCAAATACATCGAGACGGTGCGCGGCGTCGGCTACCGTTTCAAGGATTGAGCATGCGATCGAAACCTTTGTTCTGGCAGATATATCCTTCCTATATCCTTATCATCGTGCTGGCCATCGTCGCCGTTTCCGGCCTGCATTCCCGGTCGCGGCGCAATTTTTATCTCAGTCAGGTGGCGACGGAACTGGAAGTGCGGGCCCGCCTGTTCGAGGATCAAGTCGGGAATTTGCTGCTTGCCAACGATTATGCGGCCCTCGATGCGTCCAGCAAGCGGCTGGGCCGGAATACCGCGACCCGGTTCACGGTGGTGCTGCCTTCCGGTCGGGTGGTGGCGGATAGCCTGGAGGACCCGGCGCGGATGGACAACCATGCCAACCGACCGGAGATTGTCAGTGCCCTGCGGAACCTGGTGGGTCGCGACGAGCGCCCCAGCCGGACCATACAGGAGCCGATGATGTATGTGGCCCTGCCGGTGCGGGACGCGACGGAGCAGCCCATCATCGGTGTGGTTCGAGCCTCCCGCAGCATCAGTGAAATCGACCGGGAGCTGCAGGCCAGCTACCGGGATATGGTGGTACGTGGTCTGCTGGTGGTGCTGGCCGCCGGGGTGCTGGGCTACTACCTGTCCCGCCGTCTGAGCCGTCCCCTGGTGATGATGAAGCAGGGCGCCGAACGTTTTGCCCAAGGTTGTTTTGAACAGAAACTGCAGATTGCCGGTTCCCGGGAAGCCGGTGCCTTGGCCCGCGCCATGAACGTTATGGCCGGCCAGCTCGATGAACGGATTCGCACCATCAGCCAGCAGCGCAACGAACAGCAGGCAGTACTGACCAGCATGGTCGAAGGGGTGGTGGCCCTGGACAACGACGAGCGCATCCTGCATCTGAATCGCGCCGCGGCCGATCTGCTGGGCCTGGATGCGGCGACGGTGGCCGGCCGGCGGCTCGAGGAGGTGGTCCGCAAGGCCGATCTGCAGCGCTTCGTCGGCCGCGCCCTGGCCGGTGGCGGGCCTCTGGAGGGCGAAGTGGTGTTGCCCGGCACGGAAGGCGATCGTTTTTTGCAGGTGCATGCGACTCTGCTTCTCGATGGCGAAAATCATCGCATCGGGGTGCTGATCGTTCTTAATGATGTGACCCGGTTGCGGCGGCTGGAAAATATCCGCAAGGATTTCGTCGCCAATGTTTCTCATGAATTGAAAACCCCCATCACCGGCATCAAGGGCGCCGTGGAAACCTTGCAGGACGGTGCCATGGAACGGGCGGAGGACAGCACCCGCTTTCTCGGTATCATCGCCAAGCAGGCGGATCGTCTCAATGCCATCATCGACGATCTCCTCGAACTGTCGCGCATCGAGCAGGGTGAAGGCAGCGGCACCATCGTCCTGACGGTGGAGCCCCTGGCTCCGACCCTGCGCTCGGCGGCCAATGCCTGCCAGGCCTTGGCCGACGGCAAGGACATGCGGCTGCGCCTGACCTGTGAACCGGAATTGCGGGCCCGCATCAACGCACCGCTGCTGGAGCAGGCACTGGTCAACCTCATCGACAACGCCATCAAATACAGCGAATCGGGCCGCGAGGTATTCATCGAGGCCTGTCGGGCCGACGGCGAGGTGGAGATTCGGGTGCATGACCAGGGGTATGGCATCGCTGCGGAGCACCTGCCGCGCCTGTTCGAGCGCTTCTATCGGGTCGACAAGGCCCGCAGCCGCCGGGTGGGCGGCACCGGTCTGGGCCTGTCCATCGTCAAGCATATCGTCAAGGCGCACCACGGTCGTATCGAGGTGGCCAGCGAAGTCGGCCAGGGCAGCGTATTTACCGTCATTCTCCCGGCCTGCTGAAAAGCGGCGAGCAGAGCTTGCGAACTCTTCATGCGGGCCTAATGCAAACCTAACAGTTCCTGGCCAGAATCCGTTGTGTTCGCCACCCAGGGCGGACACCCGACAATAAAACGGATTCCTCAAGCCAAACAAAGGAGAAACAGCATGCGTCTCGAGGCAGGTAAAGTGATGAAGTGTCTGGCTACGGTGGCCCTGGCGGCCGTGGTGGCCGTGCCGGCCATGTCCGCGGTGGCACAGGCGGCGCAAGTCAAGGTAGACCCCAAGCTGAAAAGCTACCAGAAGGTGGACGGCGTTTCCGGCAACCTGAACAGCATCGGCTCCGATACCCTCAACAACCTCATGGCCCTCTGGGCGGAAGGTTTCCGCAAGCATTATCCCAACGTCAACATCCAGATCGAGGGCAAAGGCTCGAGTACCGCGCCGCCGGCCCTGATTCAGGGGACCGCCCAAATCGGCCCCATGTCCCGCCCCATGAAGCGTGAGGAAATGGAAGCCATCGAAAAACGCTACGGCGTCAAGCCGACCGCCGTCGGCGTCTCCCTCGACTCCCTGGCCGTGTTCGTCAACAAGGACAACCCCGTCAAGTCCCTGACCCTGCCGCAGGTCGACGCCATCTTCTCCAAAAACCGCAAGGGCGGTCTGGGCCAGGATATCGTCACATGGGGGCAGGCCGGTCTGACCGGTACCTGGGGCCAGATGCCCATCAGCATGTATGGCCGCAACAGCGCTTCGGGGACCTACGGTTTCTTCAAGGAACATGCTCTGTTCAAGGGTGACTTCAAAGACACCGTCAAGGAACAGCCCGGTTCCGCCTCCGTGGTGTTGTCGGTGACCGAGGATCGCGCCGGCATCGGCTACTCGGGCATCGGCTACATGACCTCCGGCGTCAAGGCCATCGCCCTGGCCGAGAAGACCGATGGCAAAGCCTATGCGCCGACCTATGAGAACGTGCTCAGCGGCAAGTATCCCCTCAGCCGCATGCTCTACCTGTATGTGGTCAAGCAGCCCAACCAGCCGCTGCCCAAGCTCACCAAGGAGTTCCTGAAATTCGCGCTTTCCAAGGAAGGTCAGGAAATCGTCGTCAAGGACGGTTACATGCCGCTGCCGGCCGCTCAGGCCGAGAAGCAGCTGAGCGCTCTCAAGTAACGCTGCTGAACAGGGATGGGGTGGCGGTGGCCGCCCCGCCCGCAATGAGAACACCCCCGCCTGCCGGCCCATGTGGTCGGCAGGCATCGGTATGTCCATGCATTCAACTTTTTCAGGGCGCAGATGAACAAGAAAATTCTGAAACGTATCCAGCGGCGGGATCGCATCGCACGCTATGTGATTACCGTCGGCGGAATGGCGGTCATTTTCAGTGTGCTGCTCATTCTGTTTCTCATCGCCCGGGTCACGGTACCCCTGTTTCAACCGGCGGTGGCCGAACGGGTGGCCCGCTTTCCGGTGGCGGACCAAGGCGCGACGGTCATGGCGGCAGGCCTCGACGAATACCGGGAGTCGCCCTTCGTGGTCGATGCCGGCGGCAGGGTGCAATTTTTTGCCCCGGGCGGCCAACCGGCGGGCGGGGAACTGCTGCTGGCTCCGCCGGTTGGCGCCGGTCGTATCCTGGCCGTCGACAGCGGCGAAGAGTTGACCTTCGGCGCACTTTGGGACAACGGCAGCATGACCCTCGACCAGGTCCGCTTTCCCTCCGGCTTCGATGCCGAGGGCCGTCGCGTACAGAGTCGGGAAGTGGCACGCCTGGCGAGTCTTCCGCCCCTTGAGCAGGGGGTGCCCAAGCAGGCCCTGGTGCGCCGGGACGGTGAAGAGCGCCTGACCCAGGTTGCTCTTCTGGCCGATAATCGCCTGTTAATTCGGCAATTGGTGACGGAGACGGATCTGTTCGGAGACAGCCGCGAGGCGACCCATCTCCTGGAGGCCACCGGCCTGCCCGGTGAGCCGATTACCGCCATGGTACTGGACACCACGGGCAAAAACCTCTATGCCGGCACCGGGCGTGGCACCCTGCTGCACTGGGATCTCTCCGAGGCGGGCGCGGTGGAACTGCTGGATCGCCTGCCGGCTTTTCCCGATGGCCGTGCCATTACCAGTCTGGCCCTGATTTTTGGCGATATCTCCCTGGCGGTCGGCGATGACCGCGGCGGTGTGGCCACCTGGTTCGGGGTGCGCGACGGTGAAGGCGTCAAACGCCTGCAGCGCATTCATGTGCTCAGCGGCCACCGTCGGGCCGTGGCCGGGATGATTCCTTCCCGCCGGGACAAATCCCTCATCAGTTTCGATGCAGCCGGGCAGTTGCATATGGATCACATGACCAGCGAGCGCCATCTGTTGACCCTGTCCTCCGAAGCCCCGCTGCGTGCCGGCAGTCTGGCGCCGCGCGGCGACGGGCTGTTCGCCGTGGACGCAGCGGGGACCGGTTATCTCTGGAAATTGCGCAATCCCCATCCGGAGGTCAGTTGGCGAACCCTGTTCGGCAAGGTCTGGTACGAGAATTACGACCAACCACGCTATGTGTGGCAATCCTCGGCGGCGACCGAGGATTTCGAACCCAAAAAGAGCCTGACCCCGCTCATCTTCGGCACTCTCAAGGGCACCTTCTACGCCATGCTGTTCGCCGTGCCCCTGGCGCTGCTCGGCGCCATCTATACCAGCCAGTTCGGCAATGCGCGCCTGCGCGGCATGATCAAGCCGACGGTTGAGGTCATGGCCGCCATCCCTTCGGTCGTCATCGGCTTCCTGGCCGCCCTCTGGTTTGCTCCCCTGTTGGAGCGGAGCGTGCCGGCGCTGTTCCTCGGTCTGCTGCTGGTGCCGGTGTTTCTGCTGGCGGCCATGGTCCTCTGGCAGGGGGTGCGCAATCGGCCCCTCGGCAAACAGTTGGATCGGGGCGTGGAATTTCTATTGCTGATGCCGGTTTTGGTATTGGCGGTCGCGACCGCCATCACCCTCGGACCGATGGTGGAAAACTGGCTGTTTGATGGTAATTTCAAGCTCTGGCTGTTCCATGAAGCGGGGGTCCGCTACGACTCGCGCAACTGTATCGTCATCGCCTTCGCCCTGGGATTTGCCGTCATTCCCATCATCTACACCATCGCCGAGGATGCCCTGTCCAACGTGCCGCAGAGTCTGAAAGCGGCCTCCCTGGCCCTCGGCGCCAGCCGTTGGCAGACGGTATGGCGGGTGATATTGCCGTCGGCCTCCCCGGGCATCTTTGCCGGCACCATGATCGGTTTCGGCCGTGCCATCGGCGAAACCATGATCGTGTTGATGGCAACGGGCAACACGCCCATCATGGACTGGAGCATCTTCAACGGCATGCGTCCCCTGTCGGCGAACATCGCCGTGGAAATCCCCGAGGCTCCGGTGGGCGGTACTCTCTACCGGATCCTGTTTTTGTCCGCGGTGATTCTGTTTACCATGACTTTTATTCTTAATACCGCCGCGGAACTGGTGCGGCAGCGGCTGCGCAAGAAGTACGGCCGGTTCTGAACAGGATAATCCATGAACGATTTCTGGAGAAAAGGTGAACCATACATCTGGACCACGGCTGCGGCCTTGGCCACCACCCTGCTATTGGCTGCGGTGCTGATTGTCGTGGTCCTGGTCAATGGTTTGGGCGTGTTCTGGCCGTCGCGGGTGGCCGTGGCGGAATTGCAGGACGGTACCCGGGTCATGGGCGAAATCATCCGTCATGAAGCGATCTTCGACGGCGAAGGCCAGCGGGTGCAGTTCAAGATCGGCAATCGCGATCTCTATGGACTGGATTTTCGCTGGGTGAACGAGGCCGATATCAACCGCATGTCCTATCCGGACGACGTCATCGTCCTGGAGCGGCAGGAGCACGGCAATTTCTACGGCACCCTCGCAAATCTGGAGGGACGGACGGTGACCAGCCCCGCGCAGGGTTGGGCCGAATTGCGGCAACGGTTGCGGCAACTGGCCGGCGAACAGGATCGCATCGCCGAAATGAGCGGCAAGTTGGCCGATTTAAATGGTCAGGTCGCGCGTCTGCGCCTGCGCGAGCGCAAATTGCTCTATCGGGGCCTCACTGCCGAGGATGCCCGGGTGGCGGAGTTGCAGACCCGTCGTGAGACCCTGGAAAGGCGATTCCATGAACTGGCGGATCAACAGTCCGACCTGATTTCCAGCCTGCGTGAGCGTACCGCGACCTTTGTCGACGTCAGCGGCAACGAACGGGAGATGCCCCTGGTGGATATTGTTCGGCCCTATCAGCCTAATCGCATGTCCCTGCCGGCCAAGGTCGCCCACTATGCCGGTAAATTGTGGGAACTGCTGAGTGATGAGCCGCGGGAATCCAACACCGAAGGCGGTTTGTTTCCGGCCATCTTCGGGACGGTGATGCTGATTTTCGTCATGAGCCTGTTTTCCTTTCCCCTCGGCGTGCTGGCGGCCATCTATCTGCGGGAGTATGCCAAGGAGGGCGTGATCGTGCGCATGGTGCGCATCGCCGTCAATAACCTGGCCGGCATTCCATCCATCGTTTACGGCATATTCGGCCTGGCCTTTTTTGTCTATGGCATCGGCGGCAGCATCGATCAACTGTTTTTCCCGGAGCGTCTGCCCGATCCGACCTTCGGTACCGGCGGCATCCTCTGGGCCAGCCTGACCCTGTCCCTGCTCACGGTGCCGGTGGTCATCGTCGCCACCGAGGAAGCTCTGGGCGCCATACCCAACGGGGTTCGCGAAGGATCCCTGGCCCTGGGGGCGACCAAACTGCAGACCCTGACCCGCATCCTGCTGCCCATGGCTTCGCCCGGTATCATGACCGGCCTGATCCTCGCCATGGCCCGCGCCGCCGGCGAGGTCGCGCCCCTCATGATCACCGGGGTGGTGAAACTGGCGCCGTCATTGCCCCTGGACGGCCAGTTTCCCTTTCTGCACCTGGATCGCAAATTCATGCACCTGGGCTTTCACATCTATGACATCGGCTTCCAATCGCCCAACGTCGAGGCGGCCAAGCCCATGGTGTTTGTGACCACGCTGCTGCTGGTGCTCATCGTCCTGGTCATGAGCAGCGTCGCCATCCGGTTGCGCAACAAGATGAAGAAACGCTACACTTACAGCACTTTCTGAGCAAGGTGAGGATATGACCGAAACGCAAATCGTGACCGTGGCCGATCCGGTCGTCCAGGTCGAGAATCTCAACTTTTTCTACGGCAACGCCAAGGCGCTGCACAACATCGGGCTGGACTTTCCCCGGAACCAGGTGACCGCTCTCATCGGGCCCTCCGGGTGCGGCAAGTCGACCCTGCTGCGCTGCATCAATCGCATGAACGATCTGGTCGATACGGCCCGGGTCGAGGGCAGCATCCTGCTGGATGGGATGGAAATCAACACCCCGACCATGGACGTCATCGAGTTGCGGCGCCGGGTCGGCATGGTGTTCCAGAAATCCAATCCCTTTCCCAAATCCATCTACGAGAATGTCATCTACGGCATGCGCATTGCCGGTATCGGCGACAAGGCAACTCTCGACGAGACCGTGGAGCGCAGTCTGAAGAGCGCCGCCCTGTGGGACGAGGTCAAGGACCGCCTGCACGAGTCGGCCCTGGGGCTCTCGGGCGGGCAGATGCAGCGCCTCTGCATCGCGCGGGCCATCGCCGTCAATCCGGAGGTGGTGCTGATGGATGAACCCTGTTCAGCCCTCGATCCCAAATCCACTGCCCGGGTTGAGGAACTCATCGCCGATCTGCGCGATCGATATACCATCATCATCGTCACCCACAACATGCAGCAGGCGGCCCGGGTTTCCGACTACACCGCTTTTCTGTTCGAGGGCATCCTCATCGAGTTCGGAGAAACCAAGAACCTGTTCGTCAAACCGAAAAACAAGCAGACGGAAGACTATATTACCGGCCGGTTCGGCTGAAGGGAGCACGTGAGCCATGACATTGCATATTGTGCGTGAAATCGAAAAACTCAAAAAACGGCTCCTGACCCTCAGCGCCATGGTCGAGGAGAGTTACCAGCGTTCCATTGCCGCCCTGGAGCGGCGCGACGCCGCCCTGGCGCAGCAGGTCATCGACGCCGACACGGATGTCGACCAGATGGAGGTCGATCTGGAGGAGGAGTGCCTCAAGGTGCTGGCCCTGCATCAGCCGGTGGCCAACGACCTGCGTTTCATCGTCTCCCTGCTCAAGATCAACAACGACCTGGAGCGCATCGCCGACCTGGCGGTGAACATCGCCGAGCGAGCGCTGGATCTCATGAAGTTGGAACGGATTCCGATGCCCTTCGACTTCGCCAACATGTCCCAGAAGGTCTACGCCATGGTCAAGAAGAGCCTCGATGCCCTGGTGCATTTCGATCAAGGCTTGGCGCGCCAGGTCATCGCCCTGGACGACGAGGTGGATGAACTGCACCACCAGACCTACGGCCTGGTCATGGCGCAGATTCGCCAGAACCCGGATCATCTCGAAGCCCTGATCTGCTACCTGGTCATTTCCCGCTACCTGGAGCGCATCGCCGACCAGACCACCAATATCGCCGAGGATGTGCTGTATATGATCGAGGGCAAGATCTTCCGGCACATTCTGTAGTAGGCGGGACATACCCAAATTCAGCCATCGGGTAGTTGGCTCCTAAATTTGAAGGCCTGCCGGTTACGCGGCAGGCCTTCAAATTTTTTTAGGGCCGTTATGGATGCCGGCCGTTGTAAATCAGTCCGCCTGAATCCCGGTAGCGTTCCAGCACCGCCACCGCCTCGGCCCGGCAAACATCGCGCAACACGGCGATGCCGCGGCGTTCCAGCGCGTCCTGCCAGTGCTCGGGCTTGTCCCCTTCGTCAAAGCCGATAGCCCGTGCATCGGCGTCCCGGGCACCGCACGCCAGGCTGCGGAGGCCGGCCCAGGGCAGGGCGCCGAGGCACATGGCGCAGGGTTCGGTGGAGCTGACCAGTTGGGCGTTGAGGCCGGCGGCGGCCAGGGAAAAATGGCCGACCAGACGCTGGGCCGTCATGAGGGCAACCAGTTCGGCATGGGCGACGGAACAACAGGCGCTGGTCACCAGGTTGACTCCCGGGGCCAGCAAGCGGCCGCTGTCGAGATCGAATACGGCGGCACCGAAAGGCCCGCCGCCGTCATGCTCGATGTTGGCCGCCGCCAGCCGGATGGCCAACTGCATGCGCTCTTCTATGCTGTGGAACACATGCTCCGCCGGCGGCAGCAGCGGCCGCAGCCAACCGGGCAGGGCCAGTTGCACCTTGGGCCAGGTCATGGCTCGGTCCGTGGCGGGAGGGCGCGCATGCCCTGCTGCAGTTCGCATTCCTCGGTGCAGCGCGGACTGTAATGGCGCTTGAGCCACTGGCTGAGACCGTCCAATCCGGGAAACAGTACCCTTTCGGTGATGTTGGCCTGGTCCAACTTGTCGCGGATCTCCCATTTCAGTTCCGCCGGAATGATGATCTTGCGCCAGATCTCCGGGTGCTCGCGCAGAAAATCGCAGAGCAGTCTTTCCGGGTTGGAGACCACGGAAAAGAAGGCGAACTGGTTGACGATGCGTTCCTCCATGGATGGCGGCTCGAAGAAGATCACGGCATTGTCGCGGGACAGGTGCGACAATTCATTCAGATTGCGAATCTCTTCGGACAGCATTTCCACCGTGAAGACGTTGGCTCCCTCTGCTTCGAGTTTGTGCCGCAAGGCCTTGGGCAGCAATTGGTGGGTTTTGATGTAGTTGACCGCCCAGATGACGCCGTCCAGGTCGAATTTGCAGATGTTGGCGGTGGCGAAGTGCATGGCCACAAAGGGGGAATAGGTCCAATCCAGCAGGCGGGTGGGCAGGCCGTAGTGCTGGGCCCTGGACATCCAGTGCCAGAAGGAATCGGCTTCCACCGTGGAGCGGTGCGCATATTTTTTGAAATTTCGCATCAGGTGGCGCTCCAGTTGGCCATAAGGGCCGCCGAGGCGCATCAGGGTGGTTTTCAGGGGATAGCGGGCGTCGGACAGGCCACGAAAGGCGAACCGCGACCGGAACCGGCCGAGGTCGGAATTCCAGGACTCGGCGAACAACTCGGTCTGCAGTTGATCCCAGCTGTTGATGTGAATTTCGTTGGCGGAGCCGGATTTTTTCACAGCACACCGAGAATGACGTTCGACTCCTGAAACACCGCCCAGGCCGTGTCGCCTTCCTGCAACTCCAGGTGCTGAACGCTGCCCAGGGTCATTGTGGCACTGACGGTGCTGCCGCCGGGCAGTTCCAGGGTGAGGTCGGCGTTGACCGTACCGCGGATGATGGTTCGCACCGTGCCCTGCAGGCTATTGATGGCGCTGAGGCGCGCGCTGCCCAGATCCTTGACGATCATCACTGCCGGCGCCTTGACCATGGCCAGCACTTCACTGCCCTCGGTCAGACCGAGAGCTTCCAGGCTTTCCGTCGTGATCAGGGCGGAAAGGCGATCTTCGCCTTTGAGTTGCAGTTCCACCAGGGCGTTGACCTCGCCGCGCGAGATCTTTTCCACACGTCCCGACCAGAGATTGCGGGCGCTGACTTTCATGTTGATCTTCCTCAGAAACTGGTAGAATTTTTCTCCCTCTTCGAGGTGTTCGCCGATGGATTGCAGGAATCGCTCGTGTTCCCGTTGTATCATCCGGTAACGCTTCACCACTTCCTGACCGGCTTCCGTCAGACGGGTGCCGCCGCCGCCGCGTCCGCCGGTGGTGCGGATTACCAGGGGCTCGTCAGCCAGGTTGTTGAGGGCGTCAACCTGCTCCCAGGCGGTTTTGTAGCTGATGCCCTGGGCCTTGCCGGCCTTGGTGATGGAGCCGTATTGATCGATTTTTTCCAGCAATTCGATGCGGCTGTGACCGAGGAATTCCTGGCCGGCCTTGCTGAACCAAACCTCCCCCAAAACACTCATGTCCTTGGTTTTCGCTTTTTTCACGCCCCGCTCCTTGGATAGGTTGCTTGCCTGTTCTTACTTTTTAAGGCACCCTCAAGCGGTATGCAAGCTGAAAAGGGTCCGAAATCGGATCGGATTGGGAAAATGACTCCTGCGAGATCTTCACGAGGCGCAGGGGCGGGCGTCAGGTGCAAGACAGAAACCGTGGCAGGCCGGGCATTTTCTCGGATTCTGCAAAACCGGCAGGGAGTTAAGACATGGACAAGGATCGTGCGGATCGCATTGCCGGTCTGCGGCGCCTGGCTGAATGGCTGTTACAGGAAGCCAGGGACTTCGGCGACGCGGGCGGCCTGGCGCAGCAGGCCGCGAATTGTTGCGAACAGCTGCTGACGCTATGCCAGGAACAACTGGAGCACAACCGGCAAGGCGATAGGTCCAAGGTCTCGGAGTTGACGCAAATTTGCCAACTGCTGCGTCAGGCCTTGGTTTGCCGTCCGGCTCCCGACGGGACCCATGACGAACTGCTCTGGTTGCGGGCCGCCAACCGGGCTCTGCTGCTGGAGCGCAGCAAACTGCAGAACATCTTTGCCGCGACCACCAACTTGGTGCTGGTGGCCGATCATGAGGGGCGGGTAACCCGGACCAACCCGGCCGCGGCGGAATTTTTCGCCGGTCGCAACCCTCTCGGAACCCCATTCTGGACCTTGCTGGAAATGACCCAGCAGGATCCTGAAGGGGTTTTGGCCGCCTTTCCCGCCGACGGCCATCACGAAATCGCCCTGGCCGGGGGGCGTCACCATTTCCGTCTGCGCCTGGTGACCCTGCAACCCGAAACCAGCGGTTTGCGAGGCTTCATACTGGTACTCAACGATATCAGCTGGCTGGTCGACTCCCGCCAGGAACTGGAGCGGTTGGTGGCGGAGCGCACCCGGGCCCTGGCCGAGTCGGAACAGTTGCTGCGACAGGAAAAACACCAGGTGGAGGAGATGAACGTCACCCTGCGCAACGTCATGCACAGCATCGACGATGAGCGTCGCGAATTCGGGCGCAATCTGGCGCGCAAAGTCAGGGATCAGTTGTTGCCGGCCTTGGACAAGATCCGTCGTGAACCGAGCGCGGAAGTACGCGGCAGTTATCTCAACCTGGTGCGGGAGCAGTTGATCGGTTTGACCAGCGGCCAGGAAACGGAACTGGACGCCCATCTGCTCAAACTCAGTAAAACGGAAATCCGCATCTGCCGCTTCATCCAGGCCGGCTGCACCAGCAAGGAGATCTGCGATGCCCTGAATCTGGCTTTCGAAACCGTCCAGACCCATCGCAAGAATATCCGCCGCAAGCTTGGTTTGCGTCGCGGCGGCATTAATCTGCACGCTTTTCTGGCTGCCCGTCGACCCCTGGTTGCTGACGAAGCCTGAGGGGGCCGGAGGACGACCCTCCGTGCCCTGCGGTCGGATTGGTCGAGATCCTGTGTATACGGCTTGAAGTATGGCTGTCGATGGATGCGGGGCAGATCCTGGATCGTATAGGGTAGATCAAATTACCCGATAATTACCCTTATTCTCACCTGTGAGTCCCTTGTTTCTCCATGCTATAACGCCTCACGTTCGGAGTTGCGAGATGGATCCGCGACTTCGTTGTGAAGCAGCGTTTCGCAATGACCGGTTCCGAGCCGGCACCGCCTGGGAAGACGGTCTTTATGGCGGACGGCCGACGGGTTTTGCCGGAAACGGCAGGGCCTCCCGCACCTGGAAAGGCACCGGCGCGTCCCGAGAAACAACAGGGGAGGAAGACAACAGCATGAACATCATTCGCGTGAACATGACCGACCTGACGGTCAAAACCGAGGCGGTTCCGGAAGCGTGGCGCACCCTCGGCGGCCGGGCTTTGACCAGTACCATTGTGGCGGCGGAAGTACCGCCGACCTGTCACCCCCTGGGACCCAACAACAAGCTGGTCTTCGCGCCCGGCATGCTGTCGGGCACGCCGGCGGCCAACTCCGGGCGCATGTCCGTGGGCGGCAAGAGCCCGCTGACCTACGGCATCAAGGAAAGCAATGCCGGCGGCACCACCGCCCAGCAATTCGCCAAGCTCGGTATCCAGGCGCTGATCATTGAAGGCCGGCCCCGGGAGGAAAAATGGTACCGGTTGCACGTGGACCGGGCCGGTGTCTCCATTCATGAAGAAAGCGCCGTCATCGGCATGCAGAATTTCGCCGTCATCGAAGAGATGGAAAAGCGTTTCGGCGACAAGGTCGGGATCATGACCATCGGCGTGCCCGGCGAGGAGCGGTTGGCCATGGCCAACATCTCCGTCAAGGATCCGGATCACAAGATTCGCAGCCACGGCCGCGGCGGCATGGGGGCGGTGATGGGCGCGAAAAAGATCAAGTGCATCACCGTCGACGGCACCGGTGCCGGCAAGGTGGACATCGCCGACCCGGACAAGTTCAAGGCCGCCGCCCGGGTTTTCGCCAAAGCCCTCCTCGACCATCCCGTCAGCGGCCAGGGGCTGCCGACCTACGGCACCAACATCCTGGTCAATATTCTCCATGAAGCCGGCGGCCTGCCGACCAAGAACTTTCGTTATGGTCAATGCGATCACCATGACAAGATCTCCGGCGAAACCATGTACGAGACCATCGTCGCCCGCAAGGGTCATCCCAAGCATGGTTGCCACGCCGGGTGCCTGATCCAGTGTTCCCAGGTCTACAACGACAAGGATGGCCATTACCTGACCTCGGGTTTCGAGTACGAGACCATCTGGGGCCTGGGCGCCGATTGCCTGATTGAGGATCTGGACGATGTCGCCACCTGCGACAGCATCATGGACGACATCGGCGTCGATTCCATCGAGGGCGTAGTGGCCATGGGCGTGGTCATGGAAGCCGGCATCATTCCCTGGGGGGACGGCAAGGGCGCCATCCGCCTGCTGCGTGAAGAAGTCGGCAAGGCGACCCCCCTCGGCCGCATCATCGGCAACGGCACCGGCTCCGTCGGGCAGGCCTTCGGCCTGACCAGGGTGCCGGTGGTCAAGAACCAGGGCATTCCCGCCTACGATCCCCGCTCCGTCAAGGGCATCGGCATCACCTATGCCACCTCCACCATGGGCGCCGACCATACCTCGGGCTACTGCATCGCCACCAACATCCTGAAAGTGGGCGGCTATGTGGATCCCCTTGGTAAAGAAGGTCAGGTCGAGTTGTCACGCAATCTGCAGATCGGCACTGCCGTCATCGACAGCACCGGTATGTGCGTGTTCGTCGCCTTTCCCATGCTCGATCTGCCCGAATGCGCCGCCGCCCTCAACGACATGGTGGGTGCCCGTTACGGCATCGAGATGGACGCGGAGAAAGCCGCTGACCTCGGCAAGCGGATTCTAAAACTGGAGCACGAATTCAATCTTGCGGCGGGCATGAACCATGCCGCCGACCGGTTGCCGGAATTCTTCTCTCTGGAACAGGTCCCGCCGCACAACGCCATCTGGGATTTCAGCGACGCCGAGATCGACGCTTTCTGGAATTTCTGAGGCGAAGTTCGACTGCGCAGTGTTGCTCATGGGAGCAGGGCGTCATTCCGGGTAAGCGCTGCGCTCCTGTGAAACTCCTCCTTTGGGTATGAAAACCTGCCTTGGCCGCATGGATCTTGCCGGATCCGTGCGGCCTTTTTTATCGGGCCAACGGAAAGGATCCGCGGGGCGACTGGCATTCTGCCAGCCTTCTATGCATATGCACGAGTCTCAGAGTGCCGCTAACGGAATTTTTACGGAACGTTGAAATGGTTCGAACAATCGGCAGCTATATGGATGGCAGGGTTAATCAGGAAATATCCTGGCAACCATATGGAGGCTGGAAAAAGATGAACGATTACTTTCATGTTGTGCCCGGCCGGGTCCGCATCAGGTCGCGGTTGGTCAAAGCCGATGAGAGGGCGGCCGGAACCATCCGTGCCGCATTGCAGAACTTGCCTGGCGTCGAAAGCGTCTCGGTCAGCACCCTGACCGGCAGTGTAACAGTATTGTTCAATCCCAGGCAGATGGATGCTTCCTCGGTGCTGAACAGACTATCGAATGCCGGTTATTTCAAGCCGGGCCAGGCCGTCAGCAGCACCCAGTATCTGGATTCCGCAGCCAGTCAACTGGGCCAAAAGGTGGGCAAGGCCCTGCTGGGCGTGGCCGTGGACCGCGTTCTGGGAGGCACCCCGCTGTCCTTTATAGCGGCGCTCATCTAATTGCCCAAGGTTTTGTCCCACCTTAATCTAAAATGGCGGTTTCGGGCAGGGGCCGGATTCCCGCACCGCTGCCTTTTGAGCCTGGCTGAAATGGCCGCATTTTGACCAGAAGCCTCTTCTTGATACCCCTTTCAGCGCGCCAAGGTTGATGCCTGACCATGACTGAGAACCCCTGTTAACTATTAGTCATATGGCGAAGCGCCGGGGCCAGGTCGGTTCGCTCCCACGGCAGCCCCATATCCATTCGGCCGATCTGGCCGTAAGCGGCCAATTTTCGGTAAAATCCTCCCGGAAGAGCCTGCGGCAGGCGGCGCAGGTTGAACCGGCGCAGGATGGCGGCCGGCCGAAAGTCGAACATCTCCTGAACCAATCTGGCCAAGTCTTCATCGTCGAGGCGGCCCGTTCCGAAGGTTTCCACCTGGACGCTGGCTGGAGCTGCCAGGCCGATGGTATAGCTGAGTTGGACTTCGCATTCGTCAGCCAGGCCGCCTGCCACAAGGTTTTTAGCGGCATAACGGGCCGCATAGGTGCCGATACGGTCGATGCGCAAGGGGTCTTTGCCGCTCAAGGCGTTGCCGCTATTGCGGGAATACTCGCCGTAGGTGTCGACAGCGGTTTTGCGCCCGGTAAGGCCGGCATGCAAGGCCGACCCGCCGTCGAGCACCGGACCGTTGGGATTGATATAGATGCGGGTCCGCTCGTCAGGCCGCAACAATTCGTCCTGGAAGACCGGGGCAATCACCGTTTCCCGCAAATCGGCGGCCAGCTTGTCCGGAACCGGCGCCGATCCATGATGGCTGGTCAGTAGGGTAATGGAGTGGATGCGGTAGGGGCGACGTTCGCGGAATTCGATGCCGACCTGGGTTTTGCCGTCCGGCGCCAGGTAAGGCAGCAGTTTTTGAAAGCGCACCGCCGACAGCCGTCGTGCCAGGCGATGGGCCAGCCAGATGGGCAAGGGCAGGAACGCCGCCGTCTGCCGGCAGGCGAAGCCGAAGACGGCAGCCTGGTCCTGGGCGGTAATCCGGTTCAATTCGGCGTCATCCAGAGAGTTTTCATCGAAACGCTGGGTTGCATTCTGCGGCTCTTCCTGGATGCTGGTGATGATGCTGCAGGTACGACTGCTGAAGGTGCTGTCCCGGTATCCGACCTGATCGATGACCTGACGGGCCAAGTGGGTGATGTCCACCATGGCCGGGGAGGCGAAACGCGCTGCAATGTAGACAATGGAGCAGGCTGCCGCGCATTCAGCACGGATGCGCGCCAGGGGATCGTGCTGCAGGAATCGATCGACGATGGCATCGCTGATCTGGTCGCAGAGCTTGTCCGGATGCCCCTCGGTGACCGATTCCGAGAGGAACATGAAGTCCTTTTTCATCGGTGGCTTCTCCCAGGGTAGGCTTGCTGGTTTCATTGAACAACAACGGCAGAATGGTACCGGTTCCCACCACCAAGGCATCCGCCAGGGTCAACGGCGCCAAGCCGAGGAAACTCCGTAACCCCGGTGTCAGGGCGGCCATCAGTTGCAGCAGCAGGGACCCTCCCAAGGCGCCGGTCAAATAGGGATTCCCGGGCAACGGGCGGGCGCGGAACAGCACCGGTTGATCGGAGCGGCAGGACAGGCCGTGCAGAATCTGGGTCAGGGACAGGGTCATGAAGGCCATGGTGCCGGCTCGTGGCCCCTGCCCGTACCGTAACAGCCCGTAGCCGTAGGCCCCCATGGCCCCGCCGGTCATGGCGGCGGCTTCCAGTCCCATGCGACGCAGATCCCGGTTGCTGATCAGGGGCTGCCGGGGATCGCGCGGCGGCCGTTCCAGCAGGTCCGGTTCCGGTTCCTCCATGGACAGCGCCAGGCCCGGGAAAATATCGGAAATCAGGTTGATCCAGAGCAACTGCATGGGGTTGAGGGGCTGGCCGAGGCCCAGCGCCACGGCACTGAACATGGCCATGATTTCGCTCATGTTGGTAGCGAACAGGTAGTGAATCGATTTGCGAATGTTATTGCAGATGGTGCGACCCTGTGCAACGGCCAGAATCAGGGTGTCGAGGTCGTCGTTCTCCAGTACCACGTCGGCAATTTCGCGGGCGACGTCAGTACCGGCACTGCCCATGGCCACGCCGATGTCGGCCGCTTTCAGGGCCGGTCCATCGTTGATGCCATCGCCGGTCATGGCCACAATCTGTCCTGATCCCTGTAGGGCCTGGACGATCTCCAGTTTCTGCGCCGGCGTGACACGGGCAAAAACCTGCACCCTGCCGACCAGGGTCTGCAGGGCGGACGGCTCGATGCTTTGCAGACTGCGCGATTCGAGGACCTCCAGTTGCCGCCCCTGGCTGAGATTGAGTTCCTTGCCGATGGCGTAGGCCGTGGGGATCTGGTCGCCGGTGATCATGACCGTCTGGATGCCGGCACGATGCAGGCGGCCGATGACCTCGCTGACCCCCGGCCGAATCGGATCGGACATGCCGGCCAAGCCCAGCCAGACCAAGTTCTTCGGTGGATCCTGGTTGGCCAGCAGGCCAGGGCGAGGGGCAAGCCCATAAGCTACCCCGAGTACCCTCAGGGCGCTGGCAGCAATGTTTTCGTTGATCAGTTCGAGGCGTTCCCGCAGTTCCGTCGTTAATGGTTTAATTTCACCCTCGCAGAGAATGTGGTTGCAGAGCCCCATGACCTCCGTCGGGCTGCCCTTGACGGCGGAAAGCGCCAAGGCGACGGTTTCCTGCCCCAACATCCTCTCAAAACATCGGGTTTCGGCAACGGCCGGAAGATCGTGGACGGTTTCCATGAACAGGCGCTGCTCGGAGCGATGCCGAATGGCCAGCAACGGATAGTCGTGGCGCAACCGGGCGGTGTCGATGCCCGTTTCCCGGGTTGCTTGGAGCAGGGCGATTTCCGTGGGCGTGCCGGTTGCCGGCCCATGGTCGTTGCGGTCATCGGTATTGGCTTCGTTGCACAGCCCGAGCACCATAAACAACAGAGTCAATTCCGGGTAGGGAGTCTGCTCGGCCTGGTATTGCTCCTGCCAGTTTTCACCAGGTTCGATGCGCAGGGAACAATTGCCTGTTTCGATCCTGCGGACCGTCATCTGGTTGCGGGTAATGGTGCCGGTTTTATCCAAGCACAGGGTCTGGACACTACCCAAGGCTTCCACCGCATCGATATGACGAATCAACACCTGGTGCTGGCGCATCCTGCGGACTCCGAGCGCCAGGATCGTGGTGGCGACGGTGGGCAGTCCTTCAGGCACCGCGGCGACAGCCAGGGTGATGGAGTTCTTGATCATGGGCAGCAGGCCGTAGCCGCGCAGCAGTCCGATAGCGAACACCGCAGCGCAAACGGCGCTGCTGGCGAGAACCAGTTGGTTGCCAAGGCGGTTGAGCTCTTTTTCCATGGGGGTCGGCGGCGGTTTGGACGCTCCTACCAGGGCCTGAATGCCGCCCAGTTCGGTCATGGCTCCGGTGGCGACCACCAAGGCCAGGCCTTGCCCACCGGTGACCATGGTTCCCATGAAGGCCATGTTGTTGCGGTCCGCCAAAGGGGTCTCGATGGTGGATATCGGCATTACGGTCTTGGCGACGGGAAAGCTTTCCCCCGTCAAAGCCGACTCATCCACGGTCAGTTGCCTTGCTTCAAGCAAGCGGCAGTCCGCCGCCACCAGAGAGCCGGGTTGCAGTACCACCAAATCGCCGGGCACCAGTTCGGCGGCATCGAGCTCATTGCGGATGCCGCCACGAATGACCAGTGCCAATGGCTGCACCATGCGCTGCAGGGAATGGATGATCTTTTCCGTCTGGGTTTCCGTCACCAGGCCGATGATGCTGTTGATGACCACCGCGGACAGGATCACGAGACCGTCGGCCAACCCGCCCGTCGCCGCTGACAATACCGCGGAGCCGGCCAGCAGCAGCATGGCTGGAGACTTAATCTGGTCGAGAAGGATACGCCACGCCGAGCGCGGCTGGTTTTGCGGCAGCAGATTGGGACCGAAGCGTTGACGGAGCAAGTCCGCCTGTGCCTGGCTCAAGCCCGTTAGAGGGTCCGCGGCGAAAGCCTCGCACGCCGTCTGCCAGGGCAGGGCATGCCACGGTGGGCTGGATTGAGGCGGCGCGGCAACATGCTTATCCCGCCGGCCTTGTTCTCTCCCGGTCGTTCTGGTCGACTTCGGGGCCACGGTTCGGGCCGGTATCTCGGACGCAGGCCGCCAACGGCTCCAGAAATTTCGAACCGCCTCCTCAACAAGGGTTACGACTCGGGCCACGGGTACCTGGGGGGAAAATCGAACCAGCACGCAACCGCTGAGCAGGCTGCAATCCAGTGCTAGAATCTCCCTCTGCTCGGCCAGGGCGACGGCCAGGTGGTTACGCAACTGGTCGGCGCCGGCGCCGCAGTCGGATCGCTTCAGGCCCTTGATGGCCAGCCGGGCCCGGCCGCGGATGGCCAGGTGCTGCGGCACGACCAAAGCGGAATGGGATGGTTGTGCCGGGCGGACAGTTGCGGCATGCACCTGGGGAATCTCCAGTCCGGTTTGACGGGCTTTGAGGTACGAAAACCCCGGACCGCTGGCGATGGTCCGGGGTATGGGCGCCGTGGCGGGCAACGGGAAAAGATTTTATTCTTCCTTTTGTTCCTGGCCGGTTCGTGGTTTGGGCAGGGCAGCGGAGGCGATCTCCTTGATTCCCTCGACGATGCTGACCGCAAGCTCCTTGACGGTTTTGATGGCCGTACCGCCCACCGTGCCTGCCGATTCGATGGCCCCTTCAGTGACGGCTTTGGCGACCTCTTCGACATTGCCGCCGATTTCGCGGGTCGCTTCCAGAATGCCTTCGATGGTGCGTCGCGCCACGGTGCCGACGTCGGCACCGACTTCCGATGCGCCGGCAATGGCCCCCTTGATGGTGATTCGGGCAGTGGCCATGAGGTCGCCACCTACATCGGTGGCTCCCATCATCAGGCCTTTGGCCACGCTCTTGGCTGTGACGGCGACATCAGTGCCTACCTCGTGGGAAGCGGTGATGGCTCCTTTGAGCATATCCTTGGTGACGTTGATGCTCTCGGTGGTGACGGAGGCCGTGGCGCTAAGGGTCGAACTGATGGTGTTGCGGGCCAGGCTGACGATTTCTGCCTCGATCTCGTTGATGCCTTTAAGGGTGCCGACCAGACCGTCCTTCAGAGCCGTGCCGGCGCTGCCAAGGGCCTGCGATACGCCCTTTTCTTCCCCGGTTTTCGGGCTTTCCTGTTCCATGTTTTCCTGTTCCATTGTGTCCTCCTCCGGAGCGGTGACGGATGGTTTTATGTGTGGTTCCTGCGGGGGCAGGGCCTCTTCGGGAGCCGCTGGTAAATAATCCGTTGGCGGGAGCATGTCTTGCGACCCGATGTCTTCTGGGCGACGGGGGGTTGCCACCCGCTTGCGCTTTGCCGGCGGTTTTCCTTGCTCGGTATCATGGGGATCCATCATGCCTGACACCTCCTCAGAACTTGGCTACTCGGCTAGGTCCGGTCCCTCTGATGGCGGCCCGGGTTCCGCCCCGGTCGAACGATGCTGGCTTTTTAGAAAAATGTTCAACCCATACCAGAAACAGGTATACCACGCAGGCGCCACCAGATTGCCGCGCGCAATTTGCCAGAGGCCGCCGCCGATGAGAGTCAAAAAGGCCACCTCCGGCAGGCTCAGGGAGTTGTTTGACAGGCTCTGCACCTGCCCATCAACATGCCGGAACCACTGTCTGGTTGCAGCCGTGACCGGCCGGACACCACTAGCCTTGGGTCCGACCTGGGGGGCCAGACAAAAAATCTTTTCGCTGGCTACAAATTCTGCCACCTCTGAAAGATCGCCGTTGTGCAAGACGAGAAGGGAGGCGGTCCCGGGATTGACCGTAACCTGGCTGATGGAGTGACAGTCGGCAAGTTTGTCCCGCAAGGCCGCAAAGAAAGCCTGGTTGCCCCGCTGCTCCGGGAAACGGATGCGCAGGCGCTCACCCGTAGAGTGCACGCAGATACCTTCAGGGATCGTCAACTTTCGGCTCCCTCGGGAGGTTCGCTGAAGGCTGCCGCCATCTTACCCATGGCGACCTCTTTCTCCTCGGCCAGTTCGGCACGCGCCTCGGCCGCCATGTCCTCCAGCAACTCCCCTGTTTCGGCGGCTTTTTCCTTGATTTTGTCGAGCAGCATCATGCCGCCCTTGAGCCCCGCCTTGGCCAGGGGACGTCCCACGCTGACCAGAATCGGCAATACGGCCGGCGCCAGCACGGCTGCTCCGAGCCCGATGAAGAGGCCGGTTACGGCCTTGTCCTTGAATTCTGCCATAGTGCCTCCATATGAAAATAACCGTTATATGTTGAGCTTTTATCACCTCCTATCGGAAATGCAATGTGGCTTGCTGGCAAAACCCGGCGGCTAACCAATAACTAACAGTGGAAGCCAAAAAATGCAGGGTGTTTAACGGTTGGCTAACAATTCAAAGTCAAATTTGATTCAGTTATGCGATGGATCTCGAGCATCCAACAAGTGGATTCATTCCAACCGATGTCAGGGGGCGGGCCATGGGTAGTTGGATCGGCAAGGGGAGCAAATTGTCGGAGAAGGTTCGCTCGCACCTGGTAACAGGGATTCTGCGCGCTTATGCTTCCGATTCCGTCGGTGACGTGCATGTCATGCTGCGAAACACGCGCCTGGAGAGCACCGAGGCCATATACATCGTCACGCGAGGCGGCAAGTTGCTGGGATGCATATTGCTGGCTGAACTGCTGCAGTGGCCGGACCAGCAAGTGCTGGGTTTGATTATGAATCTCGATCCGCCTGCCGTGCGGCCGGATGACGACCAGGAAACGGCCGCCAACCTGGCGGTGGATCGGGGCTTGGCGGCCGTTCCGGTGGTGGACGATGCGGGTATCTTGCAGGGTGTTGTGCCGGCAATGGCCATCATCCATATCCTGCGCCGGGAACATAGTGAGGATCTGCTGCGCTTCACCGGTATTTTGAACGCAGGCGCCAATGCCGCCCAGGCCCTCGAAGCCGCGCCCCTGCGGCGGGCGGCGCAACGGTTGCCCTGGCTGCTCATCGGTCTGCTGGGGAGCCTTTTCGCCACCTTGATAATGGCCGGTCTGGAAGCCTCCATGCAACGCCAAATGGCCATCGCCTTTTTTGTGCCCGGCCTGATTTACCTGGCGGATGCCATCGGCACCCAAACGGAAGCGATCGCGGTGCGCGGCCTGTCCTTCAGTTCCAACTCCTTCAATCGCTTGCTGGTCGGCGAGATGTTCACCGGCCTGTTGCTGGGCGTGACCATAGCCCTGCTGACCTTTCCCTTGGTGTGGGGGTTTTTCGGCGATGTGCGCCTGGCGCTGGCCGTATCGACTTCGCTGGTGGCGGCCGGGTGCAGCGCAACGAGCGTGGGCATTTTGTTCCCATACTTGATCGGTCGTTTCGGCTACGATCCGGCCTATGGTTCCGGGCCCTTGGCGACCATTTTTCAGGATATTTTCAGTTTGCTGGTTTATCTGGTGGTGGTTCGGTTTTTGCTCGGCTAGAAGACAGCTGTTCGGTTGGGCCTTCAGAGCCAGAGGTTGAGCAGCCCGATAAAAAATCCGAGGAGGCCGCCAAACAAATTGATGTACAGGAAATGTTCCTGCATGACGCCGAGCAACAGACCCTCGACGGCCAGAATGTCCAGGGAATCGACCTTGTCGGTGACCATCTGCCGGACATTGAAGCCGCTGATGATGGTCGGTATTTCCTCCTGCAAAATCTTTTCGCCATAACTGCAGGCTCGTTCCTCCAGCCAGTCCCGCAGCGTCAGGGGAACGAAATCTCCTAGTTGGCCGGTAGTCTGGCGCAGCAACCACTGCTCCCCGTTTTCCAGCAATAGGGAGGTGAAAATTTCCCGGGCCTGCGAGGATTGCAGGCCGGAGATGAGGGCGTCGGTAGTCTGTTCCCGGAACCGGTCCCATTCTTTCTGGTCCAGGATTTGTTTCAGCAGGGTGTTCAGGGGGGTAGTCTGTGCCTGGTTCAGGAAGCCCTGCAAGGCATTATGCAGGTAATTCCGGCCTTGGGCGCCGCGGCTTAAGGTCAGCACCTGTTGCACCAACTGGGAGCGCAATTGGGCAATCTGTTCGTAAGGCAGGTGCGGCAGGAAGTGCGCCGGGGACAACTCCAACCAGGCGTGGAACCGCTCTTCAAGCAAGTGTAGGATCTTATCGCGGGTTTCGTCCTGATGCAGCCATTGGGAAAGATCCCGGTGCATCTGGTCCAGAAAGGCCGGGACTTTGGCGTTGATTTTGTTGAGTTTGACAAACCCGGCAAAAAAACCGGAAACACCTTGCAAGGACTCGATAAAATCCTTGATGGAACGCTGGATGCGCAGGCTGACGGCGTGCCGGAGTTCGGGCCGGCTCAGATGCCTGTCGACGGTGGCAAGAAGCTGCGGGGCCTGCTGCGCCAGCGCCGCCAAGAGCAGGGAAACCAGTTGGGGTGGGAGAACTTCGCGCAAAGGGGTATCACTGGTCAACAGTCGGTCGAGCCTGACCTGGATTTGCTCCTGCAGCAAATCGCCAAAGTTGTCGGAAAACAGTAGATCGTCGAGACGGGCATGGAGGGCTTGCTGCAACCTGTCCAGTGTCTGCGGATCCAGCAGACTTTGCAGGTCGTGTCGCAGCAGGGTCTGCTCCTTTTCCCGCAGAAAGGCGCACAATCGGCCATGAAACTCTTGGCTGGCCAGGAAGCTGAACAGAGACCGGGTCAATTCCTGGTTGAAAACCGCCAACAATTCCTTGATTCGCTGTCGTTGTTCAGGCGTAAGACGGTGTTCCAAATCGTCCAAGGGCAAGCGCAGCGCCTGCTCCAACTGTCCCCGCACGGCCTCACGCAGAGTTTGCTGAAAAACTTTCTGCTGCAAGGCGGTGTGAATGGCATCGGGTGTCAAAAGGTGCTCGCCTACCATCTTGCCCATTTTGTCGGCCAGTTGATGGCGCTTGGCGGGGATGATGCCGGGGGTCAGGGGAAGCCGCAATTTGCCAATCCGCCAGGGCCTCAGGGGGCGGAACAGCATGCGGATGGCCACGACATTGGTGAAATAGCCGATAGCCGCCCCCAACAGAGGAGGTGCCAGCCAGCTGAAAAGAGTTCCCGCGTTCATCGTTGCCCTTCGGCCAGCCCGCTTCCGGCCCGCTTCGTACGCCAATCGCGGACAGATGGAGGTCGACTCATTGGTAGGTCATTCGGGGGGCATTCTGGAACATCTCCAGAAAAACCTGGGCGATGCTTTCGAGGTCCTGTGCCCGGAGGGTTTCTGTTTCCAAGGCGCCGGCCGCCAGTTTCTTCATGACCTCTTCGTCGTGGGCACCCAGGCTGCAGGCCATATGCAGCAGGGTTTGGGAACCGATGCGAACCAGAGAGGGCAAGTCGATGCCCGCCTGGACGCCTCCGATCATGATCCCTTGCATGGCCAGATAGGTGCTGCTGTAAATGTCATGCCCCGCTTCTCGCAGGGCCTGAAGCAAACCTTTGGCCAATCCGCGGGTTGAAATCAGGCATTCGGTACCAAGGCCGCCGCCGGAGGCGCAGATGGCTCGCGTCAGATCCGACGCCAAAGCCAGCAGGCTGTCGCATTGGCTCCTTTGGGCTGAAACATGGGCCTGAATTACTCGTTGGGTCAGGTGCGCGATATCCTGCTCATGATGGTTGAGGTGATGAAACAGGATTTTCAGGTCGCTCTGGCCGGAAACGGGCCAGCTCTGAACGGTGTCATCTGATTCGTGGTTCATGGGGTGCTCCTTGCGTTATAAAAGGGCGCTTGCCCCATTGTAGGGGCCGATTTCGTATCATAATCATGCCAGGCAATTGTTCTGTTTTTGTTAGGACCACCCTGAACCTTTGGCAGCAGCACGAACGCTTCCATAAATGCTATTCGGCATCGGCTGCCGAGGGTCGCTGGCCATGCTTGCAAATTGCCGGGAAATAAAGTAAAAAGAGCTCTCCATGATGCTGGGGAGGGTGTGCGTTGGCAATTCGCGAGGACCGGCTGTTCCGCAAGATTAAACGTCTGACCGGGCAGGCCATCGGAGATTTCAACCTGATTGAAGGCGGGGATCGCATCGCCGTGGCGGTCTCCGGCGGCAAGGATTCCTGGACTTTGCTGCACGTGCTGGACCGACTGCGGCAGCGGGCACCGGTGCGTTACGAGCTGATTGCCGTCAACGTCGATGCCGGTTTTCCGGGCTACCGCAGCGACCTGATCGAGGACCATTTGCGCCGCCACGGCTTTGCCGGGCATGTGGAAAAGGCCGACTGCGCTGCCATCATCGCCGAAAAACTGCGGCCCGGCTCCTCCTACTGCGCGTTTTGCGCCCGCTTGCGGCGAGGTGTGCTGTATACCGTCGCCGAACGTTTGGGCTGCAACAAGCTGGCCCTCGGTCATCATCTCGACGATTTCATCGAAACCCTCCTGCTCAACCAGTTTTACGTCGGCACCCTGGCCGCCATGAGTCCCAAGCTGCTGGCCGACAACGGGGTCCAGACGGTCATTCGGCCCCTGGTCTATGTCGCCGAAGCGGACATCCTGGCCTTCAGCCGCGCCAACGATTTCCCCCTGGTGGATTGTGCCTGCCCCCCCGAGGTGCGCGCGGAGCAGAAGCGGCGCCAGATGAAGCACCTGGTCGCTCAACTGGAACAGTCCATTCCCGATGTCCGCCGCAGCCTGATTGGGGCGTTAAGCAATGTCCAGCCGCGCCATCTGCTGGATGCACGGCTTAAGTCGTTTTAAAAGATCCGTTCTGAAGGGCGGGATGATATGATGGTATCGCCTTTGGAGGAACAGCCCATGGTGCCAACGAACGATCTGAACTCGGATCTGGATCTGGCCAGCAAGGTTCAGAAACTGTTGTTTCCCAAAGCCTCTCCCCAGTGCAGTTGGTGTTGCATGGCGATCAAAAACTGCATGGCCAAGGGTCTGGGAGGCGATTTTTTCGACTTCGTCGAATTGCCCGACGGCTGCCAGGTCGTGTTTTTGGGGGATGTAACCGGTCATGGCATGCAGGCCTCCATCGTCATGGCCCTGCTGTACGGCTACCTGCATCGCGCCATCGCCGGCGGGTGCCCGCCGCGGGAAACGGTAGGTCAGGTCAACGATTTTCTGTTGTCCTTCGCCCGCCGTTCCCGGCATCTGGACCATCTGTTCTCCACCACCCTGTTTTACAGCGTCATCGAGCCGAACAGTCTGGTGATGCATTATGTCAATGCCGGCCAGGTCGCGCCCCTGGTTCATCGGCAGGATCGCATTCTGCGGCTGCCGCCCACCGCCCAGCCCCTGGGGTTCTTCGCCAGTCCGGAAATCGAAGTGCGCATGTTCCAGTTTCAGCCCGGCGACCGGCTGCTGCTCTATACCGACGGCATCATCGAGGCCTTCAACGGTCGTGGCCAGGTGTTTGGCCATGCGGCCGTGGAGCGTTTGCTGTTGAGCCACCGGGACGGCCCTCAGGATCTGCTGGATGGCCTGTTCGGCCAACTGGCGGCCTTCGGCGGTCTATATCCTCCGGAAGACGACTGCACGGCCATTGCCCTCGATTTTTCGACCCCGCATCAATTCTCCTGAAAAATGGTGACGCACAAGAATCTTGTGCAAGGGCGTCCGCTGTGGTAAACCTGAGGCCCCGGCTCATTTTGCGCCGGACGGTCGGGCGATTTTTAACCATATCCATATCTGCCTGTATGGCAGAGGCAGTCAGTCGGTTGGCCGGTTGCACCAAGGGAGAAAGAAAAACAATGGCGGTAGGGGATTATCGGATCGGCGATGGGTGGCACGGTTTTACCATAACGGCCGTTACCGAGCTCTCGGATTTGGATGCAACCCTCGTAAAGCTGCGTCATGAAAAGACCGGCGCCCGCTGGGTGCATGTGGAGCGACCGGACAACGAGAACCTGTTCGGCGTCGGCTTCCGGACTCCGCCCAAGGATTCCACGGGCGTGGCGCACATTCTCGAGCATACGGTGCTGTGCGGATCGCGGCGTTTCCCGGTGCGGGATCCCTTTTTCACCATGCTCAAACGCAGCCTCAGCAGCTTCATGAATGCCCTGACGGCCAGCGACTGGACCTTCTATCCTTTCTCGACCCAGAACACCAAGGATTTTTACAACCTCATGCAGGTGTATCTGGACGCGGTGTTCTTTCCTCTGCTGCGGGAGCGGGACTTTCGCCAGGAAGGCCATCGGCTGGAGTTTGCCGATCCCGGCGACAGCGCTTCGCCTTTGGTTTTCAAGGGGGTGGTCTACAATGAGATGAAGGGCGCCATGGCCGATGCCTCCTCCCTGTTGCACCGGCATCTGACCCGCGGCCTTTATCCCACCACCACTTACGGCTTCAATTCCGGCGGGGAGCCCGAGCAGATTTTGCAGTTGACCTACGAACAGCTGCGGCAATTCCATGCCGCATTTTACCATCCGGCCAATGCCTATATCTTTACCTACGGCGATTTGCCCCTGGTGGATCATTTGGCGGCCGTCGAGCGGCTGGCCTTGAGTCAGTTCGGTCCTTTGCAGGTGGACAGCTCGGTTCCCGACGAACAGCGCTTACCGGCGCCGCGGCGTCTGGAAGCGACTTTCGCCGCCGACGCGGACGAGGCCGACGGCCAGCGCTGTCTGGTGCAGGTGGGCTGGCTGGCCTGCCCCCTGAGCGACAGCTTCGAACGCCTGGCCATGAGCCTGCTATCCGAATTGCTGCTGGGCAATCCGGCCGCACCCCTCTATCAGGCCCTGCTCGATTCGGGGCTGGGCCAGAACCTGGCGCCGGGCAGCGGTTATGCCGATGAAAATCGCGAAACCTACTTCGCCGTCGGGCTGCAGGGGACTGCGGTCGATGCCTGGGACAAGGTCGAGTCCCTGATTCTCGAGACTCTGGCAACAGTGGCGGAGCAGGGGTTTTCCGAGGATCAGGTTGAAGCGGCTCTGCATCAACTCGAATTCGGTTTCCGTGAAGTCAGCGGTGATCAGTACCCTTACAGCCTGAATCTGCTCATGCGCCTGGTCGGTCCCTGGCTGCATGCCGACGACCCGGTCTCACCCCTGCAGGTGGCCAGCGACATGCAGCGTCTGCGCCGGGAGTTGTCCGCCGGCCCTTTTCTGCAGAATTTGATTCGCCGCCGGCTGCTGGACAATCCCCATCGGGTCAGTCTGCTGTTGCGGCCCGATGCCGAACAGGGGGCTCGGGAAGAGGCTCAGGCGGCAGCCCGTCTGGAAACCTTGCGGAGGCAATTGACGCCGGCGGACGTGGACCGGTTGGTGCGTCAGGGGCTGGAACTGCAGCAGGCCCAGGAAGGGGCCGAAGATGTATCCTGCCTGCCGGGCCTTGAACTGACGGATATTCCCGTCGTCGAGCGGAGGGTTGACTCGCGTCCCGCAGAGTTGGGCCAGGTGCCGGTGACCTGGTTTGATCAGCCCACCAACGGCATCGGATATTTTTCCGCGGCGTTGCCGGTGGCGGACCTTCCCGCATGGGCGATATCCGATCTGCCCCTGTTCTGTGCGCTGTTCAGCAAAATTGGTGCCGCCGGCCAGAGCTACCTGACCCTGGCCGAACGCATGGCCGGCGCCGTCGGTGGCCTGCGGGCGGCGGCTACGGTGTTGGACGATCCCTTTGACCTGCAGCAATACCAAGTGCTGGTGGAACTGCAGAGCAAGGCCCTGATCCCCAACCAGGATCGCATGTTCGGTATTCTGACCGATCTCTGCACCGCTCCGGATTTCAGCGACCTGAAACGGTTGCACACGGTAATCCAACAGGTGAAGGTTTCCCTGGAGAACTCCGTTCCCGGTTCCGGCCACAGCTATGCGGCCCGGGTGGCGGCCGCGGCTTTGACGCCCGCGGCCCGTTTGCGGGAGACGTGGAACGGTCTGCATCTCATCGGCCGGGTCAAGCAGTTGGCTGCCGGCACCGTCCAGGACCTGGCGCCCCTGGCCGCCCGCCTGCAGGACTTGGCCAGCCTCATCTTTCGTCGCGACCGCCTGCGCTGCTGTGTTGTTGCCGAGGAGCGCTACCTGACGGAGATCGAGGGGCATTTGAACGGTTTTCTCGAAGCTTTGCCTGCCGGCGGGCCGGCGACAGCAGCGCCGCGGTTGCCTCAGGCCGGCGGGTCCCGGTGCAGCGGCTGGATTGCGCCGGTGCCCGTTTCCTATGTGGCGCGCGTGTTTTGTACCGTGCCCATGGCTCATCCCGACGCCGCCGGCCTGATGGTCCTGGCGCGGCTGCTGCGGGGGGGCTATCTGCATCGGGAAATCCGCGAAAAGGGCGGGGCCTACGGCGGCATGGCCAGCTATGATGCCACGGCCGGTCTGTTGAGCCTGCTCTCCTATCGCGATCCGCATCTGGTGCGCACCCTCAATGTCTATCGCGATGCAGTGCATTGGGCCGCGTCGGGGGACTTCGATTCGCAGCAGATCCAGGAAGCGGTGCTCGGCGTATTCAGTGCTCTCGATCGTCCCCTGTCGCCGGCCGGCAAAGGGGCCCGGGAGTTTCACTATCAATTGCAGCGCCTGACCGATGAGGTACGGCAGGAGTTTCGCCGCCGCTTGCTGGCCGTTGACGCAGCGTCCCTGGCCGCTCTGGCGCAACGTTATCTCGCGGACGGTTGGCAGGCGAGTGCGGTCGCCGTGGTCTCCGGCGAACCTCAGTTGCAGGAAGCCAACCGCCTGTTGTCGCAAGAAACATTGACCCTTGGCAGGATCTGATCATTGCCGCCTGTGCTCGCCCAGGGGTGGCGAGAGCACAGGCGGTGCTGTCGTATCCGGGCGAGCGGTTTGTTGACCCGTTGCCCCGGACCCGAAGGATCTGAACATGGAAAACCTGCTTTCCACCAAAGAAGTAGCCCAACTGCTGGGTGTGAACGAGAAAATGGTTTACACCTTGATCACCGAGAAGGGCCTGCCGGCGACCAAAATCACCGGCAAATGGCTGTTCCCGGCGCATCTGGTGGAGCAGTGGGTGGAGAGCATGACCATCAACGTGCCGACCAGCGGTGGGGAACTGCCGCAGAAACCGGATCTGCTCATGGTGGCGGGCAGCGACGATATCCTTTTCGATCGCGCCATGTCCCTGTACATACGCCTTAATCCGGATCAGGTCGTGCTGTTCGGGTTGCTTGGCAGTCTTGGCGGCCTGCGGGCCCTGCGGCGCGGCATGTGCCATATTGCTACCAGCCACCTGGCCGAGGAAGACGGCCAGGAATTTAACTTTTCCTATGCCGCCAACGAGCTGGAGGTGCTGCCGGCGGTGGTCAACTTCTGCCGCCGCGAGCAAGGCTTGCTGGTCGCTCAGGGCAATCCCCTCGGCATAGAGGGTGTCGCCGATATCGGCAGCCGCAACCTGACCGTGGTCAACCGTCCCCTCGGCACCAGCACCCGTTTGTTGTTCGATCGAGAATTGCAGAATGCCGAAATCAAGCCGTCGCGGGTGCGAGGTTACACCAATGAAGTCAGCCACCATCTCGATGTCGGCCTGGAGATTCTTTCCGGGCGCGCCGATATCGGTCTCAGCATCCGCCCGGCGGCGGAACTCCTCAACCTGCATTTCATCCCCCTGCGCTGGGAACGTTTCGACCTGCTTATCCCCAAGGAACTGTTTTTCGAGAAAGGCATCCAGCAGTTTCTCGGCCTGTTCCACGAGGAGCGGTTCCGGGCTCTGGCCGACGCTTTGCCGGGTTATGATCTGAGCCTGACCGGTCGCATGCTCTACCCCGGTGATTCTCGCTGACTCACTCCGTTGCAAGCCTTCTGGATTCTCGTCGCCGCCTACATGGCTCGTTATGGTTTATCTTTATAACGACATCTCGGCCAGGTTGACGGCGCCTTCCTTTGGTGTTAATATCCTTCTCGCTGTATAGTTGTTCACGAAACGCCGCCTGGCCAGGCAGACTGACCCCTCCACCACAGTAAACTGCAAAAAGGAGAATTCCATGAAAGCCGCTATGCGTTTTTTGACGGTAACCCTGTTGCTGGCCTGTATGGCCACCGGTGCCTGGGCTCAGGAGCGTCTGCGCCTGTCCACCACCACCTCCACGGACAATTCCGGTTTGCTGCAAGTGATGCTGCCCGTATTTGAAAAGAAACATAATGTCAAGGTCGACGTCATTGCCGTCGGCACCGGCAAGGCCCTGAAACTGGCCGAGGCCGGTGATGTAGATGTAACCCTGGTGCATGCCCGCGATCTGGAGGACAAGTTCGTGGCCGACGGCTTCGGCGTCAACCGGCGCGATGTCATGTACAACGATTTCGTGCTCATCGGTCCGGCCAAAGATCCTGCTCGGATCAAGCAGGCGAAAACGGCGGCGGATGCCTTCGGCCGCATTGCCAAAAAGGGCTCCAAGTTTATTTCCCGGGGCGACGAGTCCGGTACCCATGTCATGGAAAAGGCTCTGTGGAAGGCGGCCGGAGAGCCGGCCAAGGGAAAATGGTATGTTGAAGCCGGCGCCGGCATGGGCGAAGTCATCAACATGGCCACCGAACAGCGCGCCTATACCCTTAGCGATCGCGGTACCTGGATCGCTTACGGCAAGAAAACCGACCTGCCGATCCTGTTCGCCGGCGACAAGGCCATGTTCAATCCCTACGGCATCATAGCCGTCAATCCGGCCAAGCATCCCCATGTCAAATACGATCTGGCCATGGCTCTGGTCGAATTCATGACCTCTCCTGAAGGACAGAAAATCATCGAGAACTTCAAGGTCAACGATCAGCAGCTGTTCTTCCTCTACAAATAAGCAGGACGGCAGCTATTGGTCCTCTGTGCGACCCCCCCACCCCGTCGATGCTTTTCGGCGGGGTGGTTTTTTTTCAGGCTGAAGTCCGAAGGCTGAAGGGAGAGGCAGGCAAAGCCTTTATGGATAGGGTAGGCTTCGTCGAGGCATTTCAAAACACGGAATTTTCTGTTAGATTTTAACCTTCAGTCTTCAGTCTTCAGTCTTCGGACTTCAGCCTGCTTTTAAGGCCTTCACCATGAAAATCGGCAGCTTTGAATTCAGCCTGCGGGAGTTGGCCGGTGCCATGGGGGATTTCGGTACTCTGTTCCCTCTGGCCATCGGATATATTGCCGTTTGCGGTCTGGATCCCGCCGGCCTGCTGGTCATGATGGGATTGACCAATATCGCCACCGGTCTGATTTATCGGGTACCCATGCCGGTGGAGCCCATGAAGGTCTTGGCGGTGGTGGCCATCGCCCAACGTTGGACGCCGGAAATGGTTTATGCCTCCGGCTTTGCCATGGGCGTGGTCTGGCTGCTGCTGGGCTTGACCGGCATGATGGGCCGGTTGGCCCGTTTTACACCTCGCTCCGTGATACGTGGCATTCAGGTTGCTCTTGGCGTTTTGCTGGCCCTGGAAGCCCTGCGCCTGATAGAGGGTGCCTGGTTGCTGGGGGCGGTTTCCCTGCTTCTGGTGCTACTGCTGCGCGATAGCCGGTATGCCCCGGCGGCAGTGGTTCTGATGGCATTGGGTGTGGGGGTCATGGGTTTTCAGGGCAACCTGGCGGGTTTGCAGGCTCCGTCTTTTGCCTGGCCTTCCCTCACCGGGTTTTCCCTGCAGGACAGTTGGCGAACCATGCTCCTGGCCGGTTTTTCCCAAGTGCCCCTGACAGCGACCAACGCGGTCATCGCCACCGCCGTGCTGATACGGGAATACTGGCCGGAGCGGACCGTGAGCGAGAAGCAATTGGCCGTCAACATGGGCGTGATCAATCTGCTGGCTCCCTTCGCCGGCGGCATGCCCATGTGTCATGGTGCGGGCGGTTTGGCCGGCCAATATTATTTCGGTGCCCGCTCCGGGGGGGCCAATCTCCTGGAGGGTGCCATGGAACTGGCCATGGGGCTGTTTTTGGCCGGATCCATAGCTGCCCTGTTCGCCGCCTTTCCTTCTGCGATCATCGGTGCCATGATGCTGCTGGTGGGGATTGAAATGACCCGTTTTGCCCGCGATGTGCGTTGGGACTGGAACCTGGCGCCGCTGTTGATGACGGTTCTGGTATCCTTGCTTTTCAATATGGCGGTCGGTTTTCTGGCCGGCTTGCTGTTGCATTATGTGCTGTTGCGCTGGTTGTCGCGCCTGCCTTCCAGGAAGGCGGGGCCTTGACGGATTGCGCTCCCCTTGCGAGGGCGGTTGACCGGGTTATAATAGAACCATGCAAGGCGCAATCGGAGGCCGCGTCAGGTTGTTAACCCCGGACAGGAGAAGGTGCTATGAAAATCCAGGATGGTGACGTGCTGATTGGCAAGTGCGGTGAGTACGATATCGAATTGACCGTTACCAAGGTGTGCAAAGGGGATGTCTGCTGGTCGGAATGCGATGCCGATTTGGTCTGCAATGGCGAACCGATGATTCCCGTTGCCGCCGGCAAGCGGCTGTCCGAACGGCGGCCGGACCGGATCAAAAGCTAACAGTCTGTCGAGAGGCTGCCAAGGCGATGGTTCGGTGCTCCCCACGGCGTCGGGCAATTTTTGAACTGTGATGTTTGTGAACCCGGCAAGCGTCGTTTTCCCGGTTGGAGAAACGGCGCTTTTGTCGGGTTTTGCTTTTTTTTTATCGCCGCCTTGCCTACAATGCAACTTTGTGCATGCTGACCGCGTCTTGCCGCGGACTTTCGTTGTTATCGTGGGGTTTGGTTCATGAAGTACCTTCGCCTGAGCGGGCTGATCCTGTGGCTTTGCCTGCAACTGATGGGAATGGGGCAGGCCGAGGAATGTCGGGGGTTTATCCTGCATTCCTATCATTCCGGCTTTGCCTGGACCGAAAGCCAGCACCAAGGCTTTGTCGAGGTAATCCAAAAGGCATCCGGTTGCCGGCAGCCCTTTTGGGCCACGGAATATCTCGATACCAAGCGCAAGCCCTTCGAATCCTCCTACCAAACCGCCGCCGCGCGTTTTTTTCAAGACAAATATCGGGATTGGACCCCGGATTTCATCTATGCCACGGATGACGATGCGATTGGATTCCTGCAACGGTTCAAGAGAGATTTGTTTCCGGGGGTGCCGGTCTTTTTCAGCGGCGCCAACAACCTGGGCCTCGACCAAATTCTCGACCCGGTTCAATTCGCCGGCATCTACCAGGTTCAGGAGGTGGCCGCCAATGTCGAACTGGCACGTCGTCTGGCTCCCGGGCAGAAGACGCTGCTGCTGGTCGGTGACGGCACGGAACCGGATGTGGGCAATCGAAAACAGATTGAAGCCGCACTGGCCGGGCAGCCTGACGGGCTGAAGCCGGTCTTCATCAGCCATCGGCGCTTGGCCGAAGTGCTGCGCCAACTCACTCCCTACCGTAGCGGTGTGGTGATCCTGCTGACGGCCGGCGGCTTTCATGACGAGCAAGGCCGTTTGCTGTCGGTGCCCGAAGTCACCACCGCCCTGGGCCAGGCCGGTTCCTTCAAACTGCTGACCCTCAACGATGCCTACCTGACGGAACCGGTGCTGGGCGGCATCATGGCCAGTGGCCGCCAGCAGGGTGCCCACGCGGCGATGTTGGTTCGGGAGCGTTTGCTGGACGAATCCTTTGCCGATGTGGAGGCTTCCTCAATGGTGGCACCCTCTTTGGCTCTGTTCGACTATCGGCAGTTGCGCCGGCAGGGCATCCCTTTGGGTTCCCTGCCCGCAGGCAGTCTTCTGCTGAACCGGCCCTTGCCGTTCTGGCAGCGGATGCCGCAGTTGTTCTGGCCGCTGCTGACCACCGGGGCGATGATGCTCGCCCTGCTAGCCTGGCTGCTCGGGACAAAGCGCCGCTACCGTCGCGCAGCACAGGGGCAGAGGAAGACAGCCAAGCAGTTCAAGGCCCTGATCGAAGCCAGCCGGGATGCCATCATCGCCATCGACGAACGTGGCCGTATCACTTTGTTCAACTCCGTTGCTGAACAAGTGTTCGGTTGGGCCGCCGAAGACGTCCTGGGTGGTACCCTGGACCGGCTGATGCCGGAAAACTATCGTCGGCAGCACCGACAGGACGTGCAGGGTTTTTTTACCACCGGGCAACCTTGCGAGGCCGTTGGCCGACCACTGGAACTGTTGGCGATCCACCGTGACGGCCGCGAATTTCCCATCGAGCTGGAATTGACCGCCGGCGGCGACGGTGTTGACCGTTTCGTCCTGGCCACCCTGCGCGATATTACCCGGCAGCGGGAAATCGAGCGGGAAATCCGCCAGCTCTCATGGTTCGACAGCCTCACCGGCCTGCCCAACCGCACCCTTTTCGAAGAGCGGTTTCGGCGGGTGCTCAGCAACTCCGAACGGTCCGGATCCATGGCCGGACTGCTGATGCTGGGAGTGGACAACCTTAAAGTGATCAACGATACCCGCGGCCATTCCTGTGGGGACCAACTGTTGAAACTGATTGCCCAAAAGCTGAGCAAGTCGGTGCGGGCCGAAGCGACCGTGGTGCGTTGGGAAGGGGACAAGTTCGCCATTTTGCTGCCGGGGCTGCAGAACGTTTCCCAGATTGACGATTTAGCCCAGAAGATTCTGCAGTTGTTTACCGAGCCCTTCGAACTGGAGGGAAATCAGCATTTTTCCACCGCCAGTATCGGCGTCGCCCTGTTTCCCAAAGATGGCACTGACGGCGAGCGGCTGTTGAAAAGCGCCGATATGGCCATGTATGCGGCCAAGGAACAGGGCCGTCACACCTACCGGTATTTCAACGAGGACATGAATCGCCGCGTCATCGAACGCAGCGAATTGGAAACCAGCCTGCGTCAGGCCCTGGCACGGGAGGAGTTTTATCTGGTCTTTCAGCCACAAATCGATCATCGCAGCGGTGCCATGGTCGGGGTTGAGGCCCTGCTGCGGTGGTGCAACCGCGACAGGGGACTGGTTTCTCCCGGCATCTTCATCCCCCTGGCCGAGGAAACCGGTCTGATTCTGCCCATTGGCAACTGGGTGCTGCGCACCGCCTGCATGCAGAATCGCGCTTGGCAGGAAGCGGGCTTTCCGCCGTTTCGGGTGGCGGTCAATCTTTCCGCGCGGCAGTTTCAGCAGCCCGATTTTTATGATCAGGTTGCGCGGATTGTCGAGGAAACGGGTCTCGACCCCAACTATCTGGAGTTGGAGCTTACCGAAAGCGTACTGATGACGGACGCCGCCGGTGCGGCCGTAGTGCTGCACCGGCTGCGGCAGTTGGGGGTGCATATCACCATCGACGACTTTGGCACCGGCTATTCCTCGTTGGCCTATCTGAAAACCTTCCCCCTCGATCGCATCAAGATCGCTCAGGAATTCGTGTTGGACATCGCCCGGGATTCCGGCGATGCGGCCATCGTCGAAACGGTCATTGCCATGGCTCACGGCCTGGATCTGATGGTGGTGGCCGAGGGCGTGGAGACCGCGGAACAGCTCGATTTTCTACGGGTTCGGGACTGCCACATCATGCAGGGTTATTACTTTGCCCGGCCCATGCCGGCCGAAGAGTTCATTGAATACCTGTCCCTCGAGTGTCCGGTGGCCGCCGCTGCGGCGCAACCGTGCCCTGCCGCCTCGCCATTGAACGGCGCTTGAGGTCCCGGCGGTCGACGCCGCCGCCAAAGTCCGGTCAGGAGGAGCCTTCCTCCTCGAGTTGCTGCAGCATCCGGCATTCCTCGTTGCGGTAGGTGGTCAGGCGATCCGCCAGGAGGGCGAAGTCCACCTGATGGCCATCGAATTCCGGCCCGTCCACGCAGGCGAAACGCATCTTACCGCCGACCATGACCCGGCATCCGCCGCACATTCCGGTACCGTCGATCATGATGGGATTGAGGCTGACGATGGTTTCGATCCCCCAAGGGCGGGTCAATTCGGCTACGGCCCGCATCATCGGAACCGGCCCCACGGCGAATACCGCCTGCGGCTGCAACCGGGGATTGACCAGCCTTTCACGCAGGGGGTCGGTCACGAAGCCGCGCCGGCCGAGGCTGCCATCCTCGGTGGTGATCAGCACCTCTTCACAGAAACGGCGCAAATCATCGGCTAGGATGACGAAGGCCGCGGCCCGCCCGCCGATGATGGCCAGCACCCGGTTGCCGGCTTCGGCCAGGGCTTTGGCCAGGGGATAGAGCACCGCCGTACCGACGCCTCCGCCGACGCAGGCGACTTGGCCCCACTTGGCGATATGGGTTGGGTTGCCCAGGGGACCCGCCACATCCCGAAAACCCGCGCCGGCGGGGAGCGCCACGATCTTGCGGGTCGAATAGCCGACGGCTTGGACGAACAGAGTGATGGTGCCGCTCCGGGAGTCGGCATCGGCAATGGTCAGAGGAATGCGCTCTGCGTTCTCATCGGCATGGACAATGACGAATTGGCCCGGTTGCCGGCGGCGGGCGATACGCGGAGCCAGGACCCGGATCCGGTGCAGGTTGGGTGCTATCTGCTGATTGTCGAGGATTGGGAACATGCCTTTTGCCTTTTTGGGAAAAGGGTTCACCACCCATTATAGCAGGCGGTCCCGGCGTCGCGGCGCAAGCTCGGCCAGAGGCAGGTCGGCATCGTCGGGGCCGGCTGGAGCAGGTGGCGGGTGCGGGTGCGGGAAAAATGTTCGTCAGCGCTGGACATGCCGACAGGGTTGGCTATTCTTTGGGTAGTTTTGCCCCTCAACCCGCACGGAGGTGAAAAATGGGAACCCACTATATTACCGAAGATTGCATCAACTGTGGTGCCTGTGACGATCTATGTCCCGTGGATGCCATCAGTGAACAGGGCGAAGTGCATGTCATCGACATGCCGGTCTGCACCGATTGCGGTGCCTGCGACGAGGTGTGCCCGGTGGATGCCATCAAATGGGACTGAAGTCGTTGCTCTGAAACACCCTCTTTCCTTTAATGCCGATTCCGGCCGTCCCTGTTGCGGGGGCGGCTTTTGTTTGTGTCGGCAATGCAAAAAAGGGCGGCCCTCGGGCCACCCTCGACATTGTGTGTCCGAAAGTAAAAATTCAAAAGTCGATGGAGAGGGCACAAAAAAAAGACGCGCTGCTCAGGAGGTTGAGGCAACGCGCCAAGAATGGAGGTTTGGAACTGTTCTCGCCAACCGTGTTGCAGGTTTTTGATGTCGTGATATTAGCTTGGCGGGGCCGGCATTGCTACGTGGGTTTTCGTAACAATGCCGAACCAAACCGACATTCTTGGACTGTGCTTATGCGCACGGCGGCTCCGCGCCGGATGAATAACCGTCTTTGCGGTCCTGTCAGGCGGTGGCGGCCAGGTGCTGGGAACGATAGGCAACCAGGTCTTCGATGGTGACTACCGGGTAGTAGTGGCGTTCAGCGAAGGTGACGATTTCCGGCAGGCGCGCCATGCTGCCGTCGGGATTGGTCAGTTCGCACAGTACTCCGGCCGGGCTGTAGCCCGCCAGGACCATCAGATCGACGGTGCCTTCCGTATGTCCGCGTCGGGTCAAGACCCCGCCGGGCCGGGCACGCAGGGGAAAGACGTGGCCGGGCCGGCAGAGATCCTCGGGACGGGCCTCGGCGGCTACGGCGGTGCGGATGGTGGTCACCCGGTCGGCGGCCGAGACACCGGTGGTCACCCCGTGGCGCGCTTCGATGGAGACGGTAAAGGCAGTGCCGTTGGCGCTGCTGTTGTCCTCGACCATCTGCGGCAATTGCAGTTGGCGGAGTTTTTCGTCCGTCAGGCACAGGCAGACGATGCCGCTGCATTCCCGAATCAGCAGGGCCATTTGCGGCACGCTGATGGCTTCCGCCGGGAAGATGAGATCGCCTTCGTTTTCGCGGTTTTCATCATCCACCAGCAGGATGCCGCGCCCCTGGCGCAGGCGTTCAACGGCTTTTTCGACGCGCTCCAGCGGTGCGCCGAAACGGCTCAGCAAAGAGTGGGACATCACGATCCTCCGGTTGTTCAGGTTGGTGGTACTCAGGATCGTGACGGGAGGCGGGAGGCAGGCGCAGGGCCATGTCGATACCAGTTCTCTCCCGTCCGGACTGTAACCGTCGGCTCCGGAATCACACCGGATCAGCCGCCCTGTCTGCGACAGGCGCTCGCGGGCTCGTTTGCCGATAGGCAACATCACCGCCGGTGGGGAATTGCACCCCGCCCTGAGAATGGTCTGCATGCAATCTACCGCCGTGACGGGAATCCTGTCAAGATAAAGTGGTTGCAAGGAAGGGGGGCCCGGTTACAATCATGACAAGGAGTGTTCTTGGATATGACGGACGGTTTGGAGGTGTCTCGTGAAGAAACCCTGGATTCTGGATGGCCGGATCTGCTGGCTGGTAATGCTGACCTTTTCCCTGTTGGCCGTTTGGCCGATTCAGAGCCACGCGGCCCTCGCACCCAGCCGCCTGGCCACCGGAGAGATGGTGACAGCGGAGCGCGCGGAACAGATCGCCAAGATCCGCCAAGCCCTGGAGCAGCAGGTCGTCGCTCAAAGGTTGGCCGATTACGGCCTCACCCCGGCCGAGGTGGAAGCCAAACTGCCAACTCTCAGCGACGAACAGCTGCAGCAGTTGGCCGGGTTGTCCGATACCCTGGCCGAAGGCGGAGTGCTGGGGGTCATTATCGCCCTGCTGGTCATCACCCTGCTGGTGATCGTCATTCTCAAGCTGATGAACAAGCAGATCATCATCCGGTGACGAGGTATCGTCATTGGTGGTGGTTTGCAGCCGTGATGCTGGTGGTCGGGTGCGGTCCCCTGCGCCCCGTCGACGAGGGCCGGCTGCACCCGGAGGCACAAATCCTTGCCGGGGTGCCCTTCGTCGCTCAGCAGGATCGCTACGATTGCGGGGCGGCGGCCCTGGCCGTTCTCCTCGGCCATGCCGGGCGGGACGTGCCTCGGGAGGAGATTCAAACAGCAACCTATATGTCGGTCCTGCGCGGCACCTTACTGCCCGATCTGGAAAATTATGCCCGGCGCCTGGGCCTGGCCACGGTTTCGGGGCGGGGCGGAACCGATCTGCTTCGACAGCGCCTGGAGGCCGGCTATCCCATATTGATCCCCTTGGAACTGGGCTGGGGGGGCGTGTCGCAACCCCATTACGTAGTGGTTGTGGGCCAGGATCGGGGAGGGTTTTTTCTGCGACCCGGCAATCGTCCGCTGGCGTATATTGCCGAGGCAGAGCTGGAAAATCGTTGGAGCAAAATGAACCATCTCTATCTGTATCTGCCATGAGCCGACGGATTTTGAAACTGCTGTCGGCCATGGCTTTGCTGGTCCTTCTGAGCGGTTGCAGCCTGCCGCGGATCATCGTCCTGAATGATCCCCTCACACCCCGGCAACACAACGATCTGGGAGTCGCCTACGAGCAGGCCGGAGAAACGAAGCTGGCCTTGCGCTCCTACCGGCGTGCGGCCAAGGGGGATCGCTGCTGGGCCCAGCCCCTGGTCAACACCGGCAACGTGCTGGCGGCCGGCGGCGATTGGAAAGGGGCGGTGACCAGCTTTCGGGCCGCCCTGCGGCGCGAAGCGCAACATGTCGAGGCCATGAACAACCTGGCCTGGTCCCTGTTGCAACAGGGCGAACTGGCGGAGGCCCGGCGCTGGGCGGAGGCAGCCCTGCAACAGCAACCCGATGAGGTACTGTTCCTCGATACCCTGGCTGAAATCCAGCTTGCCCAAGGGGATGCCGCCGCTGCCGGGGCCACTCTTTTACGTGCGCTGCAACAGCCTCTGCCGGATGCCGAACGCCGGCGCCTGCTTCAGCGTCTTGAAGAAGTGACCGGCGCCATGGGCGGGGCCGTCGGCGACGAAACACCCTGAACCTTCTTCGAGCGGTTTCGCCTGCCTCGAACTCACCTCAAAAGTTTGCGACTTCTCCGCCCAACCCGCGTTGCGGATTCAGTCCGGCAATATCGCCGAGACCGGGCCGGCTGTGATGGGCACGCTCCCGCATTTCCTGGGCCTCGATGGACAGGGTTGCAAAGGGCAGCACCTCCAGGCGGCGGATGCCGATTTCCTCGCCACTGGCCAGGCAATAACCGTAGCTGCCGTCGGCGATTCTCGCCAACGCGGCATCGATCTGCGCCAAGCGTTGCCGACAGCGCACCCGACCGGCCAGTTCCAGTTGCCGATCCGATTCCTGCACCCCGCGGTCGACGGGATCGGCGGAGCGCTCGTCATCCCGGCACAGCACCGCCAGGGTATCCTGGTCCTCACGCAGCAATCTCTGCCGCATCTCCAGTAACAGTCGCATAAAGTAAACCAGTTGCCGAGCATTCATGTAAGGTTCGTTTTCGCTGGGCCGGTACCCGTCTGCCTCGCTGAAGGGGATCATAATCCGTCCTTTGCCTTTCAAATCTGGAAGGGGGGTACTATTTTCAGGGGCATTAAAGGCGGTGTTTTTTAAGAAAATGTGAGTGCCGGGTGAGAATTCGTCCCGGCCTGGGTGTCGCGGGATTAAAATTCGATTTTTCCTTCCAGGAAAAGAAATAACCGGCGGGTAACCATTCTCTAACCACTCATGACTAGTCTCAGCGTCGCTGCGGCAGCCGTTGCTGTTGCACTTTTCTACGGGAGGCTGCATGAAATCCCATTCCGGAAGTACCAGAATTGCCTCCGCGACCGCCCGCCACGGAACGGAGTGTTCTGCTCTGGAACAATGTCACGGCGGGTTGCTGAGCTTGTTGCGGGCCGGGTCCTTGTGGTGGCGTCGACGGCGTCTGGACGGTCGGCAACGGCGTCGCTTGGAGCGTTTGCATCGGCAGTGCGATCACTTGCGGCGCCGTCTGCTGGCGGCCGGCGGTGATAAAACGGCCGGCCGGCCCGAGGCCGAGCGCAGGCGGATGCCATGAGCGGGCGCTGGTTGCCCACGGTACTCACCGGCAGCGCCGCCGGTCGCGATACGGTCGCCGCTCCGGATGAGGTGCTGGCACGCCTCGGCGTGGACACTGGCAGTGCCGAAGGGTTGCTGGCCACCCTGCCGTTTCTGCGCGACGACGCCACCGGCGGTGCCGAGGCGGAACTGCAAGCCGCCGTGGCGGGCGATGCCTGGGCGGTGGATCTGCCGGCCCGCCTGCGTCGTTCGAGCCATTTCGAACAGGTGGCCCGACGGGCCGCCACCGGCGACGTTTCACCCCGTTTGGCCGAAGGCCTGTTGGGCTATGTGGCGGACAACGATGCGGGCATCTGGGAAAACAGCTGGGTCTGTCTGCCCCGGCAATCCCTCAACGGGCTGGCGGAAGCCGTTCTGCAGCGGGATCTGTTGGCCGACAAACAGCGCCCCGAACTGGGACTGCGTAGCGACGTCCACCGGTTCGTGGCCGCCGGCACCCAGGGCGAGGAACTCCGCATCCCCGTCAGCTATCTGCTGAAGCTGGCTCTGGCCGATGCCGTGGGCCGGCCGGATCTTGCCGGGCCGGTGCGCGCCACCGGTCAGGAACTCCTGGAGCATTTTCTCAACGACAACACCTCTCCGGAAACCTTCTCCTTTTTTGTGGTGCCCCTGTCCCCCGGCCGCGGCTTGGGCCGGGCTTTGGGGCGGGAAGCGGCGCAGCGCTTTCTGCTCAGTCATCTGCTGGTGCAGTATGCCAATCGGCAATTCCATCTGGCGGACGGCGGCCAGCGGGCCATGATCTATGCGGCACCCCAGCCGCCCTGGCGCCAGCGCCGGCTCAACAGCCTGATTCCCGACGCCCTCTATCGCGAGCTGTTCATGAGCCCCTGCCTGTCCGGCTGGGATCGCGGCGAGGAAAAGCATCAATACATGCACCTTTGTCACCGCGTGCTCAGCCGCAGCCATCTCAATGCGGTGGCCAAGTTGCGCGATGCCGGCATCATCGTCAACAACCTGGTGGTGTTGCCCGATACCTCCAACACCAGCCTGGCCAACAACGGTGTCCATATCAGCCTCGGCAGCCGTCTGCTTGGCGCGGCCCGCCGGGATCCCGGTTCGGGCTTCGGTGCGGCCGAGGAGAAACATCTCGGCGACTTGGCCATCAAGATCATGGAACATTTTCTGCCCCTGTTTGTCGGTACCTACAGTGCCGCCCCTTGGCGCCTCGGCTTCGGCGATTTCCATCCGGAACAAGCTCTGGGATTCTTATCTCACGAGCTCGATTTCAGCCACCTGCGCATGCTCTGGCGTCGCTGGCGTCAGAAAGCCCGGTTGACGGTGTTGGGCCGCTCCGTGACACCCTTCGGTCCGCCCTGGTTGGATCGCCTGGTCGCCCGGGTGCTGGGTCTGCAGGGAGATTTCGTGCCCGACTACCGACTTGTCGATTATCCGGTGGCCCTGCTCAGCACCGAACGCTGTCCGGCCCTGGACGGTCGCCTCGGCAACCAGCAGCGCCTCAAGGAGGACCTGGCCGGGCTGGGGATCATCGATACTCGCATGGCTCTCTATCTGCCGGTGCGGCAGCGCGAGTTCGACGCCATGGGTTTTTGCGGTTTCGAGGGTCGTCAGTACAGCCTGTTTCCGGAATTCGAAGGGGATATGGGCGCCGCTGCGAGCCTGCAGCAGCTGATCACCGCCCTGGTTTACAAATACCTGGCATTGGGTCAGCTGGATCACCGCCATCTGCCCGACCAACCGGAGGCGGAAAGCGAGCGCCGGCAGATGTTCTTTGCCGCGGCCCTCGATCTGCCGGAATTTTTTGTTCGTCAAAACAGCCGCAACATCCTGTTGCATCGCATTCTGGCTCGTACCGTCGGGGTCCGACCCAGTCGGCGTTATGCCGGCTGGCTGCGGGTGCCGGCGGCCGCCTATCGCCTGGCGCTGCTCCATACCCTGCAGGCCGATGGTGCTGATCTGGTGGAGGCCTTGGGGCTGCAGGAAACTCTGCAGGATCTGCGGCGACGCCTGGAACTGCCCGGCCCCTTTGCCGCCAGCGGCCGGTTGACGGGGGCCATTCTGGAAGAGCTGGGGGCGGCCGAGCCCCTGGCCGTGCCGGCCGAGGAGTTCAACCAGGCCGCGGAACGGGTTTATCGGGAAACCTTGCGCCGGAGCCAGTTGGCTGAAGGTCTGGAACTGCTGGCCACCGATTTGGCGCACCTGGAATGCCTGGCGGCCCGGGACGGGGAACTGCGGCAGGCCTTGCACGAGCTGCTCGGTGCCGGCTCGGCGGTCCAGTGGCTGCGGGCGTTGCGCGGTGATTGCCTGGAGGAGCGGCTGCCGGCCGAGGTACTGCGAAAGATCATCCATCTTGTCCTGCTCAACGTTCACGTTCAATCCGGTCGGGAATACCAGAACCCGACAACTGCCGGAGTCAAGAATGTCCATGCTGCATCAGTATATTGACCGCGACAGTGGCGCGGTGTGCACCGAACAGTTGTTTGGTGACCGTATCATCCGCTTTCTCTACGGCCCGGTGCGCGAAAGTGCTCCAACCCTGTTTCGCGCCTTGACCGGCGCCCGCTCTTCAGCGGCCCTGGCCCTGTTCAACTACGATTCGGTGCTTGGCACGCGGGTACTGGGCAACCGCCGTTTCCTGCAGGAAGCGGGGGTGGATTTGAGCGAATGCCTGGATCCGCCGGAAGCTCTGGATACGGCCCGCAAGGTCTTCGAGCGCCGCATCCGTTACTGGAGTTGCCGGCCCATGCCCACGGCGCCCCGGGCCGTGGTGTCGCCGGCGGACGCGCGCCTGGTGACCGGTACCTTTGCCGATGGCGAGCCCTTGCGCCTCAAAGGCTGTTTTTTCGACTTTGACGAATTGCTCGGCGAGCGGCAAGCGTGGCGCCGGGCCTTTGCCGGTGGCGATTACGCCGTGTTCCGGTTGACGCCGGACAAGTATCACTACAACCATACGCCGGTGGCCGGACGGGTTTTGGACATCTATACCCTGGATGGTGTCTGCCACAGCTGCAATCCCCAGGCGGTGGTGCGGTTGGTGACCCCCTATTCCAAGAACCGGCGGGTGGTGACGGTGTTCGACACCGACGTACCGGGCGGCACCGGCGTCGGACTGGTGGCCATGATTGAGGTGGTGGCCCTGATGATCGGCGATATCGTTCAGTGTTACAGCGACGTGGCCTACGACGACCCGGTGCCGGTGGTGCCCGGCCTGGCGGTGGCGCGCGGATGTCCGAAAAGTCTCTACCGTCCCGGCAGCAGCACCGATGTGCTCCTGTTCCAGCCCGGCCGGGTGTGCTTCGCCGCCGATCTGTTGCACAACCAGCGCCGACGCGATGTTCAGAGCCGCTTCAGCCACGGCTTCGGCCGGCCTTTGGTCGAGACGGAGGTGCGGGTGCGTTCCCTCATCGCCCGCGGCCTGGTTTAGAAAAGGCCAAACAGTTCAGAACGGGGTCTCGGGGTGCTTACGCCGAGGGTGTCTGGCGCCCGGATGGCGTCAGCCGAGCCCCAGGGATGGGTTCATGCGGCCTTCGGCGTAGGCGGCGCGAGACCCTGCTCCACCGCTGCTGAACAGGTTACCAGAAAAACACCCTTTCAGGAGGTATTCCATGCCCAATCTGCTGTTTCTCTGTGCTTTGGCCGGGCTGTCCGGCGGCGCCCTGCTCTGGGGCTGTCAGGTGCTGCCCCGTCCCCAATGGCAGGTGGCCGCGACCCTGCCGCGTTATGATGCCGCCTCGGACAGCTGGCAGGGGCTCAACCTGACCTGGTACGGACTGCTGACCGCCGGCGCCGGTCTGGCCGCCATGGTTCTTTCCCTCATTCTGCTGGGAGCTGTCGGTGCGGACCGCAACGCCGTGCTGCTGGTCATGGCCGCCCTGCTGTTGATTGGGCTGCCGACAGCCAAGGGCCTGGCTTACTGGATTGAGGGCCAGGCCCACACCTTTACCGTCGGCGGGGCGGCGTGCGTCGGCCTGCTGCTGGCGCCATGGCTCATCGAGGGGATCAATCGCCTGCTGCCGGACCATGTGGCGGCGCCCTTGCCGGTTCTGGCGACCCTGGCGGCATTGACCATCGGCTACGTGTTCGGCGAAGGATTGGGGCGGCTGGCCTGTATCAGTTACGGCTGCTGTTACGGTAAGCCGGTCGCCCAATGCGGTCGGCTCGGACAGCAACTGTTCAATCGCCGCCATTTCGTGTTTCACGGTGCCACCAAGAAGATTTCCTACGCCGGCGGCCTGGAGGGCACCCCCGTGGTGCCGGTGCAGGCGCTGACCATGGCAGTCCATGGATTGGCCGCCGTGGCGGCCACGGCTCTGTTTTTGGCCGGACGTTTCGGCAGCGCTTTTCTGGTCGCGGCCCTGGCCAGCCAAGGCTGGCGGGTGTTTTCGGAAACACTGCGCGCCGACTGGCGCGGCGGCCAGTCCTTTTCGGTCTACCAGCGCATGAGTCTGCTGGTCATGCCCTGCGCCGTCTTCATGACCTGGCTGTTGGCAGGGCCGTCCGTCCTGCCGGTGAATGTTGAGAGGGGTCTCGGCAGTCTCTGGCATCCCGGTGTCCTGCTGACTCTGCAGGCCGCGAGCCTGGGGATTTTCTGCTTTTTGGGCCGCAGCCGCATGACCGGAGCGGAGCTGTCCTTTTTCGTCACCGTGGAGCAGGGAACCTTGCCGAAACGGGAATTCGCTCACGGAGTTCAAGGACCAGGCTAACCTTCGACTAACGCCGGATAGCTATAAAGGAACCGACAAGGCTTCTGCAAGGCAATGCTTCAGCAGCGGTGGAGCAGGATCCTGTGCCGCCCACACCGAAACCCTATGCTGAGCAGTAGCCCGAGCAGAAGCAGAAGCAGAGGAGAACATCGGTGGCCGGTGACGAACAGGGAGGTGAACATGTTCTGGCTCGGATTGCTGGTTTTTCTGGGTGGCTGCGTGGTGATCGGACGCTACAATTATCGCCATGCCCTAAGCACGGCGCGACGTCTGCAGCAGCTCTATCCCCGCTCCTGAGTATCCCATCCTTGGCGGTTGAGAACCGGGGGGCAGCGCACCCGGGCCCGGATTCCCGGAGGCCCTTGCGGGTGGCCTTGGTCACGGAAACCTACCTGCCGCAGATCAACGGGGTCTCCCGGACGCTCTTTCAGCTGGTCGAGCATCTGCTGGCCGGCGGCGATCAGGTATTGATCCTGGGCCCCCATTACGACGAACCGGCCCCACCGCAGGCGACGCAGCGCAGCACCTGGCGCGGCTGGCGCCTGCCCTTCTACCGGGAAGTGGTGCTGCCCCTGGCCTCGCCGCGCCGGTTGCGGCGCACCCTGAGGGATTTTGCGCCGGATGTGGTGCACATCGCCACCGAAGGCCCCCTGGGGTGGAGCGCCCTGTGCGCCTGCCGCAGCCTGGGTCTGCCGACGGTCAGCTCCTTTCATACCCTGTTTCCCAGTTACCTGCCCGCCTATGGGCTCGGCTGCCTGGAGGCTCTGGCCTGGCGTTATCTGCGCTGGTTCCATAACGCCACGGCCATGACCTTTTGTACCACGCCCTCCTTGCGCACCATGCTGGAAGAGCGCGGTTTCGAGCGGCTGCAGGTATGGAGCAGGGGGGTGGATACCAAGCTGTTTCATCCCGGCCTGCGGGATGCGGATCTGCGGCGCCAGTGGGGGATCGCCGACGACGAGGTGGTGGTGACCTATGTCGGCCGGCTGGCGGCGGAAAAGAATCTCGCCGAATTGCTGCAGGCCTGGCGCGCGGTACCGGCCGACGCCCGGCTGCGACTGGTGCTGGTCGGTGATGGTCCGCTGCGCCCTGCTCTGGAGGCGGCGGCGGACCGCCGGGTGATCTTTGCCGGTTACCGGCAGGGCGAAGATCTGGCCCGGCACTATGCCGCCGCCGACCTGTTCGTGTTCCCGTCCCGCACCGATACCTTCGGCAACGTGCTGCTGGAGGCCATGGCCTCGGGACTGCCGGCCATCGCTTTCGATGTTCCGGGTCCTCGGGATATCATTCAACACCAGCGTACCGGCCTGATCGTTGCCGAGCCCGGTGCCGCGGCCCTGGCCGCCGCTTTGCTGCAGGCGGCGGGCGAACCGGAACGGCGAATGTGGTCGGCGGCCGCCCGCCGCCATGCCGAAGGGCAGTCCTGGTTTCACATTCTGGAGCGCGTGCGTGAGCAGTATCACTACCTGGGACGCCCTGTCGGACCCGCCGTGGATGGATCCCGCCATGTTGGCTGACCTGCTGCGCGACATCCTCCATCAGCAAAATTTGAAAAGCCTGTTTCAGCCCATCGTCGATCTGGGCAGCGGCCGGATTTACGGTTACGAGGCCTTGCTGCGCGGACCTTCCGACAGTCCCCTGCATTCCCCGACCAGCCTGTTTACGGTGGCTGAGCGCTGCGGGCGCATGGCGGAACTCGACCAGTTGGCGCGCACCGTTCACATCCGAAATTTCGCGGCCCTGGATCTGCCCGGCAAACTGTTTCTCAATGTTTTTCCCGGCACTCTGCTGGACGCCGATTTCCGCATCGGCCTGACCCGCCAGGCCCTGCAGGAGGTGGGCCTCAGCCCCGGCCAGGTAGTCATCGAGTTGACGGAGCATTTTCCCATCGATGATTACGATCTGGTACGGCATGCCATGACTCACTACCGGCAGATGGGCTTTGCCGTGGCCATCGACGATCTCGGTGCCGGTTATGCCGGTTTGCGTTTGTGGTCGGAACTGCGCCCCGATTTCGTCAAGTTCGATCGCCATTTCATTCAGGGTATCGATACCGATCCGGTCAAGGACCAGTTTGTCCGCTCGCTGCAGGAAATCGCCGCCGAACTGGGTTGCCGGACCATCGCCGAGGGCATCGAAACCGCCAGCGAACTGGCTACCGTCGCCCGTCTCGGGGTCGGTTTCGGTCAGGGCTATCGGTTCGCCCGTCCGCAAGCAATCCCGGTGCGCTCTCTGAACCTGCCCGCCAGGCCCTGGATTGCCCTTCGGCAACAGACGTTACATACCGCCAGTCAGAGTCGGACGGCCGCCTGCCTGGTGCGGGAGGTGCCGACCGTGCGCCCCGAGGAACGGATCACGGATGTCGCCGAAATTTTTTCGGCCTCGCCGGCGTTGCAATCCCTGCCGGTGGTGGACGGCAACGGTATCCCTGTTGGCCTGTTGGCTCGCCAGCAGCTCATGAACATCCTCGGCAGCCGTTACGGGCGCGATCTGTACGGCCGCGATCCGGTGGCCAAGTTCATGGAGGTCCAACCGCTGGTCATCGAGAAGGATCAACCCCTGGAGGAACTCAGCCAGTTTCTGACCCGGTCCGCCGATACCACCGCACCCGACGACTTCATCATCGCCGACCAGGGCCGCTACCTCGGCACGGCCACGGTACTGTCCCTGCTGCGCGAGATAACCGATTTGCAGATCCGCCATGCCCGGCACGCCAATCCGCTCACCCTGCTGCCCGGCAATGTTCCTCTCAACGAGCACCTCGAGCATTTGCTGCGAAGCGGCGAAGACTTTGCCGCCTGTTATTGTGATTTGGACCATTTCAAGCCCTACAACGATCATTACGGCTATCGCCGGGGCGACCAGGTGATCTGCCTGCTTAGTCGTCTGCTGGTGGAAGCGGCCGACAGCCGGACGGACTTTGTCGGCCATATCGGCGGGGACGACTTCATGGTGGTGTTCCGCAGTGCCGACTGGCAGGAGCGATGTCGGGCGCTGATTGCCCGGTTCGATGCCGAAATCGTCATCCATTACGATCCCCTGGAACGTCACCAGGGCGGCTTCTATAGCGAGGGTCGGGAAGGCAGTCGCCGTTTTTTCCCCTTTGTCAGCCTTTCCATCGGCGCCGTCCACTCCGCCGCCGGGCCCTTCGATACCTGCCACGCCATTTCCGCCGCCGCCGGCGAAGTCAAGCACCAGGCCAAAAAAATCGTCGGCAGTTGTCTGTTTGTCGACCGTCGCAGCCGCGTCTTGACAACCTCGGCCGAACCTGCCCGGTGTGCAGGGGAGGGTGCGCAGAATACCGGTCTGTCAGTCTGAGAAAGGTCTTCTCGAAAATCTAGTCCCATCCTAACCGCACCGTAATCCCTGTGGGTTATCCCTGTAGCGAAGGAAGAGTCTGCCTTCGATGAACGGGTGAGGATGGAAGAGCCGCGAGGAGAAACAGCCATGGCCGAGCTCTATGTTCTGAAGCGCCTGGTGGACGGTTACGCACAGCGGGTGACCCCCCTGGAAGTCCGGTTCATGTTGCGCCTGGCCTGGTGGCGGGACTTTCCCTGGCTGACGGCCTTTTTCAGACTGCTCAGCCGCCTCGGGGACGGGCCGCTGTGGGGCGCCATCGGCGTGACTTTGCTGTTGTTCGGAGCTGGGCCGGAGCGTCGGGCCGTGCTGGCCGGCGCCTTGGCGGCCCTGACCAGTGTCCTCTTGTTTTCGGTTCTCAAGGGTCTGATTCGGCGCCCGCGGCCTTTTGACCGCTGGTCGAGCCTGTCCGGGCTGGTACCGACCCCGGATCGCTTTTCCTTCCCGTCCGGCCACACCATGACCGCCTTCGCCATGTATGCCTCCCTGGGTGGCATTTTGCCCATGTGGGGCTGGGTACTGCTGCCGACGGCCTGGCTCATCGGCCTGTCCCGAGTCTATCTGGGGGTACACTACCCGACGGATGTGCTGGTCGGCGCTCTGCTGGGAACCTTGGTGGGAAAGGGAGCCGTCTGGGCGGTGACCGAGATCGGTACCACTGTATTGCAATGAGTGAATAATAAGGGTGAAAAACATGTTATGGAAATGGACGATTGGTCGGCGGCTGGCCGGCGGTTTTGCCGGCATCATGGTGCTGGTCGGCCTGATGTTCCTGCTCATGACCTGGGCGACGCGGGACATCCGTTCGTCGCAGGGCGAATTGGCCGGAGCCCTGCGCGATGCCTCTCAGGTGCAGGTCGAGGCGGCGACCGTGGAACGCTGGTCAGCGGATTTGCAACAGACCCGCAGTGCCTTGGCGGCGGATCTCAATCTGCTGCGCGACGCGGTGCTCAACAACGCGCCGCGCGCCGAACTGTTTCCGGCCGGCCGACAGGAACCCCTGGCGGTCCTGCTGAAGGGAGCGGCCCTGCGGGATTTGCAGAAGGCCATGCCGGAGGCGAGCTCCACGGTCCGTAAACTGGCCGATGCCCAGCAGCAACTGCATGCCGCCGATGAGCGCATCCGTGCCCTCTGGCGGCCCCGTCACGACGGGCTGGCCGAGGCCTTGGACGATCTCAAGCGCACCCAGCTGTACTGGACCCTGAGCATCGCCAACATGCTGTTCATCCGCAGCAGCATCGGCGAGCTGCTGCATGAAAATCAGACCGACACCCCCTTCGAGGAGTTTCGCAACGGTCCCGTCGGCCGCCGTTACCGGGCTTCCTTCGCGCCTCTGCAGGCGGCGCTGCAACGCATCGCGCCGGTCAACAAGAAGCTCTGGGATGCCTCTTATAAACTGGCCGGCCTGATTATGGAAAGCAATTGGGAAGAGGCCCGCCTGCTGTACCGCGACGTCTTTCCGCCGGCGGTCAAGGCCATGTCCGTCGACCTCGACCAGGTGTTGGCCGCGGAGCGTCAGATACTCCACCAACAGCAGCAGGTGGTGACTCTGCTCAATGACCGGATCAAACCGGCCTCCGAACAGGCTTTTGCCGCCTTGGCGGAACTGGATGCCCAGTTGGCAACCCTCGGTGCCGCCAAGGGGGCGGCGGTGCGCGGCTCGGCCAACCTGATCCTGGAACGCGAGCAGGCCATGGCCGCAAAACTGACCGCCCTGCAGCGCGGCAGCCTGATACTGACCCTGGTGGTCATGGTGTTGTGCGCCGTGCTCGGTTGGCGTATCACCCGCGGCATTACCCGGCCTCTGAGCTTGACCGTGGACATGTTGCGGCAGCTGGGTGCCGGGCAACTGGACCGTCGTCTGGGTCTGACCTCGCGGGATGAATTGGGTGACATGGCCCGGGCTTTGGACGGCTTTGCCGATCAGATGCGGGATGAAGTGCTGGCGGCTTTTGATCGCCTGGCGGCGGGCGATTTCACTTTCCGCGCCGCCGGACCCATCCGTGTGCCCCTGCAGCAGGCCAACCTGGCCCTGACGCGCCTGGTGAAACGTATGCGCCAGGCCGGCCATCAGGTTGCCGCCGGCGCGGCGCAGATCGCCCGCACCAGCCAGGAATTGTCCCAGGGGACCGCCCAGCAATCCCAGGCCTTGCAGGATATGTCCGCCAGCCTTGGAGAAACCGTCGCCCAGGCCCGGCAGAACGCCGAACGCGCGGCCCGCTCCACCAGCCTGGCTGCCGGACTGCGGGATACCGCCCGCAGCGGTCAGGAGCAGATGCAGGACATGGTGACCGCCATGACCGAAGTGCGCGAAGCGGTCCAGGCCATAGCCGGCGTCATGCGCCTGATCGATGACATCGCTTTTCAGACCAATCTTCTGGCCCTCAATGCCTCCGTCGAGGCCGCCCGCGCCGGCCATCACGGCAAGGGCTTCGCGGTGGTGGCGGACGAAGTGCGCAACCTGGCGGTACGTAGTGCCGAAGCCGCCCGGGAAACCGGCAGTCTGATTCAGGATACCCTTCAAAAGGTGGCCTTGGGGGTCGATTCCGTGGCGGACACCGACGAAGCCCTGCGGCATATCGGGCAGGGTGTGGTGGAAGTCGCCGCTCTGGCCGACGAGGTGGCTCTGGCTTCCCAATCCCAGGCCGAAAAGGTGGACGACATCACCCGGTCGGTGGCCCGCATCGATCAGGTTATCGACCGCAATGTCGCCGGCACCGCCAAGGCCGCGGCAGCGGCCGGGGAACTGGCCGCCTGGGCCGAGCAGTTGCATCGGATGCTGGGCACTTTCCAGTTACCGGATACAGTGGCGGAACCGGCACCGGCCGGGAACGATGCCGACCGCCATCACCGTCATCGTCTCAGCGCCTGACGGCGTTCATGCCCGGAATATCGCCCCCGGGAAGTGGCGAATTCCGAATCGTACCAGTCGCCTCCGAACCGTTGTCGGGTGTCCCGACGCATCCACCAACGGATCGCTCCGTGCCCGCCAAACCGCGTTGTCTCTCCCGCGGTTTTGGCGGGAATTTTTTTCGGGCTGGTTTTTCGGAATCAATGGGTTTTCCATGCGATATCTGACGCGGACTATTTCGTTGCAGTTGTTACTCGGGTTCTGTGATTTTTCGAAAAAGCTGCTGCTAGCGTGATTCGGAAGCATATTTCTCGATTAAATCAGTCATGGCTGGGGAGGTGGATAAGTCCAGGCACTTCATTATGTGTAAAGGACGACCATCCTTGCCTAAGTATGGTACGGAAAGAGTCTTCTCAACCAGGTGAACGGCTTCTTCATAGGCTTCGATGGGCAAGCTTCCGAATTCCATGTAGCCTGCCGAGGCCGCACGAGCTTCGCATGCAACTTCGCTGTTCGGATAAGCACGTGCAATGCATTGGCTTAGGATAAATTTCCGAAACAGGTTGGCTTCGAGAATATCTATATTTCGAGCATTTTTTTGGTGAGAGCAGGCAATTGATACCATTGATAATAGTATAATTATTAATTTTTTTGGTTTCATCTCAGTTCCCAAAATAAGATACGACTGGATTGGGAAAAATAACACCTGTCTGAGCACTGATAACCGTTCCATAGCGTGGCATGTCCTGTTGCATTGTTCCAGATTGGTACCTCAAAGATCAAGATTCCTTTTTTGTTTTCTAGTCTGGCATCATTTGTGTTTGATAGTGTTATGTCTGGAGGGCCAAAAGTTTTTCGCAGATATTCTGTCAAGTCGCGAATACGATAGAGGTATAGAAAGCCATTGTTGTCCGATACTGTGGCACCTGCAGCAGCAGAAATTCGGACTCCGCTCGTATTTAATACAAAGCTCATCCTCAGGGCACATGCATTTTGAAAAATACCACTCTCGATATTCAATCCGACTCTTCCACCAATATGCTGGCCTACATGATCCAGGGAGCCATCACCATGGACGCGTGAAAAGGCGTTCCATGCTTGCGTGAAATCAGGTCTGCTGCCCATTTGCGTCTCCGCTTTGGTTGTTAAATTTAATAATCTGGATATGCACTCCACTCCGGTTGATTCTGTTCGTTCTCGTTCTCGTTCTCGTTCTCGTTCTCGTTCTCGTTCTCGTTCTCGTTCTCGTTCTCGTTCTCGTTCTCGTTCTCGTTCTCGCCGTGGGATCGCTTGCGATGACGCAAACGACAACCCTTCCGCTACCGCTTCACGGCCAACGACGGGAACTCCTGGAAGCCTTCGTAAGTTCGACTAATGAATGTGCGGAGCAATATATAATAATACAAATTAAATTAAAAATTTAATTTGTCAAGCACGTTTTTGCCGCTGCCGTTTCTGCAGATCTTACTCGGGGGCATTCGGGCTTTTTTCGGCGAGACGACCTCTGTTGCAATATGCTATGTTTCGACCGTTGAAGATGGCCGCATAACACTGCCCTGATCCAACCCCAAACAGAGACGATCACCCTGCCATGCACGAGATTCTGCGTACCGCCGAAACCGCCGCCCGCCAAGCCGGCGCCTATATTCTGCAGGCCATGTCCGAGCTGCGCCAGGTGGATTACAAGGGGCGCGTCGATCTGGTCACCAATGTCGACCGCGGCTCCGAAGCCATCATTCTGGAATGCATCCGCAGGGCCTATCCCGAACACGCCATCCTGGCCGAGGAAACGGGCGATAATCAGCAACGCAGCGATTGGCGCTGGATTATCGATCCCATCGACGGCACCACCAATTTTGTCCATGGCTATCCGTTTTTCTGCGTCTCCATCGCCGTGCAGTTCCAGCGGCAAACGGTCGCGGCGGTGGTTCTCGATCCGGTGCATGACGAAATGTTTTCGGCTCTGCATGGCCAGGGAGCCTTTCTCAACGGCGCGCCCCTGCGGGTATCGCCGACCGCCGAGTTGGGCAAGGCTCTGCTGGCGACGGGCTTTCCCTACGAAATGGGCGACCGCTGGCACCGTTCCATGGATTACTTCAAGCTGTTTTATTACCGGACGCGCGGCATTCGCCGCGATGGCGCGGCGGCTCTCGATCTGTGCTACGTGGCGGCGGGGCGGTTCGACGGTTTCTGGGAATATGATTTGAAGCCCTGGGACGTAGCGGCGGGCATGCTGTTGGTGACCGAGGCCGGCGGCAGGGTCAGCGACTATCGGGGCAATCCGGGCAGCATCGATGCCGGTCAGCTGCTGGCCAGCAACGGTGCCATCCACGATGCCATGCTGGAAGTGCTCAACACCTTGCCGAATCTTTGATTCGCTCCTCGGCGCTTACCGTTCGGCCATTTCCCGGAGGATTCATGACCAGTCCGCAAATGATTTACCTGCTTTCCGATGCCACCGGCGAGACCGCCGAAAAGATTGTCAACGCGGTGCTGGTTCAGTTCCGGGACAAGCCGGTGAGGCGGCGGCGCATCAGCCATGTGCGGGACCAGGCGGCCGTGCTGCATGGGCTCGATGAGATCATGCAAAACCCCGGGATGGTGGTCTATACGGTCGTCAACCGGGATCTGGCCCAGTTCATTCAGACCGAGTGCGAGGCTCGGGGTCTGATGGCCTTTGACTTGGTGACGCCCTTGTTGTCCCAGTTTGCCAAATTTTTCGGGCGGTCGCCGAAACAGACGCCGGGGCTCCTGCACAGCATGGACGCAGATTATTTCCGCCGCATCGAGGCGGTGGAGTTCACCGTCAAGCACGATGACGGGCAGTCGGTCCAGCATTTGGCGGATGCCGATATCGTGCTGGTAGGAGTCTCCCGTACCAGCAAAACGCCGCTGTCGACCTATTTGGCTCATCTCGGCTGGAAGGTGGCCAACGTGCCGCTGGTGTTCGGCATCGACCCACCCAAGGAACTGTTCCACGTCGATCCCCACCGGGTGGTCGGCCTGTATATCGAATCGCAACGCCTGGTGGAGTTGCGCATGGCACGGCTGCAACATCTCGGGCAGGATTTTAAAACGGCTTACGCCAATATGGATAAAATCGAAGAAGAGCTGCGGTATGCCAGAATGCTTTATCGCCGTCAAGGCTGGGTGACGGTCAATGTTTCGGGCAAGGCCCTGGAGGAAACCGCCAACGAGGTGCTGGTCAAGCTGAAGCTGAAATGAAGGTATGGCCAGAGGTTTTTGGCGTCTGTCAGTGAATCCGCAGAGGGCGGAGCAACTCCTTATTTCACAGGAAACCCGCCGGCCTATTTCGGGTCGGGCCAACCGGCTACGCCACCATCCAGTATCGCCACATTGTTCCACCCAGCCGCCTGCGCCAGGTGGGCCGCTACGGTGGCCCGGCGCACCGTCCGGCAGACGAAAATCAGGGGGATGCCTCGATCCTGCGGCAATTCGTGCAGCCTGTGCGGCAGACTGTCCAAGGGAATCAGCCGCTCACCCAGTCCCAGACGGTGGGCCGCGAACTCCTCGGCACTGCGTACATCGATCAAAGCGTGCGGCCCGGCCATCCAAGCCGTTCGCAATTCCTCGGGCGATATCCGTTTCACTCGTTGCGGCTCCTGCGAAAAGGCCGTGAACGCCTGGATGACCAGAAATAGGGCTGTCAGGGCGCTCATGGCTATCCAACGCCATGCTGTATCCCCTTGGAGTGGTGCCAACTTAAGCATCATCGCAATCCTAAAATATTCAGGTCTGCTGGGCCATCTATCATGGTCGACCCATCTTCATCCAGTTCCCTCCGAAAGAATAATCCAAACTTCAATCCTCTGTCACCCAGGTTTCAGCGCCCGGGTTAAAACCTGATCCAGCCGGTTCGAAAAGGCCTGCCGGTCGCTCTGACTCAGGGCCGAAGGACCCCCGGTCTCGATGCCGCTGCCGCGCAGGGAATCCATGAAATCCCTGATGGCCAGCCGTTCCCCGATGGTGCCGGGGTCATACAGTTCACCGCGTGGATTGAGGGCATGACCGCCCTTTGCAATGACCTGCGCCGCCAGGGGAATATCCGCCGTGATCACCAGATCGCCGGGGTCGAGGCGTTGGACGATTTCATTGTCGGCCACATCCATCCCCGGCGCCACGTGCAGAAAGCGGATATGGGGGGAGGGGGGAAAGCGCATGGCATGGTTGGCGACCAGGGTCAGGATAACGCCGGTACGCCTTGCCGCTCTGAATAGAATTTCCTTGATCACCGCGGGGCAGGCATCCGCGTCTACCCATATGTTCATGGCAGAACATTCCTGTTGAAGAGGCTGAGGGTTACATTCAATCCGGTACCCAAGTTACCTGCAAACAACCGGATATGACAGGTAAATCTTCCTGCGTAGGGGCTTTTTCGCCGAGTTGCACGCAAAACCGGTTGCCGCGGTCCGTTGATCGGTGGTATAAGGCACGGCTTGCATGAACCCTGGGGAACGTCCCTGCGGTTCTTTTTTTATTTCAGATCGGGGTAACTTTCAGCCGCTGTAGAGAAGGACCTCGCGCGCCCCCACGCCGAGGGCCGCATGAACCCATCCCCTGGGGCTTGGCTGACGCCATCCGGGCGCCAGACACCCTCTGCGTGGGCGCCCCGAGGCCCTTTTGTGAACAGTTAGAGACAAGGAAGTATTGCAACCATGATCAGCGCCCACAACGTGGCCCTCGCCTACGGCAAAAGGGTCATTTTCAAAGACGTCAACATCAAATTCATTCCCGGCAACTGCTACGGTCTCATCGGCGCCAACGGGGCCGGCAAATCGACCTTTCTCAAAATACTGGCCGGGGAAATCGAAGCGGACAAGGGCGATATCTCCGTCGGCGCGGGCCAGCGCATCGCCATGCTGCGCCAGGATCACTTTGCCTTCGACGAGGAGACGGTGTTCAACACCGTCATGATGGGGCACCGCCAGCTTTACGAGGTTATGGCCGAACGGGAGGCCATCTATGCCAAGGGGGAATTCACCGAGGCGGACGGCATCCGCTCCGGCGAACTGGAGGCTCTGTTCGCCGAAATGAACGGCTACGAAGCCGAGTCGGAAGCGGCGGTGCTGCTCAACGGTCTCGGCATCCCCGAAGACCTGCGCGGCAAAAAGATGAAGGAACTCGAAGGCGGGGAAAAGGTCCGCGTGCTGCTGGCCCAGGCCCTGTTCGGCAATCCCGATATCCTGCTCCTCGACGAACCGACCAACCACCTTGACCTGAAATCCATCGCCTGGCTGGAGGAGTTCCTCTCCCGGTTCCAGAACACGGTCATCGTGGTCTCCCATGACCGCCACTTTCTCAACCAAGTCTGCACCCACGTGGCCGATATCGACTTCGGCAAGATCACCGTTTATGTTGGCAATTACGACTTCTGGTACGAAGCCAGCCAACTGATGCTGAAGCAAAAGCAGGAAGAAAATCGGAAGGTTACGGAAAAGGCCAACGACCTCAAGGAATTCATCCAGCGCTTCAGTTCCAACGCTTCCAAGGCCAAGCAGGCGACCTCGCGCAAAAAGCTTCTGGAAAAACTCACCGTCGAGGATCTGCCCGTCTCCTCGCGCAAATACCCCTTCGTGGTGTTCAAGCCGGAACGCTCCTGCGGCGATATCATCCTGGAGATCAAGGATCTGTCCAAAACCGTTGACGGCGTAAAGGTGCTGGATGATTTCAGCCTGACCGTCAACAAGGGGGACAAGATCGCTTTCGTCGGCGGCGACGCCCAGACCAAGACCACCCTGTTCCAAATCCTGGCCGGTGAATGCGAACCGGACAGCGGCGGCTTCCGCTTCGGAGTTACCATCACCCCGGCGTTTTTCCCCAAGGAGAACCGCCGCTTCTTTGAAAACGATTTGACCCTCATCGATTGGCTGCTGCAATACGCACCGACCGAGGGGGAGAATTTCGCCCGCGGTTTTCTCGGCCGCATGCTGTTTTCGGGGGAAGAGGCGACCAAAAAATCCAACGTCCTTTCCGGTGGCGAAAAGGTGCGGTGCATGCTTGCCCGGATGATGCTGACCGGGGCCAACGTGCTGGTTTTCGACGAACCGACCAACCACCTCGATCTCGAATCCATCACCTCCCTCAACAACGGCCTCATCGCCTTTCCGGAAGTGGTGCTGTTTGCCAGCCACGACCACAAGTTCCTGTCGACGGTCGCCAACCGCATCGTCGAGTTTACCCCCGCCGGATTCATCGACCGCAGCATGACCTTCGACGAATACCTCGAAAGCGCCGAAGTCGCCATGGTCCGGGAGGAACACTACGGCGAGGAGGCTGCTTTGGCCCTCTAGAAACCAGCCTGTGGTAGCCGGTTGGTTCAGAACAAAAAGCCCGGTGTCTTAAAGCACCGGGCTTTTCTTTCGTTGTAATAATGCATTTCATGGGAAGTCGCAGGCCACCTCATGCCGCCCGCGCTCAAGCCAGGCCTGCTCCTATTGCCGTTATCCCCTGCACTGTTAGACTGAAAAGGTGCGTCCGCAATTTCTGTCTGGAAAGTGCGCCATGAAGACAGCTTACCGCAGCCTGCTGGGAGACAAGCTGCGCAGCCGCATCACCGGCCGTGTGCTGGCCGATGGCGCGAGCCTGCGTCCTTATACACGGGATCAGAGCATCTACCAAATCGAACCGCTGTTGGTGGCTTTGCCGGAGCATCTGGAGGACGTCCGGCAGTTGGTGCGGTTTGCCGCTGAAGAAGGCCTGCCGCTGACCGCTCGCGGCGGCGGCTCGGGAACGGCGGGCAGCGCCTTGGGGGAGGGAATCGTCATGGCCTTGCCGGGCAACGGTTTCTGGGGGCAAATCGGTGACGTCGCCGTCAGTGGCGACCAGGCCCGGGTGCGATGCGCGGCGGGGGTGTTGCATAACGATCTGCAGCAGTTTCTCAAACAACACGGTTATTTCCTGCCGGCGGACGTTTCCAGTGCCGAAATCAGCCGTATCGGCGGCAATATCGCCACCAAGGCGAGCGGTCCCCATGCCCTCAAGTACGGTTCCATCGACCGCTTTCTGGAGCAGGTGACCTTCGTCACCGACCGAGGCGAATGGGTTGATACCGCCGTCGCGTCGAGTATCCCCCAGCGCCTGGCAAGCCAACTGGCCGATCTGCAACGCCGCATCCGCGGCGATGCCGAAGCCGTGCGGGTGTTGCGCCGGCGGCAGGATATGAAAATCGCCAGCGGCTACAATCTGTTTGCCTTTTTGCGCGACTTGTCCCCGGGGCCCTTGATCGCCCAGTTGCTTGCCGGCAGTGTCGGCAGCCTTGGCTTGCTCATCTCGGCAACGCTTCGGGGCGAGTTGCTCAAGTCCCCTCGCGCCGCGGTGCTGGGCTGCTTTGGCAGCCTGGTGGAAGCGGGGCAGGCTGTGTGCGCATTGCGGAATCTGCCGGTGGCGGCCATCGAAATCATCAGCCGGGAAACCGTTCAGGTTCTGCGGCAGCATACGGCACTGCCTGCCGGAATGATACTGAATGCCCATATTGTGCTGGTGGAACTGATCGGCCCCGCCTGCCTGGAACAGGTCGAAGGGGTTCGGAGGGTGCTGCAGGGCGGCGGATATCGCATGCCGGCGCCCTTGCAGGTGGCACAGGCCGAAACCGATATCGAAGCATTGTGGACGCTGCGCAAACGCATCCTGTGGCTGATTCGCCATCCCGAGCCGCATTTGCGGGCGCTATCGGTAGTCAACGATGTGGGGGTGCCGCCCGAACATCTGGCCGACTTCATCCACGACGTGCAGCAAGTGTTCGCCCGCCATCAACTGGTCGCCCTGATTTACGGTCATGCCGGCAGTGGCAATCTGCATCTGCGGCCCCTGTTCGATATCACGCAACCGGACCTGCCTGGACGCATTCGCAAACTTGCCGATGCCGTGTACGAGGTGGTGTTTCGGTATGGCGGGACCACCTCTGCCGAGCACGGCATGGGCCGCTTGCGAGCGCCCTACCTGCGGCGCGAATGGGGGACGGCGCTGTACGGCTACATGCGCGAAGTTAAGGATATCTTTGATCCCCGAGGCTTATTCAATCCGGGGGCGGTTTTCAGTGAACGGCCCATAACCGAGCATCTGCGCGACGATTTTACCGGAGGCTGACCATGATGAATGAAGCGGGGTTCTACTGGCAGCGGCATGCGGTCGCCGAGCGTTTGGTGCTGGATGTGCTGGACGACTTCGCCCGACGGAACAGGGCACTGGTCAGGTTGCAACAGTGTATGATGGAGCAGGCCAGTTGCCGCTTGGTTGACTGGGTCGATTGCCTGCATCTGCCCGGCGCGCCGAAGTTGCGGCAACGCCTGGCCGGACTGGGTTTTGTGCCGCAATCCGCAACCGATCGTGAAGCTTATTATCACCCGGGCGCGTTGCTGCCGACCGTATTGCTGGCTGCCGAGGGCGCCGGCGGGCAGGGTGGCGTTGCCCTGAGAGTCGACTGCGTGGCGGAATTTCTGCAGGCCAACCGCCTTTCCGCTGCTATCGAGGGAAGTCCTCTCAGCCCTTTGCGCAGCGCCGTTGTCAACGTCGAAGGCGGGGTGCAACTGTCGGTCCTGGAACGACGCGGCAGCCTGGACTACGAACCGGCCACGCAACCCCCTGCCTGTTTGGTAAATTATTTGACCGCCTGTGAACTCTGGCAGACCCGGCGACGCCATGACGACGACGAAGACCGGTTGTGGACGGAAACCTTCCGCCTCACCGAATTGCTGGTGGAACGGCTGGGGGTTGATCTGGCAGCGTGCGTGGTCTGTTCTGGCGAACGGCAATATTGGCAGGTGCGCAATGCTGCCGGGCGTCTGCAGAAGAGCCGCCAGGATTTCCTGGGCCTGGGCTGGGGCAACCACGATCACCATACCTTCCGCAGTTCGCGGCGGCATTTCGCCCGGCTCGTGACCCTGTTCGGCCGTCTCGGCTTTGAAGCGCGGGAACGTTTCTATGCCGGCGAACAGGCCGGTTGGGGGGCACAGGTCATGGAGAACCGGGGGGCCGGTTTGAGCCTGTTTCTGGATGTGGATCTGGCCCCGCAGGAAGTGGCCACCGATTTTACGGTTGAAGCGCTACCGGAACGGGACAGCCTGGGCACCGTCGGGTTGTGGTGCGCCTTGCACGGCGATTCCATCTTCGGTGCCGGTATGCACCATCTGGCCGCCCGTTGCGATTTTGAGCGCCTGATTGCCGACTTGGCTCGACTGGACGTGACCTATATGGCGCCGTTCAGCGATTTTCCCTGGCTGAAACAGGCCTTCAGCACTGCCGAGCGCTGGCCGGTGGATGCGAAGCGTGTGGCCAGGTTGCTGGCGGATGGAATGCTGACTGTTCAACAGGGTGAGAAATTTCTCGCCGAGGGAGCGGTCGGCAGTCATTTGGAAAACATCCAGCGGGGCCATGGGTACAAAGGTTTCAACAAAGACAACGTCAGTGCCATTATCCGCAAAACCGACCCGCGTATCTGAACCCTGTTACGGCTCCAGGTCCGCGAACCGGGTGGAACCTGGAAGTGAAAATTGGCAGGCTTAAAAGTCTCAGAATATCCGTTTGTCAGTCGCTGCCCTTGCGGGGTCGGTTACGCTTGCGTCCGGAAAACCAGCTCAGCAGGGCCGGCAGGACCAGCAGATAGCTGAACATGCCCGTCAGCGAGCCCAGTACCATCACCCCGCCGAGGCTGGCCAGGCCCCGATGATGGGCGAGCAGCAGGCCGCCGAAGCCGATCATGGTGGTCGCGAAGCTTACGGCCACCGCCATCGGCGTACTGGTTGCAAACAGATCCCCGGAGGAAATATCTTTCCAACGATGCTGGAGGTTCACGCCGCCATCGACACTGATGGCAATGAGCATGGGGATGGCGAAAAAGTTGGCCAGGTTGAAGCTCAGGCCGATCCAGCCCATGATGGACAGCAACCAGACCATGTTGATCGCCAAAGGCAGCAGAGCCATTGCCACGTAATGGAAGGCTCGCGAAAATCCGTAGAGCAGCAGGCTGACCAGCAGCAGCGTCAGCAGGGCGGCCTTGAGGAAGGTGCGCCGCATCAGCTGGGCTGATTCATACACGCTGATCGGCACCCCCGTGATCTGCGGATCCACTTGCCGCAGTTCGGCAATGAAGCGTTCCAATTGTTCGAACTGCCAGATATCGCCGCGCGGCACGACCTTTACCTGCAGTCGCCCATCGCGCCCGACAAACTGTATGCGTACCGACTCGGGAAGGGTTTCCACCGTCACCGGCGCCGCTGTCAGCCATCGACGAAGCAGGCTCTGGGTGTCGGCCGCCTCCCGCTGCAGTTGTGCCTGCAGGCCGGCCAGCCGTTGCGCACGGGCAGGATCCTCGTTAAGTTGCTTGGAAGCTTTTTCGATCCGGACCAGAACCCTGTCAAGACGGGCCACATCCTCGCCGGCGCCGGCGGCGAACAACCGTTCCGCCAGTTGCTCCAGGGCTGCTGCCAACCGGCGTAAAGCCGGGGCGAGGACCGCACCGTCGACGTCTTCCACCCAAGACGTTGGGCCTGTCTCCGGACCGATGGATGCGGCCGCAGCGGCGAACAACTCGGCCTTGCGCTCCTGATCCTGGGGCAGATAATCGGTGAGACTTTCCATGTGTCCCACTGTCGGCAAGGCCGCGAAGCGGCGCTGCAGGTCCCGAGCCTCGGCCAGATCGTCGGCCACGGCGATGGCATACCAGGTTGACTCGTCGGCCGTATCCACCAGCAACTTTTCGTATGTCACCGATTCCAGGCCGCGGGCTTGCAGTTCCAACAGGTTGTAACTGAAACGCACCCGCATCAGCCCCGGCAGCAGCACCAGGGTGAAAATCGTCAGCACCGTCAGCAGGCGTTTAGGGTGCGCCGTCCAGCGGCCGATGAACGGCAATCTCACCATACGCGCAGGTACCTGGTCGCGCCTTTCAACCAGCAGCAACAGGGCGGGCAGAATCACCAGCATGGCTGCCAGACTCAGCAGAATGCCCGTGCCGCCGATGAGTCCGAGCTGCGCCAGGCCGGAAAAATCCGAGCCCAATACGGAGTAGAAGGCGCACACCGAGGTGACGGCGCCCAGGATGACGCCGGGCCCCGTTCGGCTCAAAGCAATTCGCACCGACTCTTTGATGTCCATCCCCTCCTGGCGACACTCTACATAGCGCATGACCAGGTAGACGCCGAAGTCCTTGCCGATGCCGATGAGCACCAGCACGAAAACGATGGACAGCAGGTTCAGAACCCCCACGCTGAGGGTGGTGAACCCGAAGGTCCAGGCGATGGCGAGCAGTTGGGCAAGAACCACCAGCACCGGTCGCACCCAGCCGTGCATCACGATCATGAACAAGGTGCCGACCAAAGCGATGGCTATCAGGGAGGCACGGGTCATATCCCGATTGGTGGTGGTCATTTCATCGGCCGACAGCACCGGACGACCGGTCAACCCGGCTCGGATCCGCGGAAATTCGGCCCGCGTCGCCGCCAATTCCTGGCGAATCGCCGCCAACGGCGCGGCAATCACGTCCACCGTGCCGTAATCCTTGACCGGCAGGATGCGCATGATGAGCAACTGCTGCTCGCCGGCATAAAAATAGTGCTGAAAGCCTTCACGAACATCGAACAACTGCTCGGCTTGAGGCTCTCCCTTGAGGGCATCGTCCATGCGGCGGCTGAAATCCTCCAGCGCGGCAAGGGCCGGGCCCAGCATCCGCGCATCCAGTCCGACGTCGTTGTCGCCGCCGTCCAGCAGGGCGGCGCTCCGCTCCACCAGTTCAACCAGGCTGCCGCGCTGCAACCAGGCGCTGAGCTCAGGCCCGAGGGCCGCGACCAGACTACTCAATTCGGCGGCTTCATCCAGGGAGGAATAGTAGAGAAGGCCGGCTCCCAAATCGTCTGCCGTAATACGATAGTAAAGCGCTTCCACGTGCTCCGGATGAGTCCGCAGGCGCGCGGCCAGGGAAGCGGCAAACGCTTCCGCATGGATGGTTCCGTCCGGGACGTCCGGCACCTCCACGACCACATACAGATATTCCTGGTCGCCGAAATTTTTCAACGCTTCCAGATAGCGTCGCTGGTAGGGCACGCGCGGTGAAACCAAGTTGTCCTGATCGCTGTCCAACTGCAGGAAAAGAACCGCAATCACCGTGGAAAAGGCCGCCAGTAATGCTCCCGCCATTAAAATGCCACGCGGAAAGCGCACAATCAGGCTCCATAAACGGGTCAGGAGGCGATTCACTTGTCCCGATACCATGCGGCCTCCAATCTTCTGGGCCCTACGATTAAACAGCGAAAAAGATTGGTCCTTTCGGGACCGAGGGGCATAACCTAAATGCTTGAATTATACCAAAGGCCTTGGTAATTTTTGCCTGTGCTGGATGTTCGGAAAAATGGAATCTACTAAACGGGGTCATCTATTAAAAGGCTGTCGGTCAAGGGTGAGGAATTCACCCAAAACATTGGACAAATGTGTGGTTCTTTCCGGGGGAAATGTGAAAAATAAGAAACTTATTCTTTTCTATAATACGATGTTTAATATGCCTCTCCATTATGACAAGGCGGATATCCCGGAAGAATTTGAATTATCCACTCACCGAAAGTTGTTGCCGGAAGCTGATGCTGTCGTATTTCATATTCCCTCGCTCTTTTCTTCATTAGATAAAATCTCGCGATTTGTTCCTTCCATTTACTCGATGGCTTTAAGATTAGAGCGCCTTCGAAAAAAAAGAAATCAGATTTGGATCGCATGGTTTATGGAATCTGAGGTTAATATCCCTCATTTCAGAAAATCATCTTTCTTGAAATTCTTTGATTTGATTATGAGCCACCATCTGGATGCAGATATTCTTGCGCCCTATTTTTATTATGAGCTCAATGATTTGCTGAGAAGACCAGTCCGCGAAAAAGTTGAAGGGAAAAATGTTTGTGCTTTTATCTCAAGTCCTTTTCATAAGAGCGGCAGGCTGGACTATTTGAAGGAATTTATGAATTATTTGGATATCCATTCCTATGGGAAGGTTTTACGAAACAAAATTATTGAAAAAGATACCGGACGTCAAACCAAGCTGGATATTTTGGCTAATTATAAGTTCACCATCGCCTTTGAAAATGCTATCGCAAAAGACTATGTAACCGAAAAATTTTATGATCCATTAATTGCGGGTTCCGTACCGATTTATCTTGGCGCTCCTAATATTAATGAATTTGTGCCTGGAGACAAATGTTTTATAAATGTAAGTGATTGGGACGGGCCTGAATCTCTATCAAGATACATAATTTCAGTATCTGAAGACGATGATCTATACAATAGCTATTTTTCATGGAAAAAAAAGGACTTAAAACCTTCGTTTATGAATTTGCTAGAAAAGAATAAGGAACACGCTTTTGTCAGGTTGTGCAGGAAAATTAAAGAAATAACATAGAAAATATTTGCCGTTTTTCCTGACAGTCGATTTATTGATATCAGGACCATGTTGAGCTATCATCCGTGCCCCGGGAGCCGAGGATATCAATGAAGAGGTTGAGAGCAGGAATCCATGTGGACTATGCGCTACAGCTGCTCAACAAGGGCTTCGTATGCCTGCCCTTGCGCGCCGGCGGCAAGCACCTGGACCTCGCCGCCATGGGCATTGAACCGCTCCATCTTCACACCATGGGCAAGAGGCTGAAGGAAGCCATGTTTACGGGCATCACCATGTCTTTATCCCTCAAGCCACCCGGAGCAGACGACATCGAGCGCTGGTTCAGTGAATTCAGCGGCAATATCGGCATTTTAGCAGGCCACGGCAATCTCATCGTGCTCGATTTCGACTGTCCGGCCGCTTTTTTCCGCTGGCGCAAATCACATACCGAGCTGGTTTCACGCACTCCGGTTGCCCAGACCCCCAGTGGTTTCCACGTCTACCTGAGGTCGACCCAGCCCACGGTGACCTCAAGCCTCTATGGCAGACTGCGCAAAGCAGGTCATATCAAGGCGCTCAGCGGCTACGTCGTCAGCAGCCCGTCGCGACTTCAGGACGGCTCGACCTATTCCTGGCTTCCCGGACAATCGCCCTTCGACTGCAGCCCGCAGGAAGTTCCGGACCTTGCAAGCCTGTCGCTGTACGGGGAGTCGCCGCTCAAGCGCGTTTATGATCGCATCCTCAAGCGCGGTTATTTCGACCATCAGTAGTCAGCGAGAGCCATGTCTTCAGCCAGGAAGATATCTGTGGAGATGTCCGACGGAAAGCGATGCGCAACATTACCCTGCGTCAGCGTCGTCGTGCCCGTGCGGAATGGAGCTGCAACCATCGCCAGGACGTTACGTTCGCTGGTCCCCGACGTCGGATTGATCAGGGAGATTCTGGTCCTGGATGATGGCTCAACGGACCAGACGCCGGCAATTGCTTCCCGGATGGCGCAGCTCTACGGTCTGCCTCTCGAGGTCATTCCGGTTTGTGCCGGCAGCGCGGGCGGGGCCCGCAATGCCGGCCTCGCCCAGGCAACCGGCGAGTTTATCTACCTGCTCGATGCCGATGACGAAGTGGTCGCCGGCGGCTTGTCGCTGCTGCACGAGGCATTGTGTCGGGATAAGCGCGCGGGACTTTCCATCGGCGCCAACATCCGCCGGACGCAAGGGCGGCCCGATAAGCTGAAGGTTCCGGTGGGCTATGGCGACAATCCGACGGAAAACGCACACAACTACCTGCGCAACGGGATATGGCCGATTGCCATGGGCAGTGCGCTGGTCGTCTCCGCACGCCTTGGGTCCCTGCGATTTCCCGAGGCAATCGGACTGGACGAGGACACTTGCTTCTGGGCCGCGCTGCTGGCCCGTGAGCAGGTCGCGACCATCGCCTCACCCGTTCTGCTGTACCACCATGACGAAACGCGGATGGCCGATCGCTTCCTCCGTGCCCCTCGCCGAACCCTGCTTGCCATTTCCCGCGAATTCAACCGGCTTGCCGCCTTCGGCATCGACGGCGCTACCCTGCAGTGGCGCAAGGCATGGATTGCCCTGCGCATCGCCCGTCAGCTCCTGATAAGCCGGCGCTATGCCGAGGCGGCAAACATCCTGCGCGTCGCGCGGGCCCATCCTGCGTTCCGTCAGGGCTGGAAGGTTTTCCAGTATCGGCTGCGCATCGGGACGGGCCTTGCTTGGAAAAATTGGCGGTCGGGCATTTCAGCAGAGTCCCAGCCGCACGGCGGGCAGCGAACCTTGATCCTGACCTACGATCCAGCCTGGCCGCCCGTTTCCGGCGCGGATCTCCGGAATTGGGGCAACGCGAAAGCGGCCGCACAGAGCGGGCCGGTGCTGCTCGTTTCGGTCCGTCCCCAGGAAGTCTCCGCGCCACCTCCCGAAGCCGCTGTCACCATCGCGTCCCTGGAGCGGGTCGGGGAGGGTCGAATGCCGAGCCTTGCCAGCCGTCGGACGCGCATCGAGCCGCGCATTTCCGCCGTCGCCCTGGAGCGATTGCTCGATATGGCCGGCACTTTCCGGCCGGATGCCATGGTGGTGGAGGGTATCCCCCTGTTTCGCCTCATCCCGTCGCTGCGCCGACTCGCGCGGCTGCTGGTTCTCGACATGCATAATGTCGAGTCCGAGCTGGTCAGCCAGCAGAACGAGCGGGCAACTCCCATGATGCAACTGACGCGGCTTTTACGGAACGACGCCGCCCGCATCCGCCGACTGGAAGGCAAGGCCGCGACAATGGTCGATCGCGTCTGGGTCTGTTCGGAGGATGACCGCGAAAGGCTGCTGGCATTTGCCCGGCCCGGGGCGGTCGATATCGTTCCCAACGGCATCCCCCGCTGCGACGAAATGCCCACCGGCTTGGCGCCGCTGCCGCCCCTCGACGGCGGGTGCCCGACACTGCTCTTCGTCGGCCATCTCGGTTACTGGCCGAACGTGGAAGCCGCTCAGTGCCTGGCGCAGTCCATCCTGCCGCGGATTCGAAACCGGTTTCCGCGCACTGAACTGATACTGGCCGGCCGCTATCCCAAACCCGCGGTGCGAGCCCTGGCCGAACTGCCTGGCGTGCAGCTCGTCGAGGCTCCGCAGGATCTCGCCGCTCTTTATCGCCGCTCCCAGCTCTGCGTCGCGCCCATCCGGGCCGGCGGCGGCACGCGGATCAAAATCATGGAGGCGATGGCCTGGGGACTGGCCGTGGTGGCCACGCCCCTTGCCGTGGAAGGCCTCGGTCTGGCCAACGGCATCGACGTTTCCCTCGCCGATACGGACGAGGGGCTGGCGCAACTCGCCTGCGATCTTTGCGCCGATCCGGCACGGCTGGAGCGGCAGCGGCGATTCGCGCATGCCTTTGTCAGATTGCAGTTCGGGCCACGGGCTATCCATGGCGCCGTGCGGCGCGGCCTGAACATTACCGAGGATGGACGCCCATGATACCACCGTTGCTGCACCAGACATGGAAAACCGATCACCTTCCCGACCGCTTTGCCGGCTACGTTGAGAGCTGGCAGCGCCATAATCCCGGCTGGACCCGCATTCTGTGGACGGATCGGATGCTGCTCGAATTTGTCGCCGAACACTATCCGGATTTTCTTTCCACGTTTTGCAGCTACCGCTTTGGCGTCCGGCGAGCCGATGCCGCCAGATATCTGTTATTGCATCATTTCGGCGGTATTTATGCCGATATCGATTGCCGGTGCGTGGCGCCCTTCGACCCCATCATGGACGAAGAGCGAGTCGTGCTGTGCAAGGAGCCTCCATCCCATGCGGATCGGCAGGCAACGCTTCGCGGTCTTCCCTATCTGGTCTTCAACGGTACCATGGCAAGCCCGCCCGGCCATCCCTTCTGGCCGCACGTCCTCGCTTATCTCCCGGGTCTGGCGCAGGCCAATGAAACCCTCGACGCCACCGGCCCCTGCCTGCTCACATCCGCCCAACTGAGCTTTCCCAACCAGGCCGGCCTGGTGATCCACCCGTCGCACCTCTTTACGCCCCTGAACAGCAACGGCGCCCGAGAGGCCGGCACAACCGGCCGGGTTGAATTGTCCATCCACGACTGGGCCGGTACCTGGTGGTCGCCAAAGCCTGCCGGGAAATGGCACGATCGCCTGCGCCTCGCCTTTTACAAAACGCGTTATCGCCTGGAACGCGGTGAGCATCTGTGTGAAACCACCGCGCGCCTGTCGGTTGATGCGGCCGCCTTGACGGCGTCGGCACCACGCGGCGACAACCTTGCGATCCTGGTGCCGCTGCGCGACGCGGAACAGCATATCGAACCGTTTCTCAAGGCTGTCGGCGGATTGGAACATCCCAAGGAAAAGACCAAACTCGTTTTCTGCGAAGGGGACAGCGCGGACGACAGTTGGGAGCGACTCCAGGCAGCGGTTGAGCCGCTGCGGAAAGAATATCGCCATATCGTTCTGTTGCAGAAGCAGGTAGGTACGCGAATCGACAGGTCAAAACGATGGAAGGCAAAGATACAGCGGGCGCGGCGCGCGGGTATCGCTTCCGTGCGAAATCACCTTATCGACCATGGTTTGGATGCTTCCGACGACTGGGCGCTGTGGATGGACATCGACGTCTGGCAATTCCCGGCGGACATGGTCCGGCGTCTTGTAAACACCGGCGGCCGGATCGTGACCCCCAATTGCGTGAAGGTGCCGGGCGGTCCGAGTTTCGATCTCAATGCCTTCGTAACTCTCCACCCGGAAAAGGATTATCGCTACTACCGCGCCACCCGCCGCGGGCTGTATCAACCGCCGGCCAACACCGTCCGCCGCATGCATCTCAGCGACGTTCGCCATCTGGAGCGGATCGATCTCCACTCGGTGGGGGGTACCATGCTGCTGGTCGACGCCGCGCTTCACCGCGCAGGCCTGCGATTCCCGGAAATTCCCTATTGCGACCTCATCGAAACCGAAGGATTCGCCGCCCTTGCACGCGATCTGGGCATCATCCCCCTTGGCTTGCCAAAGGTTGAAGTGCTGCATGTGCCTTGGTGAAGGATGTGTCGAAAGCGGAAATGGGGTCAAATCTGCTGTTGGCTTTTAGTACTCATGACCCCTTTGGTTCCCTGCCTTCTGCAGGCCGACTGTGTCTCCCCTCAGGTGAAATAGCGTTCCATCTTGGTGAAGACTTCGGGCATGCAGAAAATGATCAGATGATCATCGGCCATCAGCCGGGTATCGCCATCGGGTATGATCACATTCTGCCCCCTGACGATGGTGCCCACCAGCAGGCCCCGCGGGAAGTTGGCATTGGATATTTTCTTGCCCACCACCGCCGCCGAAGCCGGTAGAACCAATTCCATCGTTTCGGCCATCTCATCCTGCAAAAGGGAAAGGGATAGGACATCCTCCCGCATGGTGAACTTCAGGATTTTGGATGCCGTACTCAGATGCGGATTGATGGTATCGCCGATTTCCAAAGCCTCGTACACGGGGGCGTATCGGATTCTGGTCACCTCGGTGATCATCTTCTTTACACCCAGTTTCCGCCCCAACACCGAAGCCACCAGGTTGATGCGGTCATCCCCCGTTGCGGCCACCAGTACGTCGGCTTCCGAGATCTCCTCCTCGTTGAAGTAGGAGAGGTCGGTTCCGTCGCCCTGCTGGACGATGGTTCTGCTCAGTTCGCGATTCAGAACATCGACCCGTGACTCGTTCTTTTCGATGAGCTTGACGAGAAAGGAATGTTCCTGGTCGGCTTCCAAAAGGGTGGCTAGGGTATATCCGATATCTCCCCCTCCCAGTATGACCACACGGTCGATTCGGGTAGTGGTGCGGTGCAGGTAACGGCTCGCCTCCTGCATGACCTCCGCCTTGCCGATGAGGTAGACCTTGTCGCCCGCGCTTAAGGTGTCCGCTCCACTGGGCAGGAGAAAGTTGCCGTCCGTCCTCCTGATGCCCACGACAATGCACCCTTTGGGCAGGGACAATGCGTGCAGCGGCTTTTCGACGATTTCGGCGTTCGCGGCCACATGGACGGCCATGTGCATCGCTTTCCCGTCATCATAGTATTCCACTTCCACAGCATCGGGAAAGTAAATCCGCTTGGCGATTTCCCTGGCCGCGGTCTTTTCCGGACTGATGATCAGGTCAATCCCGAGTTGGGTCTGGGTCAGCCCTCTGGTGTCCACATCGATGCTGCCGGCGCTTTCCGGCTTTCGAACCCTGGCTACCGTATACTTAACGCCGAAAGTTTTGGCGATCATGCAGGCGATGATGTTCACCTCATCCGATTCGGTGACCGCGATGAGCATTTGGGCTGATTTAATCCTGGCCTTCTCCAGCACGTCCAGATTGGCCCCGTTGCCGCTTATGACCGGGAGATCCAGTTGCTGCCCCAGGATCTTCACGGTTTCAGGGTTTTTGTCCACGATCATGATTTTCTGGTTCCTGTGCTTGAGGTTCTTGGCCAGTTCCTGGCCGACGTCGCCTCCGCCGATGATCACGATGTGCATGCGATACCGCCTCCTCACGGTTCCCGTTTCCGTCCGGAAGTGAAACGCCAAACATCCGAAAAGCAAAGTAGACGAATGTTACCTTCTCCTGAGTCGATCGATCCGGTCGGCGATGGCGGGGGCCATACGAAACAGGTACACGCCGAGGATGGCGGTAACCACGATGTAAATCCCCAGGAAAACGCGCAGCACCGTATCGGCCAGGGCCGCGATGACGACCGAGAATTCGCCTCTCTGCGTCAGGGAGAATGCCGCCCTCACGGCCCCCTTGAAGGAAAGGCCGTACATTCTTCCGCCCCAGAACCCGACGGTCAATTTCGCGACAATGGCCCAGAAAATGAGAACTGCCAGGGCCGCGGGTGAAATGACTCCGGTGCCGAAGGTGACGGAGGTTCCGAACCAGAAAAAGAAAAAGGGCAGGCTCAGGTCCTTGATCGGTTCGATCAACTTGCCCATATCTTTGGCGGTCCCCGTTTCCGAAAGCATGACGCCGGCCAGAAAAGCTCCCAGGAGTTTGGAAAGGTCCATCGCTTCCGTGATGCCGGCGAAAATCAGGGCCACGGCCATGGCAAAAAGCGGCATGAAGTCTCTGGACATATATCGGTTAACGAATATGTCCAGTCTGCGGAAGCCTTGGTGGGCAATGAGAATGGAGACCGCCGTGGCCAGGACGACCTTGAGGAAAATCATGCCCACCGCCCCTGGGGAGATGAGCCCCCGGGTGCTGAGTCCCACCAGGAAGGAGACCATCACCGGCGCGGCGAGGTCCTCGAAGATCAGGAGCGCAAGCTTGAATTCCCCTTCGGGACTTTTCAAGCGGCCGGTTTCCTCCAGCATCTTCACCGTGATGGACGAGCTGGTCGCATAGGCGACGCCACCGATGATCAATGCGGCCATCAGGTCGAACCCGAACAGATAGGCAATCAGAGAACTGCCGCCGAAATTAAAGCCGATGTCCATGACTCCGACTTTCCAGATCCGGCGAGAGATATTGAGCAGGCGGTTCAGGGGAAAATGGAGGCCCAGCAGGAAAAAAAGCAGGATAATCCCAAATCTGGAGATCTGGTCTATGATGTTCAGTTCCGCACCAGTGAGCAGTCCGGACAGGGCGATGCCGAAGAAAATATAGGCCAGCAGGGAAGGGAGTTTGAGGCGTTGAAAAAGGAAGTTGCCGAGGAAGAACATAAAAAACATTACCCCGGCAATCAGGAACAGGTGCTCACTATGGGCCATTGTGGCATCTCCCGCCTGGATTCAGCCGGTCATCCTTGCCAGGCAGACCCGGCTGAACCGCTTTATCATTCAGGAACTTAGACCGTACCGTTATGGGGCCGCAAACAGTCGACGAATCCACGCACGGAGGTCATGCCTCAATTAAAGCAGAAAGTCACGGTTATGACAGGAGCTTCGACGCCTCCTCCAACTTCCCGGCCGGCAAGCCGTCCGTTACCATTCTCCGTTCAATATGGCGTGCTGCCTGCCTGAGACCCGAAAGGTCCCGCCTTAAATACACGGCCAATTCTACCCGCGCCAGGGTTTCACAATGCCTGGCCAGCAACGCCGCCAGCGCTCTGGCTTCGGCAGCGAGCTGCGCTTTGCCTGGCTGGAGCAGTTCCTGTTCATGAACCATGCGGGCTTGTATTGCCCATTGGGTCTGTTATGGTTTTTTTGTGACGACAGAATCGGGTCATTGTCTGGTCGGTAATCGTCCTGGATTTGTCGACAGTTCGCCAATGAATGTCGAGGATGATGCCTTGAAAATGGTTTCGGCTCCTCAGCCCTTTTCCCGGACCATTTCGAATGATCCTTCCGGCTGTCCTATCATCCCTGCTGGGTGGGCTGTTGCTGCTTTGGGCCTGCGAGGTGGCTGCCACGCCCCCCGAATTGGCGCCGTTCGATGTGGGCACTGTTGTCGCGAGGATGGCCGCAGCCTTCCAACAGATGGACGCCTACCAGGCCGAGATTGAGACCAGCGAATATCAGGATGGCCGGATCGTGACGACCCGGCGCTTTCGCTTTTCCTTCCGAAAACCGGACCTGCTGCGAATCGACATGGAAACCCCTCATCCGGGCATGCGCCTGGTCTATCCCGATGAAACCGGGCGGGTGTTCGTTCAATTCGGCGGCTGGAAGGGGTTTTTGAAGTTGCGTCTGGCGCCGGACAATCCTCTACTTGCAACCCGGTCCGGGCAACGGATCGATCAGTCCGACCTCGGTCTGCTGATCCGCAACATCGCCCGCAGCGTCGGCGAGCCAAGCCGCGGCGAACCGCAGCTGGTGGAAAAAGACCGGCAGTTGCTGCTGGAGGTGGTGGCTGCCGACCATTTCCTGCCCGGGGTGGTGACTCGTTACCGGTTCGTCATCGACAAGACACTCTGGCTGCCCGTGGCGGTCGATGAGTTGACCCCCGATGGCCGGATGAAAAGAACCGTCCGTTTCCGCAACCTGAATATCTCCCCCCAGTTGCCGGAGGATTTCTTTGCCATCGATGGAAAAACGAGCAGCCATGGACCGGCAGCCCCATAGCGAGGGGGGCTCCCGGAGAGGCGAATGGTTCGTCCCCCAATGGGGTTCGGCCCGGTTCCGCACCTTTGTCGGACTGCTGTTTCTGCCCTATACCGGCATGGTCCTCTCCTTTGCCGTTATCGGCTCGGTGCTGGCCCGACAGGTTTTTTACGGCCGCCTGCTGGCCATCGTGCTGGTCTATTTTTTCGGCCTGGGGATCGCCGCTCACGCCCTCGATGCCCTGGGCAGTCGGGGGGTGAAGCCCTGGGGTACGGTTTTCAGCCGGATTCAGCTGTGGGGGATGGCCCTTGCCGCGCTGGCTGCGGCCTACGGCATCGCCGGCTACTACATGGTGCGCTACGTGCCGTGGTTGTGGTGCATCGCCCTGCTCGAGGGATTCTTCGTCTTCGCCTACAACCTCGAACTGTTTTCCGGCCGCTTCCACACCGACGGCTGGTTCGCCTTTTCCTGGGGCGCGTTGCCGGTACTGGCCGGGTACGTCATGCAGACCAACCGCATCTCCCTTGCCGCCCTGCTGTTGGCCGCTGCCATGGCGCTTTTCAGCCTGGTCGAGATCAAAGCTTCCCGCCCATACAAAGAATTGCGCAGGAAAGGTCCCGTCCTTGCCGGTGAGGAACAGGCCCTGTTGCGGCGCTACGAAACCCTGCTCAAATGTATCAGCCTGGGAACGATTCTGTTGGCGGCGGGGTTGCTCCTCGGGCGGTCCGCCGGATAACACCTTGGCGAGAGGAGTACCCATGTTCGCAAGCTTTCAGGAGTATGCCGCCGGCGTAAAACCGGCGCTGGATGCCGCCTTCGACCAGCGGGTCATCCACCTGCTGGGGGAGATCGGTTCTCGGCCGGAGATGGCCGCCGGCCGCTGTCTGACCGGCGGCAAGAAGATCCGCGGGGTGTTGCTCTGTCTGGTCACTACTGCCCTTGGAGGCCGTCTTGAAGCTGCTTTGCCCCGGGCGGTGGCGGTGGAGCTAATCCAGGCCGCCACCCTGGTTCACGACGACTTCGTCGATCAACACCCAAGCCGCAGGCTTCAGCCGGCCCTCTGGACGCTGGTGGGAGCCCGCCGGGCCGTTCTCCTGGGCGATGTCATCTTTTCCTCGGCGATTCACATGATGAGCGAACTGGGCAGGCGGGATTGCGGGATCGTCTCCAAGGCCATCGCCGATTTGGCCCGCGGGGCCTGGCATGAACCTCTCGATGCCGGTGCCCTGCTGGCGGCCTGCCTTGGACCTGGGGAGAACGGGCTGGATTATGAGCGAATCATTGCCCTTAAAACCGGTATCCTGTTTGCCGCGGCCTGCGAACTGGGGGCCCTGGCCGCCGTCGTCCCGGTTGCCCTGAAGCGGAGTTGGCGCCGTTACGGCCAGAAGATCGGCGAGGCTTATCAGATTACCGACGATCTCCAGGAAATGACGGGGGCCATAGGTCGGGAGGCACAGAACCTCGACCAACTGGCCGACCTCGCTCCCGGGTTGCTGTATTTCGTCCCCCAAAGTCGGGACCTGCTGCGTCGGGCGCTCCTGGCCGAAACCGCCGTCGCCGCTCGGGAGTTGTCACCCTATTTGCTGCAGGCGAGGGCGGCGATGGCGGCGGAGCGGGAGCGTCGCCTGATTGCAGCGGTCGCCGAATTGGAAGGCATGGTGCCCGAGGGTCCCTTGGGCCGACTGGCCCGCCGGGCTCCGCGGGATCTGCTGGACATGTTCGATGCGGAGGCCGTACGTGCCCGAAATTGCACCGTATAGAAGGACTGCTCTGGATTCAGGGGCGTGGCTTTTGAGCCGTAACGATCGCCGAGGTGCCGAAAGTCAGTGATGTGCAGGTGATGGCGGTGAAGCCCAATTCCTCCAACAGGGAAAGGGTTTCGGGCAGCCAGCGGGTTTCCTGCAAAAAGCCCGGCAATTCATGAAACACTGTCCGCCACTCGGGGAAAAGGCGGCCGCCGACGGTCTGCATCAGGCGAAACCAGGCCTTCCAGAGGGCAAGGAACAGGGGGTGGGTCGGGTAGGTGAAGTCGTGCAGGATGATTCGGCCCCCTGGCCGCAGGAGCCCGGCGGCGTTGACCAACAGCGGCCGCAGGTCGGCATATTTGGCCAGGTAGGAGGAGGTGATGCAGTCGAAATGCTCCCCCGGATCCACCTCTTCGGCCCGACCGAGCAGCCACCGGACGTTGGAAGCCCCTGTCTGGCGGGACTTGGCCTGGGCGAGAGCAAGGTATTCGTCCCGCAGTTCGACCCCCGTGACTCGGCAGCCGGGCAAGGCGCGGGCGATTTTCAGGGTAAGGATGCCTGTGCCGCAGGCCTGATCAAGCACTGCACCTGCACCGACGGGAATGAGACCCATAATCCGTCTCTTCCAGTAGCAGTCAAAACCACAGGTCCAGAGGTTGACCACCCTGTCGTAGGAAAAACCGGTGTCGGAGAAAAAACGGTGGACCACATCCAGTTTCGAGCCCTGATTCCGCATTTGATGCAAGCTCCTTTTTCGGCTTTCGCCATATCCAACCAGGAAAGCCAGGGAGTCATCAGGGGAAAATACCGGCTCCCTTGGGGCATTCCCCGGGTCTCGGCAGACCCCGGCTTTCCGCTTCCAGCACCTTGAGCAGGCATTGGAATTGGGGCGACGCCAGCAACAGCCTGGGACCGATGTTGATCAGCTTTTCTACCTGTTCCGCACTCAGCGAGAAGGAAGTGGGCAGATCAAGATAATAGCGCGGATCTTCATCCGGAAGCAGGGCTGCGGCCTCGAAATTGATCTCAATGACGTACGGGTCCACCTCGGCGGCAAAGGCAACAGGCCTGGGTGCGTCGGGGCAGTGCTCAGCCAGAAGGTCGATGCAGGCCCGTTCGTCCCTCTGGGTCTGGACCCGGGCATATAGTGCCTCGCGCAGACTCGCCACGCTTTCATGGCTGTAATTGTCCATGGCCACAGTGGCGGTCTTGGCCGCCACGGTAAAAAATCCGGGCGGCTTTTGCCTGGTGCTCAGGCGGTCCTCGCTTTTGGTCCGGGCATTGACCACGATCAATACCAGCTGGTCAATCTCGCCCTGGTTGATCCGGGTCCGGATGAAGCCCCGGTCGAATGCCTCCAGAACCGCCCTGGCGCCGATATTGCTATTGTCCCCCAGGGGTTCGACTGTCAAATCCCGCCGTAATACATGACCCGGTAGTGGCGTTCAGCACTGCTCTTCAGCCTGGCGTTCTGCATCGCATCCATGAACCGCCACCCGCCCTGATCCGCATATTCCGTATTCGATGCTGGATTAATGCTCAGATGGAACCGGTATTGCAAAGCAGTAAGGATATTTTCGCTGGCCTGCAATCGGACCGGCGCTCAAGTCTTTTGAATCGTTCAATAACGGCCGATGCACCAGCGTGAAACGCAACTGTTATGGGGAATATCATGATATGCGCCCCTTGGGGCTTTGCAAGGAGGAGAGATGGAAAACGATGCCGGGATGTTGTCACATCTGCGTCAATTACGTGACTCGAAGCTGCTCAAAGCTCTGGGACCAGGCATCCTGGTGGCCTGCGCCGCCGTGGGCGGTTCCCATCTTGTCTGGTCGACCCGAGCCGGCGCCCAGTACGGCTGGAGCCTGGTAGGACTGGTGCTGCTGGCCAATCTGCTCAAGTACCCCTTCTTTCTTTACGGACAACGCTACACGGCCGCCACCGGCGAGAGTCTGCTGGCCGGGTACTACCGGCACGGCAGGAGCTATCTGGCGATTTTTCTGCTCATCAATATCCTCACCGGCACCATTAATGTGGCGGGGGTTGCCATGCTCAGCGCAGCGCTGCTTGGCGGCTACGGCCTGATTCCGCTGAGCGTTCCGCACCTGACCGTGGCCATGCTGCTCGGCTGCGCACTGCTGCTGCTCCTGGGGAGCTATCGGCTGCTTGACACGTTGGCCAAGTGGATCATCTGCCTGCTCGGCATCGGCACCATAGCGGCCGTTTTTTTCGCCTGGCAGCATCAGTCACCGCTGGCGGCCGGCTTCGTCCCCCCATCGCCCTGGGAGTGGAGCACCCTGGCCTTTCTAGTCATGCTGCTCGGGTGGATGCCGGCCCCGGTGGATCTTTCGGCCTGGTCCTCCCTGTGGATCTTCAGCCGGGAGCAGCAGACCGGGCATTTCGCCACCGTCCGCGAGACCAGTATCGACTTCTACCTCGGCTACGTATCGGCGGTGGTGCTGGCGGTGGTTTTTCTGGCTTTGGGCAAATTGGTCCTGTTCGGCTCCGGCGAAGCGTTTTCCGCCAGCGGTATCGCCTTTTCCCAACAACTGGTCAGCCTCTACACAGCGACCATTGGCGAATGGTCCCGGCCGCTGATCCTGACCATGGCCTTCATCACCATGTTCAGCACCACCATCACTGCCTTGGACGGTTATCCCCGGTCCCTGGCGGCCTGCTGTGCCTTGTTCGGCAACTTCGATGCCCGCCGGTTCAAGCAGATCCACCAGATTTGGATCCTGCTGACGACCGTCAGCGGCGCCCTGATCGTGCTGTCCTTCGTCGCCAATCTCATCCAGTTGCTGTCTTTCGCCGCCGTCGTCTCCTTCCTCACCTCTCCGGTGCTGGCCTACATCAACTACCGGGTGATGAACGGCCCGAACGTTCCGCAGGAAGAACGTCCCGGTCCCCTGCTCAAATTACTGACCTGGACCGGACTGCTGTTTTTCGTTCTGATGAGCGTCGGTTACGTCTACGTGACCTTTTTTCGCATTCCTTGAAACGGGGAGGGAGAATTTATTTATGCTCGAACTGACTCTGATCGACCAGATGACCATCATCCTCTATCTCGGCTGTGTGCTGGGCCTCGGGCTCTGGGCCGGGAGGCGGGTGAACGACTTGGAGGAGTATGCAGTGGCCGGCCGCAACTACACCGCGCCGATCATCGCCGCGACCCTGTCCGCGTCCTTCATCGGCGGCGGTTTTACCATGGGGAATGCCGAAAAAGTTTTCACCATGGGCATTGTGAACATCATGGCGCTGTGGGGTTTCAGCCTCAAGGAAATGCTGGTGGCCCGCTTCATCGCGCCCCGATCAAGGCGTTTTCCCACGGCGATTTCCGTCGGCGACGTCATGGAGGTGAATTACGGCAAAACCGGCAAGTTCGTCACGGGGATCTTTTCGGTGCTGCTGTGCGCAGGGATTCTCGGAGCTCAGATAGGCGGCATGGGCTATCTGTTCAACCTGTTCCTGGGTCTTTCGGTGCCCACCGGCATCATGATCGGCATGGGGATCATCATCCTGTACGACACCGTCGGCGGCATGCGGGCGGTGGTGTCCACCGACGTATTGCAGTTCGCCATACTGGCCGTCGGCATGCCCCTGGTGCTGATTTTCGGCATCTCCCAGCTCGGCGGGCTCGGTGAAGTTCTTGATCGGGTGCCTGCCGGCCATCTTGAAGTATTCAGCAAGATGACCCCGATGCAGTTCGGCTCACTGTTCCTGACCTTCATGCTGGGGGAAACCCTGGTGCCCCCTTATGTGCTACGGCTGTTCATCAGCCGGGACACCAAGGCCGTTTCCCGGGGCACCCTCTGGAGCGGTCTGTTCTCGGTGCCGTTTTTCGCCATTTCCGGAGGCATCGGCCTGGTGGCGCTGGTGCTTAAGCCCGACCTCAACCCCAATCTGGCGATCCCCTTCGTCGTGGAAAGCGTGCTGCCGATCGGGATGCGGGGCCTGGTGATCGCGGGAATCCTGGCTGTGGTCATGTCTTCGGCCGACTCCTTTCTCAACAGCGCCTCCGTTGCCTTCGTCAACGATATCGTCAATCCTCTTCGCAGAGAGAAACTCAGCAACCGCACCGGCCTGCTCTGGGCCCGCCTGGCGACCCTGATCACCGGCTTCCTGGCGATCGTCATTGCCATCCGTATTCAGAGCCTGCTCGATATTTTGCTGTTCGCTTACAACTTCTGGTCGCCCATCATCCTGGTGCCGCTTGCCGCCACCCTGCTGGGATATAAAGCCACCCCCCGGGCTTTCATCTCCGGAGCCGCGGCCGGCCTCATCGGCGTCTTCGGCTGGAGCCGGCTACTCGGCGCGCCGGGCGGCTTCGACGGCCTGATCATCGGGGTCTTTGCCAATTTCCTGGTTTTCTGGGTTGTCAACCGCGTGCAAAGTTGAGGGGGGGTGAGAAAAAGGAATGTAGGAAAATGATATAATTCTGGGTGACGTTGGTTGACGGATGGTTGTCGAGGGGGCTAAATCGTGGCCATTTCAAAACTGTTTTGAAATTTTTCGCGCCGCAAATTTTCGCCTGGTGTTTCTGTTTTTTGGGGAGACATATTCTGTGGGAGCCCCTTTTCATAATCTTGGCTGGATGGGTCAAGGGTCTGTATTTGTCGCCGATCGAATTTGCTTTTGAGAATTTAGATTTGGGTTTCTTTCTTCTGGTGGACGGCCCCCTGGTTTCCTCCTCGTCTGGGTCTTTCGGCCCGTCCTGGTTTTTCCAGGGCTTGATTTCGGTTATCTGTCTAAAAATCTGGCTTTCGATTAGGGTGTGGAGGTTTTTTCGGATTGCTTGGCTGTCAATCAAGATCAACGCCATTTTTACGCGGATTCGGTTGAGGGGTAATAGGGCTGATAAAGTCAATGCGATGGAAAGTCCAGCCAGAAGCCAGCTTGTCATTGCAGCGGCAATGAACAACAAGAAGACAGGGCTGGCGGCCATCGCCAAAAAAAAGAAACGCCAATTGTCCAGGTTTTCTATCTTTTTTTCCGTTTGAACCAACAAAGAGCGCAGCCAATCGACGGCCTGGTCCAAGTCTTCGGAGTTTTCGAGTTTTGCAAATACCTGGTTATAGTTGACGACGACATCACCGGCCACGAGGACGTTTTCGTGACCGGACACCTGCTGCTCGATCCCTTCCCCCATCTCGACCCCCATCAATTTCATTACATTGCTTTGCTCGATGTCTCAACCTTTCCCTTTGCTCTCCCTGTTTTCCTCCTTTTTCTTTTAGCCGCCCTGATCACCAGGTGCCGGACCAGCATTTCCATTTTGAACCGTTTTTAGATTTTTCGAAAACGAGTAATGGCGTAACAAATAATTGTATTTTTAACTCTTCTCGAAATTTCGGCTTGAGAGGCGCCAAGTTTTTTGCCTACGGCAGCATGAATATCTTCCTCTGAAACAGGGGCCTTGAGTGCGAGATTTTTCGCTTCCTCCCACCTGCCCTTTGATTGCAGTTGGGAGAGCTTGTCTGAATAATCTCTTTCGATTTCCATGCTTAGCGTGTGGAATTCATAAGTAGCCGAAATATCGTCCTCTGTCGGTTTCCATATTTTCCCGCCAGATTCGGCTATATCTTTATCGGTTATTACCCCTCCATGAAGCATTAACCTTCCCTCTTTATATTCGGCCTGGCCAAGGTATTGGCCGACCTCAAGCATGCGGAGATCGTCTGAGAGCCAGACCAGAAACCATTCACAGTGGGGATATTGCTCCTTTAATGATTTGAGGATCGACATTTCCGTCGGACGGATTTGGTCATTCCTTACATCTGGTGGGAGAACAACCTTGGCCGTGACCAGCATGCCCCCTTCAACAGATTTCCCTGTTTGTGGCTCGCCGATGCTGATAATAAAGTTTTCAACACTACCTTTCAGTTGCTCTTGCGGGAAAATGCTGTCGATTTTGGAATTGCTACAGCCGAAAGAAATCAGAAAAATGAATGTAACCAATATCCACGACTTCTTCATCATTTCGCCTCCCCTCCACCTTTTCTCTTCTTATTTGATATCAAGTCGTTTTTTTATTTCCTCCAGAATCTTCGGCGAAACGTAGTCGGATAGCACTCTGATCAAATCCTCGACAGCGAGTAGCCCACCTTTGCCAGCCGAAACAGGTGTGTTGCTTTCTATGACATCTCTACCGGCATGCACTCCGCCGATCCTCACATTTTTACCAGTAGAGATCCTCCCCCCAACCAGGACATGGCCGTTTCCGGTCGCCACCTGGGAAATACCCCTGTTCTCGCGTGACATCATCTCGCCTACCCCTGTTATCAACCATTCGATATTCACCCAGGGGAAAGCCTTTTTTAGATTTTGAAAAAAGGCAGCAGACGGCTCGTTCCTCCCTGCTAGGTAGTTAAACAGCATCCCGCGGCTGATACCTATTAACTCAGGAAGATCGTTTTTTTTTATGCCCGTTGCCTTAAAAAAGGCATTTAGCCGTTCCGAAAAATTCATAAAAATCAGTTAGTTGTAAAAAAGTATAAAAAATCAAACTTTTTTATTGAAAAGTATAACTATTTGTACTATTTTTCAGACGTGAGCATAAAACCGGCTGGAAAAACAGCCCAAACAAGAAAGCTTAAGAAAAGGAGTCTCTATGGACCCCGTCCAGATCAAAAACGCGCTCAAGGATGCCGGCATATCCCAGTCCGACATCGCCCGGGCGTGCCAGGTAACTCCAGGGCACGTTCACCGGGTGATTTTGGGAATGTCCATCTCTCACCCGGTGCAGGCCGTGATCGCGGCTGCCATCGAAAGGCCCGTGGAGGAGGTTTTTCCCAAGCGTTATAGCTCGAAGCGCAGCGTGGCCCGTATCCGGGAGTTGGCCCGGGTAGCCGAGGACGCTCGCGCAGCCAGGTAGACGCCAAGATAACACATTGGCGGATGGGACTGAAACGTTTTTAACGGGAGGCATTATGATCTGGATCACGATTAATCCTGAAATTCTGAAAACTCCCCCGGCCATAGAGATTTTAGATGAGATGCTGCGACCCGTCGATCCGAGAGCAGTGACAGCACGATTACGCGCCATACGTCCCGATCTGTCGGAGGAAACCATAAGCAAAGCGATGGCTCGTTGGCCGTTTCTTTCCATTGAGCCTGATGGTGTGCCCAGCGGGACGCCAGTGCCGTCACCGTGTCGCGGCTGAGGGCGGCAAGGATATGGTCAACGTCGGTTTGCCCAGAGGCAAGAGCCATGCGAACGATGGCGGCGTCAACGCGCCTTTGCTCCCGGTCCACCAGGGAGGCGTGCTGCGCCCTGGTCATTTTTTGCAAATCGCTTCTTACGTCGAAGGGGATCGCCTGGTGAAACAGGGCCGCTGAAAGATCGATCCATAAGGCATTGCGGGCGTTGGCGTTGTTCATGGTCGGACCTCCTGAAGGGGTGATGACAAAAGGGTATCAATGGGGTCCGCCGTCGGCAATGTCCATACCCAAAAAACGTTTAGACCCATGCAGGGATGAGGGAGGGGGAAAATGTCTAGGCGCCGCGACACGATAGACCCGAATCAGCTGGCGATGGATTTCGACGCGCGGGTGGAGGCGTTTGTCGAGGTCAAGACCGGCCTGTTTGATGCGGTGGCGTGCCGCCCGATGCCGCACCAGGGTGTGGAGAACGAGATGGAGGCGTGCATCGAGATTGCCGCGGCGATCAAGCGGACCGTGCGAGAGTCGGGGTTGTCGCGCGAGCAGCTGGTGGACGGCATCAACGCCTATTTCGGCCGGACGGACGCGGGGGCCGAGGCGGACCCGCCGATTTGCCGGAAACCGCTGACGATTCACATGTTGAACAATTACCTTTCAAAACCCTGCGAGTACCCCCTGCCGGCCTATTACCTGTACGCGATTCATCATGTGACGGGGATTTTGGAGCCGGCGGCGACGATTGTGGCGGCGGAGGGCGCCCAGGTGGCGACGGCGGAGGAGATTGGACTGCTGCAGCTGGGCAAACTGGAGCAGACCCTGGACGAGATGCGGCGGCTGCGGCGCGAACTGCGCGGCGGGAGGCGGCGGTGAACGCCCGGGGGGTGCAGGCGTTGCTGGTGTTGTTGCTGGCGCTGCTGCTGCTTTGCGCCGGCATATCGGTGGCGCGCCGGGTGGAGGCCTGTTTACAGCGGGCCGCGGACGGCCTGTTCGGGGAGGCGTTATGAGGATGAAGGATTGGGTGCTGGGCCTGCTGTTTTTCGGGTCGCTGTGCTTGGCCGGCAGCGACGGGCTGTATTTTCCCTGGGTGAACCTGTTGGGGCTGGGCGGGTTGACGCTGGTGGTGGTGGCGGCCTGAAAGGAGGACGTTGTGACGACGTATCGACGCATTGCGGCGGTGAAGACCGCCATAGAGATTCTGCGGTTTTTGGCGGAACAGAAACAGGCGGTCAGCGGCCAGGATATCGCCGTGGCGGTGGACTCCCCGCATGGCACGGTGATGTGCCACCTGGTTACCTTGGAAGATGAGCGCCTGGTGCGATGTGTGGGCGGTGCGTGGGAACTTGACATGGGGCTTGCTCTCTTCTGGGCCCGGAAGAAGGCACAGCTGCAGGGGCAAATTCAGCGGGCCAGTGATGAGCTTTCGCGATTGGAGGTGTGAGATGGGCAAGGCTGAGATTATTGCGGCGGATGAGATTTACAAGGCGGCACGGCAGCAGGCAGATGCGGAGATCGCCCGGCTGAAGGACGAGATGGCGGCGGTTCGCGAGGAATCGCAAGCGATGGGCGTGTTGCAGAAGATCGAGTACGACATCGCCCACAACCAGATGCTCAAGTACGTGGTGCTGTATCGGGTCAAGCAGGCCAAGGAATACCGCAGCGGTGGCCTTACTTGGGACCAGTTCTGCGAGGCGATTGGTGAACCTCGGCGGACCGCCGACCGGATTCTGGCCGAAATCCAGCCGATCATGAGCATCATTTCGGCCAAATTGGCCGATTTTACCGGCATGGATTTCAGTAAAATCAGGCTTTTAGGTAAAACCGTTTCGGCCAATTTGGCCGAAATTACGGAAGATGGGTCCGTGATCGTCGGCGGCGAGTCCATCCCGCTTTCTCCCGATTATGCTGAGGATCTGCAGGCGGCCTTGGAGCGGGTCATCGAGGCCAAGGATGATCTGCTGGCCGAAAAGGACGCCAATTTGAAGACCAAGGAGCGGCTGCTGCAGGACAAGCAGAAGCTCATCGAGCGGCAGGCCCGGGACTTGGCGCGCTACGAGGGGGAAGCGGCGGCCAAGGGCTTGGGCGCCGAAGAGGATGCCTTTTTGAAGAAGTGCGCCGCGGCGCGCATCAGCATGGATGGTTTTCTGTCGAAGTTCGATCCGGACCTGAACCCGCTGCCGGCGGACGCTACCGCGCGCATGAAGGCGGCGCTGATGGAAACCCTGGGCTATTTCAAGCGGGTCATTCAGGCCACCTGCGATACGGCCGGCGATTTGTACGGCGATCCGGAGATGGAGTCTCCCGGCTGGATTCCGCCGAACCTGCGCCGGGTCGATGGCGGAAAGGAATGACGCATGGACTGGGCACGGGAGATGGCGCAGCGGCTGAGCGCGGCCGCACACGGCGAGAAGGACGGGATTGTCGCCGAGTACCAGGCGCTGACCGGCAAGAAGCCGGCGACGCTGTACCGCATCGCCAAGAAGTTTGGCTTTGACAGCGGCCGCAAGAAGCGGGATGACGCCGGCACCCTGAGGAGCGGTCTGACGGAGGAGCAGTTGCAGTTTATGAGCGCCCTGATTCAGGAGAGCGCCCGCGAGGTGAAGGGCACCATCTTGCCGCTGTCGGAAGTCATGCAGATGTCCCTGGACCAGGGCGTGCTGCAAAAGGGTCAGATTTCGGAAGCCCGATTGCAGGCGATTTTGCGGGATCGGGAGATGAACAGCACGGCGCTGAACGCCCTGGAGCCGTCGATCCGCATGGCCAGTCTGCACCCCAACCATGTTCATATTTTCGACGCTTCGATCTGCATTCAGTATTACCTGAAAAACGGCCGGGGCTTGGCTCTGATGGACGAGCGCGACTATCGGGAGAAGAAGCCAACCAACCTGGCGAAAATCAAGCAGCGGCTGATTCGCATGGTGCTGGCGGACCACTACAGCCACTGGCTGTGGGTGAAATACTACGCGGCGGCGGGCGAAAACCAGCAGATCACCTTCGATTTTCTGACCAGCGCCTGGCGCGGCGGGCACCATGAAAAACTGCCGTTTCGCGGCGTGCCGAAGTATTTGCTGATGGACGCCGGCAGCGCGAACATCGCCAAGGGCATTCTCAATCTGCTGGAGCGGCTGGATATCGAGATTCCCAAGAACATGCCGCACAACCCGCGCCGCCAGGGCAGCGCCGAGGTGGCGCAGAACATCATCGAGACCCACTTTGAGGCCCGGTTGCGCTTTGAGCCGGCCACCACGGTGGAGGAACTCAACGCCTGGGTGACCGATTGGCTGGTGTGGTGGAACGGCACCCGCGTGGTGCGCCGCCACAAAATGACCCGCACGGACTGCTGGCTCACCATTCGTCAGGAGATGCTGCGCGATTTGCCGAACGACGAGATTCTGCGGGATTTGTACGCCGAGCCGGAGGTCGAGCGCACGGTCCGGCAGGACAACACCATCACCTTCCGCAACGAAACCTACCGCCTCAAGCCCATTCCCGGGATTCGTCCGGGCAAGAAGGTGACCGTGATTTTACGGCCGTACCTCTGGCCCCAGGTGGCGGTGCGTTTTGGCGAGGCGGACTATCTGGTGGATCCGGTGGGGACGCTGGCGGGCGGTTTTTCGGCGGACAGCGCCATTATCGGCGAGGAATTCAAGGCCCAGCCGGAAACGACGGTGCAGCGGGTGCGCAAGGCCAACGAAAACCTGGCGCACGGCGAGCAGAAACAGAAGGGATCGGTGCCGTTTGGCGGCACGTTGCAGGTTTTCGGGCATCAGGCGGACAAGGTGGCCGCCGTGCCCATGCCGCGCCGCGGTACGCCCCTGGAAACCGGCCGATCGATCGTGGCCGCGCAGATTCCGGTGGCGGAACTTCTCAAGCGGTTGCGGGACGCCGTGGGGCGGGTGCCGCCCGAGCTCAATCGGGAGTTGCGGGCCGAGTTTGGCGAGACCGTGGACGTAAAGACGGCCGAGGCGGTGGTGTCCGCCGTGACGGACGGCCGACCCTGGCAGCCCGCCGCTCAGCAGCGGCAGGCGCTGTAAGCAAACCAAGGAGGTTCCCGTGGAAGCACTGCCGAAAGGAAGTCCGTACCGATTGGAGTTTGCACCCATCATCTTGAAGGAATTGGCGCTGGCGTGCGACATCAGCCAGACCGATTTGGCTCAGGCGGCGGGATGCTCGCGGCCGACCATCAACCTGTGTTTCAACCGCGGCTACATACCGAAATCGCTGCCGGCGTTCCGGCGGGCCGTCGAGGACATGATTGCCCGCCATGCGCGCGCGGCGGCCTGGCTGCAGGAGCGCGCCCTGGTCGTGACGGACGTCTGGCTGCCGGCCGAGCGCGATTTGCGGCAGGCCATGCCGTCCGGCCACGTGCAGCGCACCCGGGCGGGCCAACGCAAGGGGCGCGCGGCGCTGGCCGCCGGCAATCCGGAAGTTATCACCATCAACTGGGAGGTTGAAATGATCCAACAGGAGGCACTCAAGGGGTTCAAGCTGTTTCGTAATCCGTTCATCGACGATATCCAGAAGGACGGCGATATCTACATGAGCGAGGAGCACCGCTATATCGAGGCGGCGATGCTGGACGCGGCCCGCCACGGCGGTTTTCTGGCGGTGATCGGCGAAGTGGGCAGCGGCAAGAGCGTGATGCGGCGCAAGGTGGTGGAGCAGCTCAAGCGCGACGGCGACGTACTGGTGATTTACCCGCAGATGATCGACAAGACCCGGCTGACGGCGGGCAGCATCTGCGACGCCATTATTCAGGATGTTTCCAGCGAGAAGTGCCGCATCCGGCTGGAGGACAAAACACGGCAGGTGCAGCGGCTGTTGCTGGATCGGGCCAAATCGGGCTATCGGGCCTGCCTGATCGTGGAGGAGGCGCACGATCTGAACGTGCAGACCCTGAAATATCTGAAGCGCTTTTACGAACTGGAGGACGGCTATCGCAAGCTGCTGGGCATTGTGCTCATCGGTCAGACGGAGCTGAAGCACATGTTCAACGAGAGCACCAACGTTGACATGCGCGAGGTGATCCGGCGGGTGCAGGTGGCGGAGATCAAGGGCTTGAACGGCCACCTGAAGGATTACCTGGCGCTCAAGTTCAAGCGGGTGGGCAAGAACATCGAGGACATTTTCAGCGAGGACGCCTTTGATGCCCTGTCGCAGAGGCTGACGGCGACCACGCGCGACGGCAAGGCCAAAATCAGCCACGCCTACCCGCTGCTGGTGAACAACCACGTGGCCCGGGCCATGAACCTGGCCTACGAGATGGGCGAGGAGCGGATCACGGCGGATGTGGTGATGGCGCTGTAATACCGGGCCGCCGGATACGGTGGCGCGACCAACCCAAGGAGGTTGCCATGCGTTGTGGAAAGTGCAAGGCCTCACGAGCCAATCTGGTGCCGCGTGTCGAGCACCATGCCGAGGGAGGATGTCTACAAGTGGTCAGTTGCATGCTTTGCGGTTGGCGCCGGACCCGCCCCGCCCCGCTGCCCGGGCGTACGCCGGCCGCGCAGCGGTTGCAGGCGGCCGAGGAGGTGCCGGTATGACGATGAGCCTGGTGTTTTGCGCGGGGCTGGTGATGGGCTGGGGCACCATGTTGCTGCTGCTCTCGCCCCTGTGGCTGACCGACGATAACCCATCCATCCCCGAGGAGGATGACGATGTCAAGCCGTGACCTCGGGTTGGAACAGTGGATCGAGACGCACACCATCGAGTGCCTTCCCTACGCGGCCCGATTATCGCCCCGGCAATGCGGCCTGCAGCAGGCCCGCGGCGATCGCACGTTTTGCCCCTGCGCCCAGGCGGCGACCGTGCGGCCGATGACGGCCAAGGGGGAGCGGCGGGCGCTGCTGAAGCGGGCCATCGACAAGCTGGGTCTGGAGCAGGTGGCCTGGGTGCTGGGCAATCAGCCGAACACGGTGGTCGGCGTGGCCAACGGCAGCAACCCCCATGACGGCGCCCTGCTGGCCCGGGTCGCGCAGCGCTTCAACCTGGACGGCACGGCCAGGGCGGCCACCCTGCCCGCGACCGGGAAGAAACGCGGCCGTCCCGCCTGCGCGCCGATGGAGGCCGACGAGCGACAACAGGCCATGCGGAGGCTGCTGGCGGCGGTGGCGGAGTTGGGCATCGATGAAGTGGCCCACCGCTTGCGGCGCTGCCCTTCGGTGGTGCGCGGCATCGCCCGGGGCTGGTATCCGAGCCGTCCGGACGCGGTGCTGCACCGGGTGCTGGCAGAATTCGGCGAGGAGGGGCGACGTGTGGGATGAACAGCTCGACTACTACGGCGACCGCTTTGTGCGCCTGGGCATCGGCCCCTTGTTGGATATTTCCTTTTTTGACTACCTGATCGACGTGGATGGCTGGGAACATCTGCTGCTGGTCTCCGTCGACATAACGCGAACCTCCCACTGAAAGGATGCAACATGGAGCACACCGCAAGAAAAATCCCGCAAGGATACATGGAAGACAGCCAGGGCCGACTGGTGCCCACGGAACTGGTGAAAGAGATCGACCTGGCGCGCGACGAACTGGTGCGGGAGATCGTGGCCGCGGCGTTGCGCGCCTCGCAGCAGTTGGCCGAATTCAAACACCGGGCCCTCGCGGACATTACGGCGTTTGTGGAGTTGTCGGCCGAGAAATACGGAGTGGCTCTGGGCGGCGACAAGGGCAACATTCAGCTGACCACTTATGACGGCGCGTACAGAGTGCGCCGCGACATCGCCGAAACCCTGGTTTTCGACGAACGGCTGCAGGCGGCCAAGGCCCTGATTGACGAGTGCATCCACGAGTGGAGCGAAGGCAGTTGCGCGGAAATCCGGGTGCTGATCAACGATGCCTTTCAGGTGGACAAGCAGGGCAACATCAACACCACCCGGGTGCTGGGTTTGCGCCGGCTGGACATCAGCCATCCGAAGTGGCAGCAGGCCATGACCGCGATTGGCGACTCGTTGCAGGTGGCAGGCACCAAGGCCTACCTGCGCCTGTACCAGCGCAAGAGCGACGGCGGCTACGAGCAGATCAGCCTGGATGTGGCCACCCTGTAATCTCACCTGACGTCAGGAGGTTGCCTTGAAACAGAGACCTTATCTGGTGACGGCCGAGTGCCGTAATCCCCGGTGCGGCACCGGCCTGTTTACCGAACATCGCCGCAGCATCGTCAAACGCTCCACCTGCGGGCAGGATTACCGAATCAGCGTGCTGGTTTGCCCCCTGTGCCGCCAGTGGGCGCCGATCGTGGAGATTGAAGCGCCGGACGAGAAGGTGGCGTCATGATCGACCCGAGCGATCTCGACCCCGCCGACTTGGAAAACGAGGCCCTGCCGAAGCTGATCGAGGGGTATTTGAGCCATGGCGCCGGCATGGATGACTGGATATCCCTGATCGAGGTGGTGCGTGACCTCGGCTATCAGGTCGGCTACCAGCACGGCAAAGAAGATGTGGAGCAAGGCGTTTTTGGCCGGCGCGAAGAGTTTACAACAACGTGATTGCGAAACCGGGCCATTTTGCCGACCTCGGCAAAATGGCCCGGTCTGCCGGGCGTGGCGGTCCGGCACTGACGAGCAGCCACAAAAAGCAGGCTGAAGGCTGAAGGCTGAAGGCTGAAGGCTGAAGGGAAAATCACACATGCCCTGCGGGGATTGCAAATACTTCGGCTTTCGCGGCCTGAAAAAATGGTGTCGGCATCCCGACCACGTGCGGGCCATCCGCCAATGGGGAAAAAGCTGCCCGGATTGGGTGGAATGGGACGCCAAACACATGCCGGGGCACCCCGCGCCCTGGCCGTATCCGGTAAGTCTGGCGCAGAGGGAGGACGAATGCAGCGACCACGCAAGGGGATGAACTACGGCAAGATCGAAACGAGCGAGCGGCTGCAGCAGACCCTGGCGGTTCTGCAGCAGGGCGGCGTGCGCACCACGGCCACCATCCGCCGGGCCACGCGCTCGCAGGCGGTGCACTCGGATATCGCGGCGTTGCGCATGAACGGTTTTGTGATTGTGACCCACCGTCTGGGCCCGATACGCGGCCGCCGGCGGTACGGCTATGAGCTCATCGGAAGGACGCCGGCATGAAGCGCCCCTGTCCGGAACGTACCGAGGTGTATGCCCGGGTGTGCGGGTTTTTTCGGCCCGTGCAGGAATGGAACCGAGGCAAAAAGGCCGAGTACCGCCAGCGGCGGGTTTTCAAGGTGCCGACCCATGAGGAGGATCCGCATGCCTAGCTGTTTTGCGACACGGGTGCAATCGAAAGACGGCAAGCCCTTCGTGGTCTACTCCTCGCGGCCGCTGCGCCCGGAGGATCTGGAGGTTTTTGCCCGCAGAACGGCGGCACAGATCGAGGAGCTTTTGAAAAACAACGGTTTTTCAGAGGCGACGGCATGAAAATGCTGCGCATCCTGGCCTGCAAGGACCCGCTGATGTGGTATGCGAACCATATCGGCGAACTGGTGCCCTACTGCGGCCGCTGGCGGGAGGCGTACAAAAGTCTGGAGCCCGCCGGCTATCTGAACCGGGTCGAGTTCGAGGATGCCGAGGTGGTGGAATTGGCGCCGGATGGGACGATAACGGCCTTGGCAGAAACACAAACCCAAATGACCAATGACCAAGGACAAATGACGATTTTATGAATTTAACCTGCCCCTGCTGTCACGCCAAATACCCCCTGGAAGCCGCCCTGGAAGGCGCAGCCGCCGGCGAACTGCAGCGGCTCCTCGCCCAGGCCGGCCCCCTGGCCCGACCGCTGATCGCCTACCTGGGCCTGTTCCGCAGCAAAACCCGCGCCCTGTCCTTTGATCGTGCGGTGCGGCTGGCCGCCGAGGTACTGGCCTTGAGCGTCGATGGGCGGCAATTGGCCCTGGCCCTGGCCGAGACGGTGGAGGCCATCCGCGCCAAGCGCGACCAGGGGCAGATCAAGCCGCTGACCAACCACAATTATTTGCGGCGGGTGTTGGAATCCGTAGGGGCAGACCCGCGGGTCTGCCCTGACCCGCCCGCCTGCCCCGATTGGACCGACCAGGGCGCACACATGGGTGCGCCCCTACGGGATACCCCACCCACCGGCAAACGCGCCCGCGCCATGGCCGATCTGGCGGCTTGGGGCGCCGGCGACTGGCTGCGCGGCCGCATCGCCGACGGCCTGGCCGCCCTGGTGGCCCTGGGGCTGGATGGCGCGCCCGGCGCGGACGTGATCCGGCGCACCGCCGATGTCTGGCACCATGTCATGGCCGGCCGTTGCGACATTGAGGCCGTGGATGCACCGCGGGTTGAGGCGGCCTTTTCCGGCTTGATCCAGGTCGCCGGAAAATGGCCGGAGCCCAAGGCGATTTGGGCGCACATGCCGCGCCGGCCGGCGGCGCACGCCCTGCCCGAAACGCCGCCGCGCTCGGAAGAAGAGACGCAGCGCGGCCTGGCGAGGGCCCGGGAGATCCAGCGCAAACTGGCCAGGGGGATGACGCCATGACCATCACCGCCAAGCAGATTCGCATCATCAAGATGGCCGTCCGGGCCCTGGGCATCGAAGACGGCGATTATCGCGAGATGCTCAGCCAGTGGTACGGCCGGCGCAGCTGCACCCAGCTGACCCGCGAGCAGGCCAACGAGCTGATTGACCATCTGCAAAAAAGCGGGTTTGTCCTGAAGCCGAAAAAGGCCGGTTGGCACGAAGTGCGCGGCGGCGCGGACACCGCCGCGGGCAAGCCGCCGGGCCGGCTGCATGGACCGCCCGGGGCGAGCCGGCGCCGGGGGAAAAACATCGTAAACCTGGTTTCGGCGGAGGAGTTGGCCAAGCTGGAGGCAGTGGCGGCGCTGATTGCGTGGCGCTACGAGGACGGCCTGCAACGGTTTTTGGCGACCCGGCTGGGGATGAAGGACGGCCGGGTGCGCACCGCCGGCGAAGCGTATCGGGCCATCGAAGGGGTGAAAAAGCTGTTCGAGAACGGCATGCGACAGCAGCACGGCCCGGACTGGTGGCGGCGGCGGTTTGACGATGCGGCGGTGATGGCCTACATTGCGCGGCATTGCCCCGAGGAATACCGGTGACATCGGAAGCCGGTTGCGGTGACAAGGAGGAAACATGAAAGGAGGCACCCCCGCCGAACAGAGGCTGCAGGGCATGCTGGATGCCGCCGGGCTGCCGGTGAAGGCCAGCTATCACCGGGCCCAGGTGTGCGCCATTTTGGGCATTTCGCGGCGGACGTTTTTCCGGTATGTGACGCTCCATGAAATCGATCCGGAAACGGGCCGGCCGCGCCACCCCTGGACCCTGGACAGTTACAAGACCCGCGCCCACCATCGGGTGCGCTACCAGGAGCTGGTGGAGTATGTGGCCCGCAACCGCACCTTTGAGCGGCAGGCCGAGCCCGACCCCCGGCAGATGGGGCTGTTCGGCTCATGACTCAAAACCATCTTGACACGAAAACCGCCTTGGGCTACGGTTTACCTGCCGCCGGCAAAATCCGGCGGTCGGGTTTGACAGCCCAAACTACAGGCGGACGCACCGCCTCGCTTCACCGGCGGTCTTTTTGTGTCCACGGCATGGCGCTCCAGTTGGGCGCGTCGTGTGGGGAGCCTTCGGGCTCGCCGGTTTCCTGTAGCCGGTCTGTCAACCCATGCGGCGCGCCCTCTTTGTTTTTGACAGAGCAAAGAGGGGGCAAGACCCCCACTACAGGAGGCTCCATGTGTACCTGCCTAGAGAAAGAACGCCCCGCCGACATCCTCAGTCACGTCTGTGCCAAACTTGCCTTTATCGGCGACGTCTTCGCCCAAAACGACGACACCCCGACTCAACTCAGCACACAGGGCGAATTCGGCCTGTTCCTCCTCCTGCGCGGCCTCGAGGATGAGGTGAAGGCCATATCGGTTCAACTCTTCGAGGCCGAAAAGGAGGTCAGATCATGAACCAGATGGTCAGAGTATTGGACAGGGAAATTGAAAAGGTCACATATCGAGACCGGCCCGTGGTAACGCTAAGCCAAGTCGATGAGCTCCATGGCAGGCCAGCAGATACGGCAGGGGCTACCTTCCGCAGACACAAAGACAAGATGATTGAGCATGAAGATTATTTCGATCTTCCTTACTCAGAATGGGCACCATTGGTCCAGCATCAAATGCCGGACCAAAGAGGTGGACACAGGGGAAGAATTATCTTGTTGACCGAGACGGGGTATTTGATGGTCATCAAGCCGTTTACCGACGAGCGGGCATGGGCGGTACAAAGGATTCTGGTCAGCAGTTATTTCAACCAACGCATTCCGCCGGGCCATGTGGCCGTGCAGGCGGAGAAGATGATCGATCTGCAGCAGATCTACATCGAGCGCCTGGAACTGCAGTCGGCCGGATTCGGCCCGAGGCGGGGCCTGCCCTGGAGCGAAGCGGACATTCAGAAGATTTTTGCGATGAAAGCCAAAGGGAAGAGTCACAAAAGCATCGGAGAACACTTTGGCCGCAGCAAGGAGGCGGTTGACAAAATCGTCAAAAAGCACAAGCAGCGATTTGACGCCGCCGCCGAACGGCAACGAGAACTGTTGTTTGGCTAGACATCGAGGGCAACAAGGCCCTTAAACCCAACATTCACGGCGGCCATCCCCGGCTGCCGTGCCAAACCATGCCAAACCGCCGCGATTTTGCGGCGGTTTTTTTTTATGCTTGGACCGTATCCGGCGCTGGCATACCGCCGGAGCCTCCTTTTACATAGGGGCCGGAGCATGGGGCTCCGGCCTCGCCCCTTGTGCGATACCCCGGGGCGGGCAAGCCCCCTCACGATACAACCCCCAGAGAAAGGGGCGGCGCGGCTCGCGAGCGCGCCGCCCCGCCGGAGCCCCCATGCAACAGAAATGGTTTGACGCCGCTTTAGCTTTCACCCTGCAGCACGAGGGCAAAACCTCCATGGACCCCGACGATAAAGGCAACTGGACCGGCGGTCGGGTGGGCGTGGGCGAACTCAAGGGCACCAAGCACGGTATTTCGGCGGCCAGTTATCCGTATCTGGATATTCAGAGTCTGACTCTGGCGCAGGTGAAGCCCATCTATTATGTCGATTTCTATGTGGCCTCGGGCGCACCGCGCATCGAGGAGTACAGCCCCGTTCTGGCCGCGCGCCTGTTCGACCTGGCGGTGAACTGCGGCGTGACGGGCGGCTCGAAAATGCTGCAGCGGGCGGTGAACGTGGTGTGCTGCGGCGAGGTGCTGCCGCGCCGCCGGGCGGCCTGGCGGCAGGCCATCGTGCAGTTGCTCGGCGGCCAACCCCTGCGGGTGGACGGCAAGATCGGTCCGATTACGGCGGATGTGATCCGGGCCTGCCCCCATCCGGTGGCTCTGCTGACGGCCCTGCGCGGCGAAGCTTACATACACTACAAGGGCCTCGATGCGGCCAGTATCCCGGGATGGCTGAACCGCCTGGGGGCTTCGGCCTGATGGGGCCGCGGTGCCACTCCCGCCGCCGGTGCTGCCGCCCCGGAGGCCGGCGATGACGCGGTTTGTCCTGTACGCCCCGCCATCCTATATCGCGGCGCGTCCCGAAGTGCGCCGGCTGGTGGTCAACGGCTGCGGTCCTGCCGGCTGGAAGGGCGAGTTGGTGCCGAACACCCTGTACGGTTTGAATGTCGCGCCGGCCTGCGATATCCACGATTGGATGTACGTCGCCGGAGAGACGATCGCCGACAAACACGAGGCCGACCGCGTTTTCCTCAATAATCTTCTGCGCCTGATCGAGGCCGTCGGCGGCCCCGGCTGGCTGCGCTGGCTGCGCCGGCGGCGGGCGAGGGTCTATTACGAGGCGGTCCGGCTGTTCGGCGGCCCCGCCTTCTGGCAGCAGAAGAACCCGCCGGAACGCCTGATTACCGCGGCCGACGCCGCCAATACCTAGGAGCGCACCATGGGCAAAAACCCGCTGACATCGAAAACCTTTTGGCTCAACGCGGCCGGCATCCTCGCGCTGCTGCTGCAGTCCGAGTTTGGCTTTCTGCTTGCGCCGCACTATCAGGCCCTCGGTCTGGCTGCCGCCAACCTGGTGCTGCGCCAACTCACCGGCCAGCCCATCGACTGGAGTCAGGTCAAACTTGGCGGCCTGCCGTGTCTGCTGCTGTTCGCCGCCCTGAGTCTGCTGTGGGCTCCGCTCCTGTCGGGGTGCGCTGCCATCAAAAAGGCCGAAGCGCACCCCGTGCTGACCGAGTTGGCGGTGCGCGCCGCCGTCGGCCGCGTCCTCGACGAGCGGCCCGCCTGGGTCGAACTGACGGCGCAGATCAGCGCCGACGCCATCCAGCTGCTCGACAGCGACGACGCGGTCTGTCTGACCGCCCTGGAAGACTACGTGGTACAGCGGATCCCCTGGACCGCCCTGGCCCCCGAAGAGGACGAACTGCTGCGGATCCTGATCCGGGCCATCCGCGAGGAGACCGAGGCCTATTTGCAGCGGCAGGGGATGGCCGCGCCGGGCGAGACCGCGGTGCGCGTTGCCCGCGTGCTCGGCTGGATACACCAGAGCGCCGAGTTCCGGAAAGGACGTGATTGATGACGCCTCAGGATGCCGCGGCCCTGGCCGCCCTGGTGGCCTTGCTGGAGAAAATCGGCACCTGGCCGCTGATTACGGTGCTGGTGCTGATTGTCATCGGACCCTGGATTGCGGTGTTCGTGCTGAACCGGGCCCAGGAACGCCGGCATGCCGAAGTGGTGCAGATGTACAAGGACAACGTGCAACTGGTGGAAGACTACGAGGGTGTGCAACGGCGCAGCAACCAGCGCGAGGAGGTGCTGGTGGATCTGCTGCGGCTGAACACGGAAGCCCAGAGCAACCTGCTGACCTGGCTGCGGCAGCGCACGCGCTGCATCGACTTGAACGGGGGAAAATTGCGTGAATCTTGAACGGGAAGCACTGCGCGGCCGCCTGGCCGGCCTGGGCGATGCCCGCCGCAAGTTGCGCCTGAGGGCCGAAGGGCTGTGCGCGGGTATCCGCCAGGGCCTGCAGACGGCCCTGCGGGACGTGGAGGAGATCGACATCGCTCAGGCGGCGGTGCAGATGGACGAACTGGTGGCGACCATGGGGGAACTGGCGGGGCTGCAGGGGCAGATCGCGCGCATCGAAAGGGAACTGCAATGACTTGCCGGAGCTGCCAGTATTTCGAACCGGATCGGGGCGTGTTTACCGCCACGGGGTGGACCGGCGACGGCGGCCGCGGCGAGTGTCTGCTGGATCCGAAGCCGACGCCGGCGCGGGCCGACAAGCCGTCCTGCCGGCATTGGCGAAAGAGGTTTTGCTGATGGCGGAAAAGGGCGCCCGGGCGCGGCTGGAGCCGATTGCCCGCCGGATGTACGTGGACGGCCAGAGCCTGGAGGAGATTGCCACGGTGCTGGACGTATCGCGCCAGAGCCTGAGCGACTGGAAGGGCCGCACCAGAAAGCCCGGCGAGGACCGGGACGAATGGGACCGCGCCAGGGAGCAGCGCCAAAGCGTCGGCCGGCGGCTGAAGAACCTGCTGGAACGCGAGCTGGAGACGGCCGAGGAGACCCCGGCCGGAAAACTCGCGCCGCAGGTTCTGGACGGCATCAGCAAGCTGGGCGCCCTGGTGCAGCGCTTCGAGCAGGCGGAGCGGGAAGCGCTGTTGAAGAGCACAGCCCAGCGCGCGGCCTTGTTTCTCGACTTCGTCAAGGACCTGATCGAATACGGCACCCGTCACGATGCGCAACTGGTGACGGTGCTCGAGGAAAATTTTGACGACCTCATCCAGTGGGGCCGGGAGAAGTATGCATGACGGTGACCCGCGCCAAACAGCGCCAGTTCGCCCGCGAGGTCGAGGCCATCCGCCAGATGATCCAGGCGGCGGCTCGCCCTTTCCCGGAAGACAAGCGGGCGCAGCGCGAGCGCAAGCGGGCCTGCGAGAAGGACCTGGCGTTGTTTGGCCAGACCTATTTTCCCCACTACTTCAACCGGCCGTCCAGCGCCCTGCACAGGTATTTCGCCGAGCGCTACCCGGCCATGATCGAGCGGGCCGCCGCCACCGGCGAGGGGGACAAGGAAGCCGACGCCGCGCCGCGCGGCAACGCCAAGAGCACCTGGACCACCTTTTTGCTGCCGCTGTGGTGCGCGGCCTACCGCAAGCGCCGCTACGCGCTCATCGTCAGCGAAACGCGCGGTCAGGCCGAGAGCTTTCTCTCCTTCATCAAGCTCGAACTGGAGACCAACGAGCGGCTGAAACAGGATTTTCCCGAGATTTTCGGCGAGGGGCCGGTCTGGCGCGCCGACCAGATCATCACCCGCAACGGGATCAAGCTGCAGGCGGCCGGCGCCGAACAGAAGCTGCGCGGCCTGCGGCACGGCAGCTACCGGCCGGATCTGGTGATCGGCGACGACCTGGAGAACGACGAATCGGTGGAGAGCGCCGAGCAGCGCCGCAAGCTGGAAAACTGGTTCTTCAAGGCGCTGATGAAGATCGGTCAACCGGATACGGTCTATATCGTGGTCGGCACGGTGCTGCACCACGAGAGCCTGTTGCAGCGGCTGCTCGAAAAACCGGGCTGGAAGGGCAAAAAATTCAAGGCGGTGCTGCAATGGGCGAGCAACCGGCGGCTGTGGGATCAGTGGGAAAAGATCTTTTCCGATCTCGCCGTCGGCAAGGACGAGGCCGAAAAGCGCGCCGATGCCTTCTTCGCGCAGCACAAACAGGCCATGCTCGAGGGCACGCTGGTGCTCTGGCCGGAGATGGAGCCCTACTACTACCTGATGAAGATGCGGGTTTCCGACGGCCCGGCCTTCTTCGACAGCGAAAAGCAGAACGAGCCGCTCAACCCGGAAGACCAGGTGTTCCTGGAGGAGTGGTTCGTCGACTGGGAGGAGGGCGACGTGGATCTGACCGGCATTCCCCACGCCGGGGCCTGCGATCCCAGCTTGGGCAAGCGCAACAAGCGCAACGATCCGAGCGCGATCCTCGGCGGGCGGATGAAGGAGCGGATTTTGTACCTGGACATCGCCGACATCGAAAAGCGCCAGCCGGATCGGATCATGAGCGACATCCTCGCCTATCACGAGCGGGATCCTTTCGACAAGCTGCGCATGGAGACCGTGCAGTTCCAGGAATTCTTCGCCCGCGAGTTCGAGAAGAAGGCCCACCAGGAAGGGTTGACCATCAACATCGACGATCACAAGCCCACGGCGGACAAGGATTTGCGCATCATCCGTCTGCAGCCGTGGATCAAGAACGGCTGGGTGCGCTTCAAGGAAGAGCACCGCGAGCTCAAGCGTCAGTTGCTCTACTACCGGCCCGCCGGTCGCGGTGGCCATGACGACGGGCCGGACGCTTTGGAGATGCTGCTGGGGCTGTGCGAGGCGGGGCTGGTGCCGGCGGTCTGCTCCGGAGCCGGCGACGAGGAACCGCAGCGCGAAGATAAAAGTCTCATGGGCCGTCTGGGCCTGGGCCGGCTGTTCGGCCGAAGGAGTGCAGCGTGAGTCTGATCGGCAAAATCGGCGAGAAACTCTTCGCCGCCGTCATCGAGCAAAAGGTGCAGGAGCGTCTCCCGGCCGCCACCGCCAACGCCATGGAGGATCTGCAGTGGCGGCGACTGACCGGCGACAGCGTGCGCGAACTGCCCATCGCCACCTGGCAGCGGCAGGTCGAAATCTGCTACTGGCTGTGGAAGATCAACCCCCTGGCCAACTGGCTGATCGAAATCACCACCGCGCTGACCGCCGGCAAGGGCTTCAGCTACACGGCCAAGAGCGAGGCCGTACAGGAGATTTTCAAGGACTTCTGGTACGACCCGGTCAATCGCATGGACATCAAGTTCGAGCAGAAGGCCCGGGAACTCTCCATCTTCGGCCTGCAGTGCTGGCAGGCCTTCGTCGCCGAGCAGACCGGCCGAGTGCGCCTGGGCATGATCGACCCGGCGCAGATCGCCGAGATTTTTTGCGACCCCGACAACGTCGAGGTGCAGATCGGCGTCAAGGTGCAGCGCCTCGACGGCACCGGCACCCGCCTGCTCAAAACCATCTTGGCCGGCGAGACCGAGACGGTGATCTCCGAAGAGGGCCTGCGCCGCCGCGAAACTTTCACCGACGGCGAGTGCTTTCTGTTTGCTGTCAACCGGGTCAGCAACGACCCCTACGGCACCTCGGATATCTTTGTGCTGGCCGACTGGCTCGACGAATACGAGGATTTCGTCTTCAAGTTCGCCGGCAAGGCCAAAAAACAGAACGCCCACATCTGGGACGTGGAGCTCCATGGCGCATCCGAGAAGGAATGCGACGACTTCGCCCGGAAGTTCCCCCACCAGGCCGACGGCGCCGTGCGGGTACACAACGAAAAGGTCAAATGGAACGCTGTCGCCCCGGGACTGCAGGCCCTGGACGTGAAGGAGAGCGCGAGCGTCTTCCGCAACCATATCCTGGGGGCCAAGAGCATCCCCTCCCACTGGTACGGCGGGCTCGACGATGCCAACCGCGCCAGCGCCGCCGAGGGCAACGAGCCGATCAAGGCCTTTGTGGACAGCCGGCAGAACCTGCTCAAGTTCATTCTCGAGACGATTTTCACTTATGTCGTGCAAAAGGCCCTCGAGGCCGGCCACCTGCGCCCTGGACGCGACGAAGACCCCTTCGACTTCGCGGTGCAGAAGCCGGAGGCCATGGAGCGCGATGTCACCAAGGTCAGCGCCGCCGTGCGCGACCTGGTGACCGCCCTCACCGTGGCCGCCGCCAACGGCTGGGTGGACAAGGACACCGCGGTCAAGCTGTTCGCCTTTGTCATCGCCCTCATCGGCTTCGAGGTGGACCCGGAGGCGATGGAGTTGGAGGCGGGGATGGAAGATTACAACGCCAGGGACCGCAAGGACGGAGGCACTGAGGGCTGATGGCATCGGTTACTGGTGAAATCAAGCGGCTACTCGCCGAGCACCAGCAGCGCACCGCCGACGGCGTGGCGGTGATGCAGGGCATTTTGGCGGATCTGCAGAAACAGGTGCTGGCCGAGGTGGCCGGCGTCGAGGGCGAGAGCTATCAGGCCCATCACCTGCGGCAGAACCTGGCGATGATCGAGAGTGCCATGCTGCGCTTCGAGGCGGTGGCCTTCGGCCGACTGGAGAGACTGATCGACGGCGCCTGGGATGCCGGCGCCGACCTGGTGCCCCAGCTGCTCAAGCAGGGCGGCATCAGCATCGCCTTCGGCCACCTCTCCGGACCGCTGCTGCAGACCGCCAAGGATTTCGCCTATTACCGGATCGAGAACCTGTCCGCCGATACGTTCAACAAGATCCGCGGCGAACTGTCCCTCGGCCTCCTCGGTCAGAAAACCCCCTGGCAGGTTCGCCAAGCCATCGAGGGCTCGCTGGAGAGCCCCGGGGTGTTCAAATCGATCGCCGAGCGGGCCAAGGTGATCGCCGGGTTGGAGATGGGCCGGGCCTACAGCCAGGCCACCCAGCTCAGCCTCGAGCAGGCCGTTCAGTCGGTGCCCGGGCTGAAGAAACAGTGGTGGCACGCCGGCCACCCGAAGGTGCCGCGCCGCAACCACTTGGCGCTGCACGGGCAGATCGTCGACGTGGACCAGAAATTTTTGATTGGCTCGGTGGCCCTGCGCTATCCCCGCGACCCGCAGGCGCCGCCCTCCGAAACCATCCGCTGCGGCTGCATCGTGGTGCCCTGGATTCCGGCCTGGGGCGATGTGGCCAAGGAGGGCGCGCTGCCGATCTACAATGAGCGCGGCGAGGAGATCGCCCGGCGCGGACCGCGCACCGGGATCGAGGAGAGTCTGGCCGGAAAATTCAAGCTGGGGCAGGTCGGGCGGGCGCGGCCGGGCAATGGGCCCAAAAAGCCTTGACACCCCTGTTATAAACAAGATTTCGCGGCCTGAGGGGCAATTCGGGCGGCCATCACACCCTGCGATGGAGGCTGACATGGCAGAAGAGATCGACAGGCAGTATCTCAAGGGTCTGGTTTTTTTCGACAGGCAGTATCTCAAGGGTCTGGTTTTTCGGACCTCGAGACCGAAAGAGGTGAAAGGCGAGAGCGGCACCAAGGTGCAGCACATTCCGGTGGAGCGGGAACTGACCCCGGCTGACATGCTCGACTGGAAGGACCTGCCCGACCGGGTGGTGATCGTCGCGGCCGACGGTCAAAAACACGAGGTCAAGAAGACCCCGGCCCAGATCCGGGCCGCCGCCAAGTCCCAGAAGGAGGGCGAAGAAAAAGGGTCGCAGCAGCCCGAGGCGCCTGGCGGCGAATAACCCCCAACCGGGAGAGGCACGATGCTCAGTTTCGATCAGATCAAAGACATGATCCGCGCGGCAATCAAGGGCCAACTCGGCAACGACTACGTCTACATCGTCGAGCTCTATGCCGACAGCGTGGTCTACGAGGTCGAGACCGCCGGCACGGAGCAGTATTTCAAACGCTCCTACGCCATCGTCGACGGCGCCGTGCAGCTCGGCGATGCGGCCCAGGTGCAGAAACGGGTCGATTACATCCCGCTGCAGGCCGCCGCCCGACTGCTGGCCGCCGTCGGCAGCCCCGAGGACGCCGACTATGGCTTCGTGTGGCGGACGCAGGTGGTGGAATACGGCCCGGGCAAGGACGGCCGCATCAACTGGCCGAAGGAACCGTTGGTCGCCGCCCTGCACCTGTACGACGGCGCCAAGGTCTTCGTCCTCAACGAAAGCCAGCACCATGCCGCGCCCAAGCCGTTTGGCAAGAGCGTACGGGAGATCGTCGGCTGGTTGAAGAATCCGGTCGATACCGGCACGGGCATCGAGGCCGACCTTTACATCCTCAAGAGCGCTCGCTGGCTGCGCGACGCCCTGGTCGATTCTCACGAGCGCGGCTGCCCGAACCTGTTCGGCCTCAGCCACGACGTCAGCGCCAAGGCCAAAACCGTCATGGTCGCCGGGCGCAAGATGAAGGAACCGGTCACGATCACCGCCGTCGAGGTCGACGTGGTGCATACCCCCACCAATAACGGAAAGTTCATTCGAATGGCCGCGGCTGCCGCGGCGGAAAGCGAGGACGATGTGAACAGAGAGCAGTTGCTGGCCGCCCTGAAAAAGGCCCGGCCGAATCTCGACACCGACAACATGACCGATGAGGCGCTGCTGCAGGCCCTGACCGCCGCGGTCATCGAAAACGCCGGCGGCGACGCGGCCAACGAAAAGCTGACGGCCGCGGTTGTGGAGGGTCTGAAGAAGATCATGACCCCCGGCGAGCCGCCCGCCGAGTTGTTGGAACTGCGCCAAATGCGCGCCGCCATGCTGCTTGATCGCGAACTGACCGCCAGCAAGCTGCCGGAGATCGCCGCGGCCAAGCTGCGCCGGCGCTTCGAGGGGCAGGAATTCACGGTCGAGACGCTGCAGGCCGCCATCAAGGAGGAAAAGGAGATGATCGACCATCTCACCGGATCGGGGGCGGTTCGCGGTACCGGCGAGGCCCGGGTGGTGCGCGACAGCGCCGAAAAGCTGCAGGCCGCCTGCGACAAGCTGTTCGGCGTGGCCGTCGACGGCACGTTGGCCGACATCGCCCCGTTTCGCTCCCTGCGGGCCGCCTACGTGGAAATCACCGGCGATACCGAAGTGCGCGGCTACCTCGCCCCGGAACAGGTCGAGCGCATGCAGGCCGCCTTCGGCTCCGCCACCTTCAGCTACGTGCTGGGCAACACCCTCTACCGCCGCCTGGTGATGGACTACAAGGAGATCGGCGATTACGGCGTGTCGCTGCTGGTCGGGGGCAATATCCGCAACGCCAGGGATTTCCGCACCCTCGAATCGGTGCGCATCGGCTACTACGGCGACCTGCCCGACGTCAACCCCGAGGTTGCCGACTACGCCGACCTGGGCGTGCTCTCCGACGAAGAGGTCAGCTACGCCCTGAACCAGAAGGGTGGCATCATCACCATCAACCGCAAGATGATCATCAACGACGACATGCGCGCCGTGCAGAAGATTATCAGCCGCCTGCCCCGCGCCGCCCGCCGCACCCTGGCCAAGCGGTGCTGGAACAAGTTGGTCGGCAACGCCACCTACAAGGGCGACAACAAGGCGATGTTCCACGAAGACCATGGCAACCTGGGCACGGCGGCGCTGTCCACCACCGCCCTGGCGGCCGCCAAGCTGGCCTTCTCCAAGCAGGTCGAACCGGGCAGCAACGAGCGTTTGGACCTGCGTCCCAGAACCCTGGTCCTCCCCTCGGAACTGTGGGCCACGGGCAAGAAGATCAACCGCACCCAGGGCGAGCCGGGCAGCCCCAACTTCGGCAACGCCTTCTATCAGTACTTCGGCGCCAACGACGAAAACATCTTCGAGTGCCCCTTCATGACCGACGCCACCGACTGGATGCTGCTGGGCGATCCCAACGAGTGCGAGATCCTGGAGTTGGCGTTCCTCAACGGCCAGCAGGAGCCGGAGATGTTCGTCGCCGACAACCCCGGCGTCGGCCAGATGTTCCTGGCGGATCAGATCCAGTACAAGATTCGCCACGAATACGAAACCGAAATCGTCGATTTCCGGAACGCCTACAAGGCGGTGGTGGCGGGCTAACGGCGGCCTGAAAGAGGTCCCGAGTCTCGGGCCCAAGGTTGAAGGGCCCGGGACTTAATCAAAACTTTCTTGAAGGAGTAAGAGTCATGCGTCGATTTAAAAAAGCCTTTTTCACGAAGATGGTGATGATCCTGCTGGCGGTACCGCTCCTGCTGCCCGGACCGGCCCTGGCTGCCACCCCCAACCCGGCGCCGGGTTCGGCGGGCTACATGGTGCTGCCGCTGCAGTTTTCCCGCACCATCACCGCCACAGCCACGCCGATCACCTTCAAGGCGCCCTTTCCCTGTGCCGTGATAGGGGTGACGGCCCATGCCAAAACCCTGGATTTTTCCAGCACTGACGAAACCTATACGGTCGATGTGAAGGAAGGCGCCAACTCGATCCTGTCGAGCGCCATCTCCCTGGCGGCCGCCGGCACCATTTACGACGGCACCCTGAGCGATACGGCCATCGCCGACGAGGCCACTGTAAGCGTGGTGGTGACCTTGGGGGGCACCACGCCGAGTTTGACGGATCTGACGCTGCTGCTGGTGTTGAAACGATTGTAAGGCCGGGGTCTTAGACCCGCCCCTATAATGAGGAATCGGGCCGGCGGTGGCCGGCCCGATGTTTAATCCCTTTTGCAAGGAGTTGGGACATGCCCGAACCCCTGATCGAGCCAACCTGGTACCCGCCCGCAGGCAGCGCCCTGCTGGCCCCGATAGACAACACCGTGCTCACTGACGCCAGCCCCGCCCGCACGCTGATCGTGTCCACCCGCAACATCGACAGTCTGGTGGTCGACGTGGTGTGCGACAAGGGCTGCTCGCTGGTGATCCGGCCGCTGCCCGACATCGACGACCCGATGATCAAGGGGGAATCGTCGGACGCTCTCACGGTGGCCGATGGCGGCGGCGCGGTCCGCGGCCGCTACACCGATATCGGCGCTCCGGCCGCGGAGATCGTGGTTACCAAGACCGAATCCGGCGACATGACGGCGATGCTGCTGGCCGTGCGCGGACTGTAAGGGAGGCACACCATGCGTGAACTCAATCCTGCGGCCCGGCCGGATTTGCTGGTGGTCGCGGCTCTCCCGGCCCACTACCAACGGGATGTACCCTGGACCGCCAAGGGGGCTGTGTCTGCCGCGGCCCGGCGGACCATCGTTTCGCCGAGCGCCATGACCATCAATATTGGCCAGCGCGGTTATCGCCTCGGCTCGGGGGTGGAACTGGATTTGGCGGCCGCCGCTTCATGGGACGATTTAACAACAGACTGGACGGCGGCCGCCAACCGCGCTGGGCGGGATTTTTACCTCTATGCCTGCCAACAACCCGGCAGCCGGCCCCGGATTTTGTGTTCCGCCAACGCCACGGTGCCCGTTGGCCACAACGCCGAAACCGCCCGAAAAGTCGGCGGGTTTCATTGCCTGTGTGCCGCCGCGGGGGAGATTGCCGGCCATCCGATGAGCGGCTATCTGGCCGGTGACATTGTGCCGGCCTCCGTCTGGGATCTGCGGCACCGCCCGGTTTGCAGTCCGGAAGGCATGGTGTACGACCCACTGAGTGCCATCTGGGTAGATATTTATCTGATGTCCGGCACCGGGCCCGCCAGCGCCAGCGCCTGTGGCGCGACCATAACCGTCAACCGCACCTGGTTGGACCTGGTCGACGATTTGGCGGCGGCCGGCAAGCGTTTGCCCACCGATTCGGAATTCCAGATTTTTGCCGCCGGCAGTAATGAACGGACCAACATCGCCGGATCGGTCAGCCCCGGGATTACCGGCGGCTATCTGGATACGGCCGGCAGGCGCATGATCAGCCATATCGGGGTCGAAAGCGCCTGCGGCGTAGTCTATCAGTGGCTGCAGGACCAAAGCTTTCAGGTTTCCGGACTTCCAGACACGGGCGATCCCGGCTTTTCCTGGTACACGCTCCCTGGGAGCAAGGGCTCTTTGTATAGGCAGGGATCTTCCGGCGATGTCAAGCTGCGCGCGGGCGGCGGTTGGAGCGCTGGGGCGAATTGCGGTTCGCGGGCGCGGAGTGCGGGTAGCACGCGCTGGCATTCGAGTTCGAGTTCCGGCTGTCGCGGGTGCGCCCGGAGCCTGAACGCATAACGCGGCTCGCAATACGTTTGGAAATTTTTTCAGGCTGGGCGGTCGTAGGGCGGTCGGCGGCTGCACGCGGGCGGCAATTGGAACAATGGGACGAATTGCGGTTCGCGGGCGCGGAATGCGAATAACACGCGCTGGAATTCGAATTCGAATTCCGGCAGTCGCGGGTGCACCCGGATACAGGTTGCGAGTCACACTCCCTGGCTGGATCGCCCGGCCTTGTCCGGTAGGCATAAAGCCGAAAGGCAAAACACACGACGGAGCCGCCTTTGGGCCAGTAGGGCCACCGAAGCCCCGACGGCGGGATATTTTATGGCAAAACGACATGGGAACCTGTTTGCCCGCATTGTCAGCCGGGAAAACTTGCAGCTGGCCTATCAAAAGGCCCGGCGGGGCAAGTCGCGCATGCCCAACGTGCAGCGTTTTGAGCGGGATGTCGAAGGGAACCTGGAGGTGATTCGGCGCTCTCTTGTGGAGGGGACCTTCACGACTGCCGGGTATCAAACCAAACGCATATTTGAACCCAAGCCCCGTGAAATTTTCGTGCTGCCCTTCGCGCCGGACCGTATCGTTCAGCACGCCCTGATGAATGTGCTGGCGCCCATTTGGGACGCTTTGTTCATTCGTGACAGCTATGCCTGCCGTCGAGGCTGCGGGCCGCACGCCGGCAGCCGCCGCGCCATGGAGTTCGTGCGGCGTTATCCCTACTGCTTTCAGGCCGACATCCGCAAGTTCTATCCGTCCATCGATCAGGGCATTCTGATGGGGATCGTCGAACGCAAGATCAAGTGTGCCGAGACGCTGGCGTTGTTGCGGGACATCATCTACAGCTATCCGGGCGGGAAAAACGTTCCTATCGGAAATTACACCAGCCAATGGCTTGGCAACCTTTATCTGAACGAGCTCGACCAATGGCTCAAACATTCGCATCGGGTCAAGGCTTATCTGCGGTATTGCGACGACTTCTGTGTGTTCGGGTCTGACAAGGCGCAGTTACAGGAGATGAAAGAAGCAATCCGGACTTTTTTGGCCGCCCGGCTGGGCTTGGAATTTAGTCGCGCCGAGGTGTTTCCAGTCTCTCAAGGGTTGGATTTTTTGGGCTATCGGCATTTTCAACACCATATTCTGCTGCGCAAACGCACTGCAAAACGGCTGCGGCGGCGTCTGCGAAACTTGCCTTCGGCTCTGGCTCAAGGGCATATCACCCTTGAGCATTACCGCGGCAGCGTAGCCTCGGCCCACGGGTGGCTGAAACATGCCAACACTCGCAATCTGGCGGTGTCTCTGAACTTGGAACGGCTACTAGAGGTCGCTCGTGGTTAAACGCTTCGCCGATTTTTCCCAGGAACGGCTGCCCTTGGATGGCGAGAAAATCCGATTGGATGAGATTGTCAACCGGGAACTGCTTATAACTGGATACACCATTCGGCGCAGCAAGTATGACAAGAACCAATCCGGTAAATTTCTGACACTGCAGTTCGAGTTGGACGGCGACCGCCGTGTGGTGTTCACCGGATCCGACGTTTTGATCGAACAGCTGGAAAAGTACGGCGAACAGGTTCCGTTTCTGGCCACCATTAAAAAGATAGACCGTTATTACACGCTGAGTTGAAGGAGACGTCATGAAAGGCTTCCCGCGGCACCTCAACACCCGCGCCGATTACGAATATGTGCGCAACCACTTTCCCCCTGAACAATGGCGGCCGGCCTGGCAACTATTACTGGATGGCCGTTACATCTGGCATACCGTGGGGTACCTGTCCGCGGACGATCCGGGGGTGGAGGACGGAACCCATCGAGTGCAGACCGAACCGGATGAAGAGGGGCGGGATTTGCGGTATCAGCAGGAGTGGATAGAAGACCCCCACGCGAAAATTTTTCGTCTCGGGATGACCGTGGCTGAAGTTCAGGCCGCGCTCCAAGGAGACTAGCCATGCCCCTGATCGACCAGGTGAAAAGCAAGGTTATGGACGACAGCGGCCGGCTGACCGATGCCGACCACTACGCCCCGGCAATCGCCGCGGCCCTAGAGCGCTACGGCAAGCACCGGCCGAAGGAAACGCCGGCGGATCTCAATGGCGAGGCCGGCCACGACCTCACACTGCCGACAGGGTTCGTCGACGGCTTCTCCCGGCTGCTGTCCGTCGAGTACCCGGTCGACCAGGTACCCGAGGAGATTCTCGACCCCGGCCACTGGAAGCTCTACCGCTCGCCATCCGGCCTCAAACTGCGCCTGCTGTACGAGGAGCCAACCGCCGCGGAGACGGTGCGCATTACCTACACCGCCGTGCGCCAGGAGGCCGACATCGTCACCGGCGACGCCGACGCCGTGGCGAATCTGGCCGCCGCGATCTGCCTGCGCACCTTGGCGGCGCTCTACGGTCAGACTTCGGATCCGACCATCCAGGCCGATGTGGTCAATTACCGAAGCAAGCTGGACGAGTTCCGTCGTTTGGCCGACAGTCTGGAATCGGAATACACCCGGCATCTGGGCATCGATGCCGGCGGCGGGTCCCCGGCCGCCATAGCGATGGCCGTCCCTGCGGCCCGCCTCGGCGGGCGACTGACTCACAGGTGACCAGGCCATGTTCCGTCCCGTAGCTCGTTTCATCGAAACCGGCTCCTTGCTCCTCGGCCGACCTGCCGAGGAAGTGCGCAAGGCACAGCGGTCCGCCATGGAAGAGGCGACCCAGTTCGGCACTCGCCGTGTGCAGGGCCGCACCCCCCAAGGGGTGAGTGGTGCCGCGGGCGGGCTGCTGCCGAGTATCGGGCCTGAGGTGCTAGAGTCTTCAAAGGGGGTGGTTGGCATAATAGGCACGGCGAGCCCCTACGGACTGGTGGTCGAAAAAGGCCGCAGACCAAAGGCTAAGATGCCGCCCGCCGGAGTGTTGACCGAATGGATTCAACTAAAGCTAGGCGTCTCCCGCGAGGAGGCCGAACGGATCGAACTTCCGATTCGCCGCAAAATCTACCACCGCGGTACGAAGGGGGCTTTTATGTTTGAAAAAACCATCGAGGAGGACTGGCCGGATTTTCAAAGGATATTTGAGTCATCGGGCGTGCGAATCGCCCGGGAGCTGGAACGATGAGCGATCAGACCATGAGAGCCCAGCTCAAGACTCGCCTCCAGGCCCACGGCGCCGCTATCGGCCGGGTGCACGATTACGAGCGGCTGGCGGTGACGGAAAAGGATTTCCTGGAGCTGTTCCAGGACCCGGCCACCAGGAAGATCTTCGGTTGGGAGATCAGCCGCCGCTCCTTCCGGGTGGAGAAGGTGGCCATGAACAAGTGGAAGATGGTCCACCGTTACCTGATCCGGGGCTATTACGGCATCGAGGACGCCGCCGCCACCGAAAAGGCGGTCAACCGCCTGGCTGACACCATCGTGCTCGACTTCGTCCGTACCAGGATCGCCGGAACCCAGGGGGGGCAACTGCCCTCAGGGAAAATCGAACAATGGATGTTCGGCCGGGTGCTCTGTCACCGGGTGGAAATCGAGATGCCGGAGGTCGCCGAAATCATCGAGATGCTGCCTGAAGCGGATGACCCCGATCTGCTGGCGGTCGGCCTGGAATACTATCTGTCACCGGGTGATGACGAATACGATGCCAGAGATGTGGTAACACTGTCCGGCCCGGAATAACCTTTTAACGAGGAGTGAACATGATTAACGTCAAGGCCGTACAGGGGCTCAAGGTCCCCAAGGAAGAAAAACCCAGGGAATACATTTCCGAAAGCAAGGCCGAGAAGGTGCCGGCCTCCGCCTATTACCGCCGGCTGGTCGCCGACGGCTCTCTGATCGACATGGACACCCGGCCATCCGCTGAGGCGAAGGCCAAAAAGGGAGGTGAAGCCTGATGGAAAACATCGAATTTGACGGTATCCCAACCAGTATCCGCAAGCCCGGCAAGTATATCGAGTTCAACACCCGCCTGGCGGTACGCACCCTGCCGGCCAACCTGCAGCGCATGCTGATTGTCGCCCAGCGCCTGACGGCCGGAACGGTGGCGGCTCTGGTGCCGACCAGGGTTTTTTCCGATGCGCAAGCGGCCGTTTATTTCGGGTCTGGCAGTAATGCTCACCGCATGGTGCGCGCGGCAATCACAGCCAATCCCTATCTGGACCTGACCGTCGTTGCCCTGGACGATAACAGCGCCGGGGTTGCGGCTGCCGGCACCGAGACGATCGGCGGTCCGGCCACCGGGCCGGGCAGCTACAAGCTGTTCATCGGCCACGATAAAATCGAGGTCGGAGTTGCCCGTGGCGACACCGCGGCCGCGATCGCGGCCGCCCTGGTGGCCGCAGCGGCCAAACGCACCGATCTGCCGGCGACTTTGGCGGTCAACGGAGGCAATCCGGCCCAGATCAATGTCACGGCGAAGCACAAAGGCACCATCGGCAACCAGGTCAGAATCACCCATGAGATCAGTGCGTCGGGAGTGACCGGCACCACTGTGGCCATGGCCGGAGGAGCCACCGATCCGGATATCACCCTGGCCCTGGCCGCTGTGTTCGGCGAGCAGTACCACTTCGTGGCCGGCCCCTACCTCGACCAGACGGCAGTCACCGCCCTGCGCGATCATCTGGACAGTGTCAGCGGCCCGCTGGAACAACGACCGGGGCGTGGAGTTGTCGCGCAGACTGGGGCGCTGGCCGCCGCCACCACCCTGGCCGGTCAGATCAATAGCGGCCGGGTGAGTATTCCGCATCTGCGCGGCACCCGCAGCCAGGCTTGTGAGCTGGCGGCAGCCTATGCCGCCGTCGGCGCCTTTGAAGAGGATCCGGCCAAGCCCTGGAACACCCTGGTGCTCAAGGGGATTCACGCCCCGTCAATCGCCGACCGGTTGTCGCGGACCGAGCAGGAAAGCGAGCTGTACAACGGCGTCGCCCCCCTGGAGGTCGGCCCGGGCGAAAAGGTGCAGATCGTGCGCGCCATCTCCACGTATACCCAGGACGGCCAGGGAGTCGACGATATCAGCCTGCTCGATTTCACCACCATCGGCACCCTGGATTACGTGCGCAAGGCCATCCGAGAACGTGTGTCGCTGCGCTTTCCTCGGGCCAAGCTCTCCAGTAAAACGTCCCCCCGGGTGCGCACCGAGATTCTCGACGTACTCTACAAACTCGAAGAACTGGAGATCGTCGAGAACGTCGCGGCCAATGCGGACGGTGTGGTGGTGCAGAAAAGCCCTCAAGACCCCAACCGGCTCGACGCCAAGATCCCGGTGGATATCGTCAACGGCCTGCATGTCTTCGCCGGCCGGATAGACCTGCTGCTTTAACATCGTCCGACCTGCCTGATGTGTCGGACAGGTCTGAGAGGGGCAAATCATGGAATACATCAACCGTTGCACCCTGACCGTCAACGGCCAGGAAATCGAGGATTTCAAGTCCGTCACCGAAAACGAGCGGGAACTCTCCCGCCAGGTCAACCTGATGAACACCACCGGCCACTGCTCGGTGACTCAGCGTCCCGGCTGCAAGGTCGATTACGTGGTGCCCCAAGCCGCCGCGGAGTTCGACTTCGACTCCGTAAAGGACGGTACTCTGACCATCGAGTACGAAAACGGCAAGCGCATCTCCTACCAGGGCGTGCGTACACTGAAGATCGGCGAGGCCAAAATCGACGGCGACAACGAACTGGTCAAGACCATCGAGTTCGGCGCCAAGAAGCGCCTGGTCGAGTAATCAAGGGAGGTTTGAGCGATGGAAGTACCGATGGAACACGGCACGCTGCCGTTCGGCGTGATGTACGAAGGCCGCCGCTGCCGGGATTTCACCCTGCGGCCGCTGCAGGCGCGGGACTCGCTGGAGGTTCGGCACTCGGAGGACATGCGCCGCATCGAGGAGGCCGGGGTTTCCGGCCAGGCGCTCGCCGATGAGCTGATGGGCCTGGCACTGCTCGGCAAGCGCCTGGCGATCGATGGAGTGCCCCGCGCCGCAATGACCCTGGAACTGACGGAGACCCTCTGGGACGACGATCTGGCCGAGATCATGGCCGCCGAAGGGAGGCTGCAGCAAGCGCTGGTGCGATTTCGAGCAGAAGATGCGCCGGCAGCTGACTCTGGCGCTTCTCAAGGCGGGCCTGCCCTGGGAGGTGGCCAGGACGATGCCGGAGGAGGAGGCGTTGCTGTGGGTGGAGGATTGGGTGGAACTCAACACTCCGCCAGAGGCGAGGGGGAAGAAGTCGAAGATCCGCCGCCGGCCGAATCCCCGTAAATGAGGAAATTGACGAGGCGGCTGAAAAGCCGCTCGACAGCGAACAGCAGCAGGAAAAAAAGGCCGGCGCCAAGAAGAGCGCTAAGGAGCCAGTAGACCATGAGCGTAACCTCCGTTGCCATACATTTTACCCTGATCGATGCTCTGAGTCGAGGGGTGGATCACATCAAGTCGCGGATGAAGGGGTTGGCCGCCGCCAACAAGGAGGTGCAGAAGTCCTTCGACAACATGGCGCGCAGCGCCAAGTACGCCGCCATCGCCGGCCTCACCACCCGCGAAATCTATCGAGGCCTCAAGCCGGCGGTGGTGGCCGCCGGCGATCTGCAGGCCGAGATGCTGGGCACCCGGGCCGAGCTGGCCGGCAGCGTCAAGGATGCTAGGGACCTGGGGAATCAGCTCAAGCAAATCAAGAGCACCGCCTTCGAGGTGCAGGCCTGGACGCCTTTCGATCAATCGCAGATAGTTGGTTTGCAAAATCAGTTGATCAAAAGCGGCGCCCGGGTGGCCGATGTAGTAGGCAGCCAGGGGGCCGCCGCCGCGTCTGCAGCTCTCGCCACTTACGAGGGTCTGGATCCTGTCGAAATGGGCAAAAACCTGATTGGAATCGCTACTCCTTTTAAACTGCAGGCCTCCGAGTTCATGGGGCTGGCGGATGAAATCACCCGTGCCGCGTCTGCATCTACGGTGGGAGCCGCTGAGATTGCTGAGACAGCCAAGTACGCGGCCCCGGCCATGTCGTCCTTGGGGCGTTCCACACATGAGATGCTGGTGCTTTCGGCTATGCTGGCCCAGCGAGGCATCGATGCCAGCATGGCGGGTACCGGCCTGCGGCAGTTCTTTAACGCCGCGGCCAAACAGCGCTCGTTGCGCACTGCCTCCGGCAATCTCAAGTCTCTGGCGGAAATCACAGATGTCCTGCGTCAGCGCCTGGAGGGGCTCGGCGAGGCGGAAAAGCTTGACATCTTGACCAGGATCTTCGATGTGCGCGGTGCGCCAGTAGCCATGGCCCTGCTGGATGAGGGTGCGGCCAGCTACAGCGAGATCGCAGCGAATATGTCCTCGGCTCTGCCGCTACAGGAAAAGATCAACATCCAGATGGAAGGGTTCAAAAAACAGGTTGAATCGTTACGCGGAACCTTCCGCTCGACCATCTCCGACCTCTATCAACCGGCCCTGGCGCCCTTGACCTTCCTGCTGCGCGGCACCAATGAGCTATTGACCGCTTTGGGCTTGGCTGCGCAAAAAAGTGATGCTCTGGGGAAGACCGTTTCCAGTGTGTCGCTGGGTGGGTTAGCGACCGGTGCCGTGGCTACCGCAGCCTTGGCCGGCGGTGCTCTTTGGTATGGCCGCAAGGTGCTCAAGGGGGTCGGCGGCCTGAAGGGACTTTTCGGTTCGGCCGGCACCGCGGCCGCGGGTATCGCCGCCGGCAAAGCGGTAGAGGCGGCTACCGGCGTGCAGCCGGTTTTCGTCACCAACTGGCCGGCCGGGGGCCTCGGCGGCGGCAGTCTTGCCGGTGATCTGGCCGGCAGCAAGGCCGGTCGGGGTTTGCTGGGCAAGGCCGGACAGTTGGCCAGAAGCGGCTGGGGGCGCATGCTGGGCTTGGGATCTTCCACTCTGGGGGCCCTCGGTTCGGCGGCCAGCGTGGTGCTGGGCGCCAAAAGCCTGGGCGCTATCGGCGCCATGGGCGCCGGCGCTTTGGCCACCAGCGGCGCCATGGTTGCCGGCGCTGGGGCGCTCGGTTACGGCGCAGGATCCCTTGCCAATAAGTATCTGATCGACGGCACCGCCCTGGGTGACAAGATCGGCGAAGCACTCAACCGCATTGCGGCGTTTTTCGGCAACGAGGCCAGCCGCCAGGCCATCGAAATCAACATGCGCATCGACGAGGACCGCCGGGTGACGACCAATACGAACAGCATGACTACAGTGGTGAAACCGGAACTCAGGAGAGGGAGGTTCTGATGGACAGCTACCAGACTGCGATCGACGGATACGCTTTTGATTGCGAGACCATCGAGGACGCTTTTCAGAAGGCGATCGCCCGTTACGAGTACCCCTATCGCGATGGTGCCGCCACTGAGGATATGGGCGAGAAGGCGCGGGTGATCAAGCTGCGCTGCTACTGGTTGGGAGAGGTTTATCCGCAGCACGCTGAGTTTCTGGAGCACATCAAGCAGCGGGAAATGTTCGAACTCAGCCACCCCAAGTACGGCCTGATTCATGGACGCATCGAGGCGGTCAGCGTGCGTCATGACGACCGGCTGGAGACGGCCGAGGTGGATGTCACCTTTGTCCAGGACCTGGCCAGCCGTGAAACACCCGCCCGTTACATCGATGTGGAATCTGCCGGCGAGGAATTTTTTGCCGTCGGACAGCAGGAACTGATGGACGAATTCGCCGGCGATGTTCGCGAGGCCTTGGGAGTGGAGGCAGAAGGGGTCCTCGCCAGGGACCTCAATCCGGAGTCGGGCATCGTGGAGCAGTTTCCAGGCGTCTCCACGAAGGCCCGAAATTATCTGAAAAACGTGGAAAGCTTCGTCGGCCTGCTGGCGGCCGAGGCGGCCGAGGCGGCCAATCCGGCCAACTCGCTGCTGGCGGCCACCGATTTCGGCACCACCTTGCCCGGCCGGGTGATCGGCACGCTGGCCCGGACGGTGGAACGTTACGCCCGGCTGCGCGATTCGCTAACGAGCTCGCCGCTGCGCTTTCTGCAGAGCCTCAAGGGAGGTTTGACGGGTCTGTCTTCCCGCGCCGGCCGGTTCGGCAAGTACACCCGGATCGCGTCGGGCCAGCGCCTGGCCCTGGAGGCTGCGACCCTTTACAAAGACGATGAGACCGCCAGGCAAACCCTGCGGCTCCGGGAACAGGTCAAAAGTTTCGATGCCCTGGGCAACTATCTGGATCCGGAGCCGGCTCCGGTGGTGATGAACGTGGTCGAACTGGAACGCAGTCTAGCCGAGGTGCGCGACGAGTTGCGGGCCGGCATCGACCTGGCGCGGCGAGTGGAAAGCCTCAAGACCATGGCGCTGCAGTTGCAGGAGCACGTCGGCACCATCAAGCTGGAGAGAGACCGGATAGTGTCCATATCCCTGGACAACGCCCTGCCGCTGCACCTGGTCTGTCTGCGGCAGGGGCTGCCCTATGCCTACGCGGAGCGGTTGCTGTCGATCAACGAGCTTCCCCATCCATCATTCGCCCAGGGAGAGGTGAGTGTCTATGTCCGATAAGATTTCCCTGCAGATCGGCGATCGGCGCATTGAAAAGTTTGTGCGCTATCGCATCGAGGCGGATCTCTACACCGCGGACGACGCCTTTTCGCTGGAGTTTGGTGATCCCGGCGTTGAGATCGATCCCGGCCAGCTCTGCCGCTTGTACGTGAACGGCCGGCTGGAACTGACCGGCATCATCGACCGGGTGGAGGAGGGCACCGACCGGAGCGGCAATACCCTGCTGGTCGAGGGGCGGGATCTGATGGGGCTGCTGGTCGACAGCTACGTGGAGGAATTTCCCGATCTGCAGGACATCACCCTCAAGGCCCTGGCCGAGCAGCTGCTGAAGAAGGTACCCTTCATCAACCGCAAGGAGATTGCCTACCAGACGGGCATTGCCGGCGCCGAAGCCGGGCAGACTGGAGGCAATGACCTGCTGGGCATCGCCCACGACCACGCCAAGGTGGAGCCGGGCCAGACGATTTTCGAGGTGCTCAAAGAGTATGCCCGCAGCCGCGGCGCGATGTTCTTTGCCCTGCCCGACGGCACCCTGGTGTTCGGCCGGCCCAAGGCCAAGGGAAAGCCGCTCTTCGCGGTGGTCATGCGGCTCGACGGCGCCGGCAACAACGCCCTGAGCGGCCGGCGGATCCGCGACATCTCCCGCCGCTTCAGCAAGATCGTGATCCTCGGCAGCCGGCAGGGCACCGATCAGCTTGATGCCGGGAACATCAATGTCGCGGCCGAGGTCACCGACAGCGATGTGCCGTTTCACAAGCCTCTGGTCAAGTGCAGCAGCAACGACGGCCAGAGCCCCGTTCAGGAGGCCCGCATGCTGCTGGAGCAGCAGCGCGCCCAGGGCTTTCAGCTGGTGTACCGGATGGCCCGGCACAGCCAGAACGGCCGCAACTACACTATCAACGAGCTGTGCCAGGTGTCGGACGAGCGCCGGCGTATCTCGGGCATCTATCTGATTTACGGCCGGGTGTTCGAACTTTCGAAGGATGACGGTCCAACCACCGAGCTGCGTCTCGGCCTACCGGGGGCGATCGCATGAGACGGATGATTCGGGGAATTATCGACAGCATCGTCGAGGGGGCGATCAAGCGGGTGAGCATGAAAGGCCTAGCCGGAGAATCGATCAGCAGCCGCGAGGCGTTTCAGCATTACGGGTTTACCTCGCGTGCGCTGGCCGGGGCAGAGGGAATTCTAGTGCGCGATGGGAATCACCTGGTGCTGATCGCCGAAGACGACCGCCGCTACCGCATCGCCCTGGCGGAAGGGGAAGTGGCGCTGTACACGGACGAGGGGGACAAGATCCATCTGAAACGCGGCCGGGTCATCGAGATCGTCGGGGGCGAGCAGGTGACGGTTGCCACAAAGGTGCTGGAGGCGACCGCCGGCCTGAGCGCCACGGTGATCAGCCCCGAAATCAATCTCGGCGGTGCCCGGGGCGGATTGCGTAGACTGATCGACGAACGCTTCAAGGCCCTGTTCGACAACCACGCCCACAGCAATGTCCAACCCGGTAGCGGAACCACCGGCCCGCCGACGACGGCGCTGGAATATGGCAATCACGCCACCGACGTGACGAGGGGGATCTGATGGATTTTGCCATCACGCTGCAGAACGGCCATCCGGCCATGGGGTTCGACCAGGCGGCCACCATTTTTAACAACGTCTATTTGAGCCTGACGGTGCGCCGGGGAGCCTTCTTCCAGAATCCCGGCTTCGGCAGCCGGCTTCACTTGCTGAAAAAAAATACGCTACGGGCGGCGGCCCTGGCCGAGGAGTACGCGAAAGAGGCGTTGCAGTGGTTGCTTGATACAGGGAAGGCAGCATCGATCACTATCGCCGCCCGGCGCGATGCAGATCAGGACCTGCATCGCCTGACGCTTTGGGTCGAAGTCGCCCAGAAGGACGGGCAGGTGGTTGTCTTTGAGCATTTCGTGGAGGTGGTCTAGTGGACTTTCGAAAGGACTTTGACCAGCTGCTGGCCGGAATCCTCACCGACTGGCAGAACCAGTTTCCCGGGGCGGATGTCAGTCAGGGCAGCCTGATCTTCATCAAGAGCGCCTGCCTGGCCTCGGCGCTGTGGGGCATCTACCGGCACCAGGATTGGATCTCCAAACAAATCTTCCCGGACACGGCAGAGTCGGAATACCTGGAGCACCATTGCTGGGTGCGGGAGATCACCCGCAAGGCGGGGGAGAGTGACGCGGATTACCTGGCGCGCCTCCTCGATCACCTGCGTAGTCCTCCGGCAGGAGGCAACAGATACGACTATGTCAAGTGGGCCATGGAGATCGACGGCGTCAAGGCGGGCTATTGCTTTCCTCTGGCACAGGGCGAGTCGAGCGTCGATGTGGTGGTGGTGGCCGATATTGCCCTGACCGGATCAGAACTCCCCAGCCAGGCGCTGCTCGACGAGGTGGCGGCCTACATCGACGGCCAGCGGCCGGTGACGGCTCGTTTCGTGCGGGTGCTGGCGCCAACGATTCTTGCCCAGGACGTGACTATGACGGTGACCGGCAGCGGCGTCAACCGCGCACAGGTTGAGGCCGACATCGAGTCGTATCTGGGCACTTTTGTGCCGGGGCAGAGCCTCTACCTGTCCCGTCTGATCTCCATCGCCATCGCCAACGGCGCGGAGGATGCCCTGATAACCGTGCCGGCCGCGGTCGTCACGCCCCAAGGCTACGAGATGATTCGGGCGGGGGTGATCGATGTTGCCTGACGGCAAACACAAAGACGTCCTCAAGTTGCTCTTTCCTTGCGAGATGGAGGGAGACTTCGCGGGGGATCTCGCCCTGGAAGGCGAGCATCTGGATGCTGCCCAGGCCCGAGGCCGACGGCTGCTGAAGGAGATGTTCCCGCAAACAGCCTTGGAGTCGCTGTCCGACTGGGAGCGTGTGCTGGGACTTCCGTCCGCCGCCGACGAACCCCTGCAGAGTCGGCGGGCCAAAATTGTCGACAAATTGCGGCAAAGAGGCGGATTGTCCATCCCCTATTTCACGGCACTGGCCGAGGGACAGGGATATCAGGTGGAGATCGAGGAGCCGGTACCGAGCATGGCCGACTGGACCTGCGCCGGCGATGAGCTGATCGGCGAGGGCGCCTTCGACACATGGGTTCTGAAGTTTTTCAACCAGCCGGTCTTGCATGCAAGAGCCGACGAGACGTGTGTCGACGAGCCGCTGTTGTGGTGGGATTCGAAGACCCACATGGAGCACATGCTGACCAATCTGAAACCGGCTCACACGGTGCTGGCGTTCAATTACGGCGGCCAACTACTATAGGGAGGGTCTATGCGAAAAATCAACACGCCGGACGGCAACTGGGTACCCGGCGACCCGACGACAAACACCAAGGGGACGCTAATCCGTCACTGGTTTCTGCAGATGCTCCAGGATGAGCTCTGCGCCCTGGTGACGGCGGCCGGGTTGTCTCTGGACCCTTCAGATCCGGCAGTGGAGCCCCCGGACAACACCCAGGTACTGCAGGCGGTGCAGGTGTTGATAGAGGCGGTTTCGCCTGGCGCGGCCAGTGAGGCCACAGCAGGTGTCATGGCGATTGCTACAGCTGCTGAGGCTCAGGCGGGGGTGGACGATGCGCGGGCTCTGACCCCGGTCAAACTGGCCGCAGCGCACCAGGGTAGCAATCAATCCCTGTCTCCTAACGGTTACCAGCGGTTTCCCGGGGGGCTGATTCTGCAATGGGGGACGGTGGCCGGGTCAGAAGATGTGTGGGCCACCAGGAATTTCAACATTGCGTTTGCGAACGCAGCCCTGACCATCGTCGTATCTGGTTCAGCGGGCACCTTTGGAACTGACACAGACATACAGGCTCGCGTAATCTCTGCCACACAGTTCCAGGTTCAAAATAACGCATACGGTTCCGGGACAATTAACTGGATCGCTATCGGTTATTAACAGGAGGGTAACATGGGAGACAAATATGCAACGTACGATCCTTCTCTGGATGGCTACAATGTCACTGGCCACTACGACGACGAGACAAGCAGGGAAATCCCGCCTGGGGCCGTCCGCATCACGCAGGAGCAGTGGGAGCTGTCCTGCGCTGGACGGCTGCGCATCGACAATGGCGCGCCGGCCGAGTACGTGCCAGCGCCAGCGACGCTCGACCAGTTGCGTCTTGCCAAGAAGGCACAGATAGAATTGGCCTATAAGCAGGAGATGGAATGCCTGCATGCGTCTCCGCCTAAGGAACGGGAGACTTACCCTTTCCAGTATTTTGAGGCAGTGCAGTGGCGGAAAGATAACGCCTTTCCGACCCCGCTGCTCGACGGACTTCTCGCTGAGCGGCAGCAAGCTGGCGAAGACAAAACGCTGCTCGCTCAGAAAATCATCGATGCGGCTAACCTCTCCGGCAGACTGTCTGGCGAGCTGACAGGCAAGCGCCAGCGACTGGAAAAATTAGTTGCGGTCGCAGCTACCGCTGAAGACATCGCGGCAATCCACTGGTAGGGGGCTGTAACTGGCGGCGCAGTTCCTGCTTTTTCAGACGGAGTCAACTGGAGGCGGGTAACGGATCGGGCGGTGGTCAGCTGAAAAGGATGTGTGCCGTCAAAGTTTCTTTGATACCGTCAAGATGTTTTGAACAGGCATTTTTCGCAATTCTGGACTTTTAGTTTTCGCGCTCGGCTTCACAAAGTGCTGAACCCGAGTGCGCCCAAGTTCTTGCCCGCGATTGACAGGAGGCGGCATGTTCGACTTGATCGTACGCCAGGCCCGGCTTTTGGGAAAACATGAGCTGCAGGACATCGCCTGCAGCAACGGATGCATCGTCGATGTGAGGCCCCGCATCGAGGCCGAGGCGGTCGAGGCGGTCGAGGCGGTCGAGGCGCGCGGCTACCTGGTTTCGCCGGGATTCGTCGACAGTCATTTCCATATGGATGCGACCTTGAGTCTCGGCCGGCCCCGCCTCAACCGGAGTGGCACCCTGCTGGAGGGGATCGCCCTCTGGAACGAGCTGAAGCCCGAACTGACCCTGGAATCGCTCCGCGACCGGGCCTTGCAGTGCTGCCGCATGGCCGTCGCGCGCGGCACCCTGCACATTCGCAGCCATGTGGACGTTTGCGACGAGCGGCTGCTTGCCGTTCAAGCGTTGCTGGAAGTCCGGCGGGAGATGGCCCCCTATCTCGATCTGCAGCTAGTCGCCTTTCCCCAGGACGGCTACCTGCGTTCTCCCGGCGCCCGGGCGAACCTTCTCCGGGCGCTGGACATGGGCGTGGATGTGGTGGGGGGAATCCCTCATTTCGAACGCACCATGGCCGACGGCGCCGCCAGTGTTCGCGAACTCTGTGAACTGGCTGCGGCGCGGGGGCTGCGGGTCGATATGCATTGCGATGAAAGTGACGATCCTTTGTCGCGCCACGTCGAAACCCTGGTCGCTGAAATCTGCCGCCTCGGACTGCAGGGAAGGGTGGCCGGCTCCCATCTGACCTCCATGCACTCCATGGACAACTACTATGTCAGCAAGCTTCTGCCGCTGATGGCCGAGGCGCAACTGCACGCGGTGGCCAATCCCCTGATCAATATCACATTGCAGGGCCGTCACGACAGCTATCCCCGGCGGCGGGGGATGACCCGGGTGCCGGAGTTGCTGGAGGCGGGAGTCAATGTCGCCTTCGGCCACGACTGCATCATGGATCCCTGGTACAGCCTCGGTTCCTACGACATGCTCGACGTCGCCCACATGGGGCTCCATGTCGCGCAGATGACCGGGCTGGAGCAGATGCGGGAATGCTTCGCCATGGTTACGACGCGCGGCGCGCGGGTGTTGGGATTGGATGGCTACGGTTTGGAGCCGGGCTGCTTCGCCGACATGGTGCTGCTGCAGGCCCGGGGGCCGATCGATGCCCTGCGGCTGCGCCCGGCGCGACTCGCGGTCATCCGCCGCGGCCGGGTCATCGCCAGCACCCCGGAGGTCCGGCCCAGGCTGCTTCTCCATGGGGAAAGGGAACTGGATTTGACCAGCGATGTTTATGAAAGGAGAGAAAAAAACTAGTTCCGAAATCAAAAGCCGATTTTAGCTTTTTTTCAACAAGTTATCAGTAATTAGCGCCAAATTTTCAGGAATTTTTCAAGGAGGGAAACCATGATCAGACTGCTTGCGGTCCTAGTGTTCTATGCGGCCCTCTCCGGTCCCGCATTCGCCCTGGATAATCCCGGTATCGAGGTGGAAACCCTGGTCCAGGGGAACGCCAGCTGGGATGGAACCCTCCTGCCGGCCTATCCCGACAGCCAACCCCAAATCACCATCCTGCGCATCGGCATTCCGCCGGGTACCACCCTTCCTTTGCACAAGCATCCGGTGATCAATGCCGGAGTACTGGTCCGGGGCGAGTTGACCGTCGTCACCGAGCAGGACGAGACCCTGCAGCTGAAGGCCGGAGATCCCATCATCGAAGTGGTGGACAAGTGGCACTACGGCAAAAACGAAGGGGCGGAAACGGCTGAAATTATAGTGTTTTACGTCGGCACTGCAGATCTTCCGCTGACAGTTAAGCAATAGCTTTATCATATCGACCACTGCGGAGACTCAATGAAATTCACACTGCTGACCTGCCTGTCCGCCATCCTGTTGTCTGGTGGCGTGGTCCATGGCCTCGACCTGCCTTCCTCCTTTGACCTGAGAAATATCGACGGCCGCAGCTACATCGGCCCGGTCCGGGACCAGGACCAATGCGGAAGCTGCTGGTCCTTTGGCACTTTGGCGTCGGCGGAAAGCGTCTGGAACCGGACCCATAACCGGTACGACGGTCAGGCGGTCGATTTTTCCGAAAGCTTTCTGGTCTGGAGCGTGAGTCCCCTTTATGAGAACCTGATGGGATGCGACGGGGGAGGGCTCGACCTTCCGCAGAATGATGCCCTGATCGAGCATGGCGTGCCTTTGGAATCGGACTTTCCCTACACCATCGAAGATCCCGGCGACGATCTTCGTTGGGACGCCCAACGTTACACGTTTCTCGACTGGTACCGCATCCCGGCCGGCGACATCGAGACCATGCGCCGCGTGCTCTACGAGGTGGGGGCGGTGACTACCGGGGTATATGTCGAGGACGATTTCTATGCCTATGAAGAGGGGATTTTCGAGAATCAGCGCACTACCATCAGTCATTCGGTCCCTTATTACTCCGACGCCAACCATCTGATCTCCCTGGTGGGCTGGGAGGACGAGCCTGGGGACGACGGTCTCGGTTACTGGATTCTGCGCAACAGCTGGGGGCCCGATGTCTGGGGGGAAGAGGGGTACATGCGCATCCGCTACACCTCCGCCAGGGTCGCCCTGTTCGGATCCTATATGACTCTGCAGGAATGGGACGGCGCAAGCGCCGCACTGGAGAACGATGGGGAAATTTCTGCCGTCCCCTGGAGCGCCGGCGGCACCCTCAACGCCCACGGCGTGGATCTTTGGGGCGGGGCCGCGAGCAGCGTGGCGAATCGCGGCCTGATCCTGGCCCAGGCGATGAGCGACACGGAACTGGCTACCGCCCGGGGGGTCTATCTCTGGGGCGGCCCCGAGGGACAGGTGATCAACGAGGGGGGCATCGGCGGGCTGGCCATAAGCGAAAATCAGCAGGCCTATGCCTATGGCATCTGTCTGCAGGGAGGCCGGATCGACAACAGCGGTCAAGTGGTGGCCGCTGCCCTCAGTGGGACGGATCAGGCCATGGCCTTCGGCATCTGGGCAGGCAACGGCGGCAATCCCCTTGAAATCGTCAACAGCGGATCGATTATTTCGGTGGCCAGGGGCAATGTCCTGAACGCTGCCTATGGCATCTGGGCAGACAATCGAGAGACATTAAGAGTGAATAACAGCGGTCATATCGGTGCCTTCGCCGACGATTACGCCGTCGGCGTGCTGCTCAGCGGAAGGTTCTCCGTACTGGAGAACAGCGGCGTCATCGAATCCGCGGCGTCCTTTACAGACCCGGAACTGATTTCGGGTCACAGTGCGGGCGTCAGGGTATCATCGACCGGGACCATTATCCGGAACAGCGGCACCATCAGGGGGGCTTCCTACTCGATCTATTCTTCCGAAAGCACATTCCTCAGTCTTGAAACGGGCTCCGACCTGGTCGGCCCCGCCCGTTTCAATGGGGACAACGATGTGCTGGCGTTGTTCGGCACCGGCACTGAAGAGATCGATTTTCATGGAGTAGAAACACTGGTCGTGGCCGGGTCGGACTGGACCTTGAGCGGCGATTCCTCTTTCGATTCCATTCAGGTGGTTTCGGGGCGTCTGGGAGCGGACGGCTCTCTGGCCGGGCAAACCAGCGTCCTGTCCGGCGGCACTCTCGGCGGCAACGGCTCGCTGACTGGAAACGTGGCCAGCGTCGGGAAGGTGGCGCCGGGAGCCTCTGTCGGGCATTTGACTATCGACGGAGATTTCACCCAATCCGCCGACGGTACTCTGGAGATCGAGATCGGCGACGGCGTCGCCGATCTGCTGACCGTCACCGGCACCGCCGATCTGGCCGGAACCCTTCTGCTCCTGCCGGACGGCTATGCCACCGGTGGCAGTTACACCTTCCTGGAGGCCGGTGCCATCATCGGCGGCTTCGACACCCTGTCCGCCGCTGCTGTTTTTAGCTTCAGCCTTCTGAGCGCCGCGGACAGCCTGACCCTGGACGTGACGCGCAACAGCTATGCTGACCTGGCGGCCACCCATAACCGGGGCCTGTCGGCCTTGCTTGATCAGGAGAGGGCAGGCTCCGAAGGGGATTTCGCCGTTCTTCTCAACAGCCTCGATATGTCCCTGAACCTTGAGGCCCTGAACGACAACCTGGAGACTCTGACCCCCCGCATTCATGGGGCGGCCAGCATCGTGGTGCTGGACGATGCCCAGGCACGGCTGGCCGATTTGCGCCGTCACTTGCGCCGGATGGATGGGGAGGTGAAATCCCCGAGTGTGACCGGCTGGCTGGAATTGCTCGGCCGGGATGCCGATTATCGCCGGGCCGGCGCCTATGACGCCATGCATGCCAATCTGCACGGGCTGATGCTGGGCGTGGAACGGACCGCCAGGGGGTTGACTTTGGGGGTGGCGGCGTCCGTGACCGAAAACCGCTACGAGTCCCGGCATTCCCGCGACAAAGGGAAGAGCGACAGCCAGCAGGGTTATCTTTATGCCTCCTGGCGGGATTCCCGCCGCTCCGGCGGATGGCACCTGAATGCCGTCTTGGGCGGCGGATTGGTCCAACTTGAAGCCGACCGGAACATCCCCTTTGCCGGCAGGCAGGCGAAGAGCGAGCATGACGGCACCCTCTTCGGCGCCGCAATCAGCGGGGGCCGTGTGCTGAATCTGGGGAGCTGGATTCTCGACCCGGCCGTGGGGCTGAGCTTCGTTCACCTGCGGGAGGAAAGTTTCCGGGAAAAAGGGGCCGACAGCGCCGATCTCGAGGTCGGCACGCGGGATAACGCCTCTCTGCAAAGCCTGGTGGGGCTTCGGCTCAGTCGTCCCGTTTCTCTGTCATGGGTGCGGCTGGTTCCGGAACTGCAGGCCGAGTGGCGGCACGAGTTCGACCGCCGGACCGAGGATCTGTGGGCGGCCCTGGCAGGGGGGGCGGACGTTTCCATACTCCCGGCCGGGATCTGGCCTCGGACAGCATGCTGCTCGGCGTTTCCCTGGGAGCCTGGATGTCGGAAAGATTCCATGCCGGTTTGGGTTACAACTGTGATCTGCAGGGCAGCGGCGGCTCCACCCGCCACTCGCTGAATCTGACAATTGCTGCAAGTTTTTAAGGCAGTTTTTACGAGAGGCGTGACGTTGGTTGTCGAATCCAACCTGAATTTTAATCAGAAAATATGCTGGCAATTTCATTAGGGTATCTGTGGGGTATCTGTGGGGTCAGGCCTTGATAACTTGATTCAGAATCTCCCGTCGCAAGCGTTCCATTTGGGTATCTGTGGGGTCAGGCCTTGATAACTTGATTCAGAATCTCCCGTCGCAAGCGTTCCATTTTGTCAACCAGCGAAGAGTCCTTCTCCCGGCGTTTTTCCATTCGCCGCACCGCACAGGTCAGCGTCGATGAATCTCGTCCCAGAAGCTTCGCGAGCTCTGTCAACTTCCCGCTGCTGATCTCAAGCGTCGCCCACGCAGCAAGGCCACGAGCTTCGCAACTCTCCCGCTCCCGTCCCCGCGATCGGAGAAGCTCATCCGAAAGCCCATAAATCGTCTTCACGGCAGCAACCACGGCATGCACGTCAGGTTTCCGTTCGGGAAGAGATTCCGCCTCGGCCAGCACGATATCGACAAATCGGTCATCACCGAAGATGCGGCTATCTTGGGTCTTCACGCCATGAAACTCATCCCGGCGCCCCTCATTCACTCTCCCCCCTACAAAACGCGCAAACTGGGTACGGGCTTTCTTTTCGTCCGTTGAGAACTGGGAGAGGATGAAACCGGTTTCCAGCCACGAAAGGTTCTCTTTGCCAAGGTAGGCGCGATGACTGCTCCAGCGGTGATTTTCCGGCTGGTCCGTCATCCCCGCGCGCACCGGGTTAAGGTGGATGTATGCTGCCAGCTCCAGGAGATACGCGTCGGCATCCACCATGACAGCCTTGTATCGGCCCTGGAAAACGTGACCCGATTTTTTATGCCGCCAGTTGAACCACTGTGTGTACCGCAACGCAATGTTCTGCATGATCCGGGACAAGGGGAACTCGCCGACCTGGATCTCCAAGTGAACATGGTTGGTCATCAAACAGAAGGCGTGCACCCGGAACCGAAATCGCTCGTGCGCTTTCTGGAGGATCTCGTAGAAGCGGTACCGGTCCTGGTCATCTGAAAAAATATCCTGGCGGGCATTACCACGAAGAATGACGTGGTAGGTTGCGCCCGGCGCGTGTATGCGTGGTTTTCGTGCCATGGCAAGATGATATCCGGAATATTCAAGTTATCAAGGTCTGACCCTATTGCTCCCCTGCCATTCCGGCCTATCAGGCGTTGCCGAATGGGCTTCGGCGCACATTGACGCTGGACAACGGCAAAGAGTTCAGTCAATTCAAAGAACTGGAGGAGCAAACAGGCCTCAAGGTCTATTTCGCCGAACCGTATGCCGCCTGGCAACGGGGTACCAACGAAAATACCAACGGTCTGTTGCGCTTCTACTTCCCCAAGGGGACCGATTTCAGGTACCTATCGGAAAAAGCTTTAGCCGGGGTGGTTCAAAAGCTCAACAACCGGCCAAGAAAATGTCTCGGCTACCGGACACCCCAGGAGGTCTTCGATGAAGCCCTGAGTGGTGCACTTGCAAATTGAATCTACCCCCTCCAGATTCTGCTGACGAGCCCAATTTCCAAAGCGCCGGTTAGGTGGGTCAATTTTCGATTGCCGTTGACACTTTGACCTTCTGTAGGAATAACTGCCTGTCCCTGTATTGTTACTCGGGAAGTTCCTCAAGTAACGCACGCGTATATCCGGCTGCAATTACTGAAGCATACTCCTGCCACTCGTCACCTTTGTCTGGATTACAATAATCGCAAGTTCCGCGTATGACCAAATAGCCCGTTTCCGCTATCCAAGTAGCATCAGCTATTCCAGATGCCTCCATTTCGACAGCCTTTACTTGAAACCGATCTCGAAGAGCATCTCTTTTAGATGGATTTTTGAGGAGTTTGTTCGCAGAGGCTATAGGTCCATGATAAACCTTGGGGTGCCCCAACCGTCTTTTAGTGTCTGATGGGTGCTCTATTTCAGTTTCATCCCAATCTCTCAATCGGTCTTTATCTTCTGGCGGTCGTGACCAGGATAGGCCAAGTTCCTCAATGGCTCGGGTAATATGGGTTTCCCAAGGAAACCTTCCCTGAAGCGCAGAAACCTCTAAGTAACGCATGGCCTCGATCAGGGGTGCTGCAGGAGGGCGTGGCGGATGCCGATGTTCAACCTCTGTAGGCATTTCTTTGTCGAGGTCATATTGAATAACTCCGTGTCGGTTTGAAACAACAATATCACCAAGTCGGACATGATCGGAGGATTTGGTTGAATTAGGAACAGCCCCCGCAATGCCTACCATGATAACCTGCTTGACATTCTTGCAGTGATGAAACATCTGTGTTGCGCGTATTGCTGCCGAATTATTTCCCATTTCAAGGAGGAGAGTTATAACAATCGTATGACTTCCACCATTTTTATTAGATATTTTAGCAATAGCATATTTTCTTCCAGTTCCAGTACCGGGGGCAACTATTGGATCGCCCGCATTTAAAACGCTGCAGACAGCAACAAATTCTTTTGGAAGTGCGGTTATGATGCCAATAGTAGCTGTTTCAAGCTCAAGCGACCCCATAGAAAGTCTCCAAAAATTTAACCTGCTTTTTTTGACATCGAAAGTTGCGGTTGCAGCGGAAAGACATTCGAGAAAAATGTGATTGTCTTTAATTGCTAGGAGTTCTATGCAATTTGCCTCATCAATTTTGGTTAGTAGGTTTTGTTTTCGCAACTCATTTAAAACTTCTTGATACGGTAATTCGGTATCATATGAGGGAATGTCGTGTGGGGGGGCTAAGTAGTTTAAGTCTGTTAATATACCAGCGGAAAATTCCCGCGTGAAGCTTCCGAAATACTGCTCATTGATAAGACCTTTGATCGTGTTTGCGAGGGTGGGGTGTGGTTGGTCTTTGAGGAGCAGGGGCAAAACATGCGGCGCGATAAAAGCACGAGCTTCAAGTAAATCAGGAATTTGCATCCACTTATCTTCGAAGTCCCGAGGTGTGTGAGTATAAGGGTTATTTAGAGCTTCAACAAAATTTTCCTTCTTCGTGAAATTAAGCCATCCCTGCTTGATGTCTTTTGATGCACTGTTCCTGCGGGAAAGAAAAGCTGGGTGCGTTCGAAGGGACTTCTGCGATTTTCGATACGCTCTTGATTGACTTGATTCTATCTCGTATTGGCCAAGCTTATCATCAATGTACTCCAATAAATTTGCTCCCCCTCCAGCCAACTTCAATAGTCCGAACTGATACAAATCATTTAATTCAGAGATAATTTTATTGCAGATTTGCGATTCAAAGAAGGAGGCGGCAGGTAAGATGACCTCTTTTGCGGCAAGGACGGCGATCCGGGTTGCCATTCGGCATTCCCAGATGATTCTGCTTTTTACCTTAGGCGGTGCTTGATTGAGACCTTTTAATTCTAAAAAATGGATATCGAAAAAGTGAAGAAAAAGGCGTCTGAAGGTAGGTGTTTGTGAGATCACTTGCTAATCCGTAAAAAGATCAAGTTGTGTTACCAGTGACCTTTGGAATTCTGATTTTTTGTAGTCATTAATAATCCGAGAGAGATCACCATTTAAGCATATCACCCCCCAAGTGGAGAGTTCATCGCGATAAAATTTTGGCATATCTTGGAAGAGGTAAATTTTCTTGTAATGAGCAAGAGCAATAGCTATTTCTGCAAAAGTATTAGGGCCGATATAGTTGGCTATTCCATGTTTGTCTCGGTTAAGTACCAAGATGCCAAAAGTCTTTACGTGATCACGGATTTTGCGGATGTGGCGCATTGATGCATTAAGTTTAACTTCTTGGAATGCTTCTTCAGAGAATGTCTCAATAAATGGGTCGTCAGACTCGGGGATTACAATTTCGATTCCTTCTTTCCGAAGCGTTCGAGCATATGTAACCATATCAGCGTAAAATGACATGCTACCACAAATAACGATTCTTTGATTTTTAAGTTTCATAGCTTTGAAAATGCTCATCTTCTTTATAAATCCCGTTAAGAAGGTCGCATTCGTGCCGGTTCTGGCCTTCTGAAAGGTACATTGGTTTTGGAAGGAAGCTGCTTTCTTTGACCAAATTGATGATCTCGTTAACACTTTTAACGTACTCTTTCGGTACATTGATTGGTAGATCGTTTGGATATTCACTGAAGTACAAGGGGCGTTTCGCCTGTATTACGCGACCAATTTCATAGCATGTTGTTCTTCCAACATAGCCAGAAGGTGCTACGACAAATACAAAATCAGAACGAAAAATTCGATGTAGAGCTAATGTCTGAATCTCTGGATCAGTCCAACTTTTAGGATCTGATGAGAATCTTACAAAAGGGATACCATGCTCAATGATAGGTGCACCTTTTGGTGTAGTAACTTTGATTTCGGCTTCCGAAAATGCCAGCCAAGCGGAGCATACATCCTTGTAATGATGTTGAAAGCTACCTATGAGCGCTACGGTGAGCCCTACAGAGTTAACAGTGCGTTCCTTACTCATTGGTGCGCGCCCCCTTGGGAGAGGTGTCACAGTGCCCATGTTAGGGCAGGTGTCTTACGGGTGGCCTGATTAGGATTTGCTCTGTGCAAAGCTATCACAAATAATTCGATAATTCCAGCCTAGGGCGGTACTGACAGGATGCAGGATATTCCCCCATGCTTTTCTGCCGTGGACCAAATGGGACCACGATTGCCCGCCGGCCATTCACTAGGAAGGCGGTCCGCGCATCGATTGGCGTCGACCGGATCCTTGCGTGATATCGCATGGATACCGGATTGATCTCATTTCCGACCCCCATCCGGGCATAACCACTCTGGCAGTCGGTCTTTCTTGATTCGAAAATTACTCTATTGATCTTTAGGCGTTACATGAAATGATGCCATCAACCAAATCCTCGATAAGACAAACCAAGGCCAGTGACGAGGGATTGGTGGTTTTTGAGGGTCGGATTAAGTTAACCCATCGATTTCTTGAAGGAATTCCATCAAAAAGGCCAATATTCGGCACTATAACTCGATTTTCGGGGTCAAAATCGGCTTCATAGACTTCTGGTCCGAACAGAAAGCGCGACATCCCGGAAATAGACGGTTTGATCAGGCGGCGGGTGCGGATGTGCTACTGGAAACAGTGGCGACGGTGCCGCACCAAGATTCGGGAGTTACTCAAACTCGGTACCCTCCTGGGTACCGCCATCCGCGCGGGCCTGAACAGAAGCGGCCCGTGGGCGATGGCGCGAAGACTGGCCGCCCAGTCCGGTATGACCAACCAATGGCTGAAGGAACAAGGTCTCATCTCTGTTAAAGAACTGTGGGTGAAGATCCATTACCCGGCTACGGCCCGGTAATTCTGTGAACCGCCCGGTGCGGACCCGCATGCCGGGTGGTGTGGGGGCTGGGGGTTAAAAACCCCCGGCTACCCGATTAGCCTCACGGCTTTTTGATTGTGGTTTTGAAATTTATCTCGCCTTGTGTATTGATCGTAATTTCCACATCTTTATTGCTCACCTGCTGTTGCGTAAGTGTGTTATTTCCGCTAATTACAGAAATTGTAGGACCATTCACACTCGGCAGCTTTGCATTATTATTAAGTTTCCAAAGAACCACATACACCAGCAAGACCACTGACGCAAAAAAAGTAAGCATCTGTATTGCTGCTATAAATTTAAGCTGAACTGTATACACATCGTAGTTCTCGGCCTTATTTATATGTGCAATTACACTCATCACATAACCCAAACCGAAACCGATGCTGACCACAAACAAAGTGGCTGACCAAAAGAATGTATTTGGTACATTAGTAGAGGCGATTGCTGTTGCAACTACAAATGCAACACCACCAATAGCCAGCGCAATAAACTGCTTGGCGATTTCGACACTATATAGACAGGAGTCCCTGTGATGCTGCTCGTTATTAGCCATACTATTTCCTGTTTTTAACAGAACGGCCAAACCATACAGAAGTTTGCCTGATAAGCTTTCTCGAAATCTTCTCTTGTGACCGTTGTTCTTTTTTCTTCTCGCGCGTAGGACGAAGCAGACTCGATTAGTTTGTTTACAGACCTAAGAGCATCAGATTTTGTGCGTTGCTCACGCCCTACCTTACGGGATTCTTCAAGTTTTCTAACCTGTTTTCGATCTGCTAAAAGCAACATTAATCTATCTACTATTGCAGTTTGATATCGTTCCATGCCAGCACTCGAGGCAGTGCTACTAACTCGCTCAGTAATCTCATCACGAAAGCTGGAATCATCCATCCAGTCAAAACTTGCCATGATTATTCTCCTTTATCGTGTTTTTAAGGCTAACGGTAGTGATAACCGGCTGCGACGGACCAGAACAATTCAGTAGAAATCTTTTCGAGAATCGCCTCAGTATCACCAGTCCGGTTGATGTTTTTGTGTACGCCCGGCATGGGCGTGAACTTATGGGGTGAAAGTCCCCTGTACGGTGAATCCAATCCCGTCTTGAGACGGGGTCACGAAAGTACTAGCCGACGGCAAGGGCGTCTCCGTGAGGAGGGGTCC